>Ga0082212_10000257_pt1 | contig 77965 bp, 78 predicted proteins | sample TergutNt197P3_FD_71548 | JGI IMG/M metagenome (GOLD analysis project Ga0082212, IMG submission 71548) | Neocapritermes taracua P3 segment gut microbial communities from Petit-Saut dam, French Guiana - Nt197 P3 | ecosystem: Host-associated > Arthropoda: Insects > Digestive system > Gut ...
AGATGGGGATACGACCGACGATGAGATAACAAGAGCCGTATGACGCGAGAGTGTCACGTACGGTTCTGTGAGAGCCTGAGGGTGAAACTCCTTCGGGCTACTCGACTAAGACAGCCTTGCGCTCTTTTTCTGCTCCGATGCCCAAGAGCTGCTGCCGCCCCTCCCGCAAAGGCTTGGCGAACGCGCCTCACACCCCGCCCAACCTCCGCCCCCTCTCCCCACCGCCCCCTCCTGCCCCTCCGGCTGGGGTCTGATCGGGGTTGATTCATGAGGCATTTTCAAACTCCCGGCTATCAGCACCGCTGATAGTTACCACCCCTAGCCCCCTCTCCTAACCCCTTCTCCTAATCCCTTCTCCTAATCCCTTCTCCAACCCCCTTCTCCTAATCCGGGTGCATATTTAAAAAGTGCATGAACTGACGATAAGGATAAGCAGAGCTTTCTGCCGCGGTGTTTTCCCGCAGCTCAATGGTGAGTTGGAGGCAGATACCGCGCTGGCCAGTAACAGGGACGCGTCAGGGGTTGGGGAGCGGCAGACTCCAAAAGCCCGCGTATTTTTCTCGCCTTTCGGGGGCTGCGTCGGGCGGTGAGGCGCTTGGAGTCTGCCGCTCACCAAACCCTACCTTGGGACTGTTACGAGCCCACATAATATCCATCTCCATTCACCATTCGGTTGCTGGAGAACCCCGCAGTAGATATTTCTATTTATTTTTTTGTCGCTTCCTGCACTTTTTAAATATGCACCCTCCTAATCCCTAACGGTTGCGGATATCGCCTCCGCTAGGGTATACTTAAAACAGGCGCACACTTCTGAGGAATAAGGAGATAGAAGGATAAGATGTTCAGAAGGCTAGGAACGCAATGAACGGTTTTCTCTTGTTGATTCCGCTGTTCTTGATCAGATACGGCTTGTTGTACGCCATGAGCAAGGACGCTTTCAGCCGGGCCGCTTTTGTTCCTCCGATGGTTGGGCGCAAGAAGATTATTCTTCGGCTCAATCAGTTTTCAACCATCGGTTTTTTCGTGTATCTGCTTTTTGTTCGTGTTATTCTGGGATCGTTTCTGTTTTATCTGGGCATATTCATCTATAGCGCCGGCATAGTGCTGCATGCCGTTTCGACAGTAAATTACGCGGCTCCGGCGGAAAACGGCCTCAACACCAACGGCCTTTACAGGGTTTCCCGCAACCCAATGTATGTGGCGTATTTTGTTTTTTTCCTGGGGTGCGTATTCCTCACGCAATCCCTTGTGTTGCTGGTGTTGCTTCTGGTCTTTCAAGTAACGAACCATTGGCTTATCCTGGCGGAGGAAAGATGGTGCGTCGCTGAGTTTGGAGAGGTTTATATTCAATACATGAAAAAAGCAAGGCGCTACTTGTAGACTATGGCCAATGGGACAACAGTATCAGGTAAGCATTATCAACGAGTTGATACTTGACAATGGATTGTGTCCGGCATTGACACATCAAAAAATGTGTATCATAATAACATACACTTTCAAATCAAAATATAAACCCAAAAGGAGTCCTTCCCATGCCACAAGCGGTTAAAACTTCACAAGCCCCCACAGCTATCGGCCCCTACTCCCAAGGTATTATCACCGGGAACTTCGTGTATACTTCCGGGCAGATCCCCCTTGATCCCAACAACGGCCGGATGGCTGCCGACATCAAGCAAGCAACCAAACGTTCGCTGGAAAACATCAAAGCTGTTTTAGATGAAGCCGGATCCGGATTGGACAGAATCGTTAAAACCACCGTATACTTAAAAGATATGGCCGATTTTCAGGCGATGAACGAAGTCTACGCCACTTATTTCCAAGAACCTTTCCCGGCTCGGTCATGTGTACAGGTGGCCAAATTGCCTTTGGACGCCTTGGTCGAGATTGAGGCGATAGCCGTGACAATGGACAATGGACAATGGACAATGGACAATTGACAATGGACAATGGGGACAAGAGGCAATGGGCAGGCTGATATCCTTCAGCCTGTGGACCAATGGACAATGGCGAGATTGGAGAGTGGGTCGTTGACGATCATTTGGCAACCCTTAATATTAAAGGCTCTGGGATGGTCTAATGTCTAGAACTTAAGGAGGTCCTCAATATTAATAGTGAAACCAATTCTAATTTCTTGCGAACCTTGATTGCGGGCGACCTGAAAGAAGGCCGCCATGGCGGTCGTGTGCAAACACGTTTTCCGCCGGAGCCTAACGGTTATCTGCATATTGGTCATGCTAAGTCCATCTGCCTTAATTTTGGCTTGGCCCAAGAGTTTGACGGCCTGTGCAGCCTTCGTTTTGACGACACCAATCCCGCTAAGGAAGACGTTGAGTATGTTAATTCCATTAAGGAAGATGTGCGTTGGCTCGGTTTTTCTTGGGGAACACAGGAATATTTCGCTTCTGACTATTTTGAACAACTGTATGATTTGGCCCTGCGCCTGATTGGTGACGGCGATGCTTATATCTGTGATCTTACACCCGAAGAGATCCGCCGCACCCGCGGCACGCTTACGGCCCCGGGTCAGGAGAGTCCCTTCCGCGGCCGTTCCGTTCCCGAAAACCTTGATTTGTTCGCGCGTATGCGCGCCGGCGAGTTCGCCGCGGGCAGCAAAGTTCTGCGGGCCAAGATTGATATGGGCTCTCCTAATTTGAATATGCGCGATCCTGTGCTGTATCGCGTGCTGCACGCGTCTCATCACCGCACCGGCGACTCTTGGTGTTTGTATCCTTTGTATGATTTTGCCCATCCGCTGTCTGACGCGCTGGAAGGTGTGACACATTCCTTGTGCACACTGGAATTTGAAGATCACCGACCTCTTTATGACTGGCTTGTGGACAGGCTTTTTCCAGAGGATCGGCGCCCCCGCCAATATGAATTTGCCCGGTTGGACATGACCCAAACGGTTATGAGCAAACGTAAGCTGCGCCAGTTGGTTGAAGACAATGTTGTCTCCGGCTGGGATGATCCTCGTATGCCGACTCTGTCCGGGTTACGCCGGCGGGGTTATTCCCCTTCAGCCATCCGGGCGTTCTGCGAGCGTATCGGGGTAGCACGCGCCAACAGCGTTGTCGATGTCGCCATGTTGGAGCATTGCGTGCGGGAGGAACTGAATCTGTCCGCCAAACGTGTCATGGCTGTGCTGGAGCCTCTTAAACTGGTTATTACCAATTATCCGGAAGGGCGTTATGAGAAGCTGATCGCCGACAACAACCCCGAAGATCCGTCTGCGGGTACGCGGGAAATTGTTTTTGGCCGCGAGTTGTTTATTGAGCAGGCTGATTTTCTGGAAGATCCACCCAACAAGTTTTTTCGACTGAAACCAGGTGGGGAAGTGCGCCTTAAACACGCTTACATCATACGCTGCGACCATGTTGTCAAAGACACCGGCGGCGCCGTCAGCGAAATCCATTGCACTTACGATCCCGACAGCAAAACCGGTGGCGCCACAAGCGGCCGAAAGGTTAAGGGCACCCTGCATTGGGTGGCGCGGGATCACGCTTTGCCGGCGGAAATCCGCCTTTATAACTGCCTCTTCACGGAAACCATGGCCCCCCCAGAAATCCTGTCGGCAGCATCGGCGGACGAAACAGCAGAGAACGCTGTCTTGGGTTTTAACCCCCAGTCTCTGGTTTGTTTACAAGGTTGGGTGGAAGCCAGTCTTCGTGACGCCACTTACGAGGATCGCTTCCAGTTCCTGCGCCAGGGTTATTTCTGTCTGGATACCAAAAACACGCCGGACGATAATGACGGGGAAAAGGACGCGTTTGACGCTGCAACTTCGCCTGCTGTCACCGCCACAGACTTGGTGTTTAACCGTATTGTCAGTCTGCGGGACAGCTATAATACCCACAGAAAATAGAGACACGACACAAACACAAAGAGGACGTCCCAATCATGGGCGCCCTCTTTAGTAATAAACCATATAACCGATCTGTGCTCAGCCACGCTGATGACAATCAGCAGTGCTGATCACATTCAGTCATAGTTAGATCTTCTGTCCGTTTTTCAGGCTTTCTTCGGCAAAGCGAACTAAACGTTTTGTCATTTCGCCACCAACGGATCCGTTTTCACGGGAAGTGATGTCCGGACCAAGTTTTGCGTGCAATTCGTTAGCCACTTCATACTTGAGCTGATCCAAAGCGCCTGTGCTGCCAGGAGCCGCACTTTGACGTGTATTAGCCATGTCGTTTTCCCTCCTTTTACGGCAAATTATCGTAACAGGCTTATTATCTGTGTTCGTTCTAAAAATACTCAGGTAAATCTTGATAATGGTGTATAATAAAAGGCAACTGACACAATTCTTGCAGTTTTGTTTAGTATACGTTCTCGGCAGCAGCCCACTCTTTATCATTATCAACAAAAGGAGCCATTGTCATGCCTGAACCGGCATCGGAAGTTCAGCCTCCGTCGATGATTCAGCTTACACGTAAGGATTTCATACTGAGTCTGGCGCTGACGACGCTGTTGTGTCTTGTTGCCTCTGGCTTGATTTTACTGTTTGCGCCTGTCACTATTATCGACCATTTGCTGATGCTGATGGCAGGCGCGCCGTCAACAACCCTGGATTATGTTCTGATCATTTTTTTCCCGGCGACAATGATCACTCTGGAATGGCTGATTTTTCGTTATGTCCCACACCGTTATTGGTTTGAACCCATCAACGATCAATTGGCTCAAAGATTCAACATAGCTGAACTCGCGCTGATTTTCGCCGTAGGCGCCGTCAGCGAAGAACTGCTTTTTCGTGGCGTGCTGCAAAACCTTTTCGGGTTCTGGGCCGCGACTGTTCTTTTTGTGCTCATTCATGTGCGTTACCTGAAGCGGCCTGCGCTCCTCGCCGTCATACTTGCCTTGGCTTGCGGTTTGGGCGGCGTGTATCTGCTCTGCGGCAAGCTTTGGGTCACGATTCTATGTCATTTTTTGCTCAACATTGGCGCTATTCTGATGCTGAAAAAGCGAATTTGATCAAATCGGAGCGATATGATAAGATAACTCTCATGCATTAAACAAAAGAAACATCAGAAGAGGAGAGATCGAACGTGCCAGGACCGCTGCCCTTTGATTATGAAGCAATAAAAAAAATAGCTCAAACCTATGCTACCCCTTTTTACATCTACGATGAACAGGCCATCCGCGTCAACGTCCGGCGATTTCTAAAAGCCTTTGACTGGCTGCCGTTCAAGCAATATTTCGCTGTCAAGGCCACACCGAACCCACACATTATGAAACTGTTGCACGAGGAAGGGATCGGCGCCGACTGCAGCACGTTGGCCGAACTGGTTTTGGCTGAAAGGATCGGTCTCAAGGGCAGCGAAATCATGTTTTCGTCGAACAACACCCCTGCCGAAGATTACATCAAAGCACGGGAACTGGGTGCCTACATCAATCTTGATGATATCAGTCAACTCGACTATCTTGAACGCGTCGCCGGTCTGCCTAACATCATCAGCTTCCGTTTCAATCCCGGCGCCGGATTCATTGAAGGCAACGCCATTATCGGCAAACCGGAGGAAGCGAAATGGGGATTGACAAAAGAACAAATCTTCCAGGCTTACGCCTTAGCGCAACAGAAGGGCGTCACGCGGTTCGGTCTGCACACTATGGTTGTCTCCAACGAAATCAACGTCGATAACCTCATTCAAACCGCACGGATTATGTTTGAACTGGCCGCGGAACTCTGCCACAAACTGTCCATTCGTCTGGAATATATCAATCTGGGCGGCGGCGTCGGTATCCCGTACCACCCGGAAGAACACCCTGTGGATATAGAAGAATGGAGCCGGTCTGTCCGCCGGTATTACGAGAATATCATTATCCCCGCCGGTATCGATGAAGACATTTCAAAGAACGGGGACAGAACTATGGCACTTGCCACTGAATGCGGCCGGGTCATCACCGGACCTTACGGCTATCTTGTTTGCAGCGTTTTGCACAAAAAAGCCATCTACAAAAATTACGTCGGTCTGGACGCCTGCATGGCCGATCTCATGCGCCCCGGCATGTACGGCGCTTATCATCACTTAACCGTACCGGGCAAAGAAACCGCGCCATGCGACTGTTGTTACGACGTCATCGGCGGGCTCTGCGAAAATAACGACAAATTCGCCATCGACCGTCTGCTGCCCCACATTGACCGCGGTGATTTTGTCGTCATTCATGACGCGGGCGCCCACGGACGGGCCATGGGGTTCAATTACAACGGCAAGCTGCGCACCAAAGAGCTCCTGCTGAAACCGGACGGCAGCGTCGAAATGATAAGAAGAGCCGAAACCCTTGATGATCTTTTTGCCACCTTTGATTTTTAATCCCTTACAGACCTCTCGTCAAGTGGCAGCAGTTCCCAACACCGTTTGAACAGGAACAATAACCTTTGATGCAGCAATTCACACAGCAGAGATTTAGTTCCCGGCAACGGGCGCAACGCCGGTCTTTTTCCTGTCGACCGTCTTGCTGCTCATTTTGCCTTTTTGCGCAATCATTCACCTTCAGAGTCATTGTCTTCTTCATAGTCATATCCATCTCTCCATTTGTCACATTTAACTAAAATTGAACCGCAAACGATCACCAACCCGAGCAGCCCAATGAAACCTATAGCAGCTAAAATCCAGAATTTTCCATATCGGCGGCGTTCATTTTCGATTTCGTTATGCCAGTCTTCACGAGTGCTTTCCTGAATCATTTCATGACCGCAACAGCTAAAGCCGCAATGATTATGGCTAAAAAGAATCCCTTTTTGGCAACAACTCATTTTTTCATTTCTCCTTCGTTTTCAATTGACTAAATAGTGGTTTTATAGTAATAATCTTGGCCTCTACTCCACTATATGGACAAATAATCGCATTTGTTCATAATATGTCTGTTTAATTCGCGTATTTTTTCGCGCGCCTTTGCGGTTTATCAAGCACACAGCGGCTAATCCCGCTCCTCTGACGGCCTTATTATCTGGATATTTTTGCTTTCTGTTTTTTTGTTGCTTTCTGTGGCTGAGTCAGTTAAACTACAAGTATGGATTACTCTCTTTTTCACATGTTTCAATGGAAATGCTATGGGTTTCGCGCAAATTTCATCATTTCCGCAGAGGGCAATGGCTGGACAGGCTTTTTTATATGACAAGAACGTGCCACGAATTAGCGGCAGCAAGAACAACGCAAATCATCATCGAAAAGAGGTGCCAGTCGGTTTATTGGATCCAAATCCTGTCTAAATCCGTTAACCCTATCATATCTATCAGATGGACTCATTTATTTGACTCTCTTTCTTGCCTGTTCGCCTTATTCCGGAGAACACATGGACCCCTAATTTACAGCATTAATGAGGAGATGAAGAGAACATGAAAAAACTGTTTCGCGCAACCGGTCTCATGTTTACAGCGCTTTTACTGACACTGTTGCCTGTAACTGTCCTCGCGGCGCCTGCCGCGCCTTTAGACACCCGCACCTTGACCACCGTTAACAAACCGGGAACCGTTCTTGTCCACACAAAGTGGAGTGCTGACATGCGCCTGTACGAAGTTTCTTTCTATGATTCCATGAACGATTACGTCGCCGACGAAGTTACAAATATGATACTCAGAGGCGAAATCCCGGCCACAACAGCTGCGGTGTATTCCGCAACGATTCAAGTTATGGCCACTGTTATGCCGCAATACGCCTATCGCAACGGTAACTACACAAACAAACAAGTGTCTCTGGACTCAATTGGATCGGGATTCATAGTTACACCGGACGGTTATCTTGTTACCAACGCTCACGTTGTGGAAGAGGATAAAGATTCGCTCTATCGTTATTTCGCTGTTTCCAATTTGCAGGCTGAAGCGAATGCCAGCATAAATGAGATTATCGCGGAAATGCGCCGGTCAGGTTATGAACCGACGGAGAGCGACCTCAACGCTTTGTACACCGCTTTCTTTTCTATTTTGGCTTCTAACTTCGAATTGAACAATCTCCACGCCAATTATTCCTGCATCCTCGGCAATGTAACACCGGGCAGCGATGTAACCATTAAAGGGATCAGTATGGATCTCCGCAAGATCGGCGAGCCTTATCCCGGCAAAGATGTGGCTATTCTCAAAATTGAAGGCCAGACGAACCTGCCCACCGTTACGCTGGGAGATGACGCTGACATGAAAGCGGGAGATCGCGTGTATGCCATGGGCTTCCCCGGCGCCGCCACATTGCATGACAGCATCAATATTTTGCAGTCCATGCAAGAGCCTACGGTAACCTCAGGCATTCTCAGCGCCAAAAAACAAATGGACGGAGGATGGGGCGTCTTCCAGATGGACGCGGCCATCCACTACGGCAACTCCGGTGGCCCGCTGTTCAACGAAGCGGGTGAGGTTGTCGGCATCAATACTTTTGGGTCTGTTGACTCAAAAACCGGCACTTTGGTGGCCGGCATGAATTTTGCCATTCCCATCAGTGTCGCCAAGCAGTATCTCAACGAAATCAATGTAACACCCACCGAAAGTGATTTCACCAAGAATTTTAAAAAGGCCCTAACGGCGTACAACAAAGGAAAATATAAAACCGCCATCAACCTTTTACACGGCATCAACGACACCAACCCCGGATTCCCGGTTGTACAGGAACTGCTCGCCGAAGCCCGTGTGGCTCAGGATAGCAATCCGGAAATACCGTGGGCTTTGATCCTAATCATTGCCGGCGGGGTTCTTGTCCTCATCGCTGTAGTTGTTGTCATTCTCATTGTGGGTTCAAGCAAAAAGAAAAAAGCCGGCTCAGGGCAGGCACAGCAGCCGCTCATGCAGCCACAGCCCCAAATGCAGCCACAACCGCAGCCGCAGCCGCAAGGGCAGCCACAACAGCAGCCGCAGGCGCCAACCCAACCGCAGGCCCAAGAAAAGCCGCAAGGGCAGCCACAACAGCAGCCGCAAGCCCAAGTGAAGCCGCAAGGGCAGCCACAACAGCAGCCGCAGGCGCCAACCCAACCGCAGGCCCAAGTGAAGCCGCAAGGGCAGGCGCAAACCCAGCCGCAGGCCGGTCCAGAACCCAAAATCACGCAAGATAGCAAAGACTCTTTAGATCTTCAAGCAACAACCACATCCGGCACAGTCAACTGTGCCAAGTGTGGAATTAAGCTGTCGCCGGATGCGAAATTCTGTAACGAGTGCGGAACTACAGTAGCACCCAAGGAAACGCCGGCGCCCACACCACCGAAACCTGCAATCTGTCCTCAATGCAGCAAGGAATTGCTGCCAGACGCAAAATTTTGCAATGAATGTGGTGCCAAAATCTCGTAATTGATCTGCAAAACCCCGGTGTATCGCCGGGGTTTTTTATTTGCCGGGTTACAGATCAGACCGATCAAAGCCCGGCCGGAGGGGCAGGGGGAGGCGCCTCCAGATAGTTTTTTTCGTCGCCACGGCATCCGCGGTTGGTGGAGTTTTTGTCTAAGGTGTTGTGAAAGAAAAATTAATCTGGTTTGTTCGGTGTCAGCCCTTCCGGCGTATACGACCCCTCCAAAACAACATTGAGCACCGCCCCAAACAGCAGGATTTCGGCCGACCAATAGAGCCAGAGCATCAACAGCATCACCCCGGCCAAGCTTCCATAGACAATGGAATAATTGTTTGCGTAGTGAACATAGGCAGAGAATCCAAGAGAGAGCGACACCCAACCGGCTGCGCTGAGCAGCGCACCGGGAATCAACTTGCGCAGGGTGTAGTTTGCTCCTGTCACCAATTTGTTCAGCAGCAAAGATACCACCGCCAGCAGCACCAAGCCAAAAAGCAGACGGACATTTTCCCAAAGCAAGCTGAACACATGACCTTCACCTAAATACAGCGCCAGCAACCTCGTGATAGCATCGCCCAACCCGCCGGACAAGAACGACATCATCAGCGCCGCCACGAAAATCAGATAAAAAATCATCGCCAAAGCTTTCACCTTAATGAATCCAGGCCTTGGAATCTGATAAATACCATGAAGCGGACGCAAAAGGGCTCCAATACCCTTCGACGCCGCCCAAATGCTTGTTAACGTCCCAATCGATATCACGGCAATATTGCGCTGGCTGACCATTTCTTGTAAGATCGCAACGACTGTGCCGGCAAAGTTTTCGGGGATAACTTGCTCAAGCTGGGCAAAAAAATCCGCGTCCCCAACCAAAGATATCAGCGGTGAAAAGTAGGAAAGTATGTTCAGAGTCGACAACAGCAGGGGGAAGATCGAAAGAAGGGCATAATAAGTAATCTGCCCTCCCAGGGCAAAAAGATCGTTGGAGCGGATAATATCTTGAAAATTTGTAAAAAATATCCTTACATGCTTCATGATCATCCGCATCTCAAAGGAGATTGGTGAGGGTGACGAGTGTGTCGCTGCGGATTTCTTCCAGATAATTTTTCAGAGAAACCAGTTCCGTCAGTGCCGCGGTTTTTTCCTCCAGTTCCACAGATACAATCATCCTTTCGGTAATAACCTCAATGTCATTAAGCATGCGCTGATTAATCAGCATGGTAATCCAGGAACGGGACATGGCCAGCGACTGCTGGACCGAGTCGGTTTTTTGGCGGGCGACGTCCCAATCTTCGGCCATAATGCTCTCCCTGGCTTCCGTCAAAGTATCCAGCATAGCTGTACAGAAAGACTCAACAGCGTTGCCGGAAATCCAAGCGATGCTTACAACGAGAATCAGGAGCAACAGGATGATGAGATCTGTGCGCATGGCGGCCTCCAGCGAAATAATAATTGGGAAGGAGCTTTTTTATGAAGATTTTTTGTCCTTAAGTTGAACAAAAAGGTTCTTGTTGGCGTCGCTGTAAGCGATAAAGACATCGGCAAAATTTTCGGCGCCATGTGGGCGAAGATGTTTTATGAGCCAGTTTGTTTCCAGACCAAGAGAACGCAGGTTTTCATCCTGGACTTTGCCATCCATAATCAGCGCCAGCGGCAAAGCGCCGTCCACGGATTTGAGATTGTGATCCTCGGGGGTAGCGGAACGTTTCGCCGCCTTGAGCACAACGCTCAGTTCACCATTTGTCTCCAAAACAGCGTATTCTACATCGCCAATAAAAAACACATCTTTGGCGCGCAGCTGTTCAAAAAGATCGCTGAGGTTATAGCCTTGCTGCCGGAGGGCCTGTTCAAGGATTACGCCCTTATTGATAACCAGGACAGGCAACCCGCATACAAGGCTGCGAAAGCCGCCGCTTTTCATGGCCAGCCGACTGGTACTCAGGCCAGCCAGGCAAAGTACCAGCACAGGCAGCAGCCCGGATAAAAGAGGCACCCCAATATCTTGGCTGGGAATCGTCGCCAGCTCAGCAATCATTAAGACAACAACAAGCTCAAAAGGTTGCAGTTGACCGATCTGACGTTTTCCCATAACCCTCAGAACCAGGATAATGATTATGTAAAGAATAAGGGTACGCAAGATGTTAATAAACATAAAATACCTCCCGGGTATGTCTTATTATTGGCCCGACTATGATAGGGTTATGCGTAAGAGTTGCTGTTCGGATCGTTCGGACCCCAGCCGGAGGGCAAGAAGGCTAAACAGTAACGCGTAAGAGTTTTCGAATAACAGATTTCGCCGGAGCTTCCCAAATACTGCCACGATGTTGTATAATAGGATATACGGCAGAATTTTACGGTTCAACAAGGCAATATAGCGAATCTTGCCAATCAGCAAGTCAGACCCAACGACAGTCGTGTAAAAGGTATAGGCTAAAATCAAAGGGGGAACAGCAGTGTTTGATAACGACATCTTGGTTGCGGGCGCGGATCCGGGTTTTGGGGCCATTAAATTGGACGTAGGTGATACGAAGGTTTTGTTTCCGGCTGTCATCAGCAACGGCAGTGAGCGTGTTTTTTCCACTTTAGGACATACCGAACAAGAGGGAAGTGATTTGGACAAACAGATCGCCTCTTTGGATGTTATTGTCAGAAACAATTCATCGGGCGTGGAAAGACATTTCTTCATGGGATCCTTGGCCCAAAGTTTGAATCCGAAAGAATCTCACTATTGCTGGGATGAAGACAAATCTACCGATGAGGAGGCCATGGCCCTGCTGCTGGTGGGCATCGCCTTGGCTCAGAAGTACCCGAAGGTCAACGTATACTTGGGCACCGGCGTTCCGGTCAAATACTATGCGGCCTTAAGAGACAAATATGAAGCTGAACTGAAAGGCTCTTTTTCCGTGGTGTTTCAGTCGGGTCCCCTGAAAGGGCAAAGCCGCAGCATGAATATTCTGCGGTCAAGGATATTGCCTCAAAGCTATGGCGTCTATATCCGTGAAACCCTCACAGAGGAGGGCGCCGCCATCAACGACAAGCTATTCGGCGGTTATGTCGTTGTCATTGACCCTGGGTTCCGCACCACCGATATCGCTACGTTCCATGACGGCATCATGCTTGACCCGCCCAACTCTTTCAGCATGGAAAAAGGGCTCCAGTGGGCCTATTCCAGCGTGGCCGAAAAGCTCAAGGATATGACCAAAGAACAGGCAAACCCCATTGAGACGGACGACAAAGAATTGGATAAAATATTTCGGGTAAACGGGGGATACTATCCCTGGAACAATGGCGCCATCAATTTGAATCCGATTCTGCGCAATCAACTCATTCTGCTTGCCACGGATATCTCCCGGGAGGTCATGAAAACCTTGAAACCCTTGGCGGGTCGGATCCATACGGTTCTGGTAGGCGGCAAAGTAGGCGAGATGCTTTTTGAACACATGCAGCTGGAAAACAAAATCCTCATCAGCGATCCGCAATTTGGCAACGCCAGCGGGTTCCGCGTTATGGCGGCCAATCTCGTCAACAATCTCACGCGTAAGGTAAGTGTTGAAGCATGATTAGCTCAGGCGTTCTTGCGTTTTATCTTTCTGAAACTGAAGATCCCGAACTTTGGCGGGCCATGGCTCAATTGACCCAGGACGAACGCACAGAGTTTTTTAAGAGCGCCTTGAGTTATCTTTTAATTGAAGAAGGACAAATCCCGCCCGGTGATTATTCCGGCACAAACAGTGGCTATACCGGCACGGATTATGGCTATGCCGGCACGGGCTATGACCATGCACCCGACCAACACCTCTCTACCTCATCACCACAGACAGACCCGTCTCATCTCCACACAGGCCGTGATGAACCGGCAAACGATGATTACGGAAACGCCGGCTACGGAACAGAACAGGCTTATGGATCGTCCGGCTATCGCCAGGGTGAAACGCACCAAGACGTCCCCAGTATGCGCGAATGGTATGAAGATACACAGGGATCTTCCGATCGCTCGAATCAATGGGAAGTTCGGGGAACCAGACATACTCTGACCCCGACTTTTTCTCAGCCTCAGCCCAAGCCCCAGGAACAGACTTTCGCCCTGGCCCAGGCTCAATTGATGTCTCATCAGGCACGTCTCAAACAACTGTTTATCGACAGTTCTTCTTCTCAGGCTTCACCAAGCAAACCCATATCACACAATATCCCGCCAACCAAAGCAGCGTCAGCTAAGACTACACCCGGCAACGGAGAATCCAAATCCGCTTTTCAACCCGAATTAAGAGACGTCGTTTTAGAAGATCTCTACTCCAACGGGGCCGCTCCCGGCCAGGATCTGCGTGGTCTTGATTTCCTTCTTAAAAATGTTATTGGGGAAGAGACTGACGAGGCGGTTCTTGACGCGATTAGGAGGAAAAGGAGAAGCTAGACACTAGAAGGTAGGTTAAGCTTAGGGTTTGCTGTTGTACATATCGACAGGTTTCTGTAGAATCAGCGCAAATGGATATTTTTCTGCCTTATTAATGAACATCCAATAATTGGTATAATAAGCTATATTAGGGAGAGGTGACTGCGCAATCATATAAAAAAATAGGAGCAATAAATATGAGCACAACGTCTATAGATTATTTGAAGTGCCAACAGAGAAGGAAGAAGCTGCTTAAACGGATTGAAGAATTGCGGGAATCAAAGGTTATGGTCTATGTTTCGCAAGCTCCGTTGGACGACAATGTTTTAGTGCCTATGTATCGGGAATTAAGCCATATTGGTCATGTTGACCGTTTGGATCTTGTTTTAAATAGCTATGGCGGCAATATTGATACCCCCTATAAGCTTGTCAAAATGCTACGGGAATTCTGCCGCGAGTTGACGGTTATTGTCCCTGTTGCCGCCAAATCTGCCGCATCGATGATTGCTCTCGGTGCTGATCAGATCATTATGGGCCCTTTTGCTGAGCTCGGGCCAATCGATCCCGTTGTCCGGCATCCTGTTTATCCTGATAACTGGATCTCGGTTCAGGCGGTACAATACAGCTTTGATTTTTTTGACCGGATGGTTGATCAATATACGCCGGAACAAATTGAACTCTGCCTGAGATTGTTTCAAAAAATCGATCCTTGGCTTCTGGGGGATTATGCCAAAATGCTCAAATCGTCGCAGCAATACGCCGAATTGTTGCTGAGCGAATATATGTGTAAAGATAAGCCCCAGTTGGTGGAACCAATAGTTGCCAAATTGATCAACGGTTATTATTCTCATGGTTATCCCATCACCAGAGTAGAAGCGGCAGATTTGGGCTTGTGTGTTTTGGAAATCAGCCAGGAATTAAGTGATGTTATTGTTGAACTCTTCCTTGAATACGAAAAGCTCTTAAATTTAAGTTCTTAAAAATATAAAATTTTCAAATAGCTTTTTTGCCACAAACATGTTATACTGTATCTGTTTAAAACGGTTCGGACAACCCGATGTCATGCATGCTGGTTTTGTGTGCACTGGCGTTGTATTCTTTCATTCTTATGCTAGGGAGGAAAAAACTATGGTGACTGTTTTTGGACTCGCGCTCACGCCTACTGTTGCAATTATTTTATTGGTTGTGGCTTTAATCGTTTTTGGGCCGGGCAAATTGCCCGACGTCGGCAAAGCTCTTGGCAGAGGCATAAAAGAATTCAAATCGGCCGCGGATACTGAAGATGAATCTCCTGCTGAAAAGAAACCATCTGCGGAAGAATCCAAAAGCTAACTTAACAAGAAACCGCCTCAGCTCTCTGCCGAGGCGGTTTGTGCGTCTGAAACCCTTTGCTACACTTGCATGGCGTTATAGGTGTTTTTGGCTTGCTGCACATCAAGGTCAGGCGCGTCTTTGACGGGATACCAACCGCGCTGATTCATAGCTGTGAACAGATCGGCATGAATCTGATGTTCTTCTTCCAGAATGTGTTTGAGATTCTGGCTGAAATTGGGACAGGAGGATTCTCCTATACATGTGTTAAGTGTTGACGAGGTTTGTTTTTGGCTCATCAGCAAATCTGAACAGATTTCTTTGTCTGCCATTGTTGTTTGCGCCATGTTCATCTTCCTTTCTTATTGATGAGAGTTAAGGTAATTCAGCAAGGTTGTATAGTGTTTGCGATGCAAATGGGACATGGATGAAAACTTGCTTTTGAGTTCAGGATCCATGGCGTTTTCCGAAGCTGTGGCGAATTTTTTTACCAACAGAGCTTCACTTTCCAAGAGATCGCTGATCATCGTTAGGTTTTTGGCGGTTATTTGGTTCATGTGGCTTCCTCCTTGTTTTATTCTCAATCTGAAGCACGAGTTCATTTTTAGTATGTATTTCAAAATAATTTTTTATGATAACTAAATCTGGTACTTGGAATTTTATCATGTAAAAAGCGAAAAACCGCCGACAAGCTTTTTTAGCTCGCCGGCAGTTTCGCTCCAGAATAAGGTATTATGAGTCTCTCTTAGAAGATTACGCCTAGGGCGATGAGGATGAGCACGGCAATAGCGATAACGCCGCCGCCGAGTCCAAATCCCATACCGCCGCGTTCATAACCATAACCGCCACCGCAGGTGGGCATAAAACAAGCTGATGCACCTCTCATAGTTTTCCACTCCTTCAGTTATCTTGATTTGTTAATGATCCACTTTCCAAGGTCCGTTTTCTAGCAGAGAACGCTCATGGCAATGAGGAGCAGGATGATAACAACAACAATAGCCACACCACACGGATTCGGGCAACATTCGTTTCCAACTCCAACAGTATTTAATGACATCGGTTATCCCCTCCAAAAGGAATTTTTTGTTTTACGATGTAATATATGGTAATTCTTGCGGGATGCAACTTGTGCACATTTATTTTTTTGAGGACAGCATCTTTCGACGGGGTATTATATGCTAAATTGTTGTCTCATTCTTGTGATATAATGGTTGTTGGCGATTGAAGGGAGACGTTAGATAATGAACAACATTACAAGACATGATGAACCTCTGAAAGTTGAGACAGAAAATCACGGCGACTTTCTCTCCCTACCAGGAAGACTCTATCCCCCAAAAGCTTGCCCGCGCAACAGAGCGACGGAGAAAGAGCTTCTGGAAAACTCCCATGTCCTAAGCCATTATTTCGAGCTGTTTGTGTTTACGGCGCGGAGGGGAAATGATGCCGCGACGCGCTGCGCCTTGACCATATATCCAGGCGACACGACAGCGTATTTAGGTTTTTTTGACAGCGAGAATGATAGGGAAGCCGCCACGGCGCTTTTTGAAGCCGTGGAACGTTTCGCGATGTCCCGAGGTCTTAATCATGTTGTCGGTCCTGTAGACGCCAGCTTTTGGCTGGGCTACCGTCTAAAAATCAATAAGTTTGATAAAGCTCCTTATTTCGCTGAACCTTGTGGGTTGCCCTGGTATCAGGGGCTTTGGGAACATAACGGCTATAGGGCTACCGACCTGTACTCTTCCCATGCTTTTGTTGACCCTCCTAACACCTATCACAATGAAAAATTCGCTGTCCGGCTCAGGGATTTTCTTGCCCAAGGCTATCGCATCAGCTCCCCGGATCGAAAAGATTGGGATAAAACCATCGGTGAAATCTACGGCCTGATTGTTCGTCTGTACAGTGATTTTCCTGTGTTTAAGTTTATCACCGAGCATGATTTTCGGAGTCATTATGCTGACCTGCAACATATCGTGGATTGGTCCATGGTTAAGGTTGCCTATTGGCATGATGAGGCTGTAGGATTCTTTATCAGCGTCCCGGATTACGGCTGTCTGCTTAATCAGCCCCTCACCCCGTCGGTGGTTTCCCGGGCTCTTCTGACCAGAAAACGTCCCGGACGTTATGTTATGCTCTATATGGGGGTTGATCCGGCCCATACAGGGCTCGGCAAAGCTATCACGCAGACTATCATTAGCGAAGTGGTGAAAAAACATGTCCCGGTTATCGGCGCTCTGATCCATGAAGGAAAAATCAATGAGCGCTACGTTGAAGAAATGATTGCGGAGAAATATCATTATCTGTTGTTTGAAAAGTCTTTGGGCTCTGCCACGCAATAAACTCTGGCTTGAAAATCATGCCGCGGGTATTGCGTCATGACACTTAGATTCACAGGAGGGGAGACTGCATGACACTGACTCTGAGGTCTGTGCTGGAGAACGCTGACAAACAATGGGGCAACCGGCCATATGTCTTTACCCGAAGTAATCCAGGCTCGGGATTCGTGGGGAAAACCTTCGGCGAATTTGCTTCTGATGTCCGAGGCTTGGCTGGGACGCTGATTGACCGGGGGTTCACCGGCAAAAATCTTATGGTGTGCGGGGAAAACAGCTACGAGTGGATGGTCGCTGATTTGGCTGTGAGCGCTTATGTGGGAGCTTCGACCGTTATGGGCAAAGACCCGGGGACGTTGGAACCTGCTTTGGCCCTGGCCAGACTGAGATCCCATATGGAAAAAACCGACATTGCCGCTGTTTTTTACTCTGAGAAGCTGCCGCAGTTTCAGCCGTCGACGGCGTTTCAGAAGCTGCAAGAGGGGACGGCGATTCCTTTCTTCTCCCTGCAAAATGATCTGTACTCTATGGCCGTGTCCGGTGGTGAATCCGGGATACCGCGGGCGGACGCCGACCAAGATATCTTATGCAAGATATTCTTCACATCCGGAACAACAGGCTCACCGAAAGCTGTCATGCTGTCGCAAAAGAATATTTTCGCGGGTGTGAGCGGCCTTTCGGCCCGGGCGCCAATGAACGAAACGGACGTCGGCTATTTGTTCGCACCGCTGAGTCATACCTATGGCGGCATCTATAACTTCATTTATTCCCTGATATTTGGTTCCAAGCTTTATTTGTGCTCGGATACCAACCGAATGGCCGAAGAACTGCAGTTGGTTCAGCCTACAGTTTTTTGTGCCGTGCCGCTGGTTCTTGAGAGATTTTTGGCGGCGGCACAGGTTAGCGGCGCCCCGGCGGCAACTTTGAAACATATCTTTGGCGGCAAGCTCCGGTATCTCTTTTGCGCCGGCGGCCCATGGTCTTCAGTTGACCGGAACTGCTATCTAAACGCCGGCTTGAACCTGCTGGAAGCCTACGCATTAACGGAAACAGCGTCGTCTCTGGCCATTTCTTACTCCGGGGCAGGAGACACAGAATCGGTGGGTACCGTGCTGGAAAATCTTGAAGTGCGCGTTGATAACCCCGACGGTCGTGGTTATGGCGAGATTCTGGTGCGCGGGGACAGTGTTTTTCTCGGCTATTATCGTGATGATGAAGCAACAAAGGCCGTTGTTGACCAGGAGGGCTTCTTTCACACGAATGATCTTGGCAGAATGGATGAAACAGGGCGTTTGTATCTTGCCGGGCGCAAGAAAGGTCCGGCGAAATCCACCGCCGGGGAATTCGTCAGCCCGACAAGAGAGGAAACAGTGTGGAAGACATCGGAGAAGGAACCGACTTGAAGGAGGAAAATGATTTGGATATCGCGCAAAAATTACACGAACTCTTCACGGAAAGCGAACTGCAAGACGATTGTGTCAGCTTCCCGAACTGGGGCATCCTTGTCCGTCCCCAAATCAACAAATTAACTGATAATACAGCCCAACTAAGTTTTAACATCTCATCACCAGAATGGGACAGTGAGATGTTTGAAACTTCCGTGGGTATGGGCGATTCGCAAGAAAACGCCATAAATATGGCTCTAGGCAGTTTTGTGTTTGGTATGATGGATGGCATTAAACACATGATGAAAGACAAGGGCTATGCCTGTGGCCAATGCACTTGCGAAACCCAAACCAATGAGATTGATGCCGAATTTGCCGGCGCGCGGCGCCATTGGCGTGTGTATGAAAGCAATCTTGTGGTCATGGGAAACAGACCCAAAAACACGGAAACAGTGGCATATTGGCGGATGATTGCCGACGCGATCAAACAGCGCCTGGGCAACCAAAAAATATGCTACGTCAAAATCTACACGGCAAGAATCGGTGACAATGTGACGAGCGAATGCCGCATCAACGATATCATGTCGCCGGAGATCAGTGAACAGTTAGCCGAATATGTCAAAACATGGGATATAGAAGGATTTGGCTCCCAGAAGCAGTTCTTTTTTCTGGTTCAGGACGAGAACACCTCTAGTCCCTATCCTTATACACCGGCACAAATCGCCGACTGCGTCAAGCAAGCCATTTCCTTGTTTGAGAGCTGCGAAACGGATGAAGCCTATGAAGACTTCGTTGAGACCTTGGCCCAGCGAATAGGGGACAGAGATCTGGCCCTGGAACTATATATGTTTCTGCCGGAAATGTGTGCAGAGACTGCGTTTGACAGCATCGACTATGGCGAACAGATCAGCATCTGCTGCGGCGGCGTCCAGGAAAAAGTCTATAAAACACAATTGGCCAGTTATTACCCGATTTTTAGTGCCCTTCACGCAGAGTTTGCGGCGGGCCGTTTTGCGAATGATTTATATAGAAAATACATTTCTGTCAGCTCTATATACAACGTGATTTCCCAAGCGAAAAGCAAAGGAACGGATCTAACCAAAGGCGGCAAAATCCACATTTCGTTCGGAGCAGACGAGGCGTACACATTGAGATGATACGCTCTATCCCCGCATAGAAAACCGGCACCCGCAATAGTTCTGCCGATAGAAACCCTCTTCACGGGAAATCACCAGACTTTTCCGGAAGCCGTCTTGTTTCTTGAAGTCAATTTCCCCAAACCCCAACCCAACCTCAGCGGCAATCTCATTGCCCAAAGTCAGCAACAGCGCGCTATCCTTATGAGGACTCAGCGTCAAAGTCGTGGTATACAAATCCCTGCCGTTTGCCTTAGCCCAAGCAGCGCTCCGCCCCAAACGATAGCGGAAACAAGCCGCACAGCGACGGCCTTTTTCCGGTTCCGTCTCCAAACCCTTAACAGCGTCCATCCAACCATCAGGATCATACACATCTTCAACAAACAGGACTCCCCGCCGGGCGCAGTAACTGGCCAGCTCATCCCGCCGCCGCACATATTCAGCAACCGGATAAATATTCGAGTTGCTAAAAAAAACCGTCACGTGCCCCAAGGACTGCACCCGCGGAATAGCCGGTCCGCTGCAAGGCGCACAACAGGAATGCAATACTATTTCTGCATGGGAACTTGTCTCAACTGACATAGAACGCCTCCCAGAGTGGAGAAGGGTTAGGAGAAGGGGCTAGGGGTCAGGGGTTAGGGGCTAGGGATGGTAACTATCAGCTGTGTGCTGATAGTAGGGAATTTGAAGGTGAAGAATCGGTGAAGGCGAAGACTTCCTTCCCTGTGTTCTTTTCGTCCTAAACTGTCCTAAGCCCGAATAACTCTGGTCAAAGCATACTTTCTCATTTCTCAACTAAAATTCCCAACTATCAGCATAGCTGATAGTTACCATCCCTAACCCCTAACCCCTGACCCCTAGCCCCTTCTCCTAACCCCTAACCCCTAACCCCTGATCCCTTCTCCTAGCCCCTTCACCAGATCGCCGAAGGACACATTTCTGCCATACAACAAGATGGATGCCCGGAAGATCTTGCCGCTGACAACCATGATGAGGAAACAGGTGGCGGCCAGGATGGCACCGCTGACCAGATACTGCGGCAGCGGAATGCTGTTGGTCAAGGCCGTGCGCAGAGGCAGTATCAGCGGCGACGTGAAAGGAATATAACTGAAGAGCAGGGCGACGCTGCCATTGGGGTTGACTAAGACCGGACCGAAACAGAAGAGCGGCAGCATCGGTAGCATAAAAATGATGGTCTGAAAGTTGGTACCGGAATGAGCGTCTTCAATGGTGGCACCCACTGCGGCAAAACAAGAAAAGTAGAGAAGATAGCCGCTGAAGACAAACAGCACAATCGGGATGATCTGCCAGGTGACCAGATAGGATAAAAGAATGGTCGTACCGGCGTCAGCCAAAGCGCGGACTTCGCGAATGATGCCCTCCTGGCTCACGGGGTCAAGCCCCGAAATGGGCTCGTCCAATATGAGCAGTTCCGGTTCATGCACCCGGGCATCCTTATATAACCCGCGTTCCTCGGGTAGATAGCCGATTTTACTGTTGTTGCTTTTTGCTTTGGCGTCGACGCGAATGGCGATAGCGCCGCTGTCCGGTTTTTTGATGCCCAGAATACAGCGGATGATGGTTGATTTACCGGCGCCGTTGTGGCCGAGAAGACCCAGAATTTCACCTCGCTCAACGGAGAACGTGACGTTGTCAACGGCACGTACGAATCCAAAGGTTTTGGTGAGGTTTTCAACGCTTATAGCTGATTCGTTCAACGCGTTCGACTCCCGTCTTTGTCATGGCGTGCTCCCATGAAAAATAGCCGCCCTCATAAGGTGCCGTATTCAATCAGCTCATAACCGAGGGTTTTGGCAGATTTCACATATTCCAGTATGAGCAACTCAAATAAAGCGTGCACGGATGTTTCAAACAATTGTTCCTTTTCGTTATCAACGCTGTCGCCTGCCGTGCATGATATAAAGAGACTGCGCGTCTCCCAAATAAGTTGTTGTCCTTGAGACGACGCCAAATGAGCATTTTTTGTAAGATGATTAAGGAAAGGCTTGAATTCAGAAGTTTCACCTCCAACCGCAAAACCCTCCTCTTTTTCTGTGCCAAGTTCGTGCACCAACAAATAGAACGGATGATACAATTTTTCGAATTTCTCCCGCACTATGCTCAGTTTCCTATCTCGCTTATATCCGATGTTCGTCAATAAGTAGCCCATGGCAAAAGTGACAACAGGAACAAAAAGCTGAATAATCCCCATCAAAGTTGATGTCTCGCCAGAATAACTCAATCAATCCATCCCCCTTATCAAGTTCTGTCACCTCTTCCACGAAGGACTAGGTCCGCTCTCCTACCCGATATACCAAAGCCGTCCGCGGCACCAAACTAATCTTTAGACACTGGGTCCCGGCATCATAGATAAAACTATTGCGCGGACCGAACCCGCCAAAATCAGCGTGATCCGTATCAATGCACAGGATGGGCGCATAATCGTTCTCAGATGACTGAGGGGCATTGTTCGTCTGTCCCAGTTTTTCCACCGCTTTTACCGCGGCTTTTTCCGTCAACCCAACTTCTTGCACCACGTCACTTTGCACGCTCTGCACAGCCTGAACCGTCTGCCCGGGCCGGCTTGTCAATCCGAACGGATCTGTCGGCCCGGCTTGTTCTGTCAAACTATCCCCGCGGCAAATCACATGCTCAAACGTCTGGGTTTTGGTCGGATGGAAATTGAATCCAAAAACATAGTCGCCCCTCTGAAAATGCACAAACTTGTCGTCATTATGGATATTCAACAGAACAGGAGAATGCTCCAACCCCATCAGACATCCGTCTCTCTGCAGATCAATCATAGCCCGGTCAAAAGCCAGCAAACCCCCGTATCTGAGATCCGGGTTATCAGCCAGACTCCATTGGCGCCTCGCGTAATGAAAACTGTCGTTGTTGCCCTGCCTGGGAAAATCAATCCACTCCGGATGGCCGAACTCGTTGCCCATGAAATTCATGTACCCCTCACCGGCCAAAGCGAACGTCATCAACCGAATCAGCTTATGCAAAGCAAGAGCCCGGTCGATAATATGGCTCTGGGCATGCCGGCTCATATGGGTATACATCTCCGCGTCTGCCAACCAGAACATAATGGTTTTATCGCCCACCAGGGCCTGATCGTGGGATTCACAATACCCCATATTCTTCTCATAAGGGCGCCGCGTGGTCAGTTCATGCCACATCCAACCCATATCCCAGTTCTCATCGGCCACTTTCTTCAACGTGGTGATCCAAAAATCAGGCACACCCATAGACAAACGGTAATCGAAACCGATCCCACCGTCCCTAATGGCGACACACATACCCGGCATACCGCTCATATCCTCCGCGATGGTCACCGCGTGAGGATTGACTCCACGCACCAACTCATTCGCCAGCTGCAGATACACCACCGCATCCATATCTGTATCCATGCTGAAATACTTGCTGTAATGGTCAAAGGCCACCCCCAGTCCATGATGCTTATAAAGCATAGACGTCACACCATCAAAACGAAACCCGTCAAAATGATACTCCGTCAACCAAAACTTCAGATTAGACAGCAGAAAATGCAGCACCTCCGGCTTTCCGTAATCAAAAAGCCTTGTATCCCAGGCGCTGTGTTCACCCAGCCCTCCCTGATGAAAGAACTGGTACTCCGTCCCGTCAAAAGCCCCAATCCCATCCTCCGTATTCTTAGCCGCGTGAGAATGGACAACGTCAAGAAAAACAGCGATTCCCAAAGCATGAGCCGCGTCAATAAGGGCCTTCAGCTCCTCCGGCGTACCGAACCGGGAGGACACCGCGAAAAAATTCGACACCTGATACCCGAAAGAAGCATAATAAGGATGCTCCATAACCGCCATCAGTTGAATCGCGTTATAGCCGGCGCAATGCACACGAGGCAGCACCGTTTCCCGAAACTCATCGAACGTATGCACCTTATACTCTTCGCCGGCCATGCCAATATGAGCCTCATAAATCAAAAGGGTAGGGGAAGCCACAAACCCTTGATCCGTCCAAACAAAATCCTGCCGCCAGATTTGCCCGCAAAAAATCCCCGTCGCTCCATCCTGAACCGCCCGTTTACAATAGAGCGGCACCCGTTCAAAAGTCTGCCCCCCGGCGGTCAGCTGAACCTTCACATAAGACCCATGGGGCAACCGCTCTCCCGGCACAAAAAGCTCCCAATTCCCTTGACTAAGCCGCGTCAACTGATGGGACTGCCCATTCCAGCCGTTAAAATCCCCCTTCAGAGCCGCCGCCGTCGCATTCGGTGCCCACTCCCGGTAATACCACCCGTCCTCCGTTTCCTGAAACCCATAAAAAAGATGACCGTTGGCAAACTCCACCAAACTCTTCCGATCCGCCAATTTTGACCGCACCTGAGTATAATGACGCATCCTCAGGTCAATATCGGCCCCAAAAGGAGCGAGATAGCGATCCATCTCCATAATTTTGTATTTTTTCATACCCCAACGCCTCCCTTATTCAATGGACAATGGGCAATTGACAATCAGGAACCGGGAACCATAAGCAGAACGCAATGACTATAGAAAACCAGCCACCCTATTTGCCTTTCATTGTCCATTGTCCATTGTCCATTGTCCATTGTTTTGTCCATTGTCCATTGTTTTGTCCATTGTCTTAATTACCATTCAATAGAATTGGCCTTATTCCTGTTCATTCTCGAAAAATCAGTTCTCACAAAAGTCAGTGTTGACAAAACCATGAACAACAAACCAAAAACAAACAAAATCAGCATCGCCAGCCAGGGCATAACCACAATCCCGCCGATCTGCAGCGCCAGCTGTTCCGCCAGAAGCTCCTCTGACGAGAGACTCGTTTTTTCCAGAGCCACCGTTCGAAAAAGAGCCACCGCGTAGGTCATAGGGTTAAAATACCCCACATACACCAAGGTCTTCGGCAGCAAGGAAAAGGGGATATAGGCGCCGGAAATGAACGTCATCGGCATCGTAATCGCCATAGACACAATTTGAAAGGTCTGAATGTTTTTGGTGTTGGTAGCGATAAACAAACCGAACCCGGCGAAAACCAACCCAACAAAAATCATCAGCAGCGTCACATACACCAGAGTCAACACCGACGTCACCTTGAACCCGACAAAAAAACCAACAACCAGAATAATGAACCCCTCCACAGCAGCGATAACCGCCGAAGACAAGAATTGCCCCGCGGCCACAGACACTCTGGCCACAGGAGAAACCAGCACCTCCTTCATGAACCCGGAAGTCATATCGTCAATGGTGGACGCGGATATACGCAATGCCGTCTCAAAAACCGTGGCGATAATGATCCCCACCAACATATAGGGCACCGGATCCGAAATGGACTCGTTTCTGAAAATAGCGCTAAAGATGTAAACAAAAAAGAACGGGAAAAGGATCGAGAAGAACAACCTCGTCCTATCCCGGATAAACGCTTTGAGATTTCGGATACACAAAGCAAGAATCGTTTTCACACGCAAACCCATAACCTTTCAAAACAAACAATCTTAATTGTCAATTGTCACTGTCCATTATCCCTTGTCCCTTGTCCCTTGTCCCTTGTTTCCCGTCCTTCAAGACCTTATTTCTTTGCCCGTAATCTCCAGAAACACATCGTTCAACGTTCCTTTTCTGATTTCCAAATCGGTCACACAATCCTTCTGGGCGCTGAGAACCTGTAACAAAAGAGCGGTGTCGTCCGCGTCAACCCGGTAAAAAGCAGGCTTCTTTTGAAAAGACACCTTATACGTGGTCAGCAGTTCTTCCAAAGCCTCAGGGTTCCTGGTTGTTATATAGGCCCGATCCTTCGTATAGCGCTTTTTCAGGGAAAAAGGCGAATCATCAGCCACAATAACGCCGCCGTCAATAACAGCCACCTGAGAGCAGATCTCGGCCTCATCCATATAGTGGGTCGTTAAAAAAATCGTGATGCCTTTTTCCTTCTGCAGCTGCACAATATATTCCCAGATATGAGCCCTCGTCTGGGGATCCAGCCCCGTTGTCGGCTCGTCCAAAAACAAAACCTTGGGATAATGCATAAGTCCCCGGGCAATTTCCACCCGCCGCTTCATACCACCGGAAAGGCTGGCCACGGATTTCTTCCGCCATTCCGCTAGATCCACCAGCTTGAGGACGAAACGGATCCTGTCTTCCACCTGTCCTTTGGGCACGCTGTAAAAGACGCAATGCATCCGGAGATTTTCTTCAACAGACATTTTGGTGTCCAGCGTTGACTCCTGAAAAACCACCCCAATGGTTTTGCGCACTTCGTTCTTTTGGGTGCTGACATCCTTGCCGTCAATCAGCAAAGTGCCGGCTGTTTTTTCAAAGATCGTGCACAAAGTGTTAATCGTCGTGCTTTTGCCGGCGCCGTTGGGACCGAGGAACGCAAAAATACTGCCCTCTTCCACAGAGAAAGAGATATCGTTAACAGCCGCGAAAGCACCGTATTTCTTTGTGAAATTCCTGACTTCTATAATAGGCGGCACACAGTCCTCCATCCCAGGTGATACAGATATTTCTCCATCAAATATATACCAGATTGTTGGACAAAGCAACAAAACTGTTGACGTCGATTATCCTTAGGGAATATTTTTGTATACCTATGAAAAAAATACACCATAATAATTGTGTACCGCGATTCAACAAAGAAAGCTAGAGAGAGGATAAGTTGTGAGGCAAATCTATCTTAATAACGCCACAGATGCGTATCCGCTTATTTCCGGCGTTGTGGAGACTATGGCTTCCTATATGCAAAACCCAACTTCGTTTTCTGGCCGGGACGGATCCGGAAACCCCGACTGCCTGTTTCGCTGTCGGTCCAATGTTGCCGAATTGCTGGAGGTTCACCCCGAACAGATTGTGTTCCTGTCCGGCGCGACACACGGATTAAACGCGGCAATCCTGGGGGTTAGTCTCAAACCAGGTGATCTTGTCATTACCTCGGTTACGGAACACAACTCCGTTCTACGCCCGTTAGCGCGTTTGCAGGATCTGTTGGGCGTTCGGATCGCCTATGTTCCTCTCACAGATGATATGCGTCTAGATGATAAACTCTTCAATGATTTCCTAAACCAGAAACCACGGTTGGTTGTCTTAAATCATGCCGGTAATGTGACCGGACGGATCAATCCGGTCCGTCCATGGTTCGAAAAAGCCAAATCCGCCGGGGCAACAACCCTTTTGGACGCAAGCCAAACTGTTGGACGGATTCCTGTCAGACCCCGCGAATTATCGGCTGATCTGGTGGTCTTTCCCGGACACAAGGGACTGCGCGGCCCTCTGGGCACAGGTGTTCTTTGGGTAGCGCCGGAAGTCAGTTTGGCTCCGGCTTTTGTGGGCGGAACAGGTTACAAAAGCGAGCTAAGAGAACAGCCGGAAGAAATGCCCGCGCGGCTAGAAGCCGGCACCCCTAACACCCCTGCTTTTGTGGGCCTGGAGCAATCTGTTCTGTACATTAGAAACAATTTTGCCGACATAATCGCTGCCGAACGGTCTCTGACACAAATGCTCTACCGTGGACTTTCGGAAATAGAAAATGTGCAAATTTTTGATGGGGAAAATCTGGCCGAAGATGAACGCATCCCAATCCTCTCCTTCCGGATTGCGGGAATGGAGCTTGATCAAGCCGGGTTCGCTTTAACAGAAAGCTTTGGCATACACTGTCGGACAGGATTGCACTGCGCGCCGCTTATACACTCTTATCTTGGCAGTCTACCAGATGGAACCGTCCGCTTCAGCCCTTCTTTTGCGACCCCAAAGGAAGACATTGACTATGCTATTGACGCTGTACGGAGGCTGGCGGCATGAAGATTGTTGATATAAAAAAAGTGGAGAATTGTTTTGACGGCGACTTTGTTTTCAAATACCTCTTTGACGCAGGGTGGACGCATAGTGAGATTATCCATATGGAGATGCTAGGAGATCTTCGTTATTACCAAAGCTTTCCCAGACCCATGTTTCAAGTGACCTGTTCCGACGGTACCGTCATCAAGGGCGTGGAAAACGATCCGGAATGCCGGATTATTTTTCCTCGCGAAAACCCAACGTCAGCGCGGAAAAATTTTGAGGCTCGTTTTGGATGAAGGTGGGGGACTACAGTTAGTCTTGTTAAGCCAAGTCAGATAAGGAAGGAGGACGGCTAAATGGGTCAGAAAATGCTTGCAATCTATGAGGAAATTAAGAAGACAGAAGGGCTGCGTGGACAGATGCGCTTGGCCATGCTGACCAGTATTCCCAGCGCCAAAGCAAATGAGATACCCGATTCAGCGGATGTAATAGCGAAATTTGCGTCTGCCTTTAAAGAGATCACACAAAAAGAATGTCCTATCAAATAGTTTAATGGAGGTGCTGGATTGCTATGGCAAACGATACATTGCGGCTGCGACATGCTTTTGATAAAGAGCGATGCCGTCATGAAATCAACGGGTTAACGGCGGTTTTGCATTGTCACCATTTTGCGTCTCTAACAACCCAACTGGCCAATGATTGCCAGTTGCTTGATGCGAAAAAACTGCTGATGCAATGCGCCGAAGATACTTTTCATCTGGTTCTAACGGATTATTATCAACAAAACGCAATAACCGGGATCGAAGAACGTCTTCATGTGGGGGAACAGTATTTTGCTGAGGTAGGTTTAGGCAAACTGAAAGTCTCCTACGCCGGCCCCTATTCGGGAGAGGTTGTCTTGGAGCACAGCCATCTAGATGAAGGATGGATTAAAAAATGGGGCCGGACTGACAAACCGATCAACTATGTTGGCTGCGGGTTTGTCTGTGCCCTTTTTGCGGCTGCCTATAACCGGAATCGGCGGGAGTATACGGCACTGGAGCTCCAAAGCATAGCTCGGGGCGCTGATGTGTCGGTTATTAGGGTAATGGATGTTACCGACTCAGGAGGGAAATAAAATGGCTATTGATCGTGAAAGAATCATTAATGAGCTTTCTAAGTTAGATGTCAAGGGAGACCACACGGGACTGATCAATGGGTTCGGTGTATTTATTCAGCAGCTTCCGGCCATGATTTGGACAATGTTTTCGGAACGGCTGACGCGGGCGGTACCGGAAGATCTGCTGGAAACCGCAGAGTGGCTCCTGGTCGATGCCGCTCATGAATGCGGCTATCATACCGGGTATGGCATTATCACCTCTGAAGAATGGAAGGCCGTTGTGGAACCGATGATTGAGAACGCTCCCGAAGATATTCTGCATGGGGCCTTCGCTGTTTTTTCGGCGTGGGGATGGGCGAAAGCTGTCATTCAGGAGCTGGTTCCCGGTGAGAAAATGGTTATCCGGGCCGACGATTACTATGAAGCTGATGTGGTTGAATATGGGCAATCCGGAAAAATGAGCGCATATACCTTGACCGGTGTAGCGGCGGCATTCATGGATCTGGCCTACGGCGGAAATTATGATCCTACCGGCGTCACTGGTCTGAACACCTTCATGGGCAAACAGACCAAAGGGATCGAATGCGGCGACGAGTACGGAGAGATCGTTGTAACGAGAGCGTAATCCTTTGGATTGATCAACAATTCAGTTCCCGAACCGCAAGACGAGGGCTGTCACTGATGACAGCTCTCAACCCAATTAATACAACGTGCTCTCATAATTGTCCTTATTGATATCCGGATGCAAGCAAATATTCAAAGCCCCGGCAATAATCAGCGCACTTTTCTCAATGAGTTCGTCAACTTCTTTCGGCGTCACCATCAATGAACCGCGGAAAGGGTGAAGGACATTGTCCACAATACCCATCAGACTTTCCTCATGATCAGGGCTATAGATCGCCGCCAAAGCCGGCTCAGATTCAAACTCTTTAAGAATCGCCTCCAAAGTCTGATGGGCGATCACAGCCGCGTTTACGACAGTAGGAACGCCAATGGCAACAACCTTGCAGCCCAAAGTCTCTTCATTCAGACCCCGGCGGTGGTTGCCGATGCCAGAACCGGGATTAATGCCTGTATCGGCAATTTGAATCGTTGTGCCGATTCGCGAGAGGGAACCGGCAGCCAGAGCATCAATAGCTATCAGGCAATCCGGTTTCACATGCTCCACCAACCCCCGCAGCATATCGGCGGTTTCAATACCTGTCAGCCCAAGCACACCCGGAGTAATCGCCGCAACATTGCACATTTTTCCATCCACCTCTTCAGGTATAAACTTAAAAAGATGTCGTGTAACCAAGGTTTTTTCCACAACGCGAGGTCCCAAGGCATCAGGGGTGGCATGCCAGTTGCCGAGCCCAACCACAAGGAAAGTGTTGTCCTTCTTGGGATCGATCACTTTTTTAAGCTTTTTAGCCAGCTCTGTTGTCGTTACCTGGTACTCTCTGAGCAAATCGGCGTCGCGCAATTCCGGCAGCTCAAAGGTAATATACGTACCAATAGGGCGCCCCATGGTCTTTTCCGCCATAGCGTCTTTTATCGTAATGACAGTAATGGTGCCGTCTGAAAAATCCTCCTGATTCATGGCGACACCATCAACCTCTACATCAGCGTCACCACGCAGCAATGCATGGGCTTCCACAGCCAAATCCAAATGAATATTGCTTCTTTGTAAAAAAGTTTTCAGATCCATAGCATTATCCTCACTTTCCATTCCTCACGCCCAGAGGCGACATATCAACCAGGTCTTGCGTCAATCTGGTAAATATTGTATAGTTTAGACGAGGTTCATTGCTATATGTCTTTGTGAGGAACATTTTTAGTATGGGAAGAGTTAGATGTTTTATGTATGAGGCTCTCGTGTCAGGGATCGGCGTCAGAAGCTAGCAGGAGTCACCAGTCTTGTCAGAATCTTGACTCCCGTTATGTCTGACTTCTTGCGGCTGTAAGCCGCGCTGTGATATACTAGTGAAAACGTTTGAGAAGAGCCTATGCGAATCATTGCAGGAGACCTAAAAGGAAGCCGCCTTAAGAACCTCAAAGGACAAGCAATCCGGCCAACCTCAGACAAGGTCAAAGGGGCCATCTTCAGCGTTCTGGACACAAAAGTCCTATCCGCGCGTGTCCTCGATCTGTTTGCCGGCACAGGGAATCTGGCCATCGAAGCCCTCTCCCGGGGCGCTGCCTCAGCGGTTTTGGTTGACGCCAGCCGCCAAGCGGTGCAGCTTATGAGGGACAACCTCCAAAATCTGGAACGGTCCAGCCAAGCCCGCATCGTTCATGAAGACGCGCGCCAATTTGTCCGCCGTACCGAGGAGTTGTTTGATCTGGTTTTTCTGGATCCACCTTATCATCACGACTTGCTCCGAACTGTTCTGCCTGACCTCCAAGGGAAGGTGAGCCCTTTGGGCGTTATCGTCGCCGAGACGGCGCAAGACGATGTTTTCACCACAGAACCCTTCGAGCTCCGGATTGTCAAAGAATATGGGGGGACAAAAGTTTGGTTCCTGCAGAATCCTGAATAACAAAGATAAGGAGGTTAGTCGCTTGGAAAATCAGTTATATTCCCTGATAGAACAACTGGAAGACGCTATTGAACAAGGAAAAAAGATGCCCTTCACAACAAAAGTCATGATCGATGAGGATCAAATTCTGGAAATTCTAGAAAATATCAAAAGCGTTATTCCACATGAAATCCAGCAAGCCCATAAGGTCCTCACCGAGCGTGATCGCCTTATTGACGACGCCCGCGACGAAAGCCTGCGCCTATTAAACAACGCCAAGAAGCAAGCTGACCAAATGGTCAATGAAACCGATATTTTGCAGCGGGCCCAAGAGTATGCGGACGACTTGATCATGAAAGCCCAAGCCTATTCCCAGGAAGTCAAATTGAGCGCGCTTAAATATTCGGATGAACTGATGCGCAACCTTGAAATCAAGCTGGAATCCACTTTTAAGGCCCTGCGCACCAGCCGCGAAGAACTGGCTTTGCTAGGCCATGACGACGAAGAAAAATCGGCATAGCTCAGCAGGGAAACAAATGGTGGAACACTAATCCCGAGACACACGCCTTAAGCGCGCGCGGCTCCAAAAGAAAACAAGCATAACCATAACAACGCCAAAAAACAGCAGATTCCATCTGAACACATGCCAAAATTGTACCGTATATTGATGCGAAGACAAATAGGCGACGCTTTCCGATGGAACCATCACGGACAGATGAAGATGACGCAGAGCCACCTGGCTCAAGGCCAAAGCCAAGCTGCCATGAAGCAAACGCGCAGCCAAAAAAGGCCTCAACCGCAAATCCGTCTCTGCGGCAAACCCGGAAACTTGGGCAAAAACGCAAAGCCCGCCGAAACCCATGAGAAAAGCAATTGCACCTACCTGAGCCGCCATAGTCGGCATAGCATCCACCACAGCGCGGCATCCGAGAGTTTGTTCGATCAGACCAGTCAGCACAGCTTCCATTCCCAGCTCCGCTCCCGTTCCCAAAACCAGCCCCGATTCCGGCATCTGCGCTCCCGCACCCCACAGCCCGGCAATTTTTGCCGGTATGTGGCTGATCAAGGCTAACACAGTCATCGTCTTCAACATTCTGATTATCACAGAAAAAAACACCATGTATCCGCCGATTTGCAGAAGAACCGCCACATTTTTCTTAATGGAAGCCGCCAAAATCTCCCCAAAAGAACGTCTCTTTAGCTGAACGGCCCTCATCCCATGGGCCGCCCGCGCCGAAAAACCCTCTCTTGCGGACTTTTCACCTCTGGCGCCGCCCTTATCACGACCACCATAGAAACGGAAAACGAATCCAACAATAAGATTGGCGGCATAAACCGATCCCGCTAAAACAGCCCCAAGAGCCGGCACACCCAGCATACCACCGGCCACAGCTCCGAACATAAATCCCGGACTGGGATTGCAGGAAAAAGCCAGCAACCGTTCTCCCTCAATCCGGCTAAGCTGCCCGGACTCACGCAACCTGCTCGTCAAAGCGGCGCCAATCGGCATCCCGGCTGTGTGCACAACAGCCAGCACAAAAGCCGCGCACCCCGGCAGTCTAAACACAGGACGCATCAGCGGCTCGCACAGAGCCCCCAAGAAATCCACAGCCCCCAATTCCGTCAACAGATCCGAAACAATAAAAAAAGGCAGCAACGCCGGTAAAACACATAAAGCCCAAAGAGAAAGACCCGCCGCCGCCCCAGCTACAACCTCCTGCGGCGCCGCAACCATCACGCCGACCAAAAGCAGGAGCCCGAACATTATTATGTTCTTCGCGCTAAGTCTCTTGTACATGATACTATTATTCTCTTTCAAACTAACAACGAGCTTTGACAATGGACAGTCGGACAACAGTATCAGCAAGCTAATACTTGACAAAGGACAATAGAGAGGGTGGGGAACTTGAGATTGACAGACAGCCATAAACTCATAACGGGTTATGACAGCATATTCGCAGCAGAAAACATTTATGAATCCTGGATCATCCGTTTTGCTAGTTGTCCATTGCTCCGTATTCCTCATTATCCGTTGTCAATTGTCCATTAAATTAAGGAGTGAGATCTTGAAAGTACTCGTGCTCAATTGCGGCAGTTCTTCGTTGAAATTTAAACTGCTCAATATGGAAAATTCCTCTGTTTTGGTTAAAGGCCTAGCCGAACGTATCGGTATGCCTGGGTCGGTTCTGACTTATCAGAGCGCTGCCCTGGAAAAGCAGACGCTGGAGATTGACATGCCCGACCATATCACCGCAGTTAAACTGCTCATTGAAAGTATCTGCGACCCACGCTATGGCGCCGTCAAATCTTTGGATGAGATCGACGCCATCGGTCATCGCGTCGTTCATGGGGGCGAGAAAATCACTTCCTCCGTGCTCATCGACGATACCATCAAACAGATTATCAGGGATTGTTTCGAATTAAGCCCCCTGCATAACCCGCCTAATTTGGCTGGCATCGAGGCCTGTGAGCAAAATATGCCCGGCAAACCCCAGGTAGCGGTTTTTGACACTTCCTTTCACCAAAGCATGCCGCGAGAAGCGTTTTTGTACGGCCTTCCCTATGAATACTATGAGAAATACAAAGTGCGGCGCTACGGCTTTCACGGCACCTCCCACCGCTACATCAGCCGCCGCGCCGCCCAGCTGCTAGGCAAAAACATTGACCGCGTTAAAATCATCACTTGCCATCTGGGCAACGGTTCATCCATCGCCGCCATCAAGCTGGGCAAATCCATTGAAACTTCCATGGGCTTCACCCCTTTGGAAGGCCTCATGATGGGCACGCGCAGCGGCGACATCGACCCGGCAATCGTTTCCTACATCATGGAAAAAGAAAACTGGTCCAGCCAAGAAGTCAACGACTTCCTCAACAAAAAATGCGGCGTCTTAGGCTTGTCTGGCGTTTCCAGTGATTTCCGCGACGTTCAGGCAGCCGCGGAAGGCGGTAACTTCCGCGCGCAACTGGCCCTCGACGTCTTCGCCCATGACGTCAAAAAATATATCGGTGCTTACGCCGCCCTCATGGATGGCGTCGACGCCATCGTCTTCTCCGCCGGCTTGGGAGAAAACTCTCCCAGCACACGCTGGAATATCTGCGACACTCTCGGATACCTCGGCGTGGCCGTGGATCCGGAAAAAAACCTGTACACTGGCAGCGCCGAAACAGACATCTCCCGCTGGGGCGCCAAGTGCCGCGCGCTTGTGATCCCAACAGACGAAGAACAGATGATCGCCATGGATACTTCTGATATCGTCGAATCATCACAGTAATACCTCAATTCTTCAATTCGGGCGCCTTGACAAAGAAAAACCCCGCACATATAATTACTTATGCCGACATTGAGGTGATACCCATGCTCATCAACTTAGCCGAACTCAAACGAAAAACGGACAAAGCGCAAACATACCAATTCTGTGAACCCTGTCAACCACTGACTATGGGCGCCGATCTTCTCACCATCGAAGACGGCCTGAACGTGTGTCTGAACATAGCGCTTGTTGACAGCACCTTCCTTGTCAAAGGCACAATTCAAACACAGATCAAAGTATCCTGCGCACGCTGTCTGGAAGACTTCATTGATTCCGTCCACGTTGCATTTGAGGACGAATGGTTCTCAGCCGACGATCTGCCGGAACACTTGCATGGCATCCCTGACACCTATCCAGACGACGTCTATTGTTTGAAACAAGAAGAAGCCGACGTCACTGAACGCATCATGGAACACTTCATCGTCAACTTGCCCATGCGTTTCATCTGTTCCGACAACTGCCGCGGGTTATGTCCCCAATGCGGCAACAACCTAAACAACAGCCCCTGCGCCTGTCAGCATCAAGCTATCGATCCCCGCCTGGCCGCCTTGGCCCGATGGGAAACGAACACAGCGGAATAAAAACAAGAGGAGTGTAATCAAGTGGGAGTACATCAAACACGGCAATCCAAATCCCGAATCCGCCGGCGCCGCGCCACACAAAAACTCGCCGCGCCCAACCTTGTCGAATGCCCCCAATGCCATCAGCTCAAGCAGCAGCATCATACCTGCTTAGCTTGTGGAACTTACAAAGGCAACACCGTTATAGAAACCGACGCAGATTAAAACACAACGCCATCAAAGGAGGCGCCCATGAAAATCGCCGTAGACGCCATGGGCGGCGACAACGCTCCTCAGGCAATCGTGCTCGGCTGCATACAGGCAGCCGCCAACTGGCCTGACTTGGAAATCATACTTGTCGGAGACCCCGCAAAAATCCAAGAAAGTCTGAAGGAGCCCCTGCCCGACAACATTGTCATAGAAAAGGCCTCAGAAATCATTGGTATGGACGAACACCCAGCCAACGCTGTCCGCTACAAAAAAGACGCCTCAATTGTTGTCGCCACGCGTCTGGTCAAAGAAAAACAAGCCGACGCCCTCGTCAGCGCCGGCAGCACCGGCGCGCAAATGGCTGCCGCTCTCTTGACACTTCGCCGAATACCCGGCATCAACCGACCAGCCATCTGCACCGTTTTACCTGCCCCTGCCGGCCCAAAAACCCTTCTTGACGTAGGCGCCAACCCTGACGCCGACGCCGAAAACCTCTACCAATTCGCCCTCATGGGCAGCATCTACGCCCAACACATACTTAAAACACCCCATCCCCGCATCGCCCTGCTCAACATCGGCAGCGAAGAAGGCAAAGGCAACAAACTTGCCCAGCAGACCTACACCCTGCTGAAGAACTCGCCCCTCAATTTCACAGGCAACATCGAAGGACGCGACTTGTTGCAGGACAAAGCCGACGTTTATGTTTGCGACGCCTTTGTTGGCAACATCGCCCTAAAAACTCTGGAAGGTTTATCATCACACTTCTTCAGCACGCTCAAAGAAAAAATGACAGCGTCAATCGTCCGCAAAATCGGCGCAGCCATGATAATGCCGGCCCTGCGGGAAATTGCCCGCTCCTTCGACTACTCCGATTACGGCGGCGCGCCCCTTCTCGGCGTCAACGGCACAAGCATCGTCTGCCACGGCAGTTCCAACGCCAAGGCCATCATGAACGCCGTACGTATCGCCAAAGAATGTGTTGAGGAAGATGTCATTCTTCGCGTAAAAACACTTGTTGAATTGCCCTAATGGATATATTTTGAATAACTGAGGGAGGGGGTGGATAACCGTGGATATATTTGCGAAAATCAAAGAACTTGTCCTGACACGTTTTAGCCTTGAAGATGAAGACATCTCGTTAGATACCACATTTGATTCGTTAGGAGCCGATTCCCTAGACATCGTTGATCTCATCGCAGAGATAGAGGAAGAATTTGATATCGCCGAAATACCCGAGGAAGAAATTAAGAAAATGAATTCTGTGGGCGACATGGTCGAATACCTGAAAGAAAACCACTAAAAGAGCCTCAAGCACATAGCAGCCAGAATGATATTATTTTGTATCTCGCTGATGTCTTGGGCCCTGCAGCCGGTTGTTGCAGGGCCTTCCAATCAGAATTCTCTGATTATCCTATTCAATGAACAGCGATTTGAAAGGATAGGATTGAGCAAAGGAGTAGATGCAGTGAAAAACCCGAATCACAAAGGCGACGACGAAAACAAATCCAGCAACATCCCCAGCAACAAACGCCACAACAAAAACCAGCATAAAAAACGGGACGCCAACCTCTCGACAAGCCGGCGACCCAGCGAACACAGAAGCGAGGCGCCTCCATCCCTCAACCACACAACACCCCCCCGGCCAATTGCCAAAAAAACTGACAAATCACCCATGACATCGACATTAGCTATAATGTCTTCGTCATCCGTGATTTCGCCCGGAAAATCAAAACGCCCGGGCAGAACAAACCCCGCTAAAAAAACACCTCCTCAAAAAACAAACCCTCCGGCGACAAACCGCACCCAACCCCCAGACAAACGTGGTGCAACAAAACCCTCCGGGAGATACGCCGAGCCTCTCAAAAACAATACAAAAAACGCAAATACCCGACCCAGCATGGCAAGAATGATTGAAGCCGCCAGAAACGCTGAAGCACGCCGCCGGGCTGAGAATCCGGACATCTTGGGTAATCCGGACCTTTCAGACAGCCCAAATGCAAACAGTGCCGCCCCGAACAAACCGCACCCCCACAAACCGAACCCCTCCGGCAGACCTGGCGCCACCGGCACACCTGGCCTCCCCAAAAGCAGAAATGCAAGAAAATCGGCGCCCCCAACCTCCTCCCACGATGATGTCAAAACAGCCGGTGTCCTAAAAAAAGCCGCCGAAGCCGCCCGCGCCAAAAAAGACCTGACGCCTCGCGCCATAACCTATCACAAAAAGCCATCTCAATCCACTCACACCGCACCCCAAACCACCGAACTCCCAACTCCCGAACCCCGAGGCGACGCTCCCCGTTCTAAACGGATCGCGGAAGCCATGCGACACCTCAAAGAAACCGCCAACCAAGAAAACAACCAACCCGGACACCGCTACGCATCCCAACAAAGACTGGCGGAAACTCTGGCCAAAATGAACCTGAACAACCCCACCAGCCCAATCCTTCTAGTATCTCTCACTCATCCCTCCTACACATTTGAGAACCCCAACCTGAACAAAGAAAACAACCAACGCCTCGAATTCTTGGGGGACGCCGTTCTCGACTTCATCGTCGGCGAATATCTCTACCTGAGGTTCCCCGACAAATCCGAAGGCGAACTCACAAAAATCCGAGCCGCCGTTGTCAACGAAAGCACCTTGGCTCAGGCAGCCCGCGGCATTCAACTAGGCCAGTCTCTCTTCCTCGGCCGCGGTGAACAAGTCTCTGGCGGCCGCGAACGTGCCTCGATCCTGGCTGACGCCCTAGAAGCCGTCATCGGAGCCTACTATCTGCAAGAAGGCTTCGAAACCGCCCGCCAATTTGTACTCGACTTACTGGTTCCCATCATAGATGAAGTCAACCAAGACCACTACGGCGACTTCAAAACCCTGCTTCAAGAAGTTGCTCAACACGACGAACGCACCATCAGCTACCGCATCCTGGACGAACTAGGCCCCGACCACAACAAATCCTTCACAGCCGGCGTCTACGTCCAAGGCGTCCTCAAAGGCAAAGGCACCGGCAAAACCAAAAAAGAAGCTGAGCAACAAGCCGCGCGGCTAACACTGGAAAACTGGGAGGTTCCCGAGTGATCCACTATCTCAAATCCGTACAAATACACGGCTTCAAGTCCTTTGCCGATAAACTAACCCTGGACTTCCAGCCCGGCGTCAATGTTGTTGTCGGCCCCAACGGCAGCGGCAAAAGCAACATCGCCGACGCCGTTCGTTGGGTTCTCGGAGAGCAAAGCGTCAAAAGCCTGCGAGGCAACAAAATGGAGGACATCATCTTTGTCGGCAGCCATTCCCGCCGCCAAGTCAGCCGCGCTGAAGTCTCCCTGGTCTTCGACAACACAAGCCGTCTCTTTCCCCTCGACTACGAAGAAATCACCATCACCCGCTGTGTCTACCGGGACGGCGACGGAGAATTCTATATCAACCGCGTACCCTGTCGGCTCAAAGACATCCAGGAACTCTTTCTTGACACCGGCTCCGGCAAAGAAGGCTTCTCCATCATCGGCCAAGGCCGCGTCGAAGAAATCCTCAACGCCCGCGCCGATGAACGCCGTCTCCTCATCGAAGAAGTCGCCGGCATCAGCAAATACCGCGTCCGCAAAAAAGAAGCTGTACGCAAACTCACGGACACCCAACAAAACATGGATCGTCTTGACGACATCATCAGCGAAGTCGAAAACCGGCTCGGTCCCTTAGCCGAACAAGCAGACCAAGCCCGGCAATACCTCCGCCTTCAGCAAGAACTTCGGGAAACCGAAGTCCGCATGATCGTCAAAAACCTGGAAAACATCAAACAACAAAACGACCTGGCCCACGCCGAAATCCACCGCCTCACCCAAGAACGAGACGCCCAAGCCACTGTTCTGGACAGTCAAGAAAACACCACGGCCGCTAAACGAGCCCTCCTCGAAAACCTCGCCGAAAAAATCCAGACCATCCAAGACGAAATCCACAAACGTGAAGGTGAACTCTCCGATCTCCAACACAAAATAACCCTCATGCAAGAGCGGGAAACATACATGGCCCAACAAGCCACGCGCCTCGAACAAGACATGGGCAGCAGCGCCGAAAAAAACCAAGCCGCCCAAACGTCCCTTGACCACTGGATTGGACGGCAAACCGCCATCCGCGACCAAGTCACCCACATCCAAACCACCCTCAACACCCACGAAGACGAACTCAAACGTCTACGCCGCCTCAGCGGCGCCGAACGCCTCGAAACCATCAAAGATGAAATCTTCGACGCTCTCACCGCCGAAACCACTTGGTCTAACCAAATGCGCGAACTGGACCGGCGCCTCGAAATCGACCGACGCGCCCAAGCCCAGCTGGACATAGAGCTAACCCGCGCCGACAAAGGCCGCCAAACCCTCCTATCCGAACTTGACGTGCTCCAAGCATCCGCCGCCGTGGCCCAAGATGCCCGAACCCACATAGAAACCACCGTCACCACCCTCGAGCAGACCCTCAGCCACAAAACCACTGTCTGCCAAGAAACTTCAGACAAACTGGCGCAGCTCCATCGCCGTCTGGATCAAAACCAAGCCCGTTGGCAAACCCTTAAAAGCATCCAAGAAAGCCGCGAAGGATACTTCAAAGGCGTCAAAGAAATCCTCGACGCCTACGACAAAGGCAAAATCCCTTGCGGCCGCCTCTACGGCAGCGTCGCCGAAAACATCAATGTGGACAAAACCTACGAACCCGCAATCGAAGTCGCCCTAGGCTCCGGCCTCCAAAGCCTCCTGATCGACACCTCTGACAGCGCCAAAAAATGTATCGCCTACCTCAAAATCAATAAAAGCGGCCGCGCCACCTTTCTGCCTCTTGACGACATCCAAGGCAGCCGCCTGCAAGTCCCCGACACCATCAAAGCCATGCCCGGTTACCTGGGCCTAGCCGCAGACCTTGTCAAATTTGATAAGAAATTCACCCGGGCTATGGAACATCTCATGGGACGTATCGTCATCGTCACCAACCTTGACGCCGGTGTCGCCATCGCCCGCGCGGCCGGACAAAAATACCGCATCGTCACCCTGACCCAAGACCAGATCAACATCGGCGGCGCTCTAACCGGTGGCAGCTTCCAAAGCAAAACTCACCTTCTGGGCAGCGCCCGCGAACTGGAAACCCTGGCGGAAACCATCAAAACCCTCGAAACCGAGCAGCAAGCCCTCAGCCAACACCTCCGCCAAAACGCGGGGGAACGGGACACCCTCAAAATCGACTTAACCGCCGTCCAAAAAGAACTGCAAAAACACATAGAAACCGACAAACTGAACACCGTCGCTCAAAAGCACCTGGAAGAAAAAATCACCCGTGAAACCGAAATGGTTGAAATGCTCCAGGGCCAAAAACAGGATCTAGCCGAACAAATCGCCACAACCCTCATCAACCAAGAAGAAGCCGGCGAAAAACACATCGTCGCCCAAGACCTCGTCATCCAGCTCAAAGACGACCAAACAGCCCTCGAACAAGAAACCCGCAGCTACGCCGAACAAGCCGACACCACCGCCGAACGAATCACCTCCCTCAAAGTCGAACTCGCTCGCCTCAACGAAGAATACGAACAAATGAACCAACGAATCAACGACGAGAAAAAAGAATACGATGAAGAACAAACCGCTCTAGAACAACGCAACCAAGAAAAAGAAAAACTCCTCCTCAACTGTGCCGAATCAGCCGCCAGCCGTGCCCAAATGCAGGAACAACTTCAAGAAGCCCAGCAAACCCTCACCCAAGACAAAACCGGTCTCGCCGAAGACCGCTTAGAAAGAGATGCTCTCTCCCTGGAACTGAACGCTCTCGAAGAAACCGCCAAGCAAAGCCGGAGCAAACTCTCCGCCCAAAACGGACAAATTCACCAGATCGAGCTCAAATGCGCCCGCGGCCAAGCCGATTGGGAAACCGGCCTTGACCGTCTCGAAACCGAATGGGAACTCACATGGGAAGAAGCGGTGCTCGAAGTCGAGAACTCGATATTCGCTGATACGGCGTTCGAAAAAGCAGGAGCGGAAATAGAATCTTCGAATCTCGAACGATCGAGTTCACCTGAACCTGCGAACCCCAACCCCGCGGACATCGAACAGGCGGACATCGAACAGGCGAATATCGAACAGGCAGACATCGAACAGGCGAGTATCGAACCAGCGAATATCGAACAGGCGGTTTCGAATACGCGTTTCTTGCAGAAACGCGTCCTCGAAATCCGCAACGAATTGGGCCGCCTCGGCCCCGTCAATCACACAGCCCTAGAAGAGCACCCGGCAATGATTGAACGTTACAACTTCTTGAAAATCCAATATGACGACCTCATCGCCGCCAGCACCAAACTTCTCGACCTTATCGGAGAACTCGACGAAATCATGCAGGAAAAATTCGCCCAAGGCTTTGATGATGTCAACAAAGCCTTTTCAGAAGTCTTCTGCCAGCTCTTCGAAGGAGGCCGGGCCTATCTCTCTCTGGACCAGCCCGACAACCTGCTGGAGACAGGCATCAACATCATCGCCCAGCCTCCCGGCAAGAAACCCCAGCTGCTCTCCCTCCTGTCCGGCGGCGAACGGGCCTTCACCGCCATCGCGCTCCTTTTTGCCATGCTCAAAGTTAAGCCAAGCCCCTTCTGCGTCATGGACGAAATCGAATCGGCTCTGGACGAAGCCAACGTCAAACGCTTCATCCAATACGTCCGCCGACTGTCCGCCAACACCCAATTCATTCTCATTTCGCACCGCCGCGGCACTATGGAAGCTGCCGACCGACTCTACGGCGTCAGCATGGAAGAATCAGGCGTATCCAAATTGCTCACAATAGAACTGGATCAATTCGGCACACAGCCCGCCGAAAGGAGAGAACTTTCTTGGCTGGACTCATAACCTCCCTCAAAGACAAACTCACCAAAACCCGACAAGGATTCACCGAGAAAATCGACTCTTTTTTTGCCCGTTTCGCTAAAGTGGACGAAGACCTGCTGGAAGAGCTCGAGGAAATCCTCATCCAAGCTGACATCGGCGCCCAAACCTCATTTGAGCTTGTCGACGACTTGCGCCTGATCATCAAAGAACAAAGAATAACCGAACCCACCGCCCTCACCGGTGAACTCCAGAAGCTCATTCAGCAATACTTGGGGGAACACCAGAATCTGATTATTAATGGCGACAATCATTATGCTAACGCCAACAGCAGCTACGACGGAACCTCTGGCGATAACAAAACCAGCGGTCTCACCATCTATCTTGTCGTCGGCGTCAACGGCGTCGGCAAAACCACCACCATCGGCAAAATGGCCCATCACTACACTCAACAGAACAAGAAAGTAATCCTGGCTGCCGCCGACACCTTCCGGGCCGCTGCCAGCGAACAGCTCCAGATCTGGGCCGGCCGCGCCGGCGCTGACATAATCAAACACGGAGAAGGCGCCGACCCGGCGGCTGTGGTTTTTGACGCCCTCCAGGCCGCCCGGGCGCGCAAAGCCGACTATCTCATAGTCGACACCGCCGGACGCTTGCACAACAAAGTTAACCTTATGAACGAGCTCAACAAAATTAAGCGTGTCATAGCCAGAGAAATCCCTGGCGCCCCTCACGAAGTCCTGCTGGTTCTGGATGCCACCACCGGCCAAAATGCCATCCAACAGGTCAAATCCTTCCGGGAAGCCTCCGACATCACCGGCGTCATCCTCACCAAAATGGACGGCACCGCCAAAGGCGGCGTCGTCGTCGGACTGAGTCACGAAGCCGACGTCGCCGTCAAACTCATCGGCGTAGGGGAGGGCCCGGAAGATTTAAGGCCCTTTGATCCACAAGAATTTGCCCAGGCCATATTTGAACGGTAAGCCAGACGCAAATCTTGGGAAAAAACAAAGGCAGAAACGTAAACATAATATTTGAACACATATCAGGAAGAAAGCTTCTGTAAGCAAGGATGAAAACCTATGTACGAAGACCCACAACAATCCCTATTTGACAACAGAGAGTCAACAGGCCCCTTGGCCAGCCGCCTGCGTCCGCAAACCCTCTCCGAATTCGTGGGACAAACTCATCTCCTCGGCGAAGGAAAAGTACTGCGGCACATCATTGAAAGCGACCAGGCGTCATCCATGATCTTTTGGGGGCCTCCCGGCGTAGGCAAAACCACCCTCGCCCGCATCATAGCGGGCCAAACCAAAGCTCATTTCATCAATTTCAGCGCGGTCACCAGCGGCATCAAAGAAATCAAAGAAGTTATGAACCGGGCAGAACAAAGCCGGCGAGTGGGCAACAAGACCATCTTGTTTATTGATGAAATCCATCGCTTCAACAAAGCCCAGCAAGACGCTTTCCTTCCCTATGTTGAGAAGGGTAGCATCATCCTGATAGGCGCCACAACAGAAAACCCTTCCTTCGAGGTCAATTCCGCCCTGCTTTCCCGCTGCAAAGTCTTTGTGTTGCAGGCCCTGTCCCCGGATGAATTGGTACAGCTTTTGCAGCAAGCCCTGAACACCCCCAAAGGATTCGGCGGTCAACAAATCCAAATATCACCGGAAATGCTCGGCGTTATCGCCGGATTCGCTAACGGCGACGCCCGGATTGCCCTGAGCACGCTGGAAATGGTCATTCTGAACAGCGAAAGCGAAGGCGGAGGCAAGGGGGGAGGCAAAGGGGGAGGCGAGAGCAGCGAGGTGAGAATAACCGTAACCCCCGAAATCATCGAACAATGCATCAGCCAGAAGTCCCTCCTCTACGATAAAAACGGCGAAGAGCACTACAACATCATCTCCGCCCTGCACAAATCCATGCGCAACAGCGACGTTCACGCCGCCATTTATTGGTTGGCCCGCATGTTGGAAGCAGGGGAGGATCCCTTGTATGTGGCACGGCGAGTCACACGTTTTGCCAGCGAAGACATAGGAATGGCGGACAGCCGGGCTTTGGAGGTGGCTATTGGGGCCTACCAAGCGTGTCATTTCATCGGCATGCCCGAATGCTCTGTCCATTTAGCCCACGCAGTCACTTACATGGCCTTAGCACCCAAATCCAACGCACTTTATCTGGCCTACGAACAGGCAAAAGGGGACGCTCAACGGATGATCGCTGACCCTGTCCCACTGCATATTCGCAATGCTCCGACAAAACTGATGAAAGACCTTGGCTACGGCAAAGGCTATGAATACGCTCACGACACTCAAGACAAACTCACCGCCATGCGCTGTCTGCCAGATACATTGGCCGGACGCCGGTATTACCAGCCCACAACGCAAGGACAGGAAGTTCGGGTCAAGGAACGCCTGGAACAGATTGAGGCTTGGCATCGGCAGCATGATACTTGACAATAAAGAGTGGACAATAGAAAATGGAAATGGCTATATCAGATGTTACTCGCGGAACAACCATGTGAAGGAGCAACCGCATTATGGTCAAAACACTGGCTTGGAACGGCGATTCTCTTATTATCCTCAATCAGGTTGAGCTGCCTTTTCGTGTTGAATACCGTCACGCCTCCCGCATGGCCGATGTGGTAGAAGCCATCCGCCGCTTGGAAGTGCGCGGCGCCCCCGCGATCGGCATTGCCGCCGCCTATGGTTATGTGCTTGGTATTAGGGAGTACAACACCGCAACCAAAGAAGGTTTTGCGCCAACACAATATATGAGCTTCAGCGAACACATCCGCACGGTTTATCAGACGCTGGCTGCGGCGCGCCCCACAGCGGTCAACCTTTGTTGGGCCTTGGAGCACATGGAAAAAACACTCATGCAAAAGGTTTTCACGATACCCGAAACCATCACCCCGGACGAACTGTCGCACCTCGTTCAAGAACTCACCCGGGAAGCCCAGCGGATGCAGCGCGAAGACGCCCGCGTTAACCGCCTTATCGGCCAGCACGGCCACACACTTATACCCGGCAACGCCAACATTTTAACTCATTGCAACACCGGCTCTCTTGCCGCATCCGAATTCGGCACAGCCCTCGGCGTCATCCGCGCGGCTCACGAAGCCGGGAAGGGGCTCCACATCTACGTTGACGAAACGCGCCCCCTTCTGCAGGGCGCGCGCCTGACAGCCTGGGAACTCCTGCAGGAAAACATCCCCTTCACATTAATCACCGACAGCATGGCCGGATACCTCATGTCTCAAAATAAAATTGACCTTATCATCACCGGCGCCGACCGCATCGCCGCCAACGGCGACACCGCCAACAAAATCGGCACATACTCCCTCGCTGTCCTAGCCCAAGCCCATAACATACCTTTCTATATTGCCGCGCCGTTGTCAACCATCGATCCCCGCATTGGGGACGGCTCGTCCATCGTTATCGAAGAAAGAAACCCGGATGAAGTCCGCCGCCTGGGTTGTCAGGCCATAACATTGCCGGAGGCGCCCGTTTACAATCCCGCCTTCGACATCACTCCGGCCCGGTATATTAGCAACATCATCACTGAAGAGGGGATCCTGGAACCGCCCCTGAACCAAAGCATAGCCAATTGTTTTCGTTAATCTATCCTGGTTTATGATTAAGAGAGGTCTTCATGCGCATCATTATTCAAGACCCGGCCCCCGGCGAAGACGACAACGTGGTCATCAGCGTCAGATGCATGACCGATAACATCGCGCGCGCGATCAGCCTGCTCAAGAGCCCAGACAGCGTAACTGTCTACAAGGACGGCCAAGCCCTGCTGCTTCCTGTCAGCGGCATTTACTACGCCGAAAGCGTTGACCTCAAGACATTCATCTACGCGGAAAAAGCTGTGTTTCGGAGCAGACAGAAACTCTATGAGATCGAGGAAACCCTGAACAACAGTGATTTTCTGCGGATAAGCAAACAGGTTGTCGTCAACGTTAAGAAAATCATCAGCGTCGCCCCCGCTGGGGAAGGACGCTTTCATGCGACACTCAAAAACTCGGAAAAGGTCATCATATCACGGCAATATGTACCCGCCTTGAAAGCGAGGTTCGGATTATGAAACCGCTCGACGCCGTTAAATTTATGTTCATCCTATTTTGTGTCATCACCACAGGCCAGGTATTGTTTATGGCGCTCATACCCTTGTTTTCCGAAGATTTTATTTTCACGGCGCAAGATTTGTATAAGATCCCTCTTGTGGCGGTGCTGGGAACCCTTCCTGTAATCTTGCTGATACACAAAGATACCGCTCCCAAAACAGAAATCATCCTACGGAACGCCCTTCACTTTATCTTGACAGCCACACTCGTCTTGGGTTCACTGATCTATTTAGGCTGGCTGGACGCGGAAAGCGCCGTCGGCATCACTGTTTTCTTCTTGGCGTTGTATATCGGCGTCTGGGTTGTTAACATCAAACAAGCAAGAAAGCTCGCCGACAAACTCAACGAACGCATAAACGCCATTCACAGTGAAACCGGGGCTCCCTGCGAAACCACAGCTCACAGGGAAACAGCGGCTCCCTGGGAAACCGCAACTCACAAGGGCGAAAACGCAACTCACCGCGACAAACCTTGAAACAAAAGCCGCCCACCGCTAGAATCCATAGCAGGAGGCGATACGAATATGATCATCCAAGTCGAAAACCTGCGCAAAAACTACGGCCAAGTAAAAGCCGTCAACGGCGTGAGCTTCACCGTCGCGGAAGGTGACTTGTTTTCCCTGCTCGGCACCAACGGCGCAGGGAAATCCACCACAATCAACATCCTCACCACACTTTTGGCCAAAACATCCGGCTCTGTCACCGTGGGCGGATATGACCCGAGCCGGAACGCCACCAAAGTGCGCGGTCTCATCGGCGTCGTATTTCAGGACAACGTGCTGGACGCAATGCTGACTGTCCGGGAAAACCTCGCAGTGCGCGGCAGCCTCTACGCCCTACGTGGCGCGCGGCTCAAAAGCGCGGTCGAACATGCTGTCAGCATCACCGGCATAGCGGATTACGTCGACCGGCCTTACGGAAAACTCTCCGGCGGCCAAAGGCGGCGGGCTGATATAGCCCGGGCGTTAATCCACACGCCGAAACTGTTGTTCCTCGACGAACCGACCACGGGACTAGACCCGAAAACCCGCCGCGACATTTGGCGCATGATCCGTGATTTGCAGAAAACAAACGGTATGACGGTGTTTCTCACCACCCATTATATGGAAGAAGCCGCCGACAGCGACGGGGTTGTGGTCATCCACAAAGGAGCCGTCATGACGGCAGGCACACCGATGGAACTCAAGACCCGCTTCTGTACTGACATGCTCAGGCTCACACTCACAGACGGCCAATACATCGAACACAAGCTGGCCAAAACGGTGGACGCCTTGCCCATAATCGACCGGCACAAAGACGCCATCGCCAACGTCGAAATCATCAACGGCACGCTGGACGACGTATTTTTGAATATTACGGAGGACTTAGGAAATGTTGATTAAGCGAAATTTGCTGCTGTTCTTCCGAGACAAAGGGAACGTCTTTTTCTCCCTGCTTGCCGTACTCATCATCCTTGGCCTCTATGTGCTATTTCTTGGCAGCATGATGGAAGCAAATTTGCGCGAAGCCTTAGGCTTTGATTCGGACAAAATCGGTGTGGTCATGGCCGGCTTGACCCTTGCCGGCATGGTGGCCGCGGCCAGCGTCACAAGCTGCTTGGGGGCGCTCAATATCAGTGTGGCGGATAAATCCAACGCCGCGAAAGACTTCTTCACCAGCCCCGTTTCCCGGGGCAAACTCACCCTTAGTTACGTTCTGGGTTCCGCTGTGGTGGGCATCATTATGACGCTGACAGCCCTTTTGTTAAGCGAACTATACATCATCGCCAACGGCGGCGCTTCGCCCGGGCCGGCTGACTGCGCCCGTCTTTTGCTGACGGCCTTTCTCAGCGTCCTGTGCGGCAACGCTATGGTGTTTTTTATCATCATCTTCGTCAAAAGCCAAAGCGCGTTTACCGCCCTCAGCACCGTCATCGGCACACTGATCGGTTTCCTGATCGGTGTCTATATCCCCATCGGCCAGCTGCCCACGGGGGTACAATGGCTCATCAAATGTTTCCCCATGACCCACGCCGCGAGTATGTTCAGGCAAATCCTGGCTGACGGTGAACTAGCCACTTTGTTCGCCAATGCCCCTGCAGAAACCCTCACAGGCTTCCGCGAAACATTCGGCGTAACACTTGCCTTCGGCGGTTTCACCAGCAATTTCTGGTTTTCCGCCCTGATTCTGGCGACAACAACCGTAATTTTCTACACCTTGAGCGCAACCGTTATACGGGTTCGGCATTAAGATTCAATCGTTTGAGGCGGGGGATACGCGCTCTCACATAAGGGGCGCAAAAATCCGCAACAACTCCTGCAAAGTCCGCACAAACACATTGTTCCGGCAATCCTCCAAAGCAATTTCCCGGCACACCGATAATGTCCGCAGAAAATCCTCCTTAATATCCCAGACAGCGCCGCTGCCGTACATCACCACACCGCACTCAAAATGCAAATACAGGCTGCGGTAATCAAGATTAACCGTACCTACCGTAGCCACCCTGTCATCAGAAACAAACGTTTTAGAATGATTGAACCCCGGCGTATACTCATAAATCTTAACCCCTGTTTCGATCAACTCCCGATAATAAGACCGCGTTGTATAATGAACCAACCGCTTGTCCCAAATACACGGCGTCATAATCCGCACATCCACACCGCTTTTCGCCGCCAGCTTCAGCGCCGCCAGAATAACCCCGTCAATAATAAGATAAGGTGTGTTGATATACAAATATTCCCTGGCGCCGCTAATAACGCGCATATAGACCTGTTCACCAACATTTTCCTTATCCATCGGGTTATCGGCATAAGGCTGAACAAACCCGTCCGTCTCCTGAGCACAAGTCTCCTCCCGCCAAGGATAAAAACCACCGAAATCATCATCGAATTTATTGTTGCTGAAATTCCACAACTGCAAAAAAACCAGCGTCAGGCCCCAAGCCGCCTCCCCCCGCAGCATAATCCCGGAATCCCGCCAATGACCGAACCTTTCATACTCATTAATATATTCATCCGCCAGATTCACGCCCCCCGTAAAAACCGTCTTGCCGTCAATCGAAATTATCTTGCGATGATCCCTATTGTTCTGCAGCGTTGAAAGCACCGGCCGAAAAGGGTTAAAAACCGCGCACTGAAACCCTCTGGATTTCAGATATTGCCTATAGTTTTTCGGCAGCGTCCCAACACACCCGAAATCATCATACATAATACGCACCAGCACACCCTGCTTAACCTTAGCCTCCAGCTTGTCCAGAATGGCGCCAAGCATCCGGCCTTCCGCCATAATAAACGACTCCACAAAAACGTACCGCTCCGCCTTTTCCAACTCCTCAAGGACACGCACAAACAAGGTTTCCCCGGAATCAAAAAACTCCGCGTCAGTGTGAGCGTAAACCGGAAAAACGGCATGTTTTTCCAGATATGACATGAGCACAGCATAATCGGGCCACGCCTCCCGAGCCAAAAACAGGCAGCTCTCTTTCTGCACAGCATGGGATCGAACCAAGGAAGTCGCTTCACGCAAACGTTTGCGAAACTTGCCCCCCATCTCCTGATGGTTAAGCAACAGATAAAAAGCACCCCCAAAAATCGGAATGATCAGAATCGTCATAATCCAAAGGGTCTTATAAGCGTAGTTATCCTGTCTGCCTCCGACATACAAAGCCACAAGAATGCTGGTCACAATCAACAGAAGATAAACATTATGAAAAGTCTGGCTTGTGGTATACAAAAAAAACGCCGTGATCAGCATTTGCACCAAAAGCAAGAATACAACAAGTATCCTTCGCCAAGAATTAGAACGCATAGGCGCTTTCCTTATCACCATGATCGGCTTCGCTGCTCCTCCTGCCTGAACCGGCCAAAACTGTAAAGTGTTACATCCCTCGAACCCTAATATGTTTATTCTTATTGTTCAAAATAAGAATGTTTGTAATTTCGCCACATCTCCAAATCATCCTTTATGATAACCCAAATAAACTCTAAATACCAGCTCTCTCACCAATATGCGCTAATATGCTTCCATGAAATGTTACCGATCAGACCCCAGCCGGGGGGCAGGAGGGCCGGGGCCCTGTCCCCAAGCCGTTCTCCGGCCTGGTGAAACACTAGGCTTCGTTCGCTGCAAACCCAAAACTCGCACCGCTGTGCGGCGCTCAGACAGTTGGGTTTGCGGGCTCTCCCGTTCGCCAAGTGTTTCATCCAGTCCTCCGCAAAGGCTTGGGGACAGGGCCCGGTCCTCCTGCCCTCCGGCTGGGGTCTGATCGGTAACCATGATATTAACCTATACATTGGACGCCGCTCAATTAGGATCCAAAAATATATTACATTTTTTGAAATAAACCATATTGCATTCTAGGCGGAAAAAGAGTATTCTGATGAAGGAAGCTTGGACGACAATTAACACAAGATCTTTTCGGATAAACCTTTATAACAGCGTAACATCACACAAAACCTGTCAAACAAAAATATAATACACTATGTCAGGATAATCCGCTTTAGAACCTACTGCATACAGAATCCACGCGCAATGAACGGAGAGATTACGTGAACCTATTTAAACATACTGTAGCAAACAGAAAAACCAAAATCGCCGTAAGCGTCGTATGCGCTGTTGCTATGATGGCGACAGCTTTCTCGCCAAAAACCATCATAGCCGGCGCTATAGTGCGCTACACAACGGAAAACTCCATTGAAACAGCTATTGAGATCTGCGACGAAATCTGGACTCAAGAATCCTCTGTCGTCATACTGGCGTCAAACGATGAAGAGGGCTTGTCGGATCTCCTTTGTGCGGCGCCGCTGGCCGGACAAGAAAATGCTCCCATCTTGCTGACGCCCCGCGAAAGCCTTGACAAACGCACCGCCAAGAAAATATCTGAACTGAAACCTGAGACAATCTATCTTCTGGGCGATTTTAGCGAAACACTTCTGAAAGAACTCCGCAATCTGAAAACCGGCGCCGCGCTGTCTCCCCTGCATGGAGAAGACCCCTGGGCCACCTCCCGCGCTATAAATGAAGAACTGCGAGACATCAAAGGGACCTTCGTTATCAGCGCCGCCTCCATTATTGACGCTATAAGCATCAGCTCCTTCGCGGCGACCAACCGATACCAAATCCTGCTTGCTGACGAAAACGGCTATGTTCCGAAAAACCAGCTCACAGGCATTGTCTATTTGGTCGGAAACGAAGAAGACGTCAAAGACATCAAAGGAGCCAAACGACTAGCCGGCCAAGACTTCTACGAAACCAACAAAATCATTGTCAATACTTTGCCCTACCGATTCAACAGCGTCTGGATAGCCAGCGGGGAAAGCCCTCAACTCATAGATCTTTTCACGGTCGCACCCGCCGCCGCCACCCGCAATGCGGCCATCATCCTCATTAATCCGGCGGAAATTCCCGCCGACACAGACAACGAACAAGGCAAGCTTACAGAAAACAGCCTATGCTACGTTTTGGGCGGTGAAAACATCATCTCAACAGACGCGGTTAAACACATCCTGGCTAATGTAGAAATGCAATGGAAACCCGCGGGCACCTGGGATGAACTGAAAAGTGCTATAGACGCGGGCAGAAACGTCTTCCTGACTCAGAACATCACTGCCGAAAACGGCGAAGAGCTCTGGTTGAAACGTTCCGTCATCATTGACGGACAAAATAACAAGTTGGACAGCCGTATCTGGATCACCGCTCCCAACGTCACTTTCAAAAACCTCAACATAGAACTCCAGCAACCCCAGCGCAACAGCCTGCTGACCAACAACGCCGTCGTCTACTCAGAAAGCAATCTGCGCGTCGAAGGCGTCGTAACGATTAAAGGGCCCGCCGAAAAAAATTTCCATGGTCTCTTTGTTGAAAACACTCTCACCGTCACCGAGAAGTCCCTCTTGCAAGTCAAAGCCGGCAAAAGCGGTTTCTTTGAAGGCGACGGCATCAAAGCCGGTCGGCTTATTGTTGAAGACCAAGCCCTCCTCGAAGGCGTTGGCGGCGACGGCGATAATTACTCTGGAACAGGCATCATAGCTGACACCCTCATACTCTTGGGCGAACCCCAAGTCATTGGCATTGGCGGCTTAGTACAGCTAGCCAAAGACTACAACAAATATTCAGACGACCCCTATCAAGCTATGAACGAGAAGAACTACCCCGACCATGTCGGCAACGGCGTCCAATGCGGCGAATTCCGTTCAGACCCCGACTGCGCCCCCACCATGATCGCCCGGGGCGGGTCCATCAGAAACAACGGTTTCAAGACCGACCCCCGCGCTACCGGCGGCTGCGGTTTTGTCATCACCCTCACATCTACGCCTAACGCGCAGGTCGTCGGCTATTTTGCTGAAGACGCTTCTATGAAAACCAGACACAATCTCTATTACAGTGTTCCCTACAACGTCAGTGGCTACGCCGTTTACAACCATAGCAAAACATCCCTAAAACTTCAGATGATTCTGGATACATCTGAACCGGCCGAAGACAGAATTATTGGCGCCACCTGGAAACAAACATTTGAAAACGCACCATCAGCCCCTTCGGAAGATGACATAGACGCCATGGAAAAAATGTGAGATCCTTCTCCCTTTTGTCTTAAAAAGACGATCATACCGCAATAATTAGCAAAAACCCTCGTCCTTAAAACGACAGGGTTTTTTTGGTATTTCACCTATAATTTTGTTAAGTGCTTCATCCCACGGTTTGTTATCTTGACAGAATCCATTGTCCCGAATAGAGTCTGTCACACAAAACGATAGGAACCCTTTATTTATCAAAGGAGATGATGATGGCAGAAACGATCATTTACCTGGATCTAACATTTATAGTGCACACCCTGATGAATGTTCTTCTTCTGCTCCTTGTATCGCGCCTCTGCCGGCGCAGGATTTATCCCTTGTGGCTGGCTGCCGGCGTCTTAATCGGTTTGATCCCTCTGTGCCTCTGGACCTGGGACATGTCTTGGCAAGGACCCGCTGTGATGGCCGTAGTGCCAATCCTGCCGGCGATGCTTACGGTCGGCTTGCGCGTCAGGCGCCTAGCGGATTTTTTCCGCTGCTTGGCACTCTTTGTTGTTCTGGCCGCCATAAGCGGCGGCGGCGTCTATATGATCTCAGGCAGCGGCACACATCTGACGCCCCATAACCTTTGGATCATCCCAACGTTGATGGGAGCCGTTTACGGCGTTGTGTTTCTATGGCAGCGCTGGCACAAAACAGATGAATTCCTGCAGCAAGTCCTGTACAAAGTCGAATTGGAGTTCGGCTGGGGCAGCGTTGAACTTTCCGCCCTGTTGGACACAGGCAACGATTTGAAAGACCCCGTTACCGGCACACCGGTTATTATCGCCGAAGAAAAGGCCCTTAGACACGTTTTACCGCCGGTTGTGCAAAGATTCCTTAGCAGCGCCTGGCAAAAAGAGGGCAACCCCTGGACCCTGTTGTGGCAGTCTTCTGAGCTGTCGCAGATTATGTCCTTCGTCGCTACCGCCAGTGTCGGCGGAAAACGCCTTCTGCCTGCCGTCAGGCCACAAAACGTTAGCATAAAAAGGCTTGATCACCTCTCACAAAGCGTTCAGCCCCTCGGCCAAAAAGTCTCCGTCCTTCTGGTCAATCAGGTTCTCAGCGCGGAAAACCGATTTCAAGTATTGCTGCATCCACAATGCGTAAATCCCTCAGGAAGGAACATCGGCGATGTTGTTCAAGAAAAATCTTGTGTCCCATTGGGCAAAGTTCAGGAATCTATGCGCCGGAATATGGCATAGATTCCGACCCTCCCGCCCCGCCCGCACAATTTTTTATGTGGGCAGCAGCGAGGCCTTGCCGCCGCCGCTAAGTTTAGATGAAGAAGGGGAGCTCATCAGGCGTTTGGAAGCGGGCGACATGACCGTCAAAAACACATTGATTGAACGCAACCTACGCCTAGTCGTCTACATTTCCCGCAAGTTCGAAAACACCTGTATCGGTATCGAAGACCTCGTTTCCATCGGCGCCATCGGCCTTATTAAAGCCGTCAACACTTTTGACCCCACCAAAAGAATCAAGCTTGCCACCTACGCTTCCCGCTGCATCGAAAACGAGATCCTCATGTATCTGCGCCGCAACAACAAAACACGCTACGAGGTTTCCTTCGACGAACCCCTCAACATTGACTGGAACGGCAACGAACTGCTGCTGTCCGATGTTCTCGGTACCGAAAACGATATTATCTCCCGACCCATCGAAGAAGAAGTCGATCGCGCCATTCTAAAGCAAGCCATGGGCATTCTAACCGAACGAGAAAAGCTTATTATGGAACTGCGCTTCGGCATCGGCGGCGAAGAAAAAACCCAGAAAGAAGTCGCCGACTGTCTCGGTATTTCCCAATCCTATATTTCACGCCTGGAAAAACGCATCATCCGCAGGCTACGCAAGGAATTCATACGCCTGGAATAAGCTCTGTCAGATCATACCGACGCAGACAAATTTCGTCTTCAATCTGAAAAACAAGAGAATAAGTCCGCCTCCCCAAGGGAATACTTTTGACAAGAAAGATGGGGGGCGGACAATATTTTACACAAAGTCGAAATTTGTGGTGTGAACACTTCGAAACTCACGGTGCTCACCGGAGTTCAGATGAAAGATCTCTTTGTTCGTCTGCAATCAGGCGAAATCTCGGCTCGGGAAGAACTGATCCGCGGCAATCTGCGCCTGGTTCTGAGTGTTATTCAGCGGTTTAGCAACCGGGGGGAACATGTTGACGATCTTTTTCAAGTCGGTTGTATCGGCCTTATCAAAGCCATCGACAATTTCGATTTGGGTCAGAACGTCAAATTCTCAACCTACGCCGTCCCCATGATAATTGGGGAAATCCGCCGCTATCTACGCGATAACAACCAGATCCGTGTCAGCCGGTCTCTTCGCGACATCGCCTACAAAGCCCTGCAGGCCCGCGACCGTCTGGCTGTCGAAACCTCTCGGGAACCCACCATCGAAGAAATCGCTAAGCAATTGGATGTGGCTCAGGAAGATGTGGTTCTGGCTCTCGATGCCATTCAAGAACCCATATCTCTCTTTGAGCCTATTTATCACGACGGGGGAGACCCCATCTATGTTATGGATCAGGTGGGTGATGAACGCGAAACTGAACGCATTTGGCTGGAATCCATCGCCATCAAAGAAGGAATCGGCCGCTTGGGCGATCGCGAGAAGAAAATTATCTCACTAAGATTTTTCCAAGGCAAAACCCAAATGGAAGTCGCCGACGAAATCGGCATCAGTCAGGCCCAGGTTTCCCGCTTAGAAAAAGCCGCTTTGAAAAATATGCGCAAGCATGTCTAATGCTTGTATTTGTAATCTTAATGGCATCCATAGGCAACCGCTATTTCTAGTTCTCTTGCCAATCAAGATCTGAGAGTGGTACAATGTGGGTGACTATTTTTTTATCGCTTATTTCACTTGTTAAGATTTTAGCAATGTATTTACAGTGTACTTATTTGCACAAACTCTTAGCGCCTGTTCCAAGCCCGTGTTTTGGCGTCCCGTCGCGGGTGGCGGTAAATGAATAGTGCGACGCTTGAACGATAATTTAACTATGAAAGGGTGATTTCATGGAAACCAAAGTGACCAATTGGGCGAACCCCACTCCTGCAGGCCTGGTGGCTCTGGCCGTCGCTTGTTTCTGCTTCTTTGCCATGTTGAACGGGCTGGTTGACGCGAGCTGTCTGCCATTGTTCGGCTGGATTCTCATCGGTGGATTTGCCATACAGATTGTTGTTGCGCTTTTGGATCTGAAGTCCGGTTCATTGACCGGCGGAAACACGTTTTTATTCTTCAGCGCTTACTTCATGCTCGCCACCGGATTGGGTATGCTTGCCAAAGCCGGGGCCGCCAGTCCCCTGGACTCGCGGATCGAAGGCTGGCTCTGGCTTTGTCTGGGCATTGTTCTCATTCTTTGGACGCCTGCTTTTTACAAATCTCCCGCCTTACTGTTTACCATTGTTGTCTTACTTGACCTGGCCATCCCCTTTATCGCCATCAAGGATTTGGCTCTTTTCCCCGATTTAAGCGCGACATTCGCTCAAATAGCGGGTTGGTTGCTTCTGCTGACCGGTGTTGTCGGTGTTTATCTCTCAGCCGCAACCCTTGTGAACGGTACCTTCGGAAAAACGGTTTATTGGAACCCCGGACCCCTTTATAAAGAGAGAGCGGCGAAAAAAGACAAGAAGAAATGATTGCCATGTGCCGCCACAGGAATTGACTTCTCCTTTTGACACGCCTTTGCCGGCGAAGAGTTTGGGTTCGTCGGCAAAGGCGCGTTGATGTTTCACTGAAAGATTGGACTCGCTCCCGCAAACCAACGCTGAACACCGAATAATGTGCGGGATGACTCCATATACATATACAGATCCGGCAGGGAATGGGGGAAACCAGATGCATGTTTCAGATTTGCGTTCTATGGACATTATCAACATTAGCGACGGTTCGCGCCTTGGGCCGGTGCTGGACTTGGAGTTGGATCTGGAACGGGGCTGCGTTAAGGGTCTTGTCATTAGTATGTACACACCCCGCCCGAGTTTCTGGGGTTCCGGCGGTTCAGGCCGGGGCGGCGATCTTTTTATAGGGTGGGATAAAGTGGTCAAGATCGGGGTTGACGTTATTCTGGTCAACGTGTCTGCTCGGTATGATCACCGGTTTAGCGACCGATATTATTGATCCTGATCCCTTTCATGATATGGTGCAATGGTGTAATGTCGCACCAGTATGACATTTTGGGTTACTGACCCCGGCCAAGGATGCTCGGGGAGAGAACGGAGCAGGGCAGACGCTTAATGTCGTGCGAGGGCCAATACGCGAGTTGGATATGCGTCATGCATTCGGGGTTCTCCCGCAACCGAATGGTGAATGGAGATGGATATTATGTGGGCTCGTAACAGTCCCGAGGTAGGGTTTGGTGAGCGGGAGACTCCAAAAGCCCGCGAACTCTTTTCACCTTTTGAGGTTGCGTCAGGCAGAGAGGCGCTTGGATTCTCCCGCTCACCAAACCCTACCTCGGGACTGTTACTGGCCAGCGCGGTATCTTCCTCCAACTCACCATTGAGTTGCGGGAAAACACCGCGGCAGAAACCTCTGCTTATCCTTATCGTCAGTTCATGCACTTTTTAAATATGCACCCTTGTCTGGCCCCCTGGTTGTGGCCCAGGCCCCCCCATGCTATACTTATTAAAGAGAAGAATTCTCAACGCACTGTCATCGTCTTACTGAGGAGGAAAAGCTCATGAATATCGCGGATTTTTGGCAAATTATCGATAAGGCGCGGACAAGCGCGGACAGCTGGGAGGACATGCATGATCCGCTGGTCGCCTTGTTGGCTGAATTGGAAACAGCAGATCTCATGCTGTGGAAACAGGTATTTGATGAGTACCAGCGTCTTTCCTATAAGGACAAGTTGTGGGCAGCGGCTTATGTGATCAACGGCGGCTGTTCAGACGACGGATTTGACTACTTTCGCGGCTGGCTGACCGCCCAGGGCAAAAAAATCTTTCTGAACGCTTTGGCTGATCCTGAATCCCTGGCTGATGTGGAGTCCTGTGCAGAAGGTGTGGAATATGAGGATATCCTGGGCGCGGCATCAGACGCGTTCTTTCAGAAATATGGTTTATCAAGAGATTATAATGTGTTTCACCATAAATTAGACGAATACCCTTTGCCGGAGCAGCTGAAAGCCGCAATGGCTTCTGAAATCCGCTACGCCGCCGATATTGACGTCGAATGGGATGACGCTGACCTTCCGAAACTTCTGCCAAAATTGTGCCAAACCTTCGATTGGGAATGAAGGCGTGAGTATACTTATGGTGACCACATGAGTGACAAATCTGACAACAACTTTCTTAACAAAACCCTTCCCACGCCCGGCGGCCCTTGGCTCTGGCGCCAAAAACCCGGAGACAGAACCCCCCCGCATCTCGTCCTATCCTGGGGAGACTACGGCGTCACCGCCGCCTTTTCCTCACGTCTAGGCGGCTGCAGCACCGGCCCGTATAGCGGGTTGAACCTAGGTCTCCATGTTGGCGACTCCGCGGCAGACGTTCTGGAGAACCGAAGCCGTTTTCTGGCGGCGCTGTCTTGCACACCTCGGCAATGTGTCGCCGGCGAACAAGTTCATGGCGTCAAGATCGCCACAGTCGAAGAAAACCAAGGCGGCGCCGGCATGCTCGATCTGGCATCTGTTCTGCCGGGATATGACGCTTTGGCCACGCAAAGCAGGGTAGGGCTGATGGCCTTTTTTGCCGATTGCGTCCCACTGTTTTTTTTCGACCCCAAGACACGTTGGGCCGCTTTAGCCCACGCGGGCTGGCGCGGCAGCGCGGCGGGAATGGCCCGCGCCATGGTCGCCTTCCTCTGGGCCAGGGGATGCCACGCCTCTGATCTGTTGGCCGCTATCGGACCCTGTGTCGGTTCCTGCTGTTATGAAATTGATGAAGCAACAGCGGCGGCATTCAAGAAGCAAATCCCTGGGTTCGGCCAATACGCCTTCCGGCGCGACAACGGCAAATACGCTCTGGATTTGTCAGAAGTCAACCGGCTGGAACTGTTGCGGGCGGGTCTGCCGGACTCCCGGATATTCTGTGCATCTCTATGTACCTGCTGTCACAGCGACTGGTTTTTTTCCTATCGCCGGCAGAACCAAACAGGACGCATGGCGGCCTTTATGCGGATTGAAACATAAAATGCGCGCAAAACAAGTTTCCGTATCAACTCATTTTTCACGGGAGGTGCCGAAAATTGCTTTATGCTAAACGTCTGACCGGGTGTCTGCTTGTTTTCCTTGGGGCCAACTGTTTGACTATTGTTGCTCCGTCCGGAAACAAGGGAATCTCCCATGGTGATATTATTGATTTGACGCGCAAAGACATTCCCGGGTTTGATGTTTGTGAGTTCTATGTTGATTTAGTTAATGACCTCAAAAATAAAGGGCTGTGAGGTGAACCCCCAGGCAATATGAAACAACTCGCAACAAAATTCATAACGCCCTTCAAAACCTTCATACCGGAAAAACTCCCCCTATCCGTACCAGCCATCCTCGTTCTCATGGTATTCGCGCTGGTATGCGCTTTCCTTTTGCTGCAGAGCCGCCTGACCTACGTCGCGGCCACCGAAGGGGTCATCACCCATGACATCCCGGTGGTGCTGCTGATTGCCAACACGGAGACCCTCGTCACCTCACCTGTGAGCGGCACACCGGTTTATCTCAAACCAGACGGTTCCCGTTTCCGCCGCGGCGAAAAGATCGCCGACATCGGAAAGGACAGCATCGCCGCCCCTGTGGCCGGACTTTTTATCGCCGGCAAAGACGGATTGGAAGGCATCCTAACGCCAACAAACCTAGCCACCGCGGATCTCCAGAAACTCCTGAACGAAGTCAACGCCGTCATCCCGGAAACCGCCAAACTTGCCAAAACCCCTTACCCCGCAAAAGATCTGAACGTTGTAAACAGGCTCCAGCCTATCACCGGTGTTTCTGCCCAAGGCGTAGCCGGCAAAATGGTTGATAATCTTGAACCAAGCTGGGCTTTCATCTATTTGACCGGTAGCAACAACACCATCAACAAAGGCGATTTTCTTCAATTCAAAGTGGGCGACAACCTCGAAAAAGCCTCAGTGGAGTTGCGCTCAAACAACCCCCATGGTGTGGTCGTACGTTTCCATCGTTTTCTGGAACCCACAAGCGCCCAAAGAGTTTTGCCGGCAAAATGGGTTCAGCAGGATTCCCGGCAGGGCCTTGTTGTCCCTGTGTCCGCTGTGGTTTATAAAGGGGAGGACGCCTCGATCTATGTTGTCGAGTCAGGCATCATCATACAAAAAAATATCCGCGTCATAGATCAGAATAAAGATTTCGCCTGTATTGAAGGTATTCACGCTGAAACCCGCGTGGTCAAAAACCCGCGGCCTGGAATCAATGGCAAGAAAGTGTAGACTGCGTCAATCAAGCCTTGCTTCTTAAATCCTCTTTCTTTTACCGCCCCTGTAAACGTTTTACTTTATATTGTCAAGACTTTTTTGTTCACGTTTTACGATTGCGAGAAGACCACTGGCTCATAGAAAAGACTGAAACTCACAATTCTGATAAAATCGAAATTTTTACCATCTATATAAGTATAATTATATTATAAATGATTTATAATTATTAAAGCTTGACACTTGCCACGAATAAAAGTTATCATTAAAAATGCGGAAGATTTTGGACAAGCGAAGATGGGGTGGAGCACTGTGTCAATTGAGCAGAATCTGGCTGAAATACGACGCAGGATGAGTTGCGCCACGGAAAGCTGCCAAGGGCATAGCCGCGCTCCCGTACTTGTTGCCGTAAGCAAAACAGTTGATTCGGATCGAATTGCCGAAGCCTGCCGATGGGGACAAATTGATTTTGCCGAGAGCCGCGTCCAAGAATGGTTGACCAAAAAGGATCAAGCTCTTCCCACGCAGCCCAGATGGCATTTTATCGGTCGCCTGCAAACAAACAAACTCAAATACCTTGATGAAAGTATTGTTCTCATTCACTCTTTGGATAGGGTGTCTCTTCTAGAGGCACTGAACAACGAAGGAGAAAGAAGAAACCACCTTTGGCGGGCACTGCTTCAGGTCAATGTCACCGGAGACAGCGCCAAAGCGGGCGTGAGCCCTCAGGAAGCACCATGGTTTTTGGACAAGGCTCAAAAGTATCCTCGTGTGGCTGTGGATGGTCTGATGACCATCGGCAAAGCTGATGCTTCTGATGATGAGACCCGGGTTGTTTTTTCCACTTTGCGAGAACTCCGCGACTCTATGATTAGCCTCGGCGTTGCCGCCAAAGAACAGTTTACCGAATTATCTATGGGCATGAGCGATGACTACGAAATCGCTTTATCTGAAGGGGCAACCATCATCCGTGTTGGTTCCGGGATTTTTGGTCAGCGTTGATTCTGTTTTCGGTGCTCAATCTACTCACTCAAACTATTATTTAGAAAGAAGGAGATCAAAGATGGGTTTATTCGACAAATTTATTGGTATGATGGGCGGCGAGGAATATGATGAAGAAGAAGATGAAATGATGAGTGAGCCAATGCCTGAGGAACATGAGGAGCCAGATCCTGCTCCCTCCAGCAGAAACGCTGGCAAAAGCCCCAAGAACGCTGCCAGCCCCAAAGGCGCACAACTTTCCGACATTTCCGGTATAACAAGTTCTCTGACCCGCAAGGCGCCGTCTTCAGTGGTTAGCATCCATACGCAAAAACAAGTTCGTGTTGTGGTTGTTGAACCCAAGTCCTTTGACGAATCGCAAAACATCGCTGAACATCTGAAGTCTCACCGTACAGTCGTCCTGAACCTGGAGAAAACCGACAGTGTTCTGGCACAGCGCATCATCGATTTTGTCAGCGGCACGGCTTACGCCCTTAACGGCAATATGCAAAAAGTCGGCAAGGCTATCTTTCTCTTCGTTCCAAACAACGTCGATATCAGCGGCGATCTTAGTTTCCGCATGTCGGAGAACGGCTTGATCTGGCCGGGGTTGAACAAGTAGTAATATCTTGCGGGACTTGTCTATGGGATTCCGTCAAACATACGAAAAGGGGATATGCGCGGACTATGGCTATGTTGATTGACATTTGTAATATCTTTTTACGTATTCTTAGTTGGGTTATCCTTCTGCGCGTCATCGTGTCATGGATTCCGCACAATCCCAATCAACCGTTTTTCCGCTACCTGTTTTCTGTGACGGAACCACTTCTGAAACCCTTTCGGTTCGCGCGGGTTGGCATGATGGATCTTTCTCCGCTGTTGCTCTTTCTGGTTATTGAGGTTGTGCGGATCATGCTTCTAAACTTGAAATAGCTCTTCGCGTGAATTCCAGTCGGCGTGAGATCAGTAAGAGACATACTCCTACGAAACCTTCAACAAAGACAGAACCCGGTTGCAATTGGGTTCTGTCTTTGTTTGGTTGCTATTGCCAGGTTCTCAATGGGGATTCTTCACCGTGTACAGAACCAGCAAAGATTCGTCATTAACAATATAGAAATGGGCCCCCTGAGAATTCTCCCAATACATGATCGGGCTGTTCGCTTTGTTAGACATATTGAGCAGCTCTTTGAAGCTCTCCACCAACACAATCCGGTAGGCCTTAAAATCAATAGGGGTCGACGTATTGACAATAACATCATCATAGGATTTCAGGTACCCGCCGATCTCCCGACGGTACGCCGAACGACGATCCAGAAGCTTCTTCAGACAAGCCAAAATCCCGGCGACACCGACAAGAATCAAGAAGGACAACAACAAAATAGCCCAGATCGAAAGGGGCTTTTCCAGCACTTTATGTTCTTGAGTTTTCTCCGCGTCACCATGAGTCTCAATCGTATAGAATTCGGAACTGAGCGGAATGGTAACGCCCTTGGCTATTGTATCATCCTCATTTTCCAGGTTTTTCAACGTCACCTTGATATCAAGCCGAACCTCACCGATTAGATTGGTATCGACAGTTGCGGCAAAATCCTCCAATTCTCTTTTGTAAGGTTCCAAGAAGATATCATATGTTCGGTCTAATCTGAAATGATCCGAATTGATTTCCTCCGCCACCTGCTCCAGAATATATGTCTTGCTCATAACTTCCGGATTGTTTGAACCACCCACGGCTCTGTTGTACCGGGAGACAATGGTGGCGCTGGCTTGATATTCATAACGGGTGTTTATGAGCTCGCTGGCCGAAAAGGAATAGGAACTGCGCAGTTCGATGTAATCTGTGTAGGAATATAAATAGTTTTCACCCATGCCCAGATAGGGTTGGTCGATGTAGGGGTTTTTCCGAATATGCACCCGGTACTCAAGGGTTTCCTTTTGCTCGACGTTGAAGATATTGGTGACCTGACGAACTCTCAGGAGCCGGTAACCCAGATAGCCGCCGGCTGCTGCCGAAACCGCCAGGCAAAACACACATACAGCAACAAGAAACGTCCTCGCGTGTTCGTCATATATTCGCTTGAACCAGAGCTTCACCCCCATCACCTCCGATCTGATCCTGTCATGCTGCTCCTCAATGGAAAGCCACGCCAACCTTTGCCGCGTTCTCTGATGATGATCCTAATCCGGTGTTTGAATATCTCCGGTTTCGCCCGGCTTTGGCGTAAGAGAAGAGACCAGTATTGCGGGAAATCCGAGATAGGGGATGTGCCAACGGGCAAACCCAGTAACCTGACTAGGTTTGACCGGATGGATGTCTTCCACAGGGTTGTAGTCGCCTTTCATAACATACTCTTTGCCTCCAGAATCGGTGGCCCGAACCTCAACGACTCTGTGCACCACGGAGATTTTGCCGTAACGGTATTGAATAATATCGCCTACCTGAATACCCTTCAATGTTTCCTCTGTGACTTTCTCAACAATGATCATATCGCCTCTGGAGAATTCGCCTTTCATGCTGTTGGAAGCCACACCGACAGGGATAAAGGGGAACACCCCCAGTCCAAAGAGCAAACACAGAGCCAATACAATGCCGGCGGGCGTCATCCAGAGCCAGTCCCGTGTCGATTTGACCGTCTGTTTTGTTTGGATCAGATGTTGCCGCCATTCCTGACCGTTAAACAGAACAAACATAATTAATACAATGGCTTGGATAAAGATGGCTTCCATAATCTTCTGGATATCAGGCATGAATGGGGAATACAAATAAACCGCCCAATAGACGGACTGGAAAATCATGTTTCCCATCATACCGCCCCTGCGGGCGGTATAGCAGAGAAACCCGTTTAGGATCAGCATCGGCAGCAGAATTGTAAACACATAATCCAGCAACCCGGCGGCATCATAAGCAACAACGCTCTTAATGTTGTCCATGCCGCTGAAGGTAAACACCAGCGTGGCCGTCACTGATACCATAATAATATACCGGATCTTGCCTGACGCCAAAGTCATAACCTTGCCCCGAACAAACTCCCGAATCAAAGCCACACCCAAATAACTGTAGGAGTTGCTTGCAAGCGCCTTCAAACGTCCGGTATCCATAGGGTTGTTGGCGAATCCCAGAATAAGGCCGCTGACAAACAAGGCAATCACATAGAGCAAGGCGCCCAAACAGGCCGTAAGCAAGTAATCCCCTTTCAGGCTGTGGGTTCGTTCATCTTTCCTGCCAAGGACAAAGCAGAAGATGAACATCAGTCCGTATATCAGGGGCCGGAACCCTTCGAAAAAGGACGCCGTCAAATAGTCCGGGCACACAAGCAGAAGCAACTGAGTGACCGCCGTCACCGCCAGCAGCAAGAAAACGATGGTTCTGTTGCGCATCAGACCGGCCTCATAACAACACTAATATAGATATATCGCGGTTTGCCGGCCATGACATAAGAAATCGTGATTTTTGCCTCATCAGTGCTGTTGATATCAATTTTCGTCCGAAAGGAAAAGGTCACGGTAACGCTTTGACCGGGATTGACAGTTGTGGAACTCAAAGCCGCTGCCACGGAACTGTACACACCGGAAACAGTCACGGCGCCGGCTTGCCCGCTCGTCCAGGCATATACAGTCGGGTTGTTGAACTTGAATTCCATGGTGAAATTGTTCATACCATTGTTGGCGACGCTGGGGGGTTTGACAATATTCAGATAGAAGGTGTCACCGATCCAATCTTCCTCTCCATGAGTCAAGGCGGCGGGCAGGTTAGAAGAGTAAAAATAGCTGCCGTCAGCCCAGGGAATCGGAAAAACCGCCAGCGTATCGGAGTTAAGGTCGTACCCACTGACCTGGGCCGTGCCTAACACACCAAGGTTGTTGGCCTGGGCGGCGTAAGCAATGCTCAAAGAAAGCAGCAGCAGCGTGTTAATGATAAGAAAACCTCTCCGAAAGACTTTCGCCATGATTAATCCTAACCGGCCTTTGGAGACTTGCCTAATCTGAACTGAGTTACGGCGGGCTGTATTGCGTGTATTGGATAGCCGCCGAAAAATTAACGACCCCCTCCGGGGCCCCGATGGCGCTGGGCTCCCACATAACAAGAACCGTAAATTCAGGTGATGTGGAGGCCGCATCCAGAACAACATTGTTCATGGTGGGCCATTGCACGGACACCCCGGAAGAAGAATCCGGATTCTTGGGCGACAAATTCTGCAGCAGGGCAGGGTTGCTGCCGGTGTTTCTGATCTGAAAAGTTATGACCCTTTGATCTCCGGGTTCCACCAGCAAAACGGTGAAACCCATGGTTTTCCTGTCCGGATCCAAATCGATGCTTTCCCCCGGTCTGATAGCTTTGACGGCGGGATTGGTAAGTTCCAGGTTCAGTGGCGGCGTGAACACCACTGAACCTGTGAACCTCAAGGAATCTGTATAGCTCGCGTAAACTGTTGAAGATACGAAAGAGGACAGCAGAATCAAGAGGGTAATGATGAATCTGGGTCTTTTCATGGGGAAGGACTATGGAGTCGCCTGAATATAATTGAGGGTTGCGCTCAGTGCTGCCACATAGTAATCAGTGCCGTTCCTTGTCTCCAGAGCCCCAATATCAGCAGGATCAATAGCATCGATATCCCACTCGACAGTGATGGAATAAGGCCCGTCTGTAGCCCCTGCATCGATAACCAAGCCGTCAAGAATATCGTCTCCCCAATCCACGGTGAGACCATCGGGCACAGGTCCACTGGAAAAATTCGTGAGTTCGGCATCAGCCGTCCCCATGTTTTCAAGGTGAAAGGTGACCTCTTTGGACTCACCCGGCTCTTCAAGATACACAGTAAAACTCAGGGTTTGACCACTGGCTGAAACTTCGACTTCTTCATCATTTCCTGTGTCGACGCCACCCTCAATTGTCGGTGTGGTGGGGGGATCATTAACGAATTCCACCCTCAAGCTGGCGTTCAGCAAAGCTGTGCCGTTAAATGTCAGCAATCCGGTAAGCGCCGCGTAAACGATGGCTGACAGCAGGAATACCGCCAACACACCAAAAACAATATACAGATTCTTTCTTCTGGTTGCCATAGCAAAAGCTCCTTTGTATTGTAATGGATATCAGTTATATCTTTTTCCGTGCTCTGTGAAATATGTATGGAGGCTTCTGACAGATATTTGCTATGAAAAAAACCGGATGGATCATTTGTTACCACAGCATAGGGAACAAAAACCTTAAACAAGCATATATTGTTAATAGACAAGCGTATTATGGAACCATTCCTCATTCAATACACTTGATAAGATATAGGGAGGCAATAAACTATGTATCCGTTTATAATCAGCAAAAAAGTCTTGCGGGAGATGGCGCGTAACAGATCTGAAAATAATACAACCGGTGCTGCTCATGCAGCATATGAGCCATTCAATTCTGGCGAAGGTAATGGTCAACGTTGCTGCGGCAACAACCGATGTCGTTGTCGTTGTGACAGGAACCTTGCTTTAGCATGTGGCCGGCGCCGCTGTCAAGGTCTCTGAGGCCAGTTCTCAAGTAATCCCCAATAGAATAATATCGGCATAGAAGCCTTGGTAAAACCGGACATAATCCGCCCATACCAAGGCTTCATAAAACGCCATTTATTTTTTCGAATGATACACACAGGGAGCGATTCGTGTTATATTGTTAGTACTTATTAATGAAAGAGGGAATTCATTGTGTTATGTCCAAATTGTGGCAAGGATGTATCCAAAGGAAGCGCCTTCTGTAACGGATGCGGCAAGGCTGTCACCGCCTCCGTAGAACCACCAACGACCCAACCGGCTCAAAAACCCCTGCCGCTCTATCAGCAACCACAGCAAGCGGTGTGTCCCAAGTGCGGCGGAACACATATCTCTTTCCAGGCCGTAAACATCACTATGGGAACACGAAACCGGGGCAGGGGATGCCTCTGGACGCTTGGGCGTTGGACGTTGATCTTTTGCACGCTGGGGCTTTGGCTCCTTGTCGGGCGGAGCAAGGGCAAGAGTAACACTAAGATTAAAAGCCAGACGCTGGCGGTCTGCCAGTCCTGCGGGAATAGGTGGGTGGCATAAGTTGTAATAGAGCCATAAAAATTAAAGTTGGCCCCCTGTGGCCACTACTTGTGTGATATTAGTACCTCGCCCTAGTAGTTCTGTTGATAGAGTAAGCAGCAACGTCCCCCTTTTCCAGAGTACGGATATACTGACCGTATCACGGATAAGGGGGTTTTCCCCTTCGCCGGGGGTTTCTAGCCTTCTCAAATTATATCAAACCTGATGTCTTAATATGGTGCGGTCGAGAGGACTTGAACCTCCACACCCTTGCGGGCACTAGAACCTGAATCTAGCGCGTCTGCCAGTTCCGCCACGACCGCGTCTGCCGATCGAAGATCTTGCACAGAAGTTATTATAGAGGAAACCGGCCGGCTTTGTCAAATTTTTTTTAGCTTAAAGCCCGTCGTATAGTTTATGTGGTTTCGGTCAGACTATAAGCCAAACTGTTAATCAAGACGGGCCGAACATTATACATTATAAGGAGATTGGGATATGCGGAACAGAACATGTTTTTCCGGGTGTGTGTACTTTCTTGAGGGCCGCTGCGTTCTGGAGAATTGCCACAATCGCAAGAAACCGGAATGCGAGAAACAAGAGGGGACACACGGCGTTGCCTTATAGATCAAGTCAACAGGCCGACAATTTCTACAACCATTTTCAGCCCTTTTCATACCGCAAAAACGGATTTCTTTCATGAAATCGTCTTCCGCGGCAGGTTCACCCTGCTCAACGTCGAAATAGGCAGTATTATAGAGTTGCAGAGGCCCTGCATGAACATCGAAAGAGGGGGAACCGGCGTGGATCAAACAATGAGGGATCGGATTCTGACCTATATTGAGAACATGGCGCCCGGCGATCGTATCACGATCAAAACCATCGCTCAAGAATTGGGCGCCGGCACAGAAATCGCCTATCAGGTCATCCGCGAAGCGGAACTCACCGGCCTCCTCCAATTCCGGACAGCGAAGCCTTCCACCACAACAGGCACGGATTCTATGAAACCAGGCCCCATCCCGGTCCTTTCCACGAACGTCTCCGAAAAAGACCCCCTTGGGGAAGTCCCGCGCCGGCTCGATTACCTCAAAAAGGCCCTGCCCAAAGAAGAGTCGCCGGAAACCCTGACTCTGCGCATCATCTCCCAGGTCACAGAAGCCCAAGTCTGTTGCGGTCAGGAGTACCTCAACCGCCAGCCGAGTAAATTCGTCATCGCCGCCATGGATCTGCGCGCTATGGCCAACTATCTCAAAGCCGGTTCCTTATGTATTGTCGGTAACAGACCCGACGCTCAAATGCTGGCCCTGGAAAACAAATCCTCTCTTCTTATCACAGGCAATCTCTATCCCTCTCCGGAGGTCCTCGGGTTTGCCCAAGAAACGGGTTGCCCCATCATGGTCTCTCCCTACGAGACTTTTTTGGTCGCCAGCCTGATCAATTTGGCTCTGTATGCCGAATACGAGAAAATCGTATTTATCGGCGGCGAGCTTTTGCCCCATCAAAGACCGGAAGAAGAGGATATCGAACAGCGTTTCACCATTGACTTCAAATTCGAAAAAGCCTCTGTCCTAACCGGTGTAATTCACCCCTGGATGGTCAATAGCGCTCAAGAACTCAAGTCTTGGGTTCTAAAATATTTGCTGGAATTTTCACAAACAACCTATCTTTGCGATCATAACCTCAACGCATTCTCACCGGAATCCTTTTATCTTTCGGAAATCAAACCGGCTCAACTTGGTGAACGAATCCGATTGACCTCCAGGCTCATAGCCAAACAGAAAAACGGCGCGACCCTTGAAACAGAGGTAACAGGGGAGCGGGGAGCGGTTCTGGCAAAGAGCATCAGTGTTTATTCTTCGCAAGCTGATGCGCCGATAAATAGTTAAGAAAAAGAATCCACAATAAATTCAAACGCGAGGATATATGTTCACCCATCTCCACGTACACACAGAATACAGCCTTCTGGACGGCGCTGCCAGAATCACGGATCTGGCGCAAAGAGCGGCCGAACTCGGGATGCCCGCGTTGGCCATCACAGATCACGGCGTAATGTACGGTGTGCTCGACTTCTATAAGGCCTGCCACAAGGCCGGCGTTAAGCCCATCATCGGCTGCGAGATCTATATAGCCCCAGGCAGCCGCACCGAGAAGACCTTAGGCCGCGAAGAGCGCAACGCCCATTTGGTTCTGCTGGCCCAGGACACGACCGGCTACCGCAATCTCCTGAAGATCGTCTCCCAAGCCTACATAGACGGCTTCTACTACAAACCCCGGGCCGACTACGATCTCCTAAGCGCCCACAGCGAGGGCCTTATCGCTCTGAGTGCCTGCTTGGCCGGGGAAATCCCCGATCTTCTGCTCGGGGGCAACACCGCCAAGGCTCAGGAGACGGCCGGAACTTACCGGGATATATTTGGCGCGGAGAACTACTTCTTTGAACTGCAGGATCATGGGCTCAACGAACAACAGCGCGTCAACAAAGAGCTCGCCGCCCTGGCGGGCAGCATGGGCATCCCTATGGTGGCCACCAACGACGTCCACTACACCCGGCGCGAGGACGCCCTCACTCAAGATATCCTTATGTGCATTCAGACCGGCAAAACCCTGCAAGACACCACGCGCATGAGTTTCCAGGGGGAAGAATTCTATCTGAAATCCGCCGATGAGATGACCCTGCTGTTTGGCGAACGCCCCGAACTGCTGACCAACACCGGCCTCATTGCCGAACGCTGCAATGTTGTCCTGGATTTCAGTCAGCACTATCTGCCTGATTTTGTGATTCCCGACGGCACATCCAAGGAAGACGCCCTGCGCAAACTTTGCTATGAAACCTTTCCCGTTTATTATCCGGAACAACGCCCAGAGGAAAGGGATCGCCTAGAGTATGAACTTGGCGTCATCGCCCAGACCGGTTTCGCCGGCTATTTCCTGATTGTTGCTGACTTCTGTCAATACGCACGCACCCAGAACATCGCCGTGGGGCCAGGCAGAGGATCGGCGGCGGCCAGCATGGCGGCCTACCTGCTTGGCATCACCTCCGTGGAACCGCTGCGCCATGATTTGCTCTTTGAACGCTTCCTCAACCCGGAACGCATCAGCATGCCCGACATCGATATCGACTTTGATCCGGAAGGCCGGGAACAGGTCATCCAATACGTCACCGAAAAATACGGCCACGACAAAGTCTGCCAGATCATAACCTTTGGCACCATGGGCGCCAAAGCCGCTGTCCGCGACGTAGGCCGGGTGCTAAACATCCCCTTGCATCAGGTGGACAAAGTCGCCAAAGCCATCCCCTTTGAACTGGGCATGACTCTGGAACGGGCCCACAAAATCTCTCCTGATCTGAGCCGCATGATTGAAGAAGACGATGACGTGCGCCGGCTCTACGATCTTTCGCGGAAAATCGAAGGTATGCCCCGTCACGCCTCGACCCACGCCGCCGGCGTCGTCATCTCCCGGGACGAACTCACCAACCACTTGCCTCTGCAAAAAACCCCGGAAGGCGCGGTCATGACCCAATTCACCATGAAAGGCGTCGAAGAAATCGGCTTGCTCAAAATGGACTTCCTAGGGCTCCGCACCCTGACCATCATCACCAAATGTCTGGAAAAAACCGGCGGTCTCGATCCCAACGCCATTCCTCTGGACGATCCTGCCACCTACACCATGCTGGCCAACAGCGACACCCTAGGCGTGTTCCAGCTGGAAAGCTCCGGCATGCGCGCCGTCCTCAAAGACCTGAAACCCTCCTGCTTTGAAGACATCATCGCCGTGGTAGCCCTTTACCGGCCCGGCCCGATGGAACAGATCCCCGAATTCATAAAACGCAAACGGGGCGGACGCATCTCGTACCTGCATCCGCGTCTCGAACCTATCCTCAAATCCACCTACGGCGTCATCGTCTACCAAGAACAGGTCATGCAGATCGCCCGAGACCTGGGCGGTTATTCCCTGGGCCGCGCCGACCTGCTGCGCCGCTCTATGGGCAAAAAGGACAAAGCTCTCATGGCCGAAGAAAGAAAAAACTTCATCCACGGTCTCCAAGACGAGCAGGGGAACACCATCGTTGAAGGCGCCGTCAACCTCGGCATACCCGAAGCCCAGGCCATAGAGATCTTCGAATTGATGGCCCGTTTCGCTGAATACGGATTCAACAAAGGCCACGCCACAGCTTACGCCATGATTGCCTATCAAACAGCCTATCTCAAAGCCAACTACCCCCTGGAATTTACCTCGGCTCTCATCAGTTCCGTCATCGGCGTTATGGACAAAGTGTCCTTCTACATCCGGGACGCCCGGGACAGAAACATCTCCATTCTGCCTCCGGACGTACAATACAGCCAAGCTGATTTCAGCATCGAAACGGGGGGGCTGCAACCAACTGAACAGGGCATTCGTTTCGGTCTGGGCGCCATCAAAAACGTCGGCCTCCAAGTGGTCGAAAACATAGTTCAAGAGCGCGCGGAAAACGGGCCTTATCGAAGCTTTTATGATTTTATCCTGCGCCTGGATTTGCGTCATGCCAACAAACGCGTTGTGGAAAGCCTAATCAAAGCCGGCGCCTGCCAATCCCTAGCCTCCCGGGCACAAGCTCTTGAGGTTCTCGACACCACCATGGCGTTGGCACAGAGCCGCCAGCGGGACAGGCTGACCGGCCAAATCACTCTCTTTGACCTGGTTCCTGACTTAACAACATCAGGCCCTGGCGCCGACGCCGAAACCGCTGGGTCATGGCTCCCCGAAGCCCCGCCCCTGCCGAAAATCGCGGAGTTTCCTCAAGACAGCATTCTCAAAATGGAACGGGAATATCTAGGACTCTACTTAACGCACCATCCCCTTGATCAGATCGAACCCTACCTCAAAACCAGAACCAGTGTCGCTCTGGGCGACTTGGCCGAAAGCAATGAAGACCAAAAAATCATCATTGGCGGCCTCATCACCGGGTTGCGAAACACGCTAACCAAACGCGGCGACATGATGGCCAGCTTCAAGCTAGAAGACCTGACAGGCAGCGCCGAAATCTTGGTCTTTCCCCGGATTTTTGCCGAAACGCCGCCGCTGGCCAACGAACAAATTGTCATAATCAAAGGTCGTTATGTTGTAAACGATGAAGAGCGTAAAGTTTTTGCAGAAAAAATCGAAATAGCACCGCCCGAATGGGAGGTGAGCGAATCGGGATCAAAAGCAGATACAGACCAAATAACGACAGCCCAATCCCAATCATCTCCCACCTCCCACCTCCCACCTCCCACATCTCAATGGCTTACCGTCAAAGCCATAGAATCCAGCCCCATACTCAAACTGCTCGTTCATCTCCCGGCAACCGCGGATCATCACCTGCAGAAACAGCTGGAAGACACGCTCTCCCAACGCCCCGGCAACAACCCCGTCTATCTGCAAAAAGCGGACGGAACCCTTTACCGTGCCCAACCCAACCTCAATGTCAACGTCACTCCCTATTTGACGGCACAACTGAGTTCCCTTCTGGAATCAGATGGTGTAGAATGGATAACGTAAAAAGAACCAAAGAATGACATGAGCGACATCATATTTACCCGAACGAGTGAGGTATTGACTTGAAAACAGCAATTTACCCGGGAACCTTCGACCCTGTAACCTACGGCCACCTTGATATTTTGCAGCGCGCCTCGTCTCTGTTTGACCAAATCATTGTCGCCGTCGCCTCCGAAACAAACAAAAACACCCTCTTTACGCTGGAAGAAAGGGTCGCCCTTTGGCAGCATGAAATCACATCCAATTCCTGCGGCAACGTAAAAGTCTTGACATTTTCCGGTCTGACCATCGAGTTTGCCCGCCAGAATCAAGCCGTAGCGCTCATCCGCGGTTTGCGAGCCTTGTCCGATTTTGAGTACGAATTTCAACTTGCCCTGATGAATAAAAACATGGCCCCCGACATCGAAACCGTCTTCCTGATGACACAGAGCCAGTTTTCTTTCATCAGTTCGACAGCTATCAAACTTGTCTCCAGCTTGAAGGGCAGCGTCGGCGATTTCGTATCCGCGCATGTAGAACAACAGCTTAAGGATAAGTACCAAACCCAATGAATCCCGCATCCGCGAGATAGGAGGTATCAGTTATGTGGACGGTCATCTATATTGCTCCGAATGTTGATATTGCGGAACAGTACAAAAAACATCTGACAGACGAAAGCATATTTGTACAGCTAAGACCTGTCTCGGGGAACAAGAATAAAATGGACTCTCTGGTCGAAATCCTGGTTTCTCAATCCGAAGCGGAAGAAGCCCATGAAATTCTCACCAATCTCATAAACAGATCCTAGTACGCCGCCAAGTCCAAATCACTTATATGGATTGCAAGTATTTCGACACGATGCAAGGAAGAACCGACGACGAATACCGGGTGTCTTCTAGGAGGATCTTACGAAGTAGCGTGTACAGCTGATATCTTTCAGCAGTAAGACGCCGCAAGACATTAAGTGATTTTGGCTTGGCGGAGTACTAGTACGCCTCACTGGGACACCTTGTAAATACACCCTTCATAGGGACGAAGGACGCGGGTTTTCCCAACCCCCTCATAATTACCCAATAGCGCTTGCGCGCCGTTCGGAGCATGACTCGCGCATTTCTTGGGCGTGAGGTTGGCTTCAACGTAGAAACCATCTCCTGACGGGATGAGACGGCGCCTGTAACACAAAAGGTGCTTATCTTTTGGATACAAAAACTCAAGGTCTCCATAAATCCAGGCCTGAGAAGAGCGGCGCAAAGCGATCAATTCCTGATAGAACCGCCACACAGAATCCGCGCCGCCGCGCTGACGCTCAATCTCAGCCCAATCCAGAGGCGCGCGGGCATGATCGCGGGTTCCGGCCAGAATGCGCTTGAAAGCGTCCTCCGGCGGCATGGTTTTGAGAAGTTCCGGATACAACCCTAAGCTTTCCACATCCTGAATCTGGTCAATCGACGTAAATCGCTGGTTCCGCGCCGCTGCTTCGTCCCCTTGGTAGAGGAAAGGCGTTCCCCGCAGGGTCAGCTGCAACAGCGCCAGCATTTTTGCCAGGGGTTCGGCATATTGGCCTTCTGGATCGATTTTGGAAATCATCCGGGGATTATCGTGGTTGTTGAAAAACAAAGCGTTCCAGCCGTGCCCCAAATCGGCGTTCAAATGTTTCGTATAGAAACGCTTCAGGTAAGTTGCTTTGTAGCGATAATCGTCAAAACGGGTATGCCCGGGTGTTTCCAGATGATCAAACAGAAAAACAAGATCCAACTGACGCCGGTAAACATCCGTAAACATGCGGCTCATTTTGATGCCGATACCGGGTGTTTCTCCCACGGAAAACGCCTCAAAAGGCTCAAAAGCCTCTGCACGGAGTTCTTCCAGATACTCGTGGAGCCTGGGCCCATGGAAGAAATGCTCCGCCCCGATATATCCTGTCAGCGCGCCAATAAAAGGATCCCCGTCCGGCATCTCGCCGGGCTTGGAAATAAGGTTGACAACATCGAGACGGAACCCGTCCACGCCCTTACTGAGCCACCATCGCGCCATTTTATAGAGCTCTTGTCGCAGCTCAGGACACGCCCAGTTCAGATCCATCTGCTTCTTTGAAAACAGGTGGAGAGCCCACACGCCTTGCTCATCATAGCGTTTCCACGCCGAACCACCGAAGAACGACGTCCAATTGTTAGGCGTAGCCGTTCCCTCGCGGAAAAAATAGAAATCCCTATACGGCGACGCCTTATCCTTCAGAGCAGACTGATACCACATATGTTCATCGGATGTGTGATTCAGCACAAGATCCATCACCAACTTCATACCGCGTTCATGGAGCCCGGCAATAAGAGCATCCATATCGTCCATGGAACCAAATTTGGGCAGAATCGTATAATAGTCGCGTACATCGTAACCGTTGTCGTCTCCCGGCGAATCGTACACCGGGCTCAGCCATACAGCATCAACACCCAACTCATGTAAATAGTCCAGCTTAGATAAGATGCCACGCAACCCGCCCTCCACAAAGCTCAACGGATAGATCTGGTAAAACACAGCTTCCTTCCACCACGCCGGCGCCGGTTGCACAGGCGTGTCAACCGGAACTTCCGGCTCGGAATTCAGAACCTTCAACACAGCTTCAAAGAATCCCGGGCTAACAACCCGCCCCGTAAGGATCCGCAGCGTGTTCAGGCTCATACCTCCTGCAATGGGGTTATCAATCAACCATGACGGCAGGTTCATCAACAGCAGCAATTTGTCAATAATATCGCTGCCTATGGGATGAGCGCGAACCTCCCGGAGTTTGCTCTGAAGTGTTAGCATCTGTTTATCCTCCTTTTTTAGAGAACACTCCTTTTTTAAGAACTTGACGGAGCAAGAAATCGATGCTATATTTTATAAGCACAACGCATTTTCCCGTGCAAAACCACTTAGGCCGAAGTGGCGGAATTGGCAGACGCGCCGGTCTCAAAAACCGGTGTCTTTACGGACGTGTCGGTTCGACCCCGACCTTCGGCACCAGAATACTATATTAAGGGCGAACAGCCCTTTTTTTATGGCTTGCGCGATAACCGGGATCTCAGCCAAGTTATCACAGGCGGCAGCAGGGAAATCCCGATGATCGCAAAAATCACCAACGTAAAATTCTTCTCCACGGCCGGAATGGTTCCAAAGAAAAATCCCAAAAAGAGAAAAAGGGTCACCCAGGCAAACCCGCCAATGACATTGAAGCTAAGAAAATAGGAATAACTCATCCGGCCAATCCCCGCCACGAAAGGAGCAAATGTGCGGACAATGGGCACAAACCGCGCGATAATAATTGTTTTGCCGCCGTGCTTTTCAAAGAAAGACTCCGTCTGTTCAATATAGCGTTGTTTGATAAAGCGGGAATTCTGATGCACCAGCTTTTTGCCGAGAATTTTGCCGATATGATAATTGACTGTATCGCCCAGAATCGCAGCGATAACAAGGAGGAGCCACAACGCAAACAAGTTGAGGGCTCCCCGTGTAGCAAAGGCCCCGGCCGCGAAGATCAGCGAATCCCCGGGCAAAAACGGCGTTACGACCAACCCCGTTTCGCAAAAAATAATGAGGAATAGAATAAGGTATGTCAGAGGCCCGAAAGCAATAATGATTTCTTCCAAATGAACATCAATGTGTATTATAAAATCTATCAGAAACGAGACCAGATCACCCATCTCATACACCCCTAACTCTATTTTCCGAATTGTCCTTAAAGAAAATCACTTACAGAGCATTATCCGCGCCAATCAGCCAGTTGAAAGTACGATGCCATTCATACACCACACCGCTATCCAGACCCGCCGGAGCTTCGCGCTTGTTGGCTCGGGCATCCACACAAGCCCAGTCATAGCGCAGCACCAGATCAGCCTTATCGAGTATTTCACTCTTTGAACGCAGACGCACCGTTTGCATGAATCCATCAAGACCGGTTTGCCGCCAAAGGATTTTGGCCATCCCGGCAACATCGCAATTGTGATCCGGATACCCCAATTCATCCAGAATCCCCAGCGCCCACATCAGAACATGACAACACTCATACCGCCAGACGAAATTGGCCAGATCAGACTGCCGGGGCTCCTTGGTATCCAGGAACGCTTTTTCCCCAGCCGATAACGCCAACTGACCATTAAGGATTTCGTTGGCCCGTTGCGTGTATTTTTGCGTTTCTTCCCACGTTTCGCCGCCGGCACGACCTTCGCTGGTGACGCAGGTCGCAAAAATGGCAAACAAGCGCCGCACGATTTCCTCAGGCTCGCGAATTCTGCTTTCCTCATCTGTCATAACAGCAGGAAGGTGGGGAAGAAAAGGGATTCCTTTCTGCTGCAGCAACGCGATAGAATGATCCTTGCGAGCCAAATCGGCCGGTTTTTCTGTTAGGCCGGCCGGTGTATCATCAGCGTTGGCGATCTGCGTGTACTCTGTTAAATCGCTTTTGCCTTCTCCCGAAAACACCAACTTGCCCTCATGATTGTAAAGACACATGTTGGGCATCAACACAAGTGCAGAAATGTCCCGGGCTACCGCATACATCGTGTTCATAATGAAATTGGTGCGATTCTCGTCCCCTAATTCAAAAGAGCCGCCCACAACACAGGTGAACACCTGGATTTGATCCAAAACACTCTGCTTCAGCTGCTGATTCTCGCTTGGCGCCTGAGCGAAAAAATTACGCATACCGGCAACATGCCGCTCAACATATTTCCGGTTGTTGTTGATACGCAGCTTGAGCTTTGTACCATCTCGAAAGGAAACAACAAAAGTCTCAGCGCCGTTGGCATCAGAGGCAAACGGCCCAACTTCCTCGATTACATCGGCAAATTGGGCAAACAAGGCATCCTTTATTCTTCTGAAATCAGCGTTGACTGTGTATAGAGTAATATTCGCTCTTTGATTCCCCTCCATATTTCTGTTCTCCAATCATCAGTTCTTGCACTTAATCATAACCTGCTTTTCCATTGTTTACAAGCCTCAATCTCAATCCGGGAGCGAATCAGGATAACACACGCTGCTTTTCATGCCTAAGCCGGAGGGACATGAGGCCGGGTAACGAACACATATAAACAAGATTTTACGCAAGATTTCATATAATATTGCTGATATTGCGGGGTCAAATATCTGCAAGGGTACATATTTTAAAAGTGCAGGAAGCGACAAAAAAATAAATAGAAATATCCACTGCGGGGTTCTCCCGCAACCGAATGGTGAATGGAGATGGATATTATTTGGGCTCGTAACAGTCCCGAGGTAGGGTTTGGTGAGCGGGAGACTCCAAAAGCCCGCGAACTTTTTTCACCTTGTAAGGTTGCGTC
>Ga0082212_10000258_pt1 | contig 77952 bp, 61 predicted proteins | sample TergutNt197P3_FD_71548 | JGI IMG/M metagenome (GOLD analysis project Ga0082212, IMG submission 71548) | Neocapritermes taracua P3 segment gut microbial communities from Petit-Saut dam, French Guiana - Nt197 P3 | ecosystem: Host-associated > Arthropoda: Insects > Digestive system > Gut ...
CGTTGCCAGCAGAAATAGCGCCATGTTTTTTTCTGGCTTTTGGTTGTGGCTGAGGCGGTTGCGGTGCGGCAGCAGATTCCCGAGGTGTACTATAATCTGCCTTTGGGCTTGGCGCATCTTCCCACAAAAGCCCTTTCACCTCACGGACTTGTCTAATTTGGTTTTTCCGGCAGTATGTACGGACATCTTCCCGTCTGAGCAGAAGGCTATCAAGGTAGAGTGACCGGAAACGCTCCAGAGGAAAGTCCGCATTTTGAGAGAAATCCTCTGGCAAACTATTCATTTCAGGCCTTTCCTCCTCATAAACCGATAAAATTACGTCTCTTAGTATACCTTGTGCTTGATAGACATGCTCACCGGCCAATTCCAACAACGAGGAATGCAACACGGTTGCTCTCAGGCCTATATCGGCAGATGGCGATACCGTCATAACGGGCGGAGTATTAACCAGACACCAGCTAAAGTATTCCTTAACCGCACCACTGATGGAAGCAAGCGATGCTACGAGCTTTTGGCGCGGTATGTCTTTTAGACCATATGCGACCTGAACTCTCCAACAGTAAACATACTCGGACATGAACTCCCCCCCTCCTGTCGGGGATTACCCTGGATAATTCCCCCGGCAGGCTGTCAGGTGCAGTTTTTCGGCGTGGTTCATGAGGTCGCGCCTAGCCGGGGAAATTTTTATACAGCCCGCGCCAGAAAGTGACCCGGCACAGTATGCAAAAGTGCAGCAAGCTGTTCAGCCTTGGCGGTTGGAATAGGGCGTTTGTTCTTTTCATATGCGGAGATATGGCTTTGTGGAACACCCAAGGTTTTCGCCAACTCTTTTTGTGTCAATCCTTCCCGCAACCGCAGCCCCCTGAGCATCCGGCCAACTCGCTCCGATTCAGGAATAGGGGGGATAGTTACCGTATCGCCAGCTTCATCCATAATTTGCCCGCCAAGGCGGGTAATAAGCGCCGCCACCAAGTCAAAACTATCTGCCGGGATCGCAATACGGGCTTCTGTCACTGTGTTGGTGTACATATCCTTAACCTCGCTTTAATAGGGGGCTTTCCCTCGCGTCCCTACATATTCAAAACGGCACAGGACAATGCAAATTTTCCCTGCCTTATCAGTTTCTATTAGCCAGACCGCCACCTTGTTTCGGGTGAAATGGCAGTGCCAGGCGTTAGCAGCATACTGCTTGACTGGCCCAAGGCTTTGCCAGCCACGACCCAATGGCTTCCCGGCTGTCTCGCGCAAGTCCTGTTCCAGCGCTTCAAGGATGGCTTTTTCGTTGCCGGACAGGGAATTTTTCCCCTTGAGCGCTTTTTTTGTGTATTGAATCTGTGCCGCCATAGTTGTGCTTCTTTGGTATATAATAGACCAAAATAGACCGCATGACAATAGAATATTTATATGCTCACGCGCCTCCCTTCACAAAGGGCAGCACTTTGGCTTTATTATGTCTGCTTGCCGTCTTCACCAGCCCCATTCATGGCGGCAATGGTTTCCGCATTCGGCGTCACGAAGTGGCTGGGGATGGAGCACCGACGATATTTCTGCTCTCGGCTGTTCGGCTTGCTCGGGATAGTCATTTCAATAAGCCCAGACTGGAGTGCGGGCAGCAGATACCTTTCCCGGAAGGATTTACGATCCTTCAATCCCAATGCCGTTTGCAGCCCGTCCCGCGTCATTTCTCCGGTCAGGATCGCCAGGAGGCGTTTGACTTGGGGGCTGACTTGAGGGGCGACTTGGGGGGTGTCGAAAGTGTGAATGGCACCTTGAATCATAGCGAGCATGAATTCAATGAATGCTGAACAGTTGGTATTGGCCGTACTTTGCCGGATAGCCTCGTAGTATTCGCTTTGGTGTTCGTAAATCAGGCTTTCCACCGGAATACGGGCGAACAGGGCATTCCAGCGGCACAAAATAAGCGTCTGCCAGAGCCTGCCCATACGGCCGTTTCCATCGCTGAACGGATGGATGAATTCAAACTCGTAATGAAAGACAGAGCTGGCAACCAGGGGGTGGTAGTCGGTTGAAGTCAGCCAATGCAGCAGGTCGTGCATCAAAATCGGTACTCGCTTGGCAGGCGGGGCCATGTGCAGGATCTGTCCGCCGCCCATGACTCCCACGCCGCCGCTGCGATAATGACCAGCATCGTCTGCGAGTCCTAGCATAAGGATGCCGTGAGCGGCCAATAGATCAGCCTCGCCGTGAGGATTCCACTGTTCTAATTGGTCGTAGGCGGCAATAGCGTTTTTGACCTCCTGAATTTCACGCAGAGGAGCGATAACACGCTTGCCATCCAAAATGGCGGTAATCTGTTCTTGGCTCAAGGTATTGCCTTCAATGGCCAGAGAACCTTGGATAGTACGGATGCGGTTGGTGCGCCGCAGGTGCAAATCCAGTACACTCTCCCCTCGGGCGGAAATGTGGCCCACCATTTCGCTGATCTCGGCGACCAGGCGTAAAATCTGCGGAGTGACTGTGAATGGCGGATGGTACGCATCTTTTGTATTCGTGTGGTTCATGCTCCCCCCAGCCTCGTAAATGGAAGAATCTTTACTTTATCCGACGGGGCCAGCGTCTTTTCAAGCGCCGCCATTGCCGCCCGCTTCGTATCCTCATTGCTGTGAATATATCGGGCAGCCATTGCAACCACCTTCCAGCCCATAATATCCATCAAACTCCGCACATCCAGAGATTTGGCGAGTTGCGTTGCAACGGTATGCCGGATGGTATGAAAGCTCACACGGTCACGATGGGAGCGCCCCTCATTCAGCCCAAGACCTTCAACCACGGTGCGAAATGAAGACGGCGCTTCTACATGCTGCCTACCATCAGAACGCGGAAAAACAATTCCATCAGGCCTGCCAGGGCCGAAGCCGGTGAGCAATTCCAGCACGGCAGGGGAGAGAAAAATAACGCGGTCATCTTTATTTTTTGTATCAATAAGCCGGAGCTGCTTTTCTTCCAGATTCACGTCATGCCATCGTAGAGTAAATACCTCACTGGCGCGGCACCCTGTCAACATAGCGAATTTAACGAGGCGCCAAGCGTGGACACTGCGCTTTTCAAGCTCGCTCAAAATATCCTCAGATTCTTTTGGAGTGAGTACGCGCAAGCGCCGGTTGTCTTTGGGTGCGGTCACGCCTACCTGTTTTCCCGTAGGCACCTTGACATCAAGGCCGCGCTCGACAGCATGCCGCAATATCCGGCGCAAGGTTCCGGTTATGTATTCCTTTGTGCGTTGCGCCAGTTGCGCCTTGTCCAGTCTTTTGAGCAATATCTCCCATTGGGGAAAGCCAATTTCCATAACCGGCAGATGCCCCAATGCCGGGTTTATCCAGTTATTGAAATGGGAGAGCTCATGCCCCCATGAGTCCGGTTTTTTCGTGCGCTTGGCATAGGGCAGGAAATGCTGCTCGAAATAATCGGCAACGGTAATGAGACGGCTTTGCTCAACAATTTCCCGCGCTTTCTGTTCAGCTTTTTGCTTGGCGGCAGCGGCCTTCATCTCTGCATAGGTCTGCGGGCCTGTTCCGTTGCGCCAGTTGTCACGGAGTTGTACCAGCAACTTTTCGCACGAATCTTGCGTCACGCCGTCAGAAGACCAGCCGACAGCCTCACGAATTGTTTTCCCACCGAGCTTAAAAATGAGGACATAATACCTGTCAGCCCGCTTGCCGTGCTTGCGGGAAGGGTGTTCACGGTAGGCAATGCCCTTTGCTGCCCTTTGATAGCTGAGGGATTTTTTATCACTCATTTTGTGCAACCCCTGTGCAACTTTTTCCGATGAAAAACGATGTTTCATTATTCATAATACGAGATAGAAATATCCGTATTTTTGAGTAATGACAAGGGAAATGTTATGAAAAATGGAAAATCGTGATGGGCATTTCGTCGGACTTAAAATCCCTCGGCCTAACGGCTGTGCCGGTTCAAGTCCGGCCCTGGGCACCAAGCAAACAGTGAGGAAAAACGGCTCTTTCCCCCCACAAAAAAGGCCGGAGCGCTGACGGCGGCTATACCTCCTTCACAAAGATTCCTGAGAGGGCTTCTCGTGAAAGGCGTCTTCCAGCAACATGACGGCGAGGCTCTTGGCCACCTCTTCCTCTTCAAAGGCAATGGCGTCCACTCCGACATGGCGCAGTAGTTCATTTTCCCCAAGAAAGCGCGTCCGCGCCAGGATGCGGATATCCGGATTCAGGCTACGGGCGGCGGCCGCCGTGGCGACCGCGTCTTCCGTAACCGGCACGGTGATGACCAGGTAGGCCGCGCATTCTATGCCAGCGGCCAGGAGGATGTCCCGCTTGGAGGCATCACCGAAGATCGCCAACTTGCCCTCGCCGGTCAGGCTGTTGACCGTGTCCAGGTTGAGATCAATGACTACCGGTGTCAGACCTCGATCAGACAGAGCCTGGGCCACGCTCTGCCCCGCGGGTCCATAGCCCACGACCAGCGCTATGGGGGAGTTCGGCACGGAGCTATCCGCCCCGTGCCTTTGGGCGGTATGGGCGTCATTGGCCTTAAACGCCCTGGTTTCGGCCCTGGCGTTGAGAAAATGCCAGAGTTTCTCCCGCTTTTTCAGGGCCGCCTCAATTTTGGGAATGGTTCTGAACAGGCCAGGGTTCAAAGTGATGGAAACCAGCGCGCAGGCCACCAGCACATTATATACGGCGTCCGGGATAAGGCCTAGGTATTGGGCCTGCTGGGCCAGGATGAAAGAAAATTCGCCCACCTGGGCCAAGCTGATAGCCACGGTCAGGCCGGTGTAAGTTGAATAGCCAAGGACGGTCACCGCCAATATGGCGGCCAGGGGTTTGAGCAACAGGACTATGCCCAGACAAATCGCGATGAGCAGGGGCTGTTCCAGCAGAAAACCCGGATCGAACAGCATACCCACGGAAAGAAAAAAGAGTACGGCAAAGGCATCGCGCAAAGGGAGAAGATCCGCCCCTGCCTGATGGCTGAGTTCGGTCTTGCCAATGACCATGCCGCCAAGAAAAGCTCCCAGGGCCATAGAGGCGTGAAAAAACACGGCCGCCCCCACGGCCGTGGCAAAGGCCCCCACCAACACGGTCAAGGTGAAGAGCTCCTGCGACCGGGTGCGCACGATATGGGTCAGCAGCCAGGGGATCACACGGCCGCCCACGACCATGACCGTCACCCACAAGGCGATGAGGTTCAGCACCGCCAGTCCCAGCGCCTTGAACACGGACAGGACGCCCACGGAAGATCCCGCTTCCGCGCCGCCCATAAGCCCGGCCACGCTGGGCAACAGGACCAAAATAAACACGGTGAAGAGGTCTTCCACCACCAGCCAGCCTATGCTTACATGTCCGTGTATGGTGTTGATCATGTTGTTGTCGCCCAGCACCCTGAGCAGCACCACGGTGCTGGCCACGGCTAGGCCCATGCCCAGCATGAGGCCAGCGGTCAGGGACAATCCCAGAGATACGGCCGCCCAAGCACCGGCGGTGGTGGCTACCACGCTTTGCAGCACGGCGCCGGGCAAGGATACCCCCTTGACTGCCAGGAGATCCTCCAGCTTGAAATGCAACCCCACTCCGAACATGAGCAGGATGACCCCGGCTTCGGAAAGTTGGGCGGCCAAATTTGCATCCGCCACAAAGCCTGGAGACTGGGGGCCGACCAAAAAACCGGCCAGCAGATAGCCCACGATGGGGGAAAGTTTCAGGCGCAGGGCCAGATAACCGAAAACCAGGGCCAGGGCGAAACCAGCGGCCAGAATTTCAAGCAGGGTATATTCGTGCATCGTTTCTCCCGCATCGTTGGCGTAGAAAAGCAGGGGGTAGAGGTAACAGCCGCGAACAGCTTTGGCAAGGCATTAGATTTGCTTTGACATTCGCCGGGCTTTTTTATAATGAAAACCATTCATCCAGGGCAGTTAGCTCAGTTGGTAGAGCACCGCCTTCACACGGCGGGGGTCGTAGGTTCAAGTCCTATACTGCCCACCAGGAATTACAAGGGGTTACGATACACGAGATCGTAGCCCCTTTACTCTTCCCCACACCATTCCCCACACCGAAAAGAAATAAGTTGTCTGATGACAAGGCTTTTTCTGGAAAAGAAAATTGTCTTCCCCACAACCAAGGCAATAGGGATTTTTTGCCTTTTGGGTTTCTACTTGATATTATCAGAACACAAAGCCTCCGCCGGAGGCACCGCACCCCTTGTGGTAATATTTGATGGCCAGGGGCAAGGCGCACTGAGCAGTCCGACAGGATTTGGCCTTGATGGCCCTGCCGTTCATGGCAAGAGTGGTGGGGCAAGGGGCATTGGCACTTAGCGCAGATTGAAGGATTGCTAAAATACGGTAAAAGGAATCATAAATGATCCGCAAAGTGGCAAGACTTGAACACGTCGGGAAATTTTCATCTTTAACGCAGGAGACAGATTTTCAGTATGGCACACATGGCGCACAAAATTGTAACATAGTTTTTGGCTTCAATGGCTCTGGAAAAACAACGCTATCAAACGCCATAACTTTCTTTGCAGACAAAACATTCATAGGCGATGATGAGAAGACGGCGCTTTTTGAAGATATAAAAAGTAGTGCTGCTGCTACAGTTGAACTGGAGTTACAAGATAGAAACCAATGTAAATATCCTGCAAACAAACATAGTAAGAGTATTTATGTCTTTAATTCAAATTTTATCGTAACACATGTCTTTGATGGGGCAAAAGGAAAATTAAAAAAATTCTTAAATACTAGTGGTGAAATAAAAAATGCTATAATAGAAGAATTGAATAAAAAAATAATGGAACTGGAAGCTGAAAAGAAGAAATTAGAAGGAGAAAACGAAAATTTTGAAGAAAAAATTAAGACGATAAATAAAGAGCATAGCTCAAATTTTAATAAAACGCTTACAGATAAAAACAAAAAACTTACTTCTCCAACGTTATCAAAAGAAATTTTACCAACAGAAACGATTGATGATCTACAACAGAAACTCACGGATTTGGCAGCTGACTATGATCTGAGCAAAAAACAACAAGATTTGACCGGCGATTTAGCTGCGCTAGGGCAACTAGTATTTCAGAAGTGCGACATTGATTTAAGTGAAGTTAGTAGTTTATTAAATAAGAGTGTCCAGCAATTATCCAAAGAAGTAATAGAAGCTAAAATCAAAGAGGTAAAAGACCTATTCGCTGATGAGGTCCATAAGCAAAGCGTAGAGAAATGGTTTAGCTTTGGGAAAAGCATATTGGATACTGCAAAAACACACAACGGGCAAAAAATGTGTCCGATTTGCGATACGGATATTTCGGATCGCTTGGACGATATTTTGGAAAATTTTAACGGATATTTTGATAAGGAATATGAAGATTTTACAATACAATTGAAATCATGCAAGGAACAACTCCAATCGGCTATTAATTTATTAAATCAATGCGAAACAAATGTAAGTGTTTTGAGAAGGCTATGGGAAAAATACAAAACACAAATAACTGGACAAATTTTTACGGATTTTGATTTCAAGACCGCCAAGGCGGAACTGGAAATAATTCTGAATGCTTGCGATTCAAAATTGGCAAATATCCAGTTTTCTTACTCCATGCAGCAATCCGTAACAGATTCGCTGTCAAAGGCAAAAACCGCCATTAATAAATTTGATCACTTAAAAAACACGTACCAGTTAACTTTGGGGGCGAAACAACTAAATACTGGTAAGATAGAGGATGAAATTCGCTTCGTGTATAAAGGCTTAACTTTACTAGAATTTGATAAACTTGGTAAAGGCAATAATATCGAAAAATATAATGCAAATCAAAAAAGAATATCTGTCATATCCACTCAGGATTCCACAAATACGGGCGGTTTGCTATTTTACTATAACAAACGCCGAGAAGAAATGAAAAAGATAAAAGTAGAATCAAAAAGTATTTCAAAATTTTTAAAGATTATGGGCATAGATCATTTTATAGTAGATATAAATGAAGACGAGCCTGACGAAAATATCATCATACAATATAATTCATCGGCAATGAATAAAAGCAAGCTGAGAAACAGTTTGAGCGACGGGGAAAAAACTGCGTTGGCGTTTGCTTACTTTTTAAGCAAGTTTGAAAATGAGCGAGAATCTGAAGATAAACGCAAGGAATCTGTCGTTGTAATAGACGATCCAATTTCCAGCTTGGATGAGAATCGACTTTATAGTACGGCGTATTTGATACGGGAGAACTTCGAAGCTGTAAAGCAACTCATAGTTTTGAGCCACAACTTTTTATTCTTAAAATTCCTAAATTCTTTATATAACGGCAATACAAACTGCCTATTCCTAAATCACAATAAGTTATCAGGCTTACCAGAAGAGCTTAAAAATTTTGAAAGTCCTTACTTTTATATGTTAAAAATCATCATTGAGTTTTCTGACGGGGTCAATACTGACTATCAGAATGCAAAAAAATATTTGCCTAATTATATTCGCAGGGTTCTTGAAACATTTTTATCGTTTAAATTTGCTAAGGTTTTCACAAAACTAGGAGGGAAACGTAGTCCTGGACTTACTGAATTCTATACAGACATAGAACATTTAGATATTAACGACATTGTAAAAAAAGACTTAAAACAAAAACTATCAAGTATTTCAAAAATTGTTGACCAACACTCGCATGGAAATACCCAATTAACGGAAGAAAATTTTTATATTGCTGAAAGTGAACTGAAAATATTGGCTAATAATGCAATTGCTATAATTGATATCTTGGACAGCGTCCATAAAAACAGCACCCTTATCATGCAATAGCTATTTTGCAGTCTTATATTCTGTAAAGCAAGTAAACAATTCTTGAAAGTTTTTACAATGATATTTCCCAAATCCTCCTTGATCCACAAATACAAAATCAAAGACGATTTTTTGCTGAGCCTTGTTGATATCTTCGCACCATTGCTTCAGCCTCGCCATTTTCAACGGCACATCTAAATCTTCTTGGCCTTTGGTTTCCACGATGACAATTTTATTGCTCGGCAATTTTACCAGAAAGTCCGGGTAATAGTTGGAAATATCGCCATCGGCGTTGACGTAATCCAGCTTGAAATTCACCGCCAGATAGTTTTTGGCGTAGGATATGATATCGCCACATTTATCCAGAAAACCCGCAAATATCAATTCAAAATGGCTGTCGCCGATGATGCGGTTGAATACGCTCTTCTGCGGCAACAGATACTCTCGGTCTTTCACCACAAAAGGCCGGGTTTTACGCAGCTTGATGGTGTCTCGGATTTCAGCGTCGCCCTTATCTTGAATAGTCAGAGCATTGATGGCTTTTTTGAAGGTTTCAATAATGGTCTTTGTCGCTTCAAGTTCAGAGAGGTTGCGCAAGGTATTGGGGTGTTCCAGATTGACCTCTTGGGCAAAAAGCTCGTGTTGCACGAAATTTTTCATCTTGCCGTACAGCACGTCATAGCCGCTGAACAAGCGTAATTCTTTCATGATGGTCTGGACAAAATACCCGATGACGCTACGGTAATCGGCAATCCCGGCGGTATCAAGAATGGTGGTGTGCGTTATCTCGCCGGTGGTGATGTCCCTGAAAACAATCTCGCGTTGTTCTTCCTCGGTAAACCGGCGATAGGATACCTTCGTATGCCCCAAGGCATGAATATCCAGATCGGCCAAATTTTTGTATTCCCGGTATACGCGCGGCGTCAGCACAGGGATTTCGATATCCAGGGCGTCTATGTCTTTTTTGGTGTTCTCGTTGTCGATTTCCACTACCAGAGGCGCTTTCGGCCCTGTGCCCTCGCCCATGGCCTTGCGTTCCAGTTCCACGCCTTCAGCCTGGATGGATTCCACAAACTCCATGAAAGCGTTTGTGCCCACAACACTGACGTATTCCTCAACACTACTGCGATACATTTTACGCAACCCACGGCCAAGAGTCTGTTCCGGCAGGATATTACTCTTGGCGGAATAGGCCCGCAGGCCGATGATGGTGGTCACATTGCGCACGTCCCAGCCTTCTTTGAGCATCAGGACGGACACGATGGCTTTATAGGGGCTGAGGTCGTCGTCGATTTCATTGGATTGCTTGCGGAGCAGTTCCAGTTCCTCTTTGGCCTTGCCGGAACTCCTTTCGTGAAAACTGTTGTTTGTCTTGACGCAACTACGGCTATGCTTGCTGTTGAAAAAGATGAAACTGCAAAAAGTGGGATTGCAAATATGCAATTGGTTATTCTCGCTTTTTCTACGGAATGACCGCGGTCACACATCCATTTCCGCCAACGCCATACCGCAAATTCAGTATTCAGGTCACTGTACGGAATGGTTTGATTGCTTGTTGGGGATTAGGTGGTTAGGCGGATGGCATCATAAACCCCTCATATCACGCCTACGCCCTCTCCAGGCGAGCTTCCGGCAAAGGCGGAAAACCGCCTTTACCGGAAGCCTATCAGAGTCAATGAATCAGGATATACCGGCTTGCAGGATCTGTTGCAGGAGCTGGGACTTGGCCGCGTCGTCGTCGTTGTGCAGGTCTGCGACCATGGCGCTGTCCAAAGGATCGCTCAAGCTGATATGCACGGTCTGCTCGTTGCTACCGTCGTTATAGATCAGCTCCAACTGGCTCTCATGGGTAATGGAGAGGAGAAGCTGCCCATCGTTGAGCATCTGGTCGATCTGTTCTCCCACCTCCTGACCGCCGCTGTGATCGAACATATCCTCGAAGAAGAGCTTGTCTCCGCCCAAGTTAAAGTCCACGACATGGTCAACTCCGCCCAAGGCGTCCTGGGTCCAGGCGAAAACCTCTCCAGATCCTCCCTGCATGGTTTCATCCGCGGAAGTGGCAAAAATGGTCTGGGAACCGGATGCCGCGTCCGCGGGATCCGCAAGGAGCGGGATGGCTCCTTCCGTTTGCCCGGAGATGTGCGGGACGGCCTGGGAAAAATCATCCTGGGCGTCATCAAGCAGAGCGGCGGACATTGGCGCTACGGACAAGGTCTCATTTACAGCGCCGGGGGTCTGAATCTCAATCTGGCCGCTCAGTTCCATACGATCGCCGTCGCCGTCCACCAAGACGATCCTGATGCTGTCATAAACGGCATTGGTCGCATCGCCGCGGACGGTCAGGATATAGTCGCCGTTCTCCTTGACCTCCATAACCGTGGTATTGCCCTTCCCGTCGTCAGCCAGGACAATCTTGTAATAACCACCGCCCACCTGGCCCCAGTCAACGACATGCTCATTGCCCTGGCCGTCGATGTAGCTGTAAAACTCGGTGACCCCGTCGGCCCCCAGCACATTCTGGGCGGCCAGATTGCCGTAAGTGATGTTGGCCGCGTCGTGGAGAACCTCGGTGAGTTGACTGAAGTTATTGACATGGATGTAAGTGTCGCCGCCGTCCTGCCCCAGTTCCCCCTGGTTGCAGATGGCCTGCAAATTATTCACCGCGCTCGCGCCCAAGGCGCCGGAACCCACGCCCACGGCGTAAACATCAAAATTGTCATGCTGGTCGCCATTGACCAGGTCCTTCCAGTCCTGGGGCACATAGCCGCCTCCGGGCTGGGGGTGGGTGTTGGGCGCACCGTCGGAAATGAAGAATACTTGATTGGTGTAGTCGCTGAAATTGTCCAGGCCTTCGGTCACCAGCGGGAATATCGCGTTCAGGGGCGCGGCGTAGCTGGTGTTGCCGCTGGCCACGGCGTTGTTGATATAGGTTATGGCCTCGGCAGGGGTAATATCCGCATGAACCGTGGCCGTGGTGCTGAACAGAACCAGGTTGATCTTCACATCGCCGGCCACATTCTCGTATTCCTGCATCAGGGATACCAGGGCCGCCTTGGCCAGGGCCATGGGAGTGCCGCTCATGCTGCCGGTCACGTCAAAGGCAATGGTCACATAGTAGTCGGTGGTCGGGGCTCCGGTCAGGATGATCGTGTCCGGGTTGATGGCGCAGATGCCGTCATCCACCACGTTGATGCCGGTGCCCGCCGAGGCCGTCTCGCCGCCCAACCCCTGCACGTTGACCTGCAATGAAATCTCAAGCTGCCGCGTGCCGTCGGCGTTTTCCGGGACGCCGCTGTGATCCTTGGCCGCGTTCATGGTATATTCATAAGAATAATTTCCGCCACCGTTATTGGTGACCGTCAGTACATCACCCACGCAGGAGCCGTCTGTGAGGGATACGGTCACGGTTTCGCCATCCGCCGGCAGAGATATATCGGAGCTGCCGCCCATGGACACCGTGCCGGATTCCATATGGCCGTTGACCTGGAAGGAGCCGGTAGCGGTTAGGGGAAGGTCGGAGGGGGCCATACCGTTGGCCGGACCGCCAGGGACCCAGGCCGTGCCGGAGAAGCCGGTGGGGTTGGTGTCGCCGTGCAGAAAGGCCTCTTGCACCGTATCGGTGTCGGCAAAAATAGTCACCGCCACCGGCACAGTCACATAGGGGAAGACGCCGGACTCCGAGCCAAAGGCTTGGGCTTCAAACTCGCCAGCGGTGGAGGTAAAGCCGGTCACCCGCGCGTCCACGGCGATGTCGCCGCTGTTGCCAGCATAGTCCAGTACTCCGGGCAAGGATATCGACACGGAGGTGTCCTTGCCGCTAATATCGGCGGAGTACGTCTGCCCGTTGACGGTAAAGGTCACCGTGGTGGTCTGCCCTTCGCCGGGAGCGGTATCCAGGCCGTCCTCGTTGGTCAGGCTGATAGTGACGACCAGTTGGCCGCTCTCATCCGTGCCCAGGGCGATCTCCGCCGTGGTCGTGTCAATGGTGTCTTCTATATGGGCGGTATCGCTGGCGTCCACCACCGGCAGGGCATAGCCGCCGCCCTCAACCGAGGCAGTCACCGTGATGTCGGACTCATCCAGGTAGATGTCTTCATCGTTGCCGTGCGGCACCTCCACCACATATTCACTCTGGCCGGGCACCAAGTCCACGGTCACCGCGCCTATTACGTTGCCGCCGGGATCCGTCACCGTCAGGGTGATTGTTCCTGCCTCGGTCGGCGGTTCTCCCAAGGTCAATGTGGCCGGGACCATACCCCCGTCCCCTTCCAGGCCGTCCGCGACCGAGATGGTCAAAGGCACCGTGGCCGGAGGCTGGGGCACATTAAAGCTGAAATCCGCGCCGTCGCCCTGAGCCGCCAGGGCCTCAAAATTGCCGGCATTGGGGTCAGAAACTCCCAGGCTTATGGTGACCTCCTGTTCCGCGCCCGTATACGGGCTGGAATCAAGCACATTGTCAAAGGTGATCGAGGAACTGGTCGAGCCCGCCGGGATAATCACGGTCTGGGTCACACCGTTTACCACCACCTGGATGGGCACATCCGTCTGCGGGGCCGGGTTGTCGCTGATCGGGTTGGTCAGCTGCACGGTCACGGTCACTCCGCCGTTCCCGTCAGGAACGACCTCAAAAATCTCCGCCGTGGTCGTGTCAATAGTGTCGGCGATATTGGCTACGGCGCTTACGCCGATACCCCCAACATCTTCGTAATTGCCGCCGATAACCTCCTTGACCGTCGCCGTCATGCTGGAGGCGTCCAGGTAGATGTCTTCGGTGTTGGGATTATCCACAAGAAGCGTGCCCGTGCCGTCAGCACCGATAGACACGTTGTAGTCCTGGCCGTCAACAGTCACGATTACCGTGCAGGGATGCCCTTCCTGCGGGGGATTGCTCATAGACACGTTAAATTGCACATGTTCCGCGCCTTCCACCGTATCCACGGCCGTGATGCTCACATAGGTCGTATCGATGGTATCCTCAATATGCGCGCTGTCGGAAACCTCATCCACGGGCAGGGCATAGCCGCCACCTTCAACGGCCACGGTAACGGTGATCTCGGAAGCGTCCTTATACACATCATCTTCGTTGCCGTGAGGCACTTCCACCACATATTCACTCTGGCCAGGCACCAGATCCACGGTCACAACGCCGATGATTTCTCCATCCTCTCCGGTCACCGTCAGGGTGATCGTCCCGGCCTCGACCGGCGGTTCTCCAAGATTCACCGTTGCCGGAACCGTTTCGCTACCCTCCAGGCCGTCCGCCACCGAGAGGCTCAAGGGCACCGAGGCCGGGGGTTGGGGAACGTTAAAGCTGAAATCCGCGCCGTCACCTTGGGCCGCTAGGGCCTCAAAATTGCCGGCATTGGGGTCAGAAACTCCCAGGCTGATCGCGACCTCCTGTTCCGCGCCCGCGTATGGGCTGGAATCAAGCACATTGTCAAAGGTGATCGCGGCACTGGTGGAACCCGCCGGAATGATCACAGTCTGGGTCACCCCGTTTACCACCACCTGGATGGGCACATCCGTCTGCGGGGCCGGGTTGTCGCTGATCGGGCTGGTCAGTTGCACGGTCACGGCCACTCCGCCGTTCCCGTCAGGCACGACCTCAAAAATCTCCGCCGTGGTCGTGTCGATGGTGTCGGCGATATTGGCGGTATCGGAAGCGCCGGCCACAGGAAGGGCATAGCCGCCGCCCTCAACCGAGGCGGTCACGGTGATCGCGGATTCGTCCAGGTAGATGTCTTCGGCGTTGCCGTGCGGAACATCCACCACATACTCGCTCTGGCCGGGCTCCAGGTTTACGGTCACCGTGCCGATGACGCTACCGCCAGGATCCGTCACCGTCAGGGTGATCGTGCCCGCTTCTGTGGGCGCGACGCCCAGATTGATGGTCGCAGGAACCGTTTCGCTCCCCTCAACCCCGTCCGCCACCGAGAGGCTCAAGGGCACCGAGGCCGGGGGTTGGGGAACGTTAAAGCTGAAATCCGCGCCGTCACCCTGAGCCGCCAGAGCCTCAAAATTGCCGGCATGGGAATCAGACACACCCAGGCTGATGGCGACCTCCTGCTCCGCGCCCGCGTATGGGCTGGAATCAAGCACCTTATCAAAGGTGATCGAGGAACTGGTCGAGCCCGCCGGGATAATCACGGTCTGGGTCACCCCGTTCACCACCACCTGGATGGGCACGTCCGTCTGCGGGGCCGGGTTGTCGCTGATCGGGTTGGTCAGCTGCACGGTCACGGTCACTCCGCCGTTACCGTCAGGGATGACCTCAAAAATCTCCGCCGTGGTCGTGTCAATAGTGTCGGCGATATTGGCTACGGCGCTTACGCCGATACCCCCAACATCTTCGTAATTGCCGCCGATAACCTCCTTGACCGTCGCCGTCATGCTGGAGGCGTCCAGGTAGATGTCTTCGGTGTTGGGATTATCCACAAGAAGCGTGCCCGTGCCGTCAGCACCGATAGACACGTTGTAGTCCTGGCCGTCAACAGTCACGATTACCGTGCAGGGATGCCCTTCCTGCGGGGGATTGCTCATAGACACGTTAAATTGCACATGTTCCGCGCCTTCCACCGTATCCACGGCCGTGATGCTCACATAGGTCGTATCGATGGTATCCTCAATATGCGCGCTGTCGGAAACCTCATCCACGGGCAGGGCATAGCCGCCACCTTCAACGGCCACGGTAACGGTGATCTCGGAAGCGTCCTTATACACATCATCTTCGTTGCCGTGAGGCACTTCCACCACATATTCACTCTGGCCAGGCACCAGATCCACGGTCACAACGCCGATGATTTCTCCATCCTCTCCGGTCACCGTCAGGGTGATCGTCCCGGCCTCGACCGGCGGTTCTCCAAGATTCACCGTTGCCGGAACCGTCTCGCTGCCCTCCTGGCCGTCCGCTACCGAGATGGTCGCTTTCACCTCGGACGGAGGCTGTGGCACATTAAAGCTGAAGTCCGCGCCATCACCCTGGGCCGCCAGAGCCTCAAAATTGCCGGCATGGGAATCAGACACACCCAGGCTGATCGCGACCTCCTGTTCCGCGCCCGTATACGGGCTGGAATCAAGCACATTGTCAAAGGTGATCGAGGCATTGGTCGAGCCCGCTGGAATGATCACGGTCTGGGTCACCCCGTTTACCACCACCTGGATAGGCACATCCGTCTGCGGGGCCGGGTTGTCGCTGATCGGGTTGGTCAGCTGCACGGTCACGGTCACTCCGCCGTTCCCGTCAGGAACAACCTCAAAAATCTCCGCCGTGGTCGTGTCAATGGTGTCCAACACCTGCGCCGTGGCGCTCTGGCCAACGGTCACCTTATCGTAATTGCCCCCGGTAACGCCCACAACCGTCAGAGTCACATGCGACGGGTCAAGGTAGATATCTTCCGTGTTGTCGTTGACAATGGTCAGGAGCCCATAGCCGTTTGCGTCCACTGTCACATAATGGGTCGTTGTTTCGCCGGTCACGGAATTGAAGGTCGTCACCTCGACGACGGTGGGGGCGGCCCCCGTAGGCGGAAGGCTCAACTGGATTCCAAAGCTTATTGTGCCGTCGCCTTCATTTACATCCGCGGTGGAGATCGCTATCGTGACTTCCCTGGGCGCGGGCGCGGCAGAAGCGGGACTTTCGCCATCCACAGCAAACTCAGACCTGGCGGTTCCTCCCCCCCAGCCGGGTTGCGCCTGGGTTCCGAGGCGGTCAACGCCGTCAATGAGATTGCCCGCGTCATCGCTATACGCGCCCAGACGGCCGGTGGGACCTTCACCGGCCGCAGTGGCCATATCCGGGGCAAAAGCGGCCAAGAAGTCCGCCACGCTGAGTTCCGCTCCCGACACCGCCAGACTGTTGTCCATAAAAAGAAAAAAATCCTGCAAGACAATGCTGCCACCATGATCAAAATTAAAGATCAGGTCATTGTCCTGTTTGAGCATATCCACATCGACTTCGCCGGGAGTAAAGCCAAGATTAATTTGTTGTCCTTCCGTCACCGCATAAACAATACGATCTCCGGAGGCGGGTACAGTCAGTTCGCTGTCAGCCATATTCAACTCCTTGATTTTAGACCGGTTCCGCTGGACTACCCAGTAAGCAAATAATTACAGCTTATTACACAGCTTCATGGTTAGTTATATGACTATATAACAGGCATACTACTAAATCCTCTATTACCGCTAGTCCTAAAATTACAGTTTTTTCACAAGCGCATCCGGCCCCTTCCGGCGACAAAGAGATGATAAGCGCATCCTCCCGCATATGGCGCGCAAGGCATAACCGCTTCAGTAGGCGTTTTCGCCCCCCTGGCGGGCACACGAAAGATAGATGCGCAGTTTCAGCAACACGTTATCTAGGTCCAGTGGTTTGCCCACATGGTCGTTCGTGCCGGCTTCCGCGCCTCTTTACAATGTCCTCGTGGAAGACATTGGCGGTCATGGCGACAATGGGGACAGCCTTGGCCTTCGGGATTTCAAGAGCCCGGATGCGGCGCGTGGCAGAAAACCTCCAGCTTCATTGCTCAGAGAGTGAACAACGTGTTGACACTCTACACCTAGACCAAAAGCCATGAAAATTCAAATTAGGCCATTACCTTCCGAAAACGTCCGATTGACGTTTGCCATTTAGACCGCTAAATTGCTTCTTTAAAATAACTTTGAGACATCTTAGCACAAAAACGCGCTACGGAAACAGAAATCTAAACCACGCTCAAGGCCATGGAAAAACTTATGCAACAGACCGAACAGCTCCTGGCCATCATGGACGGCCTACGGAAGGGCTAAGCCGCGTCCGCCATGCTGGAAGCCGTCGCTTTTTTATGCGGGGCCGCGGTCATGGCCCTGGAGATGACCGGCTCCCGCCTGCTCTCCCCGTACCTAGGCAGCTCGGTGCTGGTCTGGACTGCCCTCATCGGGGTGATCATGGCCTTTTTGTCATGCGGCTACTGGCTGGGCGGCAAGGCCGCGGACCGCAGACCCAGTTCCCTCCGGCTGGCCGCCCTCATCCTGGCCGCAGCCTTTTGCGTGCTGATCATCGGCCTCTTTCACCAGGGGCTCCTGGCCTGGGTCAGCGGCCTGTCCATGCACCCGGAGTACGCCGCCATGCTGGCGGCCGCTCTGCTTTTTGGGCCTGCCAGCCTGCTCCTGGGCATGGTTTCGCCCTACGCCGTGCGGGTAGCCCTGGAGACGCGCCAAACCGCCGTGGAAAAATCCGGGGCGATCATCGGGCGCTTTTCCGCCGCCGGGGCCATCGGCTCCATCCTGGGCACCTTTGCCGGCGGCTACTACCTCATTGTCTGGGTCGGCTCCCGCCAGAGCCTCTATTTCATCTCCACCTCCCTGCTTTTCGTGGCTCTGATCGCCCTTTTCTCGGACAAGCTCCGCCTGCGCCGCCAGAGCCCTCCCCTGCTCATCCTTTGCGGATTAGGGCTGGGGCTCGTCCTGAACATCCAGGCCGGGCACAGCCGACATGTTCTGGAAAAAAACAAACGGTCCTCCGGAGACTTCCGCCTGGACACCCGCTACAACCACCTGCATATCTGGGAGAGCAACCATACGGATCGCCTCCGCATTCGCATCCTCTCCACCCCCCCCCAACTGACCCAGGCAGCCATGGATTTGGACGACCCCCAACGACTGTGTCTGGAATACACCAGGCATTTCTCCCTAGCCTGGCAACTGCGCCCCGAGGCCGAAAAATTCCTCCTCCTGGGCGGAGCGGCGTACTCCATGCCCAAATACCTCCTAGGCACCAGGGATAGCCTGGCCCTGGACGTGGTGGAAATTGACCCGGCCATGACCGCGCTTGCGCGGGAATTCTTCGCCCTGCGGGAAGACAGCCGCCTGCGCGTCCACCACGAAGACGCCCGCACCTACCTGAACCGCTATGCCGCCTCCGGGGCGGCTGATTATGACATCATCATGGCCGATGCCTTCAGTTCCACCTACAACATCCCTTTTCAGCTCTGCACCGTGGAATTCGCCAAGCGCGTCCATGACTCCCTGGCTCCCAAAGGCATTTACATAGCCAACGTCCTTTCGGCCGTGACCGGGGAAAAATCCATGCTGCTACGCAGCTTCCGGGCCAGCTTCGAGCAGGTCTTCCCATCGGTGCATGTCTTCCCGCTCAGGCCGGGCGCGCCCTCCACCGTGCAAAATATCATGCTCCTGGCCATGAAAGAGGAACTCCCCACTCCGGAGATCCTGGAAAAGGCCGGCCCGAACCGGTTGCTCTCTTCCTCCCACCCGCAACAAGCGGTGGAAGAATTTGCCCTGGCTTACAAGATGCTGCGTAACGAATGGCGGATCATCCTGGAGGAGGATCTTCCGCCCCTGTACGACAACTTTGCTCCGGTAGAGCGTTACTCCCTGCCGCTTATGAGGGAATAAAAAAATGTTCACGCCCAAACGCATTCTGGTGACCGGTGGAGCCGGCTTTCTGGGATCCCATCTCTGCGAGCGTCTACTGGCCTCCGGGGCCGAGGTGCTCTGCCTGGACAACTACTACTGCAGCACCCGGAGCAATGTGCACCACCTGCTCCCGCACAGCCGCTTTGAACTAATCCGGCACGATGTTTGCTTCCCCATTTATCTGGAAGTGGACGAAATCTACAACCTGGCCTGCCCGGCCTCGCCCATCCATTACCAGCGCGACCCGGTGCAAACCATGAAGACCTCGGTGAGCGGAGCCATCAACATGCTGGGCTTGGCCAAGCGCACCCGGGCCAAAATTCTGCAGACATCCACCTCGGAGGTTTACGGCAACCCTGCCGTGCACCCGCAGCCGGAAAGCTACTGGGGCAATGTCAACCCCCACGGTCTCCGCTCTTGCTACGACGAAGGCAAGCGGGCCGCCGAAAGCCTGTTCATGGATTACCACCGCCAGCACTGCCTCAAGATCAAGATCGCCCGCCTCTTCAATACTTACGGGCCGCGCATGCATCCGGACGACGGCCGGGTGGTCTCCAACTTCATCATCCAGGCCCTGCAAAACCAGCCCATCACCCTTTACGGCGACGGCAGCCAGACCCGCTCCTTCTGTTTCGTCAACGACATGATCGATGCCCTGACCTTGCTCATGGATTCGCCGGACCGCTTCACCGGCCCGGTCAACTTGGGCAACCCCGCCGAATTCACCATACGGGAACTGGCCGAAAGCGTCCTGCGCCTGTCCGGCTCACGCTCGGAAATCATACTGAAACCCCTGCCCCCCGACGACCCGGAACGTCGCCGCCCGGACATCTTCCTGGCCCGCGGACAACTGGGTTGGACCCCCAAGACCGACCTGGAACAAGGCTTGAAAAGCACCATTGATTACTTCCGCCAGGTGCTGGATCGCGGCACGGTGACGGAAAAGTAAACGAAGCGGTTGCAAAAAAAACTCCCCCGGCTCTCTGGACGATACGAAAATGTGTTTTATTCTTATGATGAAAATTAATTGACTTCAGGACATGGAGCGGACCGCGCGGCCGCCCGCCGTCTTTTCAGGAGGATTTCATCATGGGTAAAATTATCGGCATTGACTTGGGTACCACCAATTCCTGCCTCTTCGTCATGGAAGGCAAGGAAGCCAAATGTATCACCAATCCCGAGGGAGGGCGCACTACCCCCTCCATCGTCGGATTTACCGATAAAGACCGCCTGGTGGGGGACATCGCCAAGCGCCAGGCCGTTACCAACCCGACACGCACCGTTTTCGCCATCAAGCGCCTCATGGGGCGCAAGGCCGACGCGCCGGAGGTCAAACACTGGGCCTCCAACAGCCCCTACAGGATCATGGGCGGCAAAAACGGCGACGCTGCTGTGGAAATCGAAGACCGCGCCCATACCCCGGCGGAAGTTTCCGCCATGATCCTGGGCAAGCTCAAGGCCGACGCCGAGGCCTACCTAGGCGAGAGCGTGACCGAAGCCGTGATCACCGTGCCGGCCTATTTCAACGATTCCCAGCGCCAAGCCACCAAGGACGCCGGCCGCATCGCCGGGCTGGAGGTCAAACGCATCATCAACGAGCCCACCGCCGCTTCCTTGGCCTACGGCTTTGACCGCAAGAGCGACGAAAAGATCGCCGTCTTTGATCTGGGCGGCGGAACCTTTGACATTTCCGTGCTGGAAGTGGGCGACAAGGTGGTGGAGGTGCGCTCCACCAACGGCGACACTTTCCTGGGCGGCGAAGATTTTGACCAGCGGGTGATCAACTGGCTGGTGGATGAATTCAAAAAGGAGCAGGGCATTGACCTCTCCAAGGACCGCATGGCCTTGCAGCGCCTCAAGGAAGCCGCGGAAAAGGCCAAAAAGGACCTTTCCGCCTCCATGGAGGCTGAGATCAATCTCCCCTTCATCACCGCAGATCAAAACGGCCCCAAGCACCTCCTGTACAAACTCTCCAGGGCCAAGCTGGAAAGCTTGGTGGAAGACTTGGTGCGGCGCACCATTGAGCCCTGCAAAAAGGCCCTGGCCGATGCCGGACTGACCGTGAACCAGATCGATGAAATCATCCTGGTGGGTGGCATGACCCGCATGCCCCTGGTGCAGAAAACCGTGCAGGAATTCTTTGGCAAAGAGCCCAATCGCTCGGTCAACCCGGACGAAGTGGTGGCCATGGGCGCAGCTATCCAGGGCGGCATCCTCCAAGGCGAAGTCAAAGACGTGCTGCTCCTGGACGTCACCCCCCTCTCTCTGGGCATTGAAACTCTGGGCGGGGTGCTGACCAGGCTTATTGAACGCAACACCACCATCCCCACCCGCAAAAGCCAGGTCTTTACCACGGCCGCAGACAACCAGCCCTCGGTCTCCATCCATGTGCTCCAGGGAGAACGTCCCATGGCCGCCGACAACATGACCCTGGGGCGCTTCGAGCTCACCGGCATCCCCCCCGCCCCGCGGGGCATCCCGCAAATCGAGGTCTCCTTTGACATCGACGCCAACGGCATCGTCAATGTCAGCGCCAAGGACATGGGCACGGGCAAGGAGCAGACCATCCGCATCACCGCCTCCTCGGGCATGGCTGAGGAGGATATCCAGCGCCTGGTCAAAGAGGCCGAGGCTCATGCCGACGAAGACAAGAAAAAGCAGGAATTCATTGAGACGCGCAACCGGGCCGACGCCTCCATTTATGCCGCGGAAAAATCCCTGGCCGACTTGGGCGATAAGGTGGACTCCGACCTGCGCGGCGACATCGAGGCCAAGATCAGCAACCTAAAAAGCGTCATGGAAAGCAAGGATCCAGATGCCCTACGCGCGGCCATGGAGGCCCTGGACAAATCATCGCACAAACTGGCCGAACAGCTTTACGCCCAGAAGGCCCAGACCGAGACCGAACCTGGAAATGGAGGCGACGGAAGCGGGAGCGGAGCAACCAAGGGCGAAGACGTGGTGGACGCGGACTTCACGGAAGTTAAGTAAATAACAGAAGTATTACGGCGGGTTAAACCCGCCGTAATACTTTTTAAGGCCATTGCGGAGGCGACGGCCTACGTTTTTTTAATCAAGCACATGCTAAAACGGACCTTCTTCACCTATTCCCTGCCGGGCTTCATCCTGGCCGCCGCCCTGCTGCCGGCGGTCCTTTGGCTTTTTTGGAACGCCAAGATTCCTTGGGATTCATGGAACATTGACGTCTACATCGACACGCTGTACTTCTGGGCGTTTGAAGAAGGAACCACGATGCCCAGGAGCTTGGCGAGCGCGGCCTTGGCAATCGCGGCGGGATGGCTCTGGGCGGCCAGAGCGCCTCTGCCGGATACCCTGTTCGCCCGCTGGCTGCCCCTTGTGTTGCCGCCGCTGTTGCCGTTTCCGGCGTACATTCCCCGCATTCTGGATCACGGACCCGTCGTTTACCACGAGGCCCTTTTTGTCTGATCCGCTCCGAGCGGCGGCGCAGAAGCACAAAAACCATACGCGGCGCCACCTGTCTGCTTGGCCTTGTCCTGGCCTGCGCCGGTTCGGCCATAGCCGTCCATCATACCGCCATGAGCAATATCGTGCATCCTCCGGCGGGTATGTGCCGCTGGCGGGAAAATGAAACCAAAGGGGCGCGTTGTCAATACATGTATATACCTACTACTAGGGTCTCCCGAGACCAAAACGTCTTTCCACCTCAATTAGCATACGCAAGCTGACGGCAGCTCTTACCCAGTTCTAATCAAAAAGCCTGTTTTTCAGATAGCTGTAGTAGGTATCATACTGCTGCAAGGCCGCCAGCGGGTTGTGCCCCAACAAACGGTCCTTGACCGCCAGGATGGTCGCTGGGGCCTTCAGATGGGCCAACGCCAGGGTGTCATGCCCCACGCACAGCCCCAGCAGAATATTAAAATCCACCCCGGCCTCGTTGGCTAGGGCCGCCTGCATGACCGGGTTGCACATGCTTTCGTCGCCGTTGCTGTTGAGCTGATCTTCTTTGGTCAGCCCCAGTTCCTCCTTGGGCAGGCAACCGACCTTGCAGATGGCGGAAAGCACCTCAAAACCGTTGGTTTCCAAGATCTCCCCGGCCACGGCTGCTTCCTTCCGCAAGCCTATGCAAAATAGCAGGGCCACTTTCTTGTAGCCCATGCGGCGGGCGAAATCCATAAGCTCCACGATGCGTGGGCGGGCAGGCCTAAGGCCAAGGCCGGCCTTCTCATACCCGGCCCGTTCCGTCCGGGCCGCGACCCGCGCCATCCTGGCACAGGGTTCGCCTTTATATACGCCGAGGCTCTCCTTGCCCATCTCCGGCCTGGAAAGCGTGGGACAATCCAGGGGGCCCTGGCCTCCTTCCTGGACGCAACGGCGCATGCCTACCCTGGTCATGGGGCAGGCCGCACAATGGGCCTCCGGGAGCGTGTTCGCCCTGCTCATGTTTCTCCTTCCCGGCCCTCTTCCCCGGCCTCCACCGGGCGGCCCTGCTCCCGGTATTCGTTCAGCTTGTTGCGCAGCGTGCGCACGGAGATGCCCAGAAGCTCAGCTGCCTGGGTGCGGTTGCCCCTGGTCTGCTCCAGACCCTTGATGATCATGATGCGTTCCATCTCGTGCAGGGGGATAACCCCGCCGCTGAAAGCCGCCCCGCTCTCCCCCCCGTTTACCGATCCCGCAGACTGTACGCCATCCCCGGCCTGGAAGCCCTCATCACCGACAAAAAACGGCCAGCTATCCTGGTCCAGCAGGAAATGCGCCGGCAGGATGGGCTTTCCCCCACACAGCAAGGTGGCCCGCTCCATGAGGTTTTGCAATTCCCGCACATTGCCCGGCCAGGCGTAATCCATAATCCAGGCGGCGGCTTCATCCGAGAGGGAGGTAGGAGGCAGACGGTATTCGTCCACATAGAGCTGGAGGAAAAAATTCGCCAGCAAGAGCGCGTCTTCGGCCCTTTCCTTCAGGGCAGGCAGACGCAAGGGGATGACGTTCAGTCGGAAAAAGAGGTCCTGGCGGAACTTGCCTTCCTCGACCCAGGTCTCAAGATCCCGGTTGGTGGTGGCCAGCACGCGCACGTCAATGTTCACGCTTTCCGCGCCGCCCACTCGGTCGATCTGGTTTTCCTGCAAGGCGCGCAGGAGCTTGGCCTGCAAGGCCAGATCCATTTCCGAGATTTCATCCAGGAGCATGGAGCCCCCGCTGGCCAGTTCAAATTTGCCCAGCTTGCGGGCAATGGCCCCGGTAAAGGCTCCTTTTTCATGGCCGAAAAGTTCGCTCTCCAGGAGGTGCTCTGGCAGGGCCGCGCAGTTTACGGCAATGAACGGACCGGCGGCCCGATCGCTCTGGGCGTGCAGGTAGCGGGCGAACATCTCCTTGCCCGTGCCCGAGGCTCCGGAAATAAGCACTGTGGCCCTGGATTTGGCCACCTGCATGGCCAGGGAGAGCACCCGGCGCAGAGCGGGGTGTTCGCCGATGATCCGCGTCTGGGCGCTGGGGCGGCTCCGGCCCAGCACCGAATTGGGAGGAGCCGGGGGGGCTTCCTTGCGCGCCGGGAGCAGGGCGGCTATTTTTTCCGCGAACAGCGGCTCCAGCCAGTAATCCTTGGCCCCCAAGCTCATGATCCTAGAAGCTTCCTCGACATCGCCCTTATCCGTGAAGACCACCACCGGCGGAAAGGCCGGATCCTCCTGCCCAACGCTCAGCAGATCCTCCACCTTATAGCCGGGCATGCCCGGACGGGAGAGGATGACCCCAGGCGGGGTTTTGCGGATAAAGGCCGCGGCTCCCTTGACGTTCTCCGCTATGCCTACTTCAAAACCGGCTTCGCGCAGTTCGGGAAAGAGGCGCGTAACCGTCTGGGTAGGGGCGATGAACAAAATCCTGCGCGCATACATAGTTGACTGCATACATGCTTATCCAGCCTTAATCAATACCTTGCGCCCCGCCCGCAAGAAGGGTATGGAAGATATATGACGAACCTGCTGAATATCCTGCACCTGGTCGGGGCGGGAGAACTTTCCCCGGAGGAAGCCGCCGGGCGGATGCGTTTCACTCCCTTTGAAGAACTACTGAACGGGGTGAACCTGGACCTGCACCGGGAACTACGCACCGGCCGGGGAGAATGCGTGCTGGCCCAGGACAAGAGCCAGGATCGTCTGCTGGCGGCCATGCGCGGGCTGGCCGGGCCGGAGGGCTCCCTACCGGTTCTGGCCACCAGGGTCTCCGAGGTCCAGGGCAAAGGGCTGAGTCGGGAGTTTCCCCAAGGCGAATGGAGCCGGGAGGCCGGACTGTTCACCCTGAACCGCTACCTGCGCCTGAGTCCTCCCTGGCCGCGCAACGGCGAGCTGATGATCGTCACCGCCGGAGCCTCGGACATGCGGGTGGCCCTGGAAGCTTTGGGAACGGCGCGTTTTTGCGGCCTAGACTGCGGCTTGGCCCCAGACATCGGCGTAGCTGGGCTACATCGCATGACCCCATGGCTGGAGGCATTTGCCCAAGCCAAACTGCTCATGGTCATTGCCGGCATGGAAGGCGCCCTGCCCAGCGTGATCGCCGGACTGACGGGCAAGCCTGTGCTGGCCGTGCCAACTTCCGTGGGCTACGGAGTAAGCGCCGGCGGCTTCGCCGCCCTGGCCGGAATGCTTTCTTCCTGCGCCGCCGGAATAAGCGTGTTCAATATTGATAATGGATATGGCGCGACGGTTTTCGCCGACCGCGTATTGCGCGCCTCTACCGGCTGAGCGCCGGAACAAGCCGGCGGACCGGCTTCACCACCACGCCGGAGCGCAGACAGCGGGTACAGACCCGCAGGGTAAGCACTTGGCCGTTGCTCTTCTGGTGACGCACTTTTTGCAGGTTGGGACGAAAAAGACGGGCGGTCTTAATATTGGAATGGCTGACCCGGTTGCCCACCTGGGCCTGCTTGCCACATATATCGCACACTCTGGCCATGAGAGCTTCTCCTTATAATATGGAAGGGGAATCCTACCCGCCGGGCGAAAAAAAAGCAAGCTAAAAAGCCTCGGGCAGGGTATCTCCTTGACAACATTCTTGTTTCGTGGCTATTCTTTTTAGTTCAGGCGGCGCTTTCTTCCGCCGGGCCCACCCCGGCGGAAAATTTTATTCCCGGCTGAACGGACGGACTATGCGGGCGGACTGGCTGCCTTTATCAGCAGCGCTGAACCAGGGCGGCGAAATCATTTTGACGGATCAGTCCATCTGGCTTGCTCCCCTGGAGGAATTCAAGATAGACTGCCGGATCGCCGTTCCCATGGAAGCGCGTTTGCGTCTTCTACCCCAGGAAGGCGGTCTTCTGGCACACGGGCACATATGCGGGGCGGTAATTCTGCCGTGCAGCCGTTGCGCCGAAGAGGCGCGGGTGGAACTGCGGCGCGATTTTGACAGCTACGAACCCTTTCCTCCCCTGGAGACGGACCCGACCCTGAGCGATCCGGAAGTTGACCAGTACTTCATCCGCTGGTCCCCGGTCCTGCTTCCGCCAGGGCGGCCCGGAAAAAAAGCCGCACGCCGCCGCCCCCCACGGGAAACGCCTTCGCCGGTGGATTGGAACGGACTGGAAATCAACCCGGCCAACCTGGCCTGGGAGGAATTCGCCCAGGCCCTGCCCCAGTTTCCCGTGTGCCGTGAGGACTGCGCCGGACTGTGTCCCGGCTGCGGGCAAAACTTGAACCAGGGCTCTTGCGGCTGTGAAACGGAATATGCCGACCCGCGCCTGGAAAAACTACGCGGACTGAAATTGAACAAATAAGGAGAATGGACATGGCGGTTCAACAAAATAAAAAATCCAAGTCCAGAAAAAACATGCGCCGGTCCCATGACCGGGTGGACATTCCCACAGTGGTAATCTGCAAATGCGGGGAACCGGCCCTGCCCCACGCCATCTGCCCTTCCTGCGGCAATTACCGCGGCCGACAACTGGCCGCACCGGCCGGCGCGGAAAACTAATCCCCCATGTCGCCGCATGACCTCGAATTAAGCCGCCCCATTGAAGAGGCCGCGCCGGAGACCTATTACCCGGCCGTACCCGCCGCTCCGCAAACAGCGCCGGTGATTGCCGTGGATGTCATGGGCGGCGATTTCGGGCCTGAAGTGACCGTACCCGGCAGCATCCAAGCCGCCCGCGAATGCGGATGCAAGCTCATCTTGGTCGGTCAGACCGAGGCCGTCAAAGAAGCCTTGCGCAAGGAAGAGCTGCGCGGCGTGGATTACGATCTGGCCCATGCCTCGGATGTGGTGCACATGACGGATCGCCCATCCGATGTATTGCGCCGCAAAAAAAACTCCCCGGTGCAAATGGCCTGCCGCCTGGTCAAGGAAGGCAAGGCCGACGGCATGATCAGCCCCGGCCATTCCGGGGCCACCGTGGCCTGCGCCATGTTCATCATCGGCCGCATCATCGGGGTGGACCGCCTAGCCATGGCCACCATGCTCCCTTCGGAAAAGGAGCAACCCACCGTGTTGCTGGATGTGGGGGCCAATGTGGACTGCAAGCCGCACCACCTCTTTCAGTTCGGACTCATGGGTTCGGCTATGGCCCAAACCGTCCTGGCCCGCTCCCAGCCCAAGGTCGGACTACTCTCTATCGGCGAGGAAGAAGGCAAGGGCAATTCCCTGGTCAAAGAGGCCTACGACCTGATGAAGCTGGCCCATAATCTGAATTTCGCGGGCAACGCCGAAGGCCGGGATATCTTCACCGGAGACTTGGACGTGATTGTCTGCGACGGCTTCGTGGGCAATGTCGCCCTCAAGCTGGCCGAAGGCCTGGGATCTTCCCTGGGGCACCTCCTGAAGAAAGCCCTGCTCTCCTCCCTGGCCTCCAAGCTGGGAACCCTGCTGGCCAAAGGCGCCCTGACCCGCTTCGCCCGCCTGGTGGACTACGCGGAATACGGCGGCGCCCCGCTCCTCGGTTTGCAGGGCGTGGCCCTGGTCTGCCACGGCAAATCCAATGTCCGGTCAATCTGCACCTCCGCCAAAATGGCCGCAGCCTTTGTGCGTCAGGAAACCAACAAGCTCTTGATGGAAAGCATCAGCGCCAACGAAGAGTTAACCCTGTACAGCAGGGCGACCAAGTATCAAGGCAACCTAAAAGGCTGACCCCGGCCCAGACAGGACAGGATCATGGCACAAGCAGCATATATCAAGGGCTTCGGCTATTATGCCCCGGAGCGCATTCTGGATAACGCCGAAATCTCCACCATGGTGGACACCTCTGATGAATGGATACGGACGCGCACCGGCATTGAGCAACGCCGGATCGTCGCCCACGGACAGCCCTGTTCCGACATGCTGGCCAGGGCATCGGTCCAGGCCCTGGAAGCCTCGGGAGTGTCCCCGGAGGAGATTACCCACATAATTACCGGCACGGTCACCGGTGATGACCGTTTCCCGTCCACGGCCACACATCTGCAGGAACGGCTGGGGATCTCAGGCATGGCATTTGACCTGCAAGCGGCCTGCTCTGGCTTCCTTTACTCCCTGTATGTGGCTCAAGGCATCCTGGCCCTGGAGCCCGAATCAAGAATCTTGGTGACCGCCGGAGAAGTCGCCTCCATCATCCTGAACTGGACAGACCGGGATACCTGTGTACTGTTTGGCGATGGCGGCGGAGCGGCGGTGCTGAGCACGGACGACAAAGCCCCGGACCGGAACCTGCCGCTCACGGCCAATGCCCGCGTCGAAGGGTTGCTCTGCGATGCCGATGGAAAACTGGGCAAGCTGCTTTACGGACACGGCGGCGGCTCCAGCCACCCCTATAAATTGGGCGATACCGTCGGACCGGAGTGCTTCACCAGCATGAACGGCCGGGAACTCTTCCGGCACGCCGTGCGCAATATGTGTTCCATCTGCGAAAAATTGCTGGACAAACTCGGCCTAGGACTTAAAGACATTGACCTGGTCATCCCGCACCAGGCCAATTTGCGCATCATTTCGGCGGTGGCCGAACGCTTGGGCGTACCGGAGGAAAAGCTCTTCATCAATGTACAAAAATACGGCAACACCTCGGCCGGATCCATCCCCATCGCCATGGGCGAGGCCATAGAACAAGGGCGGCTCAAGCCGGGCATGCGGGTGCTCCTGACCACCTTCGGGGCTGGCCTGACCTGGAGCGCGGCGATCCTGAAATTTTAAATTTTTTTTACCGCCGACTTGGCTGGAAAAAACGCAGGCGCAGGGCGTTGCCTACCACGGAGAAGGAACTCAGGGCCATGGCCCCGCCAGCCAGCATCGGCGAGAGGGACGGCCCGCCGAAGAGCAGCAGAACCCCGGCGGCCACCGGGATGCCAAGCACATTATAGGCGAAGGCCCAGAAGAGATTTTGCCGTACATTGCGCATGACCGCCCGGCTGAGTTCCAGAGAGACCGGCAAACCGGCCAAGGAAGGCCTCATCAGCACCACATCTCCGGCTTCCACCGCTATGTCGGCGCCGTTACTCATGGCAAAGCCCACATCCGCCAGAGCCAAGGCCGGGGCATCGTTGATCCCGTCACCCACCATGCCGATCTTCAGACCGCTCTCCTTCAATCCGGCAATTTTAGCGGCCTTGTCTTCGGGCAAGACCTCGGCAAGGACTTCATCAAGCCCCAGCCTCGCGGCCATGGCTCCGGCGGTTCGCCGGTTGTCGCCGGTGAGCATCAGCACCTTCAACCCCATCCGGCGCAAAGATCGAATCACTCCGGCGCTCTCCGGCCTGGGAGGGTCGGCCACCGCCAGCAGGGCCAAGGGCTCCCGTCCACCCGACAGGAGAAGCGGGGTTTTGCCTTCCTCCCCCAAGCGTCTCAAAAGCCCTTCCAACACAACGTCAGCCTCCGGCGCGTCCTGCCCCCGGCCCAGGCGGTAATGTTCCACCCCTCCCTCCAGCACGAGATCCGCCTCAACCCCCAGGCCGGGCAGGGTCTGGAAGCCACGCGCCGGGTATAGGGCCAGTCCACGTTTCCAAGCCTCCTTGCTCACGGCCAGAGCAAGGGGATGCTCTGAAAAGGCCTCCAGGGATGCGGCCAGAGCCAAAATTTCGTCCTCTTGCAAGGATCTGCCGGCGGAGAGCGGGAGTATGTCCGTAAGGACCGGTTGCCCAAGAGTCAGGGTGCCGGTTTTGTCAAGAACCAGAACCCTCAGGGCGGCGGCCTTTTCCAGGGCTTCCCCGCCTTTGAAGAGGATGCCGAGTTGCGCCCCCCGCCCGGTCCCAGCAATGATGGATATGGGCGTGGCCAGCCCCAAGGCGCAGGGGCAGGCAATGACCATAACCGAGATAAAGACGCGCACGGCAAAGGCCGCGTCGGCCCCCACCACCAGCCAAGCCAAGGCGGCGCAGAGAGCCATGATCATGACCGCCGGCACAAAATACAGACTGACGCGGTCAGCCAGGGCGGCTATGGGGGCCTTGGACCCCTGGGCGGCCCGCACCAGGGCGATGACTCGCGCCAGGGCCATATCCGCCCCCACCCGATCGGCGCGCATGGCAAAGACCCCACGTAAGTTCAAGGTTCCTCCAACGGCCTGATCCCCAGGAGCCTTATCCACCGGCAGGCTTTCACCGGTGAGCATGGATTCGTCCAGGCTGGATCTCCCTTCCAGGAGAGAACCGTCCACCGGAACCCGCTCTCCAGGACGGACCAGCAAAACATCGCCCACCCGCACCCAGGAGGCGGGAATCTCCCGCCTGGGACCATCCATGCGCCCATACGGCAGAAGGATGGTCCGGGCCGGGGCCAGATCCAGCAAATCTTTGACCGCCGCCGAAGTCTTGCCCTTGGCGCGCAATTCCAGGTACTTGCCCAGAGAAACCAGAACCAGGATCACAGCCGCGGATTCATAGTACAGATCCATGACCAGAGGTATGGCCTGCGTGCTCCCGGCGGGTAGGAGCAAAACCTCCGCCGTGTTGAAGAGGCTGTGCAGGAAGGCCGCGCCCGTGCCCAAGGCCACCAGGGAATCCATGTTGGGGACGAAACGCCGCAGGGCTGGCAGCCCGGAAAGGTAAAAACGCCTGCCGGCCAGCAACGCCGGCAGGCACAAGGCCAGTTGGGCCAGGGCGAAAACGCGCGGGGCGGTATGAGGGGCCAGGAAAAAAGGCAAGGGCAGGCCGAGCATGGAACCCATGGAAAGGAGCAGCAGGGGCAAGACAAAACCCATGGCCAAGCGCAGTTCCCGCCAACGCCGGGCCAGTTCGGCCTCCTGCCCGGCCTCCTGTTCTTTCCAGCGGGTCGCGGCCTCGCTCAAGGCCGCGCCGCCATCCGGCCCATATTCTTCCAAGGCCGCGCCAAAACCCAAATCTTCAACCCGGCTGAGCGCCAGTTGGCAAAGCCCGGACAGCTCCACCCCATCTTCCAGAAACACGCGGGCCTTTTCCGTAACCAGGTTCACCTCGGCCCGCTGAACTCCCGCCAGGCCGGACAAGACGCGTTCAACACGGCTGGAGCAGGCCGCGCAATGCATGCCGCTGATGGCGAATTCCAGGATATGGGGGTGGGTTTCCATAAAACAAAGCCTCCGGGGGGCATGGCCCCCCGGAATTATGAAGAACGGATTAATTCGGTCAATACGAAATCACAAAGTTGCGGCCATACTCTTCTTCAAGGGTACGGGCCACGCCGTTGGCCTGTTCCAGGCGGGCGTACGGCCCCACCTGCACCCGCCAGAGCTTGTTGCTATCGGCATAAAGCGTGCGGACGTTGTAACCCCTGGAACGCAGTTGCTGAACCAGCCTGTTGGCGTTGGCCTCCACGGAGAAAGCCCCCACCTGGATGTAAAAGCCGCTTTCGGATTGGCTCACGCTCTGGGAAGCCGAAGAAGACGGGGCCTGCGCGGCTCCGGCCGCCGGCGGGAGGCTCACGGCCCCCTTCTGCGTCTGCCCCAAGGAAGGTGCATCTTCCAGCGCGGTCAGGCGCACTATGGCCGTGCCGCTTTCCGCAAAGTCCAACTGCTTCGCCCCGCTGTAAGTCAGATCAATGATCCGCTCACCCACGAAAGGCCCACGGTCATTGATGCGCACCACCACGCTCCGGTTGTTCTCCAGGTTGGTTACCCGCACCATACTGCCGAAGGGCAGGGTTTTATGCGCGGCGGTCATGGCGTTCATGTCGTAACGCTCACCGTTGGCCGTCTGTTTGCCGTGGAAATCCTTGCCGTACCAGGAGGCAATGCCTTCCTCCACAAACCCGGAGGCACTGGTCAGCGGCACATAGGTTTTTCCGTTTTTGATATACGGCCTGCTGCCTCCGGAGAGATCCGCAGACACGGCGCCGTCTCCCTCAACCACCGTGGAATCCCAGGCTTCAGCAGGCGCCTGCACCTGGTCCGGACCGGGCTGGATGGTCTGCTTGCCGCAGGCGCTGAGGAAAAACACGCTGATGACGGCCAGGATCAACAAATATTTGCTATGATAGTTCACGGGCATAGGCATCTCCTTGTGCATCCCGGTTATATACGCAGAGGCGGGAATAAGCGCAAGCCTTTCGCAAGCGCCTTTCCGCCTCCGGCTATCCGCGTACGCCGCAGTCATATATTCAACGCAGACTTTTCAAATTCGCCTGAACCTGCAAAGCCGCTTCACTCACTCCATTGGCGAACTGCACCGCTGTGCCGTAACAGGTGAAATACTTGCTGCCGTCAGGATGAAAAGCCACCTGTTCCTGGTAGCCCACAATGGCCTGGGCGCCTTTATTCACCGCCCGCACCGCCATGCCATAAAAAGCGTCTTCAGAGTCAAAACCCCGACAAGCCACAAGCCCCAGTACCTTGCCGATGGGGCGATCCGCGTCAATGCTGGCTGTGGTCACCACCGGAAAACGCCCCACGCTAAAAAGCTCCTTGACCTTATCCAAGTTCTCCACACTTTTGGGTTTTCCCGCCTTTTTTGCGGGACCGCTCATTAAAAACAACATGGCTATCTCCTTGTTATACCCCCATCGCTTGACGGCGGATCCGGCCCGCCGGAAGGGTCTTGCCCGATCTATGCAAGGAGCTTGCCAAGAACATAAGCTGTTTATTTATATAATTTTACCCCAAGAACACCGCCTTGGTCGGCGAGTTTTTGACAAGCGCGGAACTGGCTATTTCATCCGCAGCAGCCTGGCGATCCTCTCTTCCATGGGCGGATGGGTGCTGAAGAGCTTGCTCAGGCTCTGGGCGTTCAGAGGATTGACGATGAACATGTGCGCCGTGCTGGCGGATTCACGGCGCAGGGGAATTTGCCGACTGTAATTTTGCAGTTTGTCCAGAGCCGACGCCAGGGAGCGGGGGTTGCGGCAGAAACGCGCCCCGCTGGCATCCGCCAGATATTCTCGGGAACGGGAAATAGCCATCTGGATCAGGGTGGCGGCTAGGGGCGCGAGCAGCGCCATAAGAATTCCGGCCAGGGCGTTGCCCCCGCCAGAGCGGCTACGATTGTTCCCGCCGAAAACAGCCGCGAAACGCGCCATGTTGGCCAGGAACATCACCACTGAAGCCAGGACCGAGGCCACGCTCTGGATCAGGATGTCCCGGTTGGCTATATGCCCGATTTCATGAGCCAGCACCCCGCGCAGTTCCTCGGAGTCCAAAAGGCGCAAAATCCCTTCGGTCACCGCCACCACGGCGTGTGCCGGGTTGCGCCCGGTGGCAAAGGCATTGGGGGCCTCCTCCGGAACCACGCAGACGCGCGGCTTGGGTATGCCGGCGTTCGCGGCCAGTTCCTCCACCATACGGTGCAGCATAGGCGCATCCGCTGGGTTCACCTCCCTGGCCGAATACATGGACAAGACAATCTTGTCCGAAAACCAGTAACTGCCAAGATTCATCACCAAGGCAAAAACAAAGGCGATAATAAGCCCCTGTTCCCCCCCGGCCAGGCCGCCCATAAGCATGATCAACCCGGAAAGGACGGATAAAAGGATAACGGTTTTTAATTGTGACGTCATATTTCCCTCCGCCGGTATTACTATAAGGCCTCAGCCGGCTTTGTCAAAACGGCGGTTGCCCCGGAGGCTCCGCCAAGCTATTTGACTCGAACGGAGATTATGCGATACTGCTCTCACGGGAAACAACGCTCCCCCGGCCGACCGGCCAGCTTTGCAGCGGCAATGCTTCTTCTTTCAGCAGAACCGGGATGCCGTCCTGGATCGGATAAACCAGAGAGCAGCCTGAACAGATCAAGGCGGCCACAGATTCGCGCCCTTCCAGGGTGAGATGCCCACGGCAAGCAGGGCAGGCCAGAATTTGCAAAAAATCGAGTTCGAACATGGGCAGCTCCGGGATTTCCTTCCCCTATAGCCGGTCATACCAAGAGCTTCAAGATCATTATGTCGGAATATTTGGATTTACATATGCACAGCACCGTCTCGGACGGCTCCCTCACCCCCTCCGCCCTGGCGGGCAAGGCGGCCGAGGCCGGTGTAACCGCGCTGTCCCTGACGGATCATGACAGCACGGAAGGTCTGGAAGAGGCCGAAAGCGCCGCCGGCTGGCTGGGCCTGGAATTTATTCGCGGCTGTGAGATCAGCGCGAACGGTTCCGTGGATGTGCTTGGTTACTATCTGCCTAGGCACAGCCCTCTTCTGGAAGAGGCGCTGGCCCGGTTGCGGAACACGCGGAACGTCAGGAACGCCGCCATATTGGAGCGCCTGGCCTCCCTGGGGATGCCCCTGAGCGAGGAGGAGGTGCGGGCGCAGGGCGTCAATGTCTTTGGGCGCCCGCACATTGCCGCGGCCATGCTGCACCGGGGCTATGTCCGTCGGCTGGGCGAAGCCTTCTCGCTCTACCTGGGCCGTGGGAAATCCGCTTATGTCCCCAAGGATGTTTTTTCGGCCGAAGAGGCGGTGAGCCTCCTGACCGGGATCGGGGCCAGTTCTTTTATCGCCCATCCCCTGCTTTTGCGCTTGGCCGAAGCCGACCTGGAAAAGCTGGTCCGGCGGCTGATCCCCATAGGGCTCACGGGAATAGAGATATATCACAGTGAACATGACCGCCGGGGCGAACGCCTCCTCCTGGGCATAGCCGAAAGGTACGGACTGTTAAGCTGCGGCGGTTCCGACTTTCACGGCCAGGCCAAACCCGGCGTGGAACTGGGACGGGGGCGGGGCGGACTGAGAGTGCCGGCCCTGGTGCTGGACAAACTGAAAGAACACCGCCTGGAAAAAGGGCTGCCGGTATAACAGCTGGGTTTGTCATCCAAAAGGAGCAGATATGACTGGGGAACATGTCTTGATGGACGCTGAGGAAATAAGCTTCTGCCTGGAACGGCTGGCCTTGGAGGTCCGCTCCCGGCGAGGCGCCGACGACACGCCCCTGGCCTTGGTAGGCATCCGGCGGCGGGGAGTCTATCTGGCGGATCGCTTGGGCCGGCTTCTGCACGGGCAGCTTGGTCTGGATCTCCTCCCCGCTGGCGTGCTGGATATCAATCTTTACCGGGATGACTGGAGTACCCTGGGACCCAGGGCCGAAGTCGGGCGCACAGCGCTGGATTTTGAGGTGAACGGCAGCTCCATCCTGCTGGTGGATGACGTGCTCTACACCGGGCGCACCACGCGCGCGGCCATGGAGGCTCTAGCCGACTATGGACGCCCCCGCAGACTGGAGCTATTGGTCCTGGTGGATCGGGGACTACGCGAACTGCCTATCCAGGCAGATTATATCGGCCTGAAGGCCGAGACTCTGTCCGACGAACGGGTGGATGTGCATCTGCGGGAGCTGGACGGAGAAGACCGGGTCGTTCTGCGGCGGACATAAAACGTTCTCAGCCCGGACCGGACGGATCCAACGCCGGGGCAAGCTCCGCCACCGCCCGGGCTAGTTTTTGCGGCAGACTCTCCCCTTCCAGCCGGATCTCCAACCCGGCAGGAGGGTTAAGCCGGACGCGCCCATTGCTGCCCTGTACCCAGGATATCACCGCCACCGGGTCAAGCCTCTCGCCACCCCGTCCCATCTGCAAACGCAGCCTATCTGCCTGGATTTCGGCGCTTTCAGCCCCCCAGGCGGCCAGACGGCGCTTCAGATTTAGAACGCTGAAAAAACTTTCCAACTCCTCTGGAACCGGCCCGAAACGGTCGCGCAGCTCAAATTCCACCTCCCGCTGTTCCTCGATGCTGTCGGCGGCTGAGAGGGTTTTATAGTAGCGCAGACGTTCCCGGCCGTCCTCGATATAGCTTTCCGGAATATGGGCGGATACGCCCAGACGCATCTCCATCTCTACACGCTCGCGCAGAGGGCGGCCGCGCAGGCGGGAAACCTCTTCCTCCAGCATTTCCAGAAAGAGGTCCAGCCCCAGGCGCTGCATGTGTCCGCTCTGCGATTCTCCCAGGATGTTACCGGCCCCGCGCAGACGCAAGTCCTCCATCGCCACCTGCATCCCGGCCCCCAGGTAATCCATCTCCAGGATCACCCGCAGACGCTGACGGGCTTTGTCCTGAAGACGATCCATATCCGGGCATACAAAAACGGCATAGGCCTGACGGTCGGATCTCCCCACCCGGCCGCGCAACTGGTAAAGCTGCCCCAGCCCGAACATCTGGGCCTGGTCCACCACCAAGGTATTGGCCATGGGGAAATCCAGGCCCGATTCAATAATCGCCGTACACACCAGCACATCCAATTCCCCATGCCAGAAGCGCCGCATGGATTCTTCCAGGGCCTTTTCCTCCATCTGACCGTGGGCCAGCCCCACCCGGGCCTCCGGAGCCAGCTTTTTTACATAATCCGCGGCCCGTTCCAGTCCATGCACCCGGTTATACACCCAGAAAACCTGCCCCTGGCGAGCCAGTTCCCGCTCCAGCACGGCGCGCAAGGCGGCATCATCCCGCTCGATCATGGCCGTGGTCACGGATTTGCGCTCCGGCGGCGGGGTCTCAATGACCGAAAGCTCCCGCACGCCAGAAAGGGAAAGCTGCAAAGTGCGCGGAATGGGGGTTGCGGTAAGGGTCAGCACGTCCACATTTTTTTTGAGCTGCTTCAGATTTTCCTTGTGCCGCACCCCAAAACGCTGTTCCTCGTCCAGGATCAGCAGTCCCAAGTTGGGCAGACGCACATCTTTGGAAAGAACACGATGGGTGCCGATGAGGATGTCAATCCGGCCGGCTGCCAGCTCCTTGAGCACTTCGGCCTGGCCGGTCCTGGAGACAAAACGGGAAAGCAGCCCCACGTTCAGAGGAAAACCGGCCAGACGGGCGCGGAAGGTCTGGTAATGTTGTTCGGCCAGCACGGTGGTCGGGCAAAGCAACACGCTCTGCCGCCCGTCCAGGGCGGCCCGGAAGGCGGCGCGCAAGGCCACCTCGGTCTTGCCGAAGCCCACGTCGCCGCAGATCAGGCGATCCATGGGTTCCGGCCTGGACATGTCTTCCAGCACCTCCTCAATAGCCCTGGTCTGGTCCGGGGTTTCCTCAAAACCGAAACCGGCCTCGAATTCCCGGTAAAGTTCGCCGGGATTACTGTAACCATAGCCTTTGGCTACTTTGCGGTAGGCGTACATCTCCACCAGATCCCTGGCGATTTCTTCAATGGCCTTGCGGGCTTTTTCCTTGCCAGCCGACCATTGCCCGCCGCCCAGCCGATCCAGGACCGGGCTGAAGCCGTCCGGGGTCTTGAACAACTGCACCAGCCCCAGGCGGTCCACCGGCAGATAGAGCTTGTCGTCACCGGCATAGCGTAGGAGCAAAAAATCATTGGCCGCTTCTCCCAGTTGCAGGCGTTTCAGCCCTCCGAAGGCGCAGATGCCGTAGTCCCTATGCACCAGCAGATCTCCTTCGGCCAGTTCATCATAACGATCCAGGCCCTTGAAGGGCGCAGAACCCCTGCGTTCCGCCCTGTTCCCCTGCGGTTGCAACACGTCTTCGCCCAGGATGAGGATCTCCCCTGGCCGCAAACGGAAAGGGGAAGGCTCTTCCCGCCGGACAGGAGATCGATCCGCGGGTCCCTCCGGAAGTCCCATGAGGAGCCCTCGGCGGAAGGAAGAGATCCGGGCATAAAGCCCGGGGCGGCCAGCTATATAACTCTCCCTGGGAACTATGCCTTCCTGTCCGGCGAGATCCAAAAACTTGGCCCTGGTCCGTTCGCCGGAAAAACTGAGCAAAACCTGTCCGTTCTTCTCCTCGCTCCATTCCCGCATGGCCTGGACCAAAAAATGCCAGGGCCGCTCCAGGACCTCCAGACCGGCGGCGGACGGCGGCGGACCCTTGAGCACCTCACCTGGCGAGTACGGCGAACCGACCTTTCCCTTTCCACCGGACGGGACGGAACCGAGCGAAGCAGCCAAGGGGAGGAAAAATTCCTTAAAGGAATGGATGGCCCGTTCGGGCAGGGCCTCTCCAGCGGCCTCCACCCCCACGTAAAGATCCTCGAAATACAGGCGATCCTGCCGCCCCAACCAGGCCAAAACCTCGCTCTCCGGGCGCATGACCAACGCCTCCGGCTGGCGCGGAGCATCCCCGTCCTTGGCCTGCCCCTCCAGCCAGGAAGCCCAAGTCCCGGACGCAGCCCGCAGGCTATCTTCAAGGGCTACCCTGCCGGGCAACAGCAGCACCGGATCCTTGGGCAGCCAATCCTCTATGCGCGAGCATTTTTCATAGTACATGCCCGGCAGGAGACGCCGGCCCCCGGCCTCCAGATCCTTGCGCAAAAGATAGACATCGTCTGAATCCAAACGCCCCGCGTCCAGCATCTTTTCCCAGCGCTCCAGGGCCTGCCTCCGCAGATCCGCTGACATAGCTAGGCCACGGACCGGCAGGATGGTCAATTTCTCAAGCCCACCGCTGGAACGCTGGCTGGCCGGGTCGAAGATCCGCAAGTCCTCCAGGCTGTCTCCGAAAAACTCCAGGCGCGCCGGGCGGGGATAGCCCGGACAGAAGATATCCAGGATATCCCCCCGGATGGAGAATTCGCCCTGGCTCCCCACCATGGGAGAGCGCACATAGCCCCATTCCGTCAGTTGGTCCGGAATAAGCTCCAAAGGCATCTCCTGCCCCTTGCGCAGACAGAGGCTGTGCCGGGTGAAAAGATCCGCGGGCGGCGCGCGCAAAAGCAGCGCGTCCGGGGACAGCAACGTACAGGCGCATTCCCCTTGGGACAAGGCATAAAGGGCGGCCGCCCTCTCTGATTGGCCGGAGAAATGTCCCGCGCGCATGGAATACGGCGAAAAATGCGCCACCCGGCGTTCCCAGAGCGGCAAAACTTCTGTCTTCTCTCCTCCCGCCGGATCCAGCAAGGCCAGCAACGCGCGCAACTCCGCCAGCTCCTCCCCGTCCCGGACAAAAATCGCCACCTTCCGGCCACGGGAGATGAGATCCAGAGCCAGCCTGGCCCGGCCGCCCGGCCCGGAGCGGCTCACTCGCCCAATCCTGGGCGCGTCCTCTCGATCTGGAGCATTGAAAAACAAAGCCGCTCCCGGAATCATGCCCGGAAGCGGCTCGCCTGACCTGAAATTCATGCCTAGAACTGGCCCAAGGCTTCCAGATCTGAACTGGACAGCAACTTATCCAGGTCCAGGAGGATGAGCAGCCGGTCATGGAGCTTGCCCACCCCGCTGATGTATTCGGATTCAACTCCGGCCACCACCGGGGGCGGCGGCTCAACCGTGCTGGACGGAATACGCAACACCTCGGATACGGAGTCCACCACAAAGCCCACGATCATGTTGCTGATCTCGATGACGATTATCCGCGTGTGCTTGTCATGGGCCTTGGAAGAAAGGCCGAAACGGCGACGCAAGTCAATGATTGGAATGACCTTGCCGCGCAGGTTGATCACCCCTTCCACGAAATCCTGAGCCCTGGGGACCTTGGTGATCTCCATGGTGCGGATGATTTCCTGCACCTTCAGGATGTCCACCCCAAACTCTTCTTCACCTATACTGAATGTAACCAGCTGAATAAGTTCATCATCTTGTTTTTTCTGCGCTTGAGTCATAGCTTTACCCCTTATTTGCCCTATCTATACCCATATAGCAGGAGTGACAAAAATTGCCAATCATAAAAATGGCAACAAACCCTTTATTCAACTTCCCCGGCCGATGCAAAAGTATTCCAGGCCGTGTCCGTGCATCTCTTCCGGGCTGTATAGGTTGCGTCCGTCAAACAAGGCCGGGCGGCGCAGGGCGGCTTTGATCCTCACAAAGTCCGGGGTGCGGAACTGGTTCCATTCCGTAGCCACCAGCAGGGCGTCCGCCCCTTCCAGGGCCGCGTACTGGTCCGCCACCATAGTTACCAAGGGGTTATCCGCAAAGAGCTTGTTCCCCCCTTCACCGGCCGCCGGGTCATAAATGCGCGCGGCCATGCCCTCGGTATTCAAGGCCTTGACCACCTCCACCGGGGAGGATTCACGCAGGTCATCGGTATTGGCCTTAAAAGCCAGTCCCCACAGGGCCAGAATGCGCCCCCGCACACCGCCCGAGGACGCGAAATAATCCATAATCCTCCGGGCCATAACCAGCTTTTGCCGGTTATTCACATCCTCAACCGCCCGCAAAAGCTGCGGCTCCATGCCGTGGAGGCGGGCCGTGTAGATAAGCGCCCGTACGTCCTTGGGAAAACATGACCCCCCAAAGCCCATGCCCGGATAAATAAAATGATAGCCGATGCGGTGATCCGCCCCAATGCCCGTGCGCACGTCGCGCACATCCGCCCCCACCAGCTCGCATATGCCGGAAATTTCGTTAATGAAAGATATCTTGGCCGCCAATATGCCGTTGGCCGCGTACTTGGTCATCTCGGCGCTACGCACACCCATGTTGATAAATTTCTCACGGCTGCGCGCGAACGGGGCGTACAGGCTCCTAAGCGCGGCCGCCGGCCTGGGGTCATCCGTGCCCACCACCACCCGGTCAGGCTTCATGAAGTCATTGACCGCATCCCCTTCCTTCAAAAACTCCGGGTTGGAAGCCACGTGAAATTCCAAGGCCTCCAGCCCCCGGTCGCGCAATTCCCCGGCAATGATATCCCGCACCAGATCCGCCGTGCCCACCGGTACCGTGGACTTGTTCACCACCAACAGCGAGGCGCTCATCTTCTGCCCGATCTCCTTGGCGACAGCCCGCACAAAACGCAGGTCCGCCGAACCGTCCGCCCCTGAAGGCGTACCCACGCAAATGAAGAGAACCTCGGCCCCCACAAGTCCTTCCTCCAGCCGGGTGCTGAAAAAAAGCCTGCCTTCCCCGGCATTGCGCGACACCAGGCCCTCCAGTCCGGGCTCGTAAATGGGGATGATTCCGGCCCGGAGCTTCTCCACCACCCCCGAATCGGCATCAACACAGCGCACGTCATTGCCCATTTCCGCGAAACAAGCCGCGCTCACCAGCCCCACATAGCCCGTGCCCACAATACATATTTTCATCGCAAGCCTCCCCGGCGGCCAGGTTCCAAGGCCCCAAGACCGCTTCGCCAGAAACTGTTCAAAAAGATTTTTGAGAGGGTCTCTATAATATGATTGCCCCGTATTGTCCACCAGCCGTCCGGAGTGGGCGTTGCCCGGCGGCACATTATTTGCTAGTCTTCCTTCATGGATATTTTCAGCTTTGATCCCGCCAATTTTTTGAGTTTCGTACTCTCCTTCATGCGAATCAGTCTGGTGCTTTTCCTGTTGCCCTTTTTTGGCGGCGAGAACATTCCCACCCAAGTCAAGGCGTCGATCTGCCTGGTGCTGACCATTGCGATCTGGCCGCATACCGCGGTTCAGGGCGTAATCTTTCCGGCGGACTCCGTTAATCTCCTCCTTTTGCTGCTGGGCGAACTCACCCTCGGGCTGGGAATGGGGCTGATGGCGCAATTCATCTTTGCAGGCGCGCAACTGGGCGGACAGGTCATCGGCTTCCAGATGGGCTTCAGCATGATCACCATGATGGACCCTGCCTCCAACCAGCAACTGGTCATCACCTCTTTCCTGCTCCAGACTGTCGCCCTGAGCCTCTTTCTGTTGCTGGACGGGCATCTTCTGCTGATCCAGGCCCTGGTAAGCAGTTTTACGCTGATTGAACCGGGGAGCCTGCTCATCAAGGAACACACGCTCCAGGACATGATCCGCCTTTCCGCCAGCATGTTTGTCCTGGCCTTGAAAATCGCCGGACCAATCCTGGCCTGCCTGTTCATGGTGGAGCTGGCCCTGGCCCTGATGGCCCGGGTGGCCCCCCAGATGCACCTCATGGTCCTGGGTTTTCCCATCAAGATCGGGGTGGGCTTTTTCTTTTTCAGCATCATGTTTTCCCTGCTACACCTGAATGTTCGTGAATTCGTGGGCGGTCTTTCCCCCATGCTCAACAATTTCATGCGTAGCGTGAACGGAGGCTGAGATGCCGCAGTCAGATCCTAGCCGCACGGAAAAACCCACTCCCAAGCGCATCAAAAAGGCGCGCGAAAAGGGCAATGTCCCCAAATCCGCGGAGATCAGCTCCACCCTGAACATATTAACAGGGGCGATCATCGCCTATTTCTGGATCAGCTTTGTCGGACGGGAGATGATGGAACTTCTGCGCCGTCTGTTCGGTCCTGAGAGCTATGCCTTTGACCCCACACCGGGCAACATCTACGTGCTCTTTCTCTCCCTTGCGGCCTCGGTGGCCAAGATGACCCTGCCCATACTCCTGACCATCGGCTTCTTTTCCTACATGGTGCAGCGCTTGCAGGTCGGCAAGCTCTGGACCACCGAACCCCTGCGCCCCAAGTTCTCCAAGATGAACCCGATTAATGGACTGAAGCGCATGTTCTTTTCCCTGCAAACCCTGATCCGCCTGTTCAAAAACGTTCTCAAGGCCGTGGTCATCGGACTGGCCCCCTTCCTGGTCCTGAAAGGCGAACTGCCGGTCCTGAGCACTCTCTATTATACCGATGCTACCGGCCTAGCCGTCTATATCCTGAAAATCGGCTTCAAAATGGCCGTTTACGCCCTGATCCCCATGATCATACTGGCGGTGGCCGACTTGATTTACACCCGCTGGGATTACATAGAGAACCTGAAAATGACCAAATCCGAGGTCAAGGACGAAATGCGTCAAGCGGAAGGCGACCCGGCGATCAAGAGCAAACAGCGCCAGAAGATGCTCCAGATCAGCAGACGTCGTATGATGCAGGCGGTGCCCAAGGCCGATGTGGTCATCACCAACCCCACGCATCTGGCTGTGGCCTTGAAATACGACTTCAAGATCGCCCCTGCCCCGGTGGTGGTGGCCAAGGGCGCGGACCGGGTGGCCGAAAGGATCAAGGAAATCGCCAAGGAAAACCGTGTGCCCATCCGCGAGAACAAACCCCTGGCCCGCGCCCTCTTCAGTCAGACCGAGGTGGGGGAAGTGATCCCCGAAGATCTCTACCAGGCCGTAGCCACCATGCTGGCCCAGCTTTGGAACCAGAAAGGCCGGCGACCTGGAAGCTGAGCGGATCTATGCGCCTCTCCGCCAATACAGCCCCGGCCAGAGCGCTGCTCTTAAGCGCCGGCGCGCTTTTTTCCCGTCTCCTGGGCCTAGTCAGGGATCTCCTTTTCGCCTTTATCCTGGGCGGCGGCTGGGCCGGCGATCTTTTCCTGGCCGCCTTCCGCCTGCCGCATCTTGCCCGCCGCCTGCCCAGGAGGGGGCCGTCTCTCTGGCCTTCATCCCGTTCTTCGTCCGGGAAGACGCGGAGCGCGGCCGGCAGTCGGCCCTGGACCTAGGGAGGAACGCCCTGCTAAGTCTGGGCCTGCTCAGCCTGATTCCGTCCCTGGCCGGGGCTATAGCCGCAGCTCCACTGGCTTTGGCCTTTCTGCCCGGCCTGGCCTATGACCGCGAACTGAGTTCCCAGGCGGCAAGCCTCCTCCGCTTGGGTTTCTTTTACCTACCTCCGGCAGCCATGGCCGCCGGAGGCGTTTCCATCCTCCTGGCCCTAGGGAGTTACGCCGCCCCGGCTTGCGCGTCCCTGGCTCTGAATTTGGGGCTCCTGGGCGCGGGCCGGACCGCCATTTTCCTGGGACAGAGCGGCTGGGAGGCGGCCCTGACCCTGTGCCTGGGCTTCATCCTGGGCGGTTGCCTGCAATTTATCCTACAACTGCCGTCCCTGTACGGACAGGGCTTTCATCTTCGGGGCTCATGCCGGCTTCGGGAGCCAGCGCACCTGAACTTTCTGCGATCCTTGCCCCCTGCCCTTTGCGGGGCCGCAGCCCAACAGCTGCACTTTCTGGCCGGAACCCTGCTGGCTTCCTTCCTGGAGCAAGGGAGCATCAGTGCCCTCTATTACGCCGAACGGCTCGTGGAATTGCCCTTGGCCCTAGTGGGCCCGCCCCTGGGCATGGCCAGCCTGGCCGGTTTCAGCGCCCTAGCCCTGGTCGGGGGGCACCCTGCCCTGCTGGAAGGAACACGCCGCCTCAGCGGCCTAGCCCTCTTTCTAACCATGCCCGCGGCCGTTGGGCTGATGGCCTTTGCCGCCCCGATAGTCCGCCTGCTTTTCATGCGCGGGGCCTTTGATCCGGCGGCCGCCTCCCTGACCGGCGCGGCCCTGCTCCTGTATGCCCCGGTCCTGCCTGCCGCGGCCGCGAGCAGGCCGCTCTTGGCCGCCCTAAACGCCCAAGGTCAACGGCGAGCCGCCGCCGCGAGCGCCCTGATCTCCTTGGCCGGTCTGATTCTGGCCGCTCCCCTACTCATGACCGCCTGGGGGTTGCCCGGCCTGGCCTTGGGGGAAAGCCTGGCCGCCTGGCTGAACCTGATCCTGCTCACCCGCGCCCTGCACCACGGTCTTGGAAATCCAGGGATAACGGGCACACCGGGGGCAATATCCAGGGGACTGTTCTCCTGGGACGCCTTCGGCCGCGCCCTCCTGCTCAGCTTGACCATGCTGGGCGCGGCTCTGGGTCTGGAGGCCGGGGCCGAATCTTTGGGGCTGGAAAGCGGCCCGCGCCTCGCCCTGATCATCCCCCTGGCCACGGGGATCTACTTCGCCCTGGCCGCCCTGACCCGCAACCCCGAACTACGGATGCTCCTTGACCGTAATAATTTTGGAGCCAGGAGTTCCCCCGCCACATAATTTTTCCGTGAATTCCAGGCAGCAAACGCCGGAAGACGCGGCCTTGACGGCATTTTAGCGGCAAGCTAGAACAAAGAACTTATGATTCACCCAGGTTTTTTCTGTAATCTGCTGGCCGCCCATGACACGGAATTCTTCACCGGCGTGCCGGATTCGCTCCTCAAGCATTTCTGCGCTTGGCTGGGCGATCACGTGGCGGAACAGAACCATGTCATCGCGGTCAACGAAGGCGCGGCCCTGGCCCTAGCCTCGGGCTACCATTTGGCCACCGGGAAGATCCCTTTGGTGTACATGCAAAATTCCGGCATCGGAAACGCGGTGAACCCGCTGCTTTCCTTGGCCGACGGTGATGTGTACCGCATCCCTATAATCCTGCTGATCGGCTGGCGCGGCGAACCGGGAGTGCCGGACGAACCGCAGCACCTCAAGCAAGGCAAAGTAACCCACGCCTTGTTCGAGGCCATGGACATACCCTGCCGGGTACTATCCCGCCGGGAGAACGAAATCCGTAGCCAACTTGAAGAATGCCACGCGCAAATTAAAAAAAGCAACTCCCCACTGGCGCTGATCGCGCGGCAGGATACCTTTACGCCCTATACTCCGGATTCCGGCGCCAATACGCCCGATTCCACGACGGAAATGAGCCGCGAACAGGCCATTGAGGAAATCCTCCGCGCCTCCGTGCCGGAAGAGGTGTTTGTCTCCACTACCGGCATGGCTTCGCGGGAACTGTACGAACTGCGGGAAAAGCGCCATCAGGGACACGAGCAGGATTTTCTCACGGTCGGGTCCATGGGGCACGCCTCTTCGCTGGCCCTAGCCCTGGCCCTGCAAAAGCCGGAGATCCCGGTAACCTGCCTGGACGGCGACGGCGCGGCCCTCATGCACCTGGGGAGCATCGCGGCCGTTGGAGAAAGGAAGCCCCCGAACCTGCGGCATGTGATCTTGAATAACGGTGCCCACGATTCTGTTGGCGGACAGCCCACGATCGCCAGGAAAATCGACCTAGCCGGCATCGCCCGCGCTGCGGGATACCCCTGCGTTTTTTCCGTAAAAACCCCGGAAGAGCTGCGCCAGGCCCTGGCTAAAAAAGGAAGGCCGCTCTTCATTGAGGCACTGGTCCGCAAAGGCGCCCGTAAAGACTTAGGACGGCCTCGCTCCAGTCCGCAGGAAAACAAGGAAGCCTTTATGCGCTTTATCACAGAGGAAAAAACATGATTCGCCGGGCGCTGATTCTTGAAACAGGACCACTCCTGCCCTTCCGAAACCGGCTCATCCCCAAAGGGGCGCTGCCGGTGGGGGATCTGCCGGTGGCGGAACGCTCGGCGCGCAACCTCTTTGCCGCCGGGGTGGAGGAAATTTTCATTCTCGCGGAAAACGGCACGGACTGGTACTCGAAGTTCGCGGCCAAATATACGGGGCTGCGCCTCTTGCCCGCCGGAACTGCCTGGCGGGAAGAATACGGTGACGCGCTGGTTTTATTATCGGATGTACTCTACGAAACCGCCGCCCTCACGCTTCTGCTCAACGAACCCCGGCGGGATGTGCAACTGGCTTCCAGCGCGAAAGAACCCTCCGGAATCTGCCGCCTGAACGGCAAAAACCTGGCCGCCTCCTTGCCCGGAGCCATATCCGACGCGGTCTTACGCCCGTGCGGCCGCCTGCTCTGGAGCAGGATACAAAACCCGGAACAGCGGGAGGCGGCGGAAAATTCCTTGCTTCTCCAAATCCGGGAAGCCGACGCCCCACGGCAGGTGCGACGGGAAGTGCTGCTCAACCCCGGACCGGCCACCACCAGCGACAGTGTCAAATACGCGCAGGTTTGCGCGGACATATGCCCCCGTGAACAGGACTTCGGCGAGATCATGGCCTGGATATGCGACGAGCTCTCCCTGATGGCCGGGAGGGCCGGCCGGGTGGAGACGGTGCTTTTCGGCGGCTCCGGCACCGCCGCCGATGAGGCCATGCTTTCCTCCTGCGTGCCGGATGACGCCAGGCTCCTGATCCTGGACAACGGCGCATACGGAGAGCGCCTCGCCAAGATTGCCTCGGTGTATAAACTCAACTTCGATATCTACAAAAGCTCCGGGGCCGCGCCCCTGGATCTCGCGGCGCTAAAGGACAAACTCGCCACCGGGAGTTTCACCCATTTTGCCCTGGTTTACCACGAAACCACCACCGGACTGCTCAACCCCGCCCCGGAACTCTGCCGTTTCTGCCAGGAGAAGGGAATCACCACCATTATTGACGCGGTAAGCGCCTTCGCGGCCATCCCCATTGATATGGACCGCGACGGCTTTGACTTCATGGCCTCCACCTCCAACAAGAACATCCAGAGCATGGCCGGCGTGGCCTTTGTCTTCTGCCGCAAAGAGGCCCTGGAAAAAACCGCCGCCTACCCCATGCGCAACTATTACCTGAACCTTTGGGATCAGCACGCGCATTTCAAAAAGACCGGACAAACCCGCTTTACCCCGCCGGTGCAAAGCCTGTACGCCCTGCGCCAGGCGATTATCGAAACCAGGCTGGAAGGGATCGAAAATCGTTACGCCCGCTACGCGGCCTGCTGGGAGATCCTGGCCGGGGCGGTGAAAAAACTCGGCCTGTCAATGCTGGTTCCCGAAGAAGCCCAGGCGAAACTCATTACCGCCATCCTCGAACCCGCCTCCCCTGATTATTCCTTCGCGGCCCTGCACGATTTCGCCAGGGCCGGGGGATTCACCATCTATCCGGGAAAACTTTCCGGGGCCGACACCTTCAGGATCGCCAACATCGGAGACATCCGCCCCGAAGAAATGGCCGCATTCGCCGATCTGCTTACAGACTACATGCGCTCTCTTGGGGTGGCTGAAAACCGCCCAAAGGATAAGAGATGAAAACGATCTACCTGGGATTGCGGGGCGACATCATCCATCCCGGCATCATCAACATCATCAGGGAAGCGGCCGGACGCGGCGAGGTGCTGGTAGGACTGCTCACCGACTCCGCCATCGCCTCGCACAAGCGCCTGCCCTACCTTACCTGGGAACAACGGCGGGAAGTGCTGGAAAACATCAAGGGCGTCTCCAAGGTGGTGCCCCAGGAAGAGTGGAGCTATATCCCCAACCTGAAAAAATACCGCCCCGACGCCATCATCCACGGCGACGACTGGCTCTCCGGCCCACTGAGCGGGGAACGCGAAGAGGTCTTCGCCCTGATGCGGGAAACGGGCGGCGAGGTTATCGAAATCCCCTACACCCAGGGTGTCAATTCCTCGGCCCTGAACGAAAGTATGCGCTCCCTTGGGACCACGCCGGACATACGCCTCAAAACCTTGCGGCGGCTGCTGGATCTCAAAAAACCGCTACGCATCCTGGAAGCCCATTCCGGTCTCTCGGGGCTGATCATCGAACACCTTGAAATAAAAAAAGAAAACGGCCTACGCGCCTTTGACGGGATCTGGTCTTCCAGCCTCACCGATTCCGCCAGCAAGGGCAAACCCGACATCGAGGCCGTGGACCTGACCACCCGCCTGCAAGATCTCACCAATATCCTGGAATGCACCACCAAGCCGATCATCTTTGACGGCGACACCGGCGGCAAGTCGGAACATTTCATTTATACCGTCCGCACCCTGGAAAGGAACGGCGTCTCCGCGGTGATCATTGAGGACAAGGTCGGCCTGAAAAAAAACTCCCTCTTCGGGACCGAAGTAGCCCAAGAACTTGCTCCCATTGAGGATTTTTGCGAAAAGATCAGCTCCGGTAAACGCGCCCAAGTCACCAAGGAATTCATGATCATCGCGCGCCTGGAAAGCCTGATCGCCGGGCAGACGCCAGCCGCGGCCCTGGAGCGGGCGCACGCTTACGTGGCCGCAGGCGCGGACGGCGTCATGATCCACAGCAAGGAAAAATCCGGTGAGGATATCCAGGGATTCTGCCAAAAGTTCCGCGCCGAATACCGTAGCCTGCCGCTGGTCCTGGTGCCCACCACTTACAACCGCTTCACCGAACAAGAACTCGCCGCTTGGGGGGCCAGCATCGTCATTTATGCCAACCACCTGCTCCGGGCCTCATACCCTGCCATGATGAAAGCCGCCAGAAGCATCTTGGAAAACGAGCGCTCCCTGGAAGCCGAGGCCCTGTGCATGCCCATCAAGGAAATTCTGGAACTGATCCCCGGCGGGAAGTAAAGGTTTAAATATCGGCCTGGCGGCCCAGGCGGGCGGTCTCCTGCTTGCGTTCGCGGGTGCCTTTGGGGGCGGCCTGCTCAAAGTCCGCGCTTTTGACCTGCTGGCGGGCGAAGACCAGGAAGCCGGTGTGGGCGATCATGCGGTCTTCTGGACGCAGGCGGTCGGGCAGCGGCTTCCAGCGGCGCAGGAGCAATTCTTCCACTTCCACCTCGGCAAAGGGGCCGCGTTCCAGTCCCAGGAGCAATTCTTCCACCTGCCCCACGGTGGGCAGCAGAAAAGCCAGGGAGGCACCTGGTTTTACGGCCCGGACAACCTGATCCAGATAGTCCCAGGGAGCGCGCACATCCAGGAAGAGGGCGTCCGCTTCGCTTTCCAAGAAACCTTCGGTGATATCCCGGCAGTGCTGGGTGACATTGCCGCCCAACCCAGCCCAGTCCAGGTTCCGGCGGCAGAGCTTGAAAAATTCCTCCCTGGCTTCATAACTGTAAACTTGGCCACTCTCGCCACTGAACCAGGACAAGGCCAGGGTTAGCGCCCCGGAGCCGGAACCGGCCTCGATCACCCGGCTCCCCCGGCCCACGCTCAGCCGCAGGCAGATGTAGCCTATATCCTTGGGGTAAAGCACCTGAGTCTGGCGGCGCACACCGCGCACCAGGTCATAGAGGCCAGGACGCAAGAGCCGGTATGGCAGGCCCAGATGCGTGCGCACCTCGCCTCCGAATTCCGCCGCCGCTATATCGGAGGCGGCCAGCACCCCTCCCTCGCCGTGGACGTCCGCCCCTTTTTCCAGACGGCGTAAACGCCTCCGCCCGCCGGGAGCAAGCAGGATGATCAATTCTCCATAGTCAGGCATGAGCGAACTGTTCCTTCCAAACCTGTTATTTCTTGAAATTCAATCCTTTAAGTCCTATATCCCGGCGGTAGAAAGACTGGGGCAGGCGGATCTTTTTCAGGGCGGCATAGGCCGTTTCCCTGGCCATAGACAAATCCGCCCCCATGGCGGTCACCCCCAGCACCCGCCCGCCGCTGGAAAGAAGCCGCCCTCCTGCCATCCTGGTCCCAGCCTGGAAAATCTTTACCAGGCCGATGGCGCTCCATTCGGCTTCCTCCAGCCCGGCCAAGGGGAGATCTTTGGCATAGTCCCCAGGATAGCCCTTGGCGGCCATGACCACGCACAGTGCCGGCCAGGGATTGAAATGCATGGAGACCCGATCCAACCTGCCTTCCATGCAGGCCAGCAGGATCTCCACCAAATCGCTTTCCAGGCGCATGAGCAGGGGCTGGCACTCGGGATCGCCAAAGCGCACGTTGTATTCCAGGACCACGGGGCCGCGATCCGTAAGCATCAGTCCGGCATAGAGCACCCCTTTGAAAGGATGCCCCCTTTGCTTAAGCACACGCAGCACCGGGTCCATCACCTGCCGGCATACCTTGGCCGCTTCCGCCTCCGGCAGCATGGGAGCCGGGCTGTACGCGCCCATGCCTCCCGTATTGGGGCCCCGGTCGCCATCCAGCGCCCGCTTGTGATCCTGGGCCGTGGGCATAGGCACGGCCCGTTCGCCATCGCAAAAAGCCAGTAGAGACACTTCCTCTCCTTCCAGCCTTTCCTCTATAAGCACGGTCTCCCCGGCCCCGCCCAAGGTCTTTCTGCGCAAAAAGGCATCCAGCGCCTGCAGGGCCCCGGCCCTGTCCTCAGGCACCACCACCCCCTTGCCAGCCGCCAGACCGTCGGCCTTGATTACCACCCGGCCGCCCAAAGCCTCCATGCTCTCCCGCGCTTCGGCGTAATCCCTGGCCACCCGGTAAGAGGCCGTGGGGACCCCGGCCTCGCCCATCACTTCTTTGGCGAAAAGCTTGGAGCCTTCCAGTTGCGCCGCATAGGCGTCCGGCCCGAAACAGGCCACCCCGGCCTCCCGGCAGGCATCCACAATGCCCAGGACCAGCGGTGTTTCCCCCCCCGGCACCACCAGATCCACCTTCTCCTCACGGGCATAGCGCGCCAAAGCTTCGGTATCCGTCGGTTCCAGCGGCACATTCACCCAGTGGCCGACCGCGCCGTTGCCCGGAGCCAACAGCAAATCCACCGCCAGACGGCTCTGGGCAATCTTCCAGACCAGGGCATGTTCCCGCCCGCCTGAACCTATAATCATAATACGCATCTCGACTCCTTTTATGGCTACCGCCCCGGCCCATCATAAAAATCCGACTTAAGACTGATACAGCGGAGCGCGGCAGAAAGCAAGGTCCAGAAGTACGGGCAATTGCTTTTCCCGGAAACATGGTCTAAAATTTCGTCATTCGAGAGAGGCAGTATGGCTAAAGAGCCCGTTTTTTTGGGAATATATTCAAGGCAAGTCCCTGGAGAAAAAGATACTGAAGGCCGCTGGCAGGTATGGGAGTTGGAGGATGGACGCTTCCTTGCGCAACGCACGGCGCGCGGCGGAGAAGGCGGAACGCTTCCTGAAGCGGTTGATTCCGACACTTTTTTTAAGGAATTCAGGGTACAGGCGGCCTTCAAAAGGGCCGCCGCAGGGAAAAAAACCGAAAAACGGCCGGTGCCGACGGCGGAACCCTGGAAAGCCGCCTTTCGCTCCATCTCCGGCGGAGATTCCCAAGAAGATGTTTACCTGAACACGGCCTTTACGAAAAAACGGGATGCTCCCAAAACGGACGGACCGGGCAAGGCCCCGGCCACCGGGATCAGCGATCTTGAAATCGAGAAAATGCTCTATCCGCGCTGGGAAGGAATCAAAACCCGGGACGCCGTAACGCCGCCGGAGAAACCCCGCCCGGCTCCAGCGCCTGCGGACATAGCCTTGACGGAAAACGAGATGCGCTCGGATTTTTCCCTGGCATTGATGCGCCTGCGCAACAACAGGCACGCGGCCATTGAAGACCTGGAAAAAATTCTTAAGCGCAAAGCCCCTTTTAAGGCGGAACACAAGCACATGTTTTCGGATTTCGGCACCGCCCTGCGCCGCAAGAAGGTCAACGCCCTGGCCTGCCGTTTTCATGAGCGGGCCAGAGAACTTAGCCCGAATGACGAGCATATCCTGTTCAACCTAGCCCGGGTTCTGTATGACTCCGGAAAATTCGCCCAGGCCCACGAACAATTGCGCAAGGCCGTGGAGATAGCCAGTGACTTCAAATACGGCAAAGATTTCCTGGAATATATCGAACTCAGGCACAAAAATTTTTTATGAACCCCGCGGCCGCCCAAAGCCGGTGCACTGAACCCGCAAAACCCCGCCTCAAAGCCTCTATTGTGGACGAAGGAGCGGAAGAATGAGCAGACATATTTTCTGGATGCTTGGGTCCGTGATCATAGCGGCCGCGTTGTTGCTGGTATTTGTCCACAGCGGCGATGAGCCCGAAAGCTCGCCGTCCTCCCGCCCCCAGGAGACGGACTCCCAGACGCGTCCGGCCGAAAGCGCCGAGATGCCGGAACAGGCTCGCCCTGAAGAAACCAGGACGCCGGAAGCCGCCCCCGTGCCTCCGGGGGCCATGGTCACCGCTCCAGCTCCCCCGCCCCAAGCCGATCCCCCAAACGCCGCTCTTCCCCAAAACGCATCAGCCCGCCTGGAAACGGGAACCATAACGGATCTTAGCCTGCATTTCCGCAACCAGGGCATGTACCTACGCCTGGAAGGAAACAAGCCCCTGCAGATCCGTTACTTTGTTCTCCGCGAGCCGGACCGGCTGGTAGTGGACCTGTCCGGGCGCTGGCAGGGGCTGAGAACTCCGGCTGTGCCGAGCAACAACCTGGTCAAAAGCATCCGTTTGGGCCGGCAGAACGCCGCGGACCGCCTGGTGCTGGACCTTCTGGCCCCTCTCCAAAACCACGAACTCGTCCGCCTGAGCGACACCCTGTTTGAAGTATATTTTCAATAACGGCGCAGATTGGGTAATCTCCAAAATTTTAACCCCGGCGCAATTCTTGGCAAGGTAAAACTTGCCGGAAACAATAAACCTAACCCACAGCCGGCACATGGTCAAAAAGCATGTCCAGAAAGACCCGTGCGTCCGCCAGGGTAAAGCTGAGGCTGCTCTTTTCGTTGGGCTGGTGGGCATTGCCCGCCAAGGTGCCCCAGCATACCGCCGGGATGCCCCTGGCCCGCAGAAAGGAGGCCACCGTCTGTCCGCCCGCGCCCATAGCTTCTCCCCGGATGCCACGCAGCTTTTGCAGGCTGCTCCTTAGACGAATCGCCACCTCCGAGCCCATGGAAGTGGGCGGCGGAGACACCGCATCAAAAACCACCGTTTCCACCAGCGCCTCGCACCCGTATTTCCCGGTCGCCTCCCGCACCAGTTCCTCCAACCGGGCCAAGGGCGCGCGCGGATCCAGATCCGGCAAAATCCGACAGTCCACATAAAAAACATCCCGGCCAGGCAGGGTATTGATATTCTCCACATTGGCCTCTTTTTTGGTAGGCACAAAGGTGGAGCAAGGCGGGCTGAACAGGGAATCCGTCCGCGGAAACTCCCGGTGCAGGCGATCCACGGCCAGTACCGCGGCCGAAGCAGCGGCCAGGGAATTAATCCCCTGGTCCGGCCTGGAGGCGTGGCTCTGCTTGCCCGTTACCGTCACCCGCGCCCACAGGCAGCTTTTTTCGGAAATCTCAATGCCCTGTCCTTCAGGATCCCCCATATCCGGAACCAGCACCAGATCTTCGGGGCGGATCAATCCGGGGGCCTCCCGCAACACGTAATCCAGGCCATAGACGCTATGGGTTTCCTCGTCCGCCGCCAGCAGCAGCCCATAGCTCAAATCCGGGGACACCTTATGCCTGACGAGGGTTTCCAGGACCAGCAAACCGCTGGCAATAGCCTGCTGGTTATCCTCCACCCCCCGCCCGTGGATCCAGTCCCCGAAGCGATGCAATTCAAAGGGAGGGGTTTCCCAGAGATCCTGAGCGCCGGCCGGAACTACGTCCATGTGCCCGATAATCCAGAGGGTTTTCCGGCTTTTGCCAGTCAGGCGGGCCGCCAGGTTGGGGCGGGAGCCACCGCTCACCCGTTCGTCCGGGGCTTCGATAAAACGCAGGGTCAGTCCGGGAGGATCTCCGCGCAACTCCAACTTTGCCCCGGCTTTCCAAGGCAAAACCCGCGCCCCCAGCCCCAGGAGCCTGGACTCCAGGAGACGCGCCTTGCCCCATTCTCCGTCCCCTCCGTTCTCCGGACCCAGGGCCGGAACCGCCGTCAAGTCCCTCTGTAAATCCTCCACCCAGTCTGCCTGCCCGTCTATATAGGCAAACAGTTTTTCCAGCACGGCCCTTTTTTCCGGACTCGCGCCCGAAAACAAGCTATTCACATTGCCTTCCTGAAGATCAGCGAGGTATTGATCCCGCCGAAGGCGAAATTGTTGGACATGACATATTCGGTCTGCAAATGCCGCCCCGCTCCAGTGAGGTAATCCAGAGGAGCGCATTCCGGATCCAGATCCGACAAGTTGATGTTGGGATGGAACCAGCCTTCCCGCAGCATGTTCACCAAAACCCAAGCTTCAATGGCCCCGCAGGCTCCCAGGGTGTGCCCAAGGTAATTTTTCAGCGTGCTCATAGGCACGGCCCGCTTAAATACATCATAAACCGCCTGGCTCTCCGCGATGTCGCCGCTCTTGGTGGCCGTGCCGTGGGCGCTCACATAACCTATGCTTCCCGGCTCCAGCCCGGCGTCCTCCAGGGCCAGGAGCATGACCCGGCCCATGGTGGATCGGTTCGGCTGGGTGAGATGCTTCCCATCGGCATTGGTGCCGAAGCCTACAAGCTCCGCGTAGATCTCCGCCCCTCGGTCCAGGGCGCGCTCATATTCTTCCAGGATCAGCGTTCCGGCCCCTTCGCCCACCACCAGGCCATCACGCCGGAGATCATAGGCCCTGGGGGTCAGTTCCGGGATATCATTCCTGGAACTGGCCGCGAACAGCGTATCAAAAACCGCGGCATCCGCTGGAGAAAGCTCCTCCGCGCCGCCGGCAATCATGATCTCCTGCTTCCCCTCCCGGATGCTCTCACAGGCATAGCCTATGGCCATGCTTCCGGAAGTGCAGGCGGTGTTGCAGGTGATCACCCGCCCGGTCAGGCCGTAAAAGACCTCAATGTTGGCCGCGCAAGTCTGGGGCATGCTCCTGAGATAGGTGGTGGCGTCAATCTCCCTGGAATCGCCGTTCAGCAGCATGCTGTAAAGCGCAACCATGGCATCCACGCTGCCAGCCGAAGACCCGTAGGCCACTCCGCAACATCCTTGGTCAAGTTCCGGTGAACTTTCCAGCCCGGCCATTCTCAGGGCCTGGTCCGTGGCCGCCAGGGCCAGTTGCGCCACCCTCCCCATGCCGCGCATTTTCTTGCGCGGAAGATCCGGCGGCGTAAAGTCCACCGGCGCGGCCAGCCGGGTATTCATATAGGGAAACCTGTCCCACTCCTCCATCCGGCGCACCTTGTTCGCCCCGCGCCTAAGCCCTTCCAGCGCCTCAGTCCAGCTCGAACCCAGAGCGCTTACCAGACCGCCGCCGGTCACCGCCACCCGTCTGCGCATAAAATGCTCCTTCCCGGCTACACCATGCCGCCGTTTACGGAGATGACCTGCCTAGTGATGTAACCCGCCTCTTCAGAGAGCAGGAAAACGGCCAGGGCGGCCACTTCTTCCGGCCGGCCTATCCTACCCAGGGGAATGGCAGGAAGGATCTTGTCCAGGGGCGCGTCCCGGATCATTTCCGTATCGATCACCCCCGGCGCGATGCAGTTCACCGTGATGGAACGGCTGGCCAGCTCCACGGCCAGAGCCTTGGCCGCGCCGATGATCCCGGCCTTGGAGGCGCTGTAATTGACCTGCCCCCGGTTGCCGGTAATCCCGGCCACAGAGGTCAAGGCCAGGATACGGCCACGGCGTACGCGGCACATGGGCAGAACTAGAGGATGCAGTAGGTTGTAAAAGCCGTCCAGGTTGGTGCGCAGGACCGAATCCCAGTCTTCGGCGCTCAGGGCGGGGAAGGCGTTGTCCGCGCAGATGCCGGCATTGCAGACCACTCCCCAGGGCGGGCCGTATTCTTCCAGGCAAGCTTCCAGCCTGGCGGCGACTTCTTCACGATTCGCCAGATCAAAGCCTACCAGCTCCATACGGCCGCCCCCGGAGACGACTTCCTCCTGCAACCGGCGGGCCTCTTCCGCGCTACGATGGTAATGGGCCAGCAGCGCGTGCCCGGCGGAGGCCAAGGCCAAGGCGATGGCCCGCCCGATGCCCCGGCCGGCCCCGGTGACCAGCACATATCTTTCCAGACTCATAAACCCTCCAGGACCGCGAGGTTTTCATCCAGTTCCATCACCGAAAGCCGGGCCACGGCCACCACCTCGTCCGCCAGGCTCACCTGGGCATGAAAATTAAAAATCTGATCCGCCTTGTAATCCTCACTTACGCTGATGTGGATGGTGGAACCTGCCGGCAATACGGGACGGCGCAATTCCAGCCCACTGACGCTGAGGATGAAGCCGACTCTGGGCTTAAGCCCCTTTTCCCTCTCCGTCAGCCCGGACAGGGCCGAGATGCTCTGAGCCATACATTCAAAAGAAACCCAGGCGTAAATCCCGCCAATTACCGGATCATAAAACAGGCACCCCTCATCCACATCGTATTCCGCCGTGAGCAGTCCCCGTTCACAGTCATAATCCAGCACCCGGCTGAGCAGGATCATGCCCCTCTGGTGCGGAAGGATTTCGGAAAGAACCAGCTTATCCATCAGGCAACCCTCAAAAGCAGACTGACGTTGCTCCCGCCAAAGGCGAAGGAGTTGCTCAGGACATGCCTCGCCCCGCCTGGAAGCTCATCCCCTTTGCGAACCAAACGCAAAGGAGGCAGATGCTCATCGGCCGCGCCGTCCCACAAATGCGGCGGGAGCCTGGCTGGAATCCCCTGCCGCACCTTGTCCAGAACCATCCAGCCCAAGGCCAGTTCCAAGGCCCCGGCAGCTCCCAGGGTATGCCCGGTGATCGGCTTGCTGGAGCCGGACAGCGGCTGCCTCCCAAAAACCGCGGCCATGGCCGCGGCTTCCGCCAGATCGTTCAAGGAAGTGCCGGTGCCGTGCAAATTCACATAGCCCACGTCTTCCGGGGAAATCCCGGCCATCTCCAAGGCCAGGCGCATGGCCGCAGCCGCCCCGGCCCCGTCTTCACTGGGGGCGGTGATATGGAAGGCGTCGGAGCTTTCGCCATAGCCGGCCAGTTCCAGGCCGCCCAGATCCAGACCAGGGCCATGCAGCAGAAAAAAGGTCGCCCCTTCGCCAAGATTGATGCCCCGGCGATTCCTGCTGAAAGGGTTGCCCGGCTCCGGGGATATGAGTTCCAGGGAATCAAAACCAAGCAAGGTCAGCTCCGAGACCACATCCACGCCCCCGGCGACGGCCGCGTCGCAAAGACCGGCCCGTACAAGCTCCGCCGCCCGGATAAGCGCCCCGGCGCTGGATGAACAGGCGGTGGACACGGTGAAGGCCGGACCATCCAGACCCAGATAACGGGCAATGAATTCCGCCATGTAGGCCGGTCCCTGCGCCCTGAGGGCGTAATCCTCCGGAAATTCCCCCCCAGAGAGCCAGGCCGCATGGGCGGGCAGGGAACACTCCAGACCGTTGTCACATACGCCGGCGCAGACCGCCACCCGATCCCGCCCGTAACGGGCAACGGCTTCTTCCACCTGCTGACGGATCTGCGACAAGGCGGCCCCGGCCAGGCGCAGGAGGCGCATGTCAAAGGGATCCTCCACCGGCCCGAGCAGGCTCTCCTCCACCCGGCCGACCAGAAAGGTTCCGCCGGGAAAAACATGCGGGCGCAGCCCGGATTGATCTCCGGCCAAGGCCGCCCGGAAAAACTCCTCACGATCCCGGCCCGCACAGCACAGCAGACCCGGCGGGGCAAGGTACACCGGCCCGGACCGCGGGACGGACATCAGAAATCCCCCCACAAAGTATAGGCATAGTCGAGAGCCAAGTTTTCAAAACGGATCCGCCCCGGACTTTTTTCAATAACGATGATCTTTTTCTCCTCCTGGAAAATTACGCGCCGTTCAGCCCCAGGCCGGCTAGCCGGACTTTCGACGCGCAGGACCAAGCCCGCATCCCCCAAAGCCCGTTCCAGGGCCACTATCCGGTAAAAACACAGTTGGAAATCCGCCACAATATACTCCGGGAGCAACCCCGCAGGCAAAAAGGCCGAAGAAAGCTCAAGGCCGGAAGATTGGAAAACCAGCCTCCCGATCTCCGCCCCCAGAGCGTTCAGCCAAACCATGCGCATCTCCCGCTCATCCGCCTGTACCCAAGCCTGGAGAACGAAATCCCGACCGCCGCCCCGGCCTTCCATCTGCTGCGCCATGTCCATGGGCCGCTCCAGTTCCGCCGGGGGCAGTAAAAGGTACGGCGCGCCCTCCGCGATATACGCCGGCGACAAGGAAACGGTTTCCGGCAGGCTGGCGCAGGAGGGGGCAACACACGGCAACATAAGGATCAAGGCCGCCAGAGCGTGACGCATGTCGATCTTTCTATGGGCCGCCGGAGCTTATGTCAAGATTGGGACGGATTCAGGAGCAGAGCCACGAGAAAGGCGGCGCTGACTCCGGCCAGGACGGTGAGGCCGAAGATGCGGACCGGCGGGAAAGACGTCAGGGCCAGGACGCCGAAGGACAGGGCTGTGGTGCAGTAAGAAAGGGTTACGGCCAGGAGGGCGGCTTGCCGTCCTTCCGGATTCAGGCCGGCCCCTCCTTCTTCCAAGTGAAGAAGATAATCCAGGCCTAGGCCAAAAATCAGCGCCAGGCCGACCACGGAAAAAAAACTCAGAGGGAGTCCGCCGAGAACCGAGAGCAGAGCCAAGGCATAGAGCGCCAGAAGCAGGAGAGCGGCGCAGAGGCGGGATGCGGCCTGACGGGCGTACACCTTCAGGATGAGCAAAAGCGCCAGGACGCCCGCGACCGCGAACAGGCGCAACATGATACGGCTTAAGGAATCCAGGGCGAGACTGGAATCCTTGGCCCGGTGGACGAAAAATACGCCCTCCATATCAGCGGCTAGGGCGCGCAGAAAATCCTCATCCCTACTCAGGGGCAGCAGACGGGAATAATGCCGCCCGGAAGCGGCCTGCCCAAAATACAGCTTGTCCAGCAATGGACGCAGGAACTCCGGGGGCTGATCCGGTGACAGAAAAACCCCGGCCGCCTTGGCAAAGTCTTCTTGCAAGCCCACGGCCTTTTCCGGCGGAAAACCCAGATGGGCATACTGCTCCCCGGCCAGGGGCAAAAGACGCTCCGCCGCCGCCCGGCTGTCCCTCTGGGAGCGGAGCGATGGCGTCAAAAGCGCGCCTGCCAATCCTCCGCCCGCAAGTCCGGCCAGGGTTTCCTCCTTTTCCAGCAGTTCCTCCCGGTCCCGGCCGGAAAGAATGAAATACCCGCCCATTCCCGGGGAGCCGGCCAGTCTGGAGGCCAGACGCTCAGACTCCAACAGATCCGCAGGCATGTGGTAAAGCTGATCCAGCCGGTTCTCCACTCTCAGTCCCTCCCATTGCGCCGCGAGGCAGAGGAGCGCCGGCAGGATCAGGAGCAGGGCAATTTTCCGGCGGGAGACGGAACCGGGTAACCGCGAAAGGAGGCGGCGGACGCGCCCTCCCAAATCCGCCGGCCCTGAAGGAAGGCAGGGGAAGAGACAGTTCACCGACAAAAAGGAACTCAGCAAACCCACTGCGGTGAAGAGGGCGAATTGTTTCAAAATGCTGAAGGGCGCAAAAAAAACGGCTATAAAACAAATCTCGGAAGACAACAGGCAGAGCAACATGGCCCGCCGCGCCCCGGCCCGCTCTTCCAGGCCGGCACCTTCCCGCTGGTGCGCGAAATGATGGATGGAGTAGTCAATACTGATGCCGATAAGGGTGGTTCCGAAAACAAAGGTGAGCAGATGGATTTCATGAAAAAAGGCCAGCACGGCCCCGGCGGCGGCCAGGATCGAACAGGCGATCATGGCCAGGGTGGCCAGTATGGGCAAGAGGGAACGGTAAATCAGGAGAAAAAGCAGGGCGATGAGGCCCAGGCTCACCACGGAAATGAGGCTGACTTCGCGCTCCGCGGCCGCGGCCGCGGCCTGGCTGTGAAAGGGCGGCCCGGAATACACCACGGTCAGTTCCGAATCATCGGACTCAAGCCCGGCGCAGAAGGTCCGGATCTCCGCCAGGACGCCCGCGCCTGAAAGAGAAGCCGCCTCCGGGGCGAGCGAGCCTTGCAACTGCACATACCACTTGCCTTCCAGGCGCCCCGCCAGTACTCCCTCCTGCAGGGAAAGAAGCCCCGACTGCAAGCCGGAGCTAAGCAGGCCGCGCATGGCCCGCTGGGTCAGCAAAAAAGGGTCGTCTTCCAGATACTCCAAACCCGGCAGACTGATCGGCCCAAAGGCCAAGGCCAGGGCCTCGGCCGCCAGGTTCCCGGCCCGCCCCGCTTCCAGCAGGGCACGCTCTTCCGGGCCGAGAAGGAGGTAACGGTAATGATGCAGGTGGACAAGTAACCCTTCCAAAGGCTGAATTTCCAAATCCAGGCGCTGAAAGACGCCGGAGGCGGCCAAACGATCCCGGATCCCGGAGACCTTTTTTTTGGCTACGGCCAAATCAGGATGTCCAGCCAGGATGCGCAAATCCCCGGCATCCCGGAGGGTCCAAGCCTTTTCCACCGCCGCGAGCTCGTTGCCGGATCTGCCTACTCTGGAGGGCTGGGGCAAAAGTTCGGCCAGATCCGCCTGAATGCGGAAAGGACCATAAAAGAACCAACTCCAGGTCAGAACCAGGGACAAGGCCAGGTGAACGGCCAACCAGGCCGCCGGCTTATTTGCCAAAGAGCGCCTGTTCACGTTCGCTCAATCCGTCCGGCCCATCTGAATAGACATGCCCGAATAGCTCATATTCAATACGGTCGCCGCCGGCTTCATCCACCGCCACCCGGCGCAAGGACGTTTCCCCGGCCAAGCTGATGCGGGCGATGAAGGCGCCGATCCCCCCATCCGCCGGGACAAGGCCCAGAAACCAACGCGACTCGTCGGCCTGGAAAAAGATCTGGAATTCTTCCCCGAGCGCCTCGCCCTGCCCGGAAAACACCAACCGCATGACCCGGGCCAGACGCATAAAAGTCTCGTTGCCGGAGGCCTCCAGCCGGGTAGCCGGGTAGCCGGGCACTGACTGGATGACATAATCCTGTCCCAGCGCCATGGTAGAGGGGAAGGGGGCGATGGTTTCCCAGACCAGACCGAAATCCCTAGCGATAATAAAATACCCTCTGGATTCCAGGACACGGCCCAGACGCCTAAGGATCTTCTTCTGCCGGAATTCTCCCCGGACCAAGGGGCGGGCTGCCAGAGCAGCGCAGACTTCCCGGAAACGGGGAAGGTTTTCCTCGTCCAAGGAGCGAACAAAGGGATCTCTTTCGTCCGGGACGCCGAAACACACGGCAACAGGACAGGCCCAAAGCCCCAACCAGGCCAAGCCCAGCACGGCTGCCCGCAGGCCGGCGCGCATCAGGCGCTCTCCCCGGATCGGCCGTCCATGAAGGCTTGCACTTTCTCCAGCAGGATATCCGGGCAGACCAGGCAGGATTCGTTGCCTGCCAGATCATAGGCCATCTGCGTGCTGGAGCCGCGGGTGGCCATCTTGCCTGCGGCGTTATACAAAGCGTAGCTTATAATCAGGCAGTTCTCGTATTCTTCCAGCCAGGCCCTAGCCCGCACCTTTTCCCCAAAGGTCAGGGGATGTATGTACTTGACCGAAACGCCGATTACCGGGAAGGCGTAGCCACTCTCGCGCATCTCCAGGTAGCCGTATCCCAGCGCGTTCAACAGGGCGCAGCGGACCTTTTCAAAATACTTCAGGTAGTGGCCGTGCCAGACCACCTGCATGGAGTCCACGTCGTAAAATTCCACCTGGAACTCAATCTCGATGCTCGGCATTGCCCGCGACATGATCTTCACCTTTGGCCCAGAAATCATAAAAATTATACCACTGGTAGGGATGGGTCTTGCAATACTCTTCCAGGCGACCGGCAAAGGCGCGGGCCAGAACCTCGGCCCTTTTCATCCTTTCCTTCCGCCGGCCTCCGGCCTGGGCAACCGGAGCCAGGGGCTGCCGGTGGACATGCACGGCATAGGCCGGGGAGAGACGGAAGCCAGACCGCCGCAGGGCAAAAATGAAATAGACCGGCGCCTCCAGCAGGGCGGCCAGGAAGAAGGCCCCCTGCCCAAAAGGAGCCTCTCCCTGCAAAAAAGGCAGCAAAAAATACTTCTCCCTGGCGGCGGGAGAGGTCCTGTCTCCAGCGATGACCACCAGCCCCCCGGAGGCAAGGCTGTCCTGCAAACGGCTGACCGTCTCCGGTCCCAGATCGGCGGTGTTGATCACCCGCAGAGCCGCTCCCGGGTTAAGCGCGCGCAGGAGACCGTCAAAACGCGGGGTGACCTCCAGGTTTACCAGGGCGGTGACCTCCAGGGGGATCTCCCTCTGAAAATGCGCCAGGGCGCGCAAAAATTCCATGTTGCCCAAGTGCGAACAAATGAGCAGCGCCCCCTGCCCCCTTTGCAGTTCCTGACACAAAGCCCCCACGTCATCCGCCTGATAAAGCAAATCCAGACCCTTGCCCCCGCCGCTCCAAATTTTCAGTTTTTCCAGCAGGGCCAGGGAAAAACTCCGGATATGCAGGTAAGGATGGAGCCGCGCCTTCTTTCCTTCCATTTCCAGCGCCGTCCGCGCCTTGAGCAGAAAACGGCGTGATTCGCGCCGGGCTTGGGGAACGAGGAAATAATAAAATAAACTCACCGGAAAAGTCAAAAGGCCCAGCAGCGGCATGGGCAGAGGGCGCAGGCAGAAGAGCATGGCCAGGGCCAGCCCGGATCCCTGTTCCTTTTTCTCGGACCAGTGCGTGGACAGAGGCGCCTTGCGCGCCATGCGTCCGGGCAGGGAACAAAGCATCTTGCAAAAGAGCCGGGCAAAGACCCAGCTCAGGCGCAGGTTATCCAGCAGGGGGCGAAAATGCGAAAGCCCCCCCTCAGGATAGGTCACCCGCACCGGGTAAAAAAGCAGGGGAACCCCGTCCAGACGCAGGCGGGCTAGGATATCGGCGTCAAACCCCATGCGGCGGTCCCAGCGGCAGCTTTGCAGGAGGCGCAGGCTCTTTTCCACCGGGTAAACCCGGAAACCGCAAAGGGCGTCCTTTATGTCCGTGGACAGGGTGACAATGCGGCTCCAGACATTGGCCACTTCCCTACCGTATCTGCGGCTGGCCGGGGCCGAGACGTCATATTCCGGATAGCCGCAGACCGCCGCTTCCGGGTTGGCTGCCGCAGCCTCCAAAAAAAAGGCGCAGGCTCCGAGATCATGCTGTCCGTCGGCATCCACCTGCAAAACATGCGTAAGTCCCAGGACCAGGGCCAGATCCAGTCCGGCGCAGATGGCCGCGCCCTTGCCGGAATTTTCCTCCAGGCGCGTCAGCCGGACCAGCGGGCAGGCGGCTGCCGCCTCTTCCAGGGCCTCGCGGGTCGAAGCCCCGCTCCCGTCGTCCACCATGATAATGGGCAGCCCGTGCCGGGCCAGTTCAGGAAGCATGGCGGCCGCCGTCCGGCCGTGGTTATATACCGGGATGAGAAAACCCTGTTTCATGCCCCGGATCCCAGCAATAAAGACCCGGAAGAAAAAATTTCCTTCCTGTCCGCGCTATCCAGAATCTTGAAACTGAGCAGACGCTCCTCCGGAACATACTTGAGGTAAATACACACCCGCGCCCCTGGCCGGATGAAACGGGAAAACTTGATGCGTTTGGCGCGCTCCACGGCCGGCGAGCTCCCCAGGTGACAGGCGGCTAGGCGCAGGACGATCTCCATCTGGGCCACCCCGGAGAGCAGGGGGAAAGATGGGAAATGCCCGTCAAAATAAAGGCTGTCCTCAGGCAAGGCCAATTCCAGGAGCAGCTCGCCCTCTTTTTGTTCAAGCACCTTTGCCGGAGGCAAAAGCCGGAAAGGGGAAGGAGCGGGAGCGGCAAAACAGGCCTCCAGGGCGTTCCGGCTTTTTTTGCCCTGGGCATCGCAGGGCAGGCCCTCAAGGAAACGCCATTTTTTAGGGATCAGCACGCTTTCAAAAAAACGCCGCAGAAATTCGCCAAAATAGCTGTTTAACACACGCGGAGGCTGATCGCGGAATTTTTTCCGGCCCTCTTCATTCAGCACCAGAACGGCAGCCAAAATCTGCCGCCGGACCGCGCCTTTGCCGGACAGGGGCAGCACGCAGGCTTCCGCCAGCAATCCTGACTGCATGAGACGGCCTTCCACTTCCGGCAAGGAAATGCGTTTTTCCTCTATCTTCACCACCGAATCCGCCCGGCCGCGCAGCAGCAGCCGTCGGCCTTCCAGGAGTTCCGCCAAATCCCCGGTGACCAGCCCGGCCGGGGCCGCAATATACGGCGAGCGCACCGTGAGACGTCCCTCGCCGTCCAAGCCGGCCTCCACTCCTGGGTAAAGCGTCCAGGCCTCGCCTTCGCTGAGACGCCGCCAGGCGATGCCGTTGCTCTCCGTGCTACCGTAAACCTCCAGCGGGCAAGTTCCAAAAATTTTTTCCGTCCGGTCAGCGGTATCCTTATCCACCGCCCCGCCGGAGGTAAAAATCCAAAATCTCCCCGGCGCGCTGAAACCCTCGCCTCCCAGATCCTCTTCAATGCGCTTGAGAAAAGCCGGCACGGTGATGAGCACCCAAGGTTCCCCGGACAAAAGAGCCAGTTCTTCCGGGTAACGGATGCGCTCCCGCCGGAAAGGAAGGCCCGCCGTAAAAGGCAGGGCCACGGCAAAGAGCACTCCGTAAATATGTTGCGGGCTGACCGTGGAACAAAGCCTGCGCCCGTAAAAATTCACTCCCCATTGCTCCAGGACGCCGAGATTATCCTTTTCCAACTCAGCCAGCCGGTGGGTGACGGCCTTGGGCTGGCCGGTGCTCCCGGAGGTCAGCAGGGTAATCCGGCTCTTTTCCGGACAGATGGAAGGGGGACGGGCCGTTTCTTCCGAGGAGACCTGGGCGGCCAGCAGCTCCTCAACCGCCAGCGCCGCTAAACTCGGCGCCGTCTCCTGAGGCAAGGGCTGATCCGTCAGCAGACCAGCATGTCCGGACTCAAGTTCCTTCAATCTTTCCGAGGCCAAGGAAGCCACGAGGGTCACCCCTGCCCCGCATTGCAACACGGCGGTCAGGCTGACCAAAAAATGCCAATAATCCTCACAGTGCAGAAGCCAGGAGCTTTCACCCGCATCTTCCGGTCCGCTCCCGGCCTTTTGCAGGGCCTGGATTCCCCGGCGGATCTTCGCCGTATCCTCCAAAAAATCCCCCCAGGTCTTCCAGGAGCCGTCTTCTCCAAAACAGAGCTTATCCCCGGGAGCCCGGCTCCCGGCCTCTACCCGCGAAAGCGGAATAGCCCTGGGCATATTTTTGCGCGCCGCTTTCCGCATCATAAACTCTCCCGCGAACATCGCACCGATCAATATGTAGGAAACTCCCCCATTATAAACGGCCCACACCGCCTCAGAGGCGCAAAAGGACGTCCACAACGCCAGGCCGCCGTTGCCGGCAAAAAATACGCACCAAGCCCAGGTGACTTTGCGGCAGTATGCCTCCACCGCTTTTTCCGCCAGAGAGCCCCGGATGCTTTTATCCTGGCGCATGGCGAAACGAAAAATCAGGGACGGCGGGCAGACCAGCGAGACGCCGAAGAGAACCAACAGGGACGCGCTGACCAGGGCCGGGTATAATTTCAGAACCAGGGCCGAGCCGCTGAACAGCCCGGCCAGGCCCACGCCCATAAACAGCAGCGCGGGCAAAAAAAAACCCGGGAACGGCCAGGCGTTTTATTCAGGGCCAAGGACAAGAGATGGAGCGCCCCCAAAAACAGAAGCAACAGGGCCAGCCAGGACACCCGCGTCTGCCGGATCGCCAGCAAGTAAAAAACCAGGAGCGGATAAAGCGCGCCCGCCAAGTATACAGCCCTCCTGAACATGCCCACGCCTTCACTATTCCACATGCATCCCGGCCAGCACCTCCACCACATCCTGCACGGTGCGGACGCGCTTGAAGTGCTCCGGCTCGATCTTGCCTGCGGTATACTTTTTCATTTTGACGATCAGATCCACCGCGTCAATGGAATCAAGCTCCAAATCCTCCACCAGGGACGCCTCGGGGGTGACCAGCGCGGGATCAAGATCAAACTCCCGCACCAGTATTTCTTTCAGTTTGTCAAAAATTTCCTCTTTGGTCATGCGCCCTTCCCTTCCATTTCCGCAGCGATATACGCGGCCAAGGCATTCACCGATGCGAAATGCCGCTTGTTATCCGCATTCCTGGCATTAAACCTGACGCCAAACTTCTTTTTTATGGCCAACCCCAGCTCCAGAGCATCAATGGAATCCAGCCCCAGACCTTCCCCGAAGAGAGGCGCTTCGTCCACGATATCCTCGGGGCGCACCTCCTCAAGCTCCAGGGAATCAATGATCAATTCCTTAATACGCATTTTCAGATCATCCATAACACCGCTCCATTGGCCGGGGACATACACTCGCGCCGCACAGCCGGAAAAATCTGCTATAAAAAAACCACCCTGTCAATGCTCGCCGAAAGCCGCCGCTTCCGGCCCGCCGAACACAAAACCCCGATCTTGCGCGGCGCGAATAATCTCCTCCACCGCCTCCGGCAACCATCCCCGGTTAAAAGGACCGCCAGGGGTCCGGGCCGTTTCCTTGGCCGCGTGTCCGTGGGCGCCACGGGCATCGTGCAGCAGGATCAGCCCTCCACCCCGCTTTTCCAGTTCCGTCACAACCTCTCTCACCAGCTTATCCCGATCCGCCTCCCCCAGCGCGGCATCGTAAAAACGCAGGCTGGCCGGAAGCAGCCGGTAGCCACTGACCCGCCAAAGCCCCGCCTGGACCGGACTGTAAAAGCCCCCGTGAGGGCGATAGAACCGCGGACCGCTCCAGTCTCCGTCCAAGGCCTCAAAAATGGCCGCTTCCCCTCGATCCAGGTTAGCGCAAAATTCTTCCTCGTCCATGAATATGGCGAATTTATCACGGTAGCCATGGTTGGCCAGGTAATGCCCCTCCGCCCGCATACGCCGGACCAGTTCCGGGGCCTGGCGGACGTTCTCGCCCAGCAGGACGAAAAAAGCCCGTATTTCATGGCGGCGCAACACATCTAACAGGCGCGCGGTGCTCCCGGCATGGGCATTGGGGCCGTCGTCAAAGGAAAAGATCACCACCCCTTCGGGGACCCCGGCCTCTTCCCTGGTGACGTTCAGGGTCTGGCAGCCGGCCGCGCAGAGCGTCCCCATGAAGACCAGAAGGAGGATCGTTCTTTCAAAGGCCAAGGGCATCTTTAATATCCCCGGTCAAACGTCTGGCCGCGGCAGCTTCGGGCAACCCGGCGTATTTCCGGGGTGAGATTTCCTCCAGCATCCGCAGGGAGTACACGTATTTATCCGCCGGATTGAAACCCGTCCAGGGATCGCCCTTGCCCAAGCCGTATTTATCCGTGCCGCCTATATGCACCGGCGCTACGCCGCAACCGGAAAAAAGGGCCAGCCGGGCCGCGCCTTTTTTGATCCCGGCCTTGCCCCGGCGTGGGGTTCTGGTGCCTTCGGGGAAAATGATCAGGCAGTTGCCATGTTTCAGAGACTGGTCGCACAAACGCAATAAACGATCAAATTCCACGGAATTTGGAATATACAGATGCCGGATTACACCGCTGACGATATTGCGCAGGAGTTTCGCGTTCACAATGCAGTCGGCGTTGGGGACCAGGGAGATGAGGATGACCACATCCAGCAGGGACGGGTGGTTGGCCACCAGGATTTTGGAATGCAGTCCGGCATAAGCCGCCCGATCTTCCACCCGCACTTCCACCACCCGCAAAAAGCGCATGATCCAGACAAAAAAACGCATGGAGTAAAAGAGCATACGCCTAGCCAGCCGCTGGAAGCGTTCCTTGGGATGGAGCAGCAGCCGCAAGGCCGGCAGGGCCGCTAGGGCCAAAAACAGGGTACCCAGGCCGAAAATGAGGAAAGACAGCCACTTCATGCCCACGCGGTAAGCGTAAAGCGCCCGCCGGAAACCGGTTTCAGGCTGTCTGTCCACTGGCTTCATCCAAGCAGACATGGCGCAGAAAACTCTTGGAAGTGCCGAAAAAATCCGCCCGGTTCCGCCCGTCCCAGGCCAGCCTGCGCCCCTCCGCTCGGCTCAGGGCCACTCCGAAGGCTAGTGGCAGGTTGTCCGGCGGACAGAGGCGGCCATATTCCTCCGGAGCCGCCTCATCGGCATAGATCAGGACGCTTTCATCCGCGTCTCCGGCCAGCAAGGGGGCGGCCGCCGCCTGGAAGCCTGCGTAAAACCCTCCCTCACCAGAATAAAGCGCGGTATAGCCGGCGGTCAGGCCTAGAACGATGGAGGCCATGGCCACCGGGGTATTGAATACGGAATGCGAAAACGAAGCCGGTCGGACCAGAGCTTCTTCCAGAAAGGCGCAACTGATCTTGAACTGCTGCCCGATTTCTCCCCGCAGGGACAGGAAAAAAATCCTGGCCCTGGCGCTGAACGGCAAAAGCTCATGGGCCACCCGCACGGTCATTTTGGAAATCAGGCTCAGACGGCGGCGAAAGAGCGGCGGCGTAAAGGACAGATCCGGTCCGGCCGCCTCCTCACCGTCCCCCGGGATAGCAGGGAAGCGCAGACCCAAAGCCCATTCCCGCCAATGGGCGAGATCTTCCAGCCCCGGCGCCCAAGCGTAAAATTTGGCCACATGGATCATCGTCAGCTCCGCAAGTAAGCGGCTTGTATGCCTTTTCGGCGTTCTTCGCAAGGCCGGTCCCGGCGGCTCGCCGCCCTAGACCTTCCCGAAACACAGGAGCGAATACTGGTTGTCTCCCAGGCCGTGCCAAGCCTCCTGAAGCTTGAATCCTCCCTTTTCCACCGCCGGAACCAGCTCCCCGCCACGGTACATCCGGCTCTGTCCGTTGGCCATGCAGGTGAAATATAGCGACACCGCATGCAGGGAATACTCCGCCGCCGGATAAAATTGCTTATCCAAAAGCGGCTCCAGCACATAGATCCGGGCCCCCGGCTCCACGGATCTGCGGATCTTGGCCAGGATGCCGGTAATCTGCTCCAGGGAAAAACAATCCAGAAACTGGCTCATCCAGACCACTTCCGCCCCCTCGGGGAAGACGGATTCCGGGTCCAGGATGTCGCAGGGACGGCAACGGATGCGCCCGCTTAGTCCGGCCTCAGCCGCTTTTTGCTCGGCCACGCGGATCTGCCCCGGCAAATCAATGATGGTCACCTCCACTTCCGGGTCAAAGGCGCAACAGGCCAAAGCCAAGCGAGCCGTGTTTCCGCCCAAATCAAAAAGCCGTTTGGGCGGAGGGGAAAAGACCAAGGGCAGAACCTCGGGAAAGGCCAGATCCGAATAATAATGGTCAAAGGCGAACCAGCTTTTTCCGGCCCGCTCCGGCAGGGAGGACAACGCCTCGTAAATGCTTCGCCAGCCTTGACCGAACACTGCCAGACCCTCGGGGCGCCCGCTCCGTGCCGAATCCGCCAAGGACTGGGCTCCCTGGTAACATACATCCTGCACAAAATCAAAATTGACCTTGGTCAGTTCATCTTCCAACAAAAACCAGCCGACCTTGGCTAGGCGTAAGCGTTCTTCCACCCCGGAACCGCCCGCGCCGGTTTCGCCAGTTTCGCCGGAATCCGCCGGCCGGAACAGACCCATGACCAGCCCCATATCCATAAGCACTCCGGCCGCGTAGGGCGAAATCCCGGCCAGATCCGCCGCCTCCCGCCGGCTGAGGCCGCCCTCGCCGGCCTCGGCCACCCGACGTAGCAGCCCCAGCTCCCTAAGGGCATAGGCGGCCTGAAAGGCCAGCGGACCAAAGACGATCTTCTGCGCCTCGAACTTGGCCTGCAAAGCGGAAATTTCCCCGTATCCACGCTTTAATGTCATAACTTCCCCCTGTCAGGCTAAACGGGGCGACGCCACTTCCCCCCAAACACCCCGCGCCACTGACTTTCTTACGTCTTGCCTTTCTATGTCAACCGGATATGTTGCGCGAATGATTCAGGTGGAGAATTTACACAAGCGCTATGGGGAACGCCAGGTATTGCGGGATATTTCCCTGCAGGTGGAGGCCGGGGAAATATTCGGCATTGTCGGGCATTCCGGGGCGGGAAAATCCACCCTGCTGCGCTGCCTGAACGGCCTTGAAAAGTACGACTCCGGAACGGTCGTGGTCATGGACCAGGAGGTGGGCTCCCTAGCCGAAAAGAAACTACTGACCTTACGCCGCCGTATGGGGATGATCTTTCAGACCTTCAACCTGATGGAACGGCGCAATGTTTTTGAGAACGTAGCCTTCCCCCTGGAGGTCTGGCATACACCCAAGGCGGGTATCCGGGACCGGGTGGCGGCACTCCTGCGCCTAGTGGGACTGGAAGACAAGGCCGGGGAGCGCCCTGCCAACCTGAGCGGCGGACAGAAGCAGCGGGTAGGCATCGCCAGGGCCCTGGCCTTGAACCCGGAAATCCTCCTCTGCGACGAGGCAACTTCCGCCCTGGATCCGCGCACCACGCTTTCCATCCTGGATCTGTTGCGGGACATCAACGCCCGCCTGAACCTGACCATTATTCTGGTCACGCATCAGATGGAGGTGGTCAAGCGCATGTGCCGGCGCACCCTGATACTGGACAACGGGCTCGCCAGGGGAACGGGAGAGACCGCCGAGCTCTTTCTGGCCCCGCCGCCGGGGCTGCGTAGACTGATCCATGACGAATACGCCCATATCTCCCAGGGAGTGAACATCCGCCTGGGCTTCCCCAAGGAGATCGCCAGGGAGGGCATCATCAGCTCCATGGCCCGAAGCCTGGACCTGGATTTTTCCATTGTCGGCGGCAGCCTGGAGCGCTATCAGGAAGACGTGCTGGGCTTTCTGGTCATCAACGTGCTGCCTGAACACCTGGAAAAAACCCTGGACTACCTGCGGGCGCGGAAACTGCGCTGGCAGGTCCTGGACGACGGCCAGCCGGAGGACTGCCATGCCTGAAGCTCCTTCATCCTTCGCCCTTTGGCTGGAGCGTCTGGCCGCCCTGACCCCGGAACTGCTGGAGTCCAGCCTGGACACCCTGTACATGGTCTTCTTCTCCTCCTTTTTTTCCCTGCTGGCCGGTTTCGCCCTGGCCGTGTGCATGATCCTGACCGGACCCGCGGGCCTTAACCCCCGTCCGGGGATTTACCGGGTTCTGGACGTTGCCGTGAACCTAGGCCGCTCCTTTCCCTTCATCATCCTGCTCATCGCCATCATCCCCCTGACCCGCCTGATCACCGGAACCACCATCGGCAGCGCCGCCTCCATCGTTCCCCTGACCGTGGCCGCCATTCCCTTTGTGGGGCGGCTCCTGGAGGCTAATTTCCTGGAGGTGGATCGCGGCGTGCTGGAGGCGGCCCGCGCCTTCGGCGCGAACAACGCCCAGATCATCTTCAAGGTGATCCTTCCAGAGGCCCTGCCTGCCATCGTCCTGAATGTGGCCGTACTGGCCATCACCCTGCTGGGTTACTCGGCCATGGCCGGGGCCGTGGGCGGCGGAGGGCTGGGGGATCTGGCCATCAAGTACGGCTACAACCGCTTCCAGGTGGACGTGATGATTTACGCGGTGTGCATTTTGGTGCTGATGGTGCAGATCATCCAGTCGGTCTGCAACTTTTTCTACAAGAAGCTGCGCTGACATAACCCTTAATAAACGGAGTAAACCATGAAACACCTTCTTTTAGCCCTCTTTTTGCTGATTCTGCTCCCCGCCGGCGCCCTGGCCGCCGAGCGGCTGGTTGTGGGGGTGACCCCCTTCCCACACAAAGACATCATGCAACAGGCCGCCCCTCTGCTGGAAAAGACCGGCTACACCCTGGAGATCCGGGAATTCACCGATTACGTGCAGCCCAATTTGGCCCTAGGCGAAAAGCTCATCTTCGCCAATTTCTTCCAGCACATCCCCTACCTGGACAACATGAACGCGGAAAAGAAGCTGGACCTGGTCTGGATCGCCAAGATCCACATTGAACCCCTGGGACTCTATTCCAAAAAAATCAAGGATGTCGGTGAGCTGAAAAAAGGCGACCTGGTCACCGTGCCCAACGACCCGACCAACGAGGCCAGGGCCCTGCGCCTTCTGGAGGCCAACGGCCTGATCACCCTCAAGGAAGGAACGCTGATCACGGTCAAGGATATTGTGCAGAACCAGCGCGGCCTGGTCTTCAAGGAAATTGACGCCCCCCAGCTCCCCCGTACCCTGCCGGATGTGGCCGCCGCCGTGATCAACACCAACTTCGCCGGTGAAGCCGGGCTAATCCCGGCCAGGGACGCCCTGATCTCCGAAGGGGAGGAATCGCCCTATGCCAACGTCCTAGTGGTGCGCGGAGCCGACAAGGATAGTTCGGCCGCCAAGGCCTTGATCCAGGCCGTGCAGTCCCCGGAAGTAAAAAAATACATCCAGGAAACGCTCCTCCCCCGCGGTATCGTGCCTGCCTTTTAATCTTCAGGCCCGGCTGGCTACGGCCCGCTCCAGCAATTCCTTCAGCCTGAGACAAATTCTCTCCGGCCCGAAGCGTTCGGTGATTCCGGCGGCCTTCCGGTTCAGCTCCGGGGGAACCCGGCCTTCGGCAACTTGGCGCATGGCCTGGAGCAAGGCCGATAGATCCGGATCGGCCCAGCGCATTTCCGGCTGAAAGAGGGGGATTCTCTCCGTCATTTCCCGGGAGACCTGGACCATTTTATACGGCAGGAGCAGGCTGTTTTCGTGGCTCATAAATTCCAGGTTCCCGGAATAGCCGGTGGCGATCACCGTCTTGCCCAGGGCCATTGCGCTGGAAAGACTGAGCCCCCAGCCCTCGGCATGGTGCGGGCTGACATAGGCATCGCTAAGGATATGCAGGGCGGCCATGCGCCCCGCATTGAGCATTTCCATGATATTGACGACCTCCGGATAATCCTCCAGAGGAAGAGAAACCCGGTACTGTTTGAGCAGAAGCCGCACCGGATGGCGGCTTTCCCGGCACAACAGCTTGAAGGCGGCCAAGAGGCCGGAAAGGTTCTTGCGCGGGTTTGCCCCGTCCATGACCGATAAAAAGAGTGTTGCTCCTTCCGCCCCATGCCGCTTAAGCAAATTCCTCCCCCAATCCAGGTCCGCCGGCATGGCCTTGGGCCTTCGCACCACATGCGGCAACACCTCGGTATGGCCGCATACCCGGCTGAGGGCCTGCCGGGAAAACTCCGAACAGGTCCAAATGCCGGACGCCATAGACAAGGGGGGGCGCCAAGCCTGGGGAAGCTCCTCGTTTTCCCAAGGCAGGTAAAACACCGGCGGGTTTTGCCGCAGATCGGGCAACAAAGATAGCAGTTCCTCATAAAAATAGGGATCTTCGTGAACGATGAAAAGATCCGCCCGCCGGGCGCGGTCTGCCAGTTCCGCCTCAAAAACAAAATCCAGGCCGGAACGCTCCGCCCCGGTCTCCAGCCCCCCCCCCCCTCTATCCGGTAAATCCGGGTAATTGCAAACGACTTCATGCCCCAAGGCGCGCAAACAGGCGATATACTCCAACCCGGCCAGGCGATGGCTGATATAGGCGCTCAAATAGTAAAAAATACGCATAACGAGCCTGTTCCAAAAATTTTTGTCCCGATTGCCCCGCGTCTCTTATAGCTTTTCCACGTATTTTTTGATATACTGTAATTCGATATGCAGTTCCCTGACAAGTCTACGGCGATTTTTAAAAAATCAAGAACGAGTTATAATGGACGCTTTCCAAGTGACTGACATTGCCGCTGGATACCGAGCCTGTTGTAACGCGACACCCTAAAAAATCAAATGGACACAACATGGATGAAAAGGAAAAAAATCACAAAAAGAAACTGCTGGATGAGCTGGAACGGCTTGTTGATGCCGGCAGGATCGGTGATTTCGACATCGTCCTTAAACCCGAAAATTTGACCGGCAGTGAGACCGAAACTGTCCGTCTGATAAACAACGCCATCCAAAATTACCGGATGGCGGTTGAATATGACCTGATGAAATACAAACTCGCAAACGACGCCCTGGGCATCGCGCTTTGGGATATGGATGTTGTGAGCACAGACCCTGTCAACCCCAATAATAAATTCACATGGTCGCAGGAATTCAGGCATATGTTGGGGTTTTCCGATACACATGACTTCCCGGACATACTCTCAAGCTGGAGCGACAGGCTCCATCCCGAAGACAAGGAAAAGACGCTTGAGGCTTTCGCGGCGCACCTTGACGACCGCACCGGAAAAATACCGTACAACTTGGAATATCGCCTCATGCTGAAAAATGGTGATTACCGTTATTTTCACGCGTTCGGAACCACGCTACGGAACAACAAAGGAGTGCCGCTCAGGGTATCTGGCGCGCTGATGGATATAGACAAAAAAAAGCAAACACAGAGCCAACTGATGATAACATCAGACATCATACATCGTTCACCAAATTTTGTTTCTTATAAAGAGATTAACGGTAAATGTTTATATATTAACCCTGCGGCAACTTTAATTTCAGGATATACTCACGATGAACTAATGGATGATTACCTTGGTTTACTATTTGATGATAAAACATTAAATTTAATTTCAGATAAAGTTATTAAAGATCTACTAGAACATGGCATATCTAAGTATGAATGTAAATCAAAAATGAAAGATGGTACCATAAAAATGTTTTCTGTAACATCATTTTTAGTAGAAAAAAATACATTTGCTACTATAGCAACTGACATTACTGACATCAGAAAATTGGAAATTCAAGTTGCCGATACGGAATACACACAGATTTTAATTGATGCTACGCCACTAAGCTGTATATTAATTGATAAAAGCTTTAATGTTTTAACCTGTAATAAATCAGCGGTAGGGCTCTTCAAGGCATCAAAAAAAGAAGAAATAATAACTGCATTTTATGATCTCGCGCCGGAATATCAACCAAACGGCAGGTCGTCTAAGGAAGCCAGCTTTGATGCTATAAGCAAAGCGCATAGCGATGGCTATTACTCTCTCGAATGGGTTCATAAAAGTATAGATGGTGAACTGATACCCTGTGAAGTTACTCTCGTGCGCGTCAAATACAAAGATGAATATATCGCGGCCGGATACGCGCGCGATTTGCGGAAGCAAAAAGAAGCGGATGCGAAGATACGCGAAGCCGATGAACGTACAAAAATTATGTTTGACTCCATGCCTCTATGCGCAAACTATTGGACGAGAGATCATAAAATAGCGGACTGCAACGAAGAAGTCGTGAGGTTATTTAACCTTGCAAACAAACAGGAATATATTGACCGATTCAGCGAACTCTCACCCGAGTTCCAGCCGGATGGGAGCCACTCGGGTGAACTTGCGCCGATACTGGTAACAAAGGCGTATGAGGATGGCTATGGCCGATATGAGTGGATGATGCAGAATTTGCAAGGTGAACCGATACCCGTGGACCTCGTCCTGACCAGAATTAAACGTGGAGATGATTATATAGTCGTCGCCTATTTCCGCGATCTGCGTGAATTGAAAACGTTGCTGAATGATATAAATGACGAAAAAGAAAAATTCATGACGATGGCTCATTGGTATGAATCGCTTCTTGACGCGCTACCATTCCTGGTTACTTCTCAGGATTTGGATGAAAAATTTACCTTTATCAACGCAATCGCGGAGAAGGACTTTGGCAAAAAACGGAGAGGGGCTATTGGGGAACCGTGCAGTAATCTGGGTCTCAGTATATGTAACACGGATAATTGCGCCATCGCCTGCGCGAAAAAAGGCCGGATGCGTACATATTTCACGCATGAAGACAAGTCTTATCAGGTGGATGTAAAAATGCTGAAGGATTTGCACGGCGAAAAAACTGGCTATATCGAGATAATACAGGATATTACAAAGATGGAACACCTGGCAAAGCAACAAGCTGAAGCGAAAGCTGCCAGCGATGCGAAGTCGTTTTTTTTATCCACGATGAGCCACGAAATGCGGACGCCGATGAACGCAATTATCGGGATGGCCTCCATAGGTAAAAATGCAACTGATTTAGAGAGAAAAGACTACGCGCTGAGCCATATTGAAAAGGCTTCGATACATCTGCTGGGTGTCATTAACGATGTGCTCGATATGTCAAAAATCGAGGCGCGCAAACTGGAGTTGACCCATACGCCCTTTGACTTGCGAGATACGTTAAAAAAGGCCGTTTCCCTTATTCAGGTCAACCTTGAAAAAAAGCGGATTCAATTTTCCATGGATATGGCCGAAGGCGAATACTTTTTCTTCGTCGGCGACGATCAGCGCTTGACGCAGATTATCACAAATCTGTTGTCAAACGCAGTGAAATTCACGCCTGATGGAGGCAAAATCAGCATTTGCGTTTCCAGGGAATGGGAAGATCGCAAATTTTGCAAGCTGCGTTTTGCGGTGGCCGATAGCGGAATAGGCATATCAACCACGCAACAGGAAAAGCTATTCAACCCGTTTGAACAAGCGGAACGCGGCACCACCAGGAAGTACGGAGGCACGGGGCTTGGTCTTGTCATTTCAAAACATATCATAGAGCTTATGGGCGGCAGAATTTGGGTGGAGTCGGAAATCGGCAAAGGCTCCCGCTTCATTTTTACAGTAAAATTGCCGCGTGATGAAAAAAAACCTTACCCGCCGCCCGCTCGCGACGGCAACAACCGGGCTTTTGCAAGAGGCAGGGACGGCAGGTTTTCCGGCAAAAAACTGCTCCTTGCCGAAGATATAGAAATCAACCGTGAAATACTGATCGCCTTATTGGAAGGTACGGGAATGGTAGTTGACACGGCCGAAAACGGAAAGGCCGCCCTTGATATGGTCAGGTCGGCACCGGATAAATATGATTTGGTGTTCATGGATATGCAGATGCCTGAAATGGACGGGCTAGAGGCGACCCGGCAAATACGCGCGCTTACCTCGCCTTATTGTAAGGCGCTGCCAATAATAGCCATGACCGCCAACGTCTTTCAGAGCGACATAGAGCGATGTCTCGCGGCCGGCATGAATGATCACATCGGCAAGCCGTTTAATATATCCGCAGTGTTGGATAAACTGAGTAAATATATATAAGACGGCCTCAATCCAGTCCAAGCCTGTGGGCTATTTCCCTGGCCGCCGTGCGGCCCGCCCCCATAGCCAGAATGACCGTGGCCGCGCCGGAAACGATATCTCCGCCGGCAAAGACGTTGGGAATGGAAGTTTCGCCGTTGGCGTCCGCATCGATGTAACCCCACTTATTGAGCGCCAGGCCGGGCGTGCCCCGCAGAAGGACGGGGTTGGCGCTGGTGCCCACGGCAATAACCGCGAGATCCGTGGGCAGGGTGAAGACTGATCCGGGAATGGGCCTGGGCGCCCGCCGTCCTGAGGCATCCGCTTCGCCCAGCTCCATTCGCTGCACTTCCACCGCCGCCAGACGCCCTTCCGCGTCCTCCATAAAACGCAACGGCGCGGAGAGCAGTTCAAAACGCACCCCCTCCTCCCGAGCGTGATGCACCTCTTCCAGGCGGGCCGGCAGTTCTTTCATGGTGCGGCGATATACTATATGCACGGATTCCGCTCCCATGCGCACGGCAG
>Ga0082212_10000259_pt1 | contig 77755 bp, 69 predicted proteins | sample TergutNt197P3_FD_71548 | JGI IMG/M metagenome (GOLD analysis project Ga0082212, IMG submission 71548) | Neocapritermes taracua P3 segment gut microbial communities from Petit-Saut dam, French Guiana - Nt197 P3 | ecosystem: Host-associated > Arthropoda: Insects > Digestive system > Gut ...
CCCGGAGCGTGATGCACCTCTTCCAGGCGGGCCGGCAGTTCTTTCATGGTGCGGCGATATACTATATGCACGGATTCCGCTCCCATGCGCACGGCAGTCCTGGCGGCATCCATCGCCACATTGCCCCCGCCATAAACTGTTACCTTGCGTCCGGGATAGCTGGGGGTGTCATGCTTGGGAAAATCATAGGCCCGGCCTAGGTTCACGCGGGTCAGATACTCATTGGCCGAGAACACGCCGATGAGGTTCTCTCCGGGAATGTTCAGAAACTGCGGTAGCCCTGCCCCCACGCCGATGAATACGGCCCCGAAACCCTGATCCAGGAGTTCCTGGATGGTAAAACTCTTTCCGCCAACGGCGTTGGTTATGAAGCTGACCCCCAAGCGGGCTAGGGAGGAAATTTCCGCCTCCACTACCCCGGTCTTGGGCAGCCGGAATTCCGGAATGCCGTAAGATAATACCCCGCCCAAGGCGTGCAGTGCCTCGAAGACCGTGACCTCGGCCCCCCTTGAAACCAGATATCCGGCCACCGTCAGCGAGGCCGGACCGGACCCGATGCAGGCCACCCGCGGCCCGGAAGCGGCCTCCTTGGATAAAACCTCGGACCGGGGCGCGCCGGAGGCCAGGCGCCTGTCGGCCGCGAAGCGTTCCATGGCGCCAATAGCTATGGGCTGCCCCTTGGCCGTCAGGATACATTTGCCCTCGCACTGGATTTCCTGGGGGCAGACCCGGCCGCAGACCGCAGGTAAACTGTTGGTACTGGCGAGGATCTCGTAGGCTTGATCCGGATCGCCCTCCGCAATGGCCCTGATAAATCCTGGGATGTCCACATCCACAGGGCAACCGCCGCGACAAAGAGGCTTTTTGCATTGCAGACAGCGCCCGGCTTCCTGCCTGGCCTGTTCCGGGCTATACCCCAGAGCGACTTCCCGAAAATTCAGCACCCGTTCCTCTGGCGGCTGACAGGGCATGGGAATCCTGGGGGCAAGGCCTTTTTTCTCCGTGCTTTCCTTGGGAGCCTCCCCCATGCATTCGCAATAGAGGGCATGGGAATGACACTCCTGATCTTTGAAGGTGGCGAGACGCCGGCCGAGTTCGGCGAAATCCACCTCGCTCCCGTCAAATTCCGGACCATCCACACAGGTGAACTTCACCTGCCCGCCAACGGTCGCACGGCAGGCGCCACACATGCCGATGCCGTCCACCATGATGGAATTCAGGCTGACGGTGACCGGCACGCCAAAAGGCGCGACCGCCTTGACCACGGCCTCCATCATCGGCACCGGTCCAACGGCCACCACTTCCTTGACGCTTTTGTCCACCCGCAGGCGATCCACCAGCAGATCCGTCACTATCCCCCGGCGGCCCAAGCTTCCGTCATCGGTGGAGACCAGCACCTCAGGGCAAAAGGCGCGCAGTTCCTCGTGATAGAGCAAGAGATCCCGGCTGCGGGCACCGATGACCGCGACCACATGGTTGCCCGCCTCATGGTGTCCTTTGGCGATATGGTGCATGGCGGCGATGCCGGTGCCGCCGCCCGCGCAGATAACCGTGCCTCCCCCCGCCTCAATGCGGGTGGGATTGCCCAGAGGCCCGCAAAGATCCTGCAGGGCGTCGCCCTCCTTCAGGCTTTCAAGAACGGCGGTGGTTTTGCCCAGCACCAGATAGACAATGGTGATGGTCCCGGCTTCCACATCCTTATCGGCTATGGTCAGCGGAATGCGCTCGCCTTCCGGGCTGGCGCGCAGAATCACAAAGCTGCCGGGCCTGGCGACCCTGGCGATCTGCGGGGCATGCACCAGTAAGCGGCTGGTGCGTCCTGGAATAAGCGCTTCTTTTTTCACAATGAGCGACGACATGCCATCCCCCCTGAAAAAACGGGTGCCTGCGAACAAAAACAACCGAATCCTGGCAATCTTGTTTATTTTCTACCTTGATTTACAAGGCATTTCAGACTGTACCGGATTCGGCTGCTTTGAAATTTGGAGCGGGAAACGGGATTCGAACCCGCAACTTTCAGCTTGGGAAGCTGACGCTCTACCGTTGAACTATTCCCGCTTTTACCATTTATTTCAGCACGTTACTCCATGCTGAATCTAGTCCTTGAGTTCTGCCGTAATTTCTTTTCTGAAGTGGATAACATGATCCATGCCAAGGGCTGAATCCTTTTTATACCAGCCGGACACCAACGTCAACCGGGACAACCCGCCGAATATGATCTGGAGACGTGACCCTGTTACTTGCAAGTGTGCCGATAAAAAGTCAGGACGCCCGACAAGCGCCGCCCCTTGCCAAAGACCCTGGTTTGAGGTAATATATTGATAATTATGCCTTTCGTGTTTCTTTCACGAAAACATGCGGGGCAGGACAAAAAGTCGTCCTCGCGTCGGCGCTGGTCTCGGATCTATTCCCAACATTAATCAGGAGGAAAAAGATTATGAAAAAAACTCGACTTCCGGGCATACTGACCGCTGTGCTTTTAATTGTGTTTTGCTCGCCGGTTCTGGCCGCGCAACCCGAGGTCAAACGGGGGGATCATTTCATAACCGTGCTCACCGGTCCCTCCAGCGGCATCTATTTCCCCATCGGAGGCTCCTTCTCCACCTTTATCGGCACACTGGGATACAAAACCTCGGCCACGGCCACGGGGGCTACCGCCGAAAACATCAACGCCCTGCTTACCGGCCAGGGAGAAATGGCCATAGCCATGGCTGACGCCGTCATCCAGGCCGTCGAATCCTTCGGCGCCTACGAGGGCAAACCGCAGTCAAAAGACCTGCGCGCCATGATGGGCTTGTGGCCCAATGTCTGCCAAATTGTCACCACCGCCGATTCTGGCATCAAAAGTTTTGCCGACCTCAAGGGCAAGCGTATCGGAGTGGGTGCCCCCAATTCCGGGGTGGAGATCAACGCCCGGATGATGTTCGAGGCCCACGGCATGAGCTACAAGGACTGCCGGGTGGATTACCTGAATTACGGAGAAGCCATAGACCAGATTAAAAACGGCCTCTGCGACGCGGCCTTTGTGACCTCCGGCCTGGGCAACGCCACCATACGGGAACTCGGAACCTCCAAAAAAATCGTCTTTGTGCCGGTCGAAGGTGAGGCCTTGCAGAGGTTGATCGCCAAGTATCCTTTCTATGTGCCCTTTACAATTCCGGCCACGGTGTACGGCACGGATGCCGATACCAGCACCGCAGCGGTTATGAACATCATGCTGGTGGACATCAAACTGCCGGATGCCGTGGTTTATGATTTGCTCGACAATATCTATTCCCCCAAGGGCTTGGAGGCGATCCACGCCTCCCATGCCACGGCCAAGGCCAACATAACGCCGGAAACGGCCCTGCGCGGCATACTCGGCACCTCTGTGCCGTTACATAGCGGGGCGGAGCAGTATTATAAAGATAAAGGTATGATCAAGTAGTTCAGGCCCAGCCGATGTCTTTTATGATGACCCGTAGATCGCCGGGGAAAAAATTTTCCCCGGCGGGTTTTCTGATATTTGCCTTTGGCGCGGCCGCTTCCGCTTGCGCCGTTCTTTTTGAACCGCTCGCGCCTTCAGAAACCGCTGCCGAGATCATGATGTTGCGCATCTATGATCGAAAAAAAGAAATCCTGTATGCCGAAGCCCCAGCCAAGGTGAACAGCCGCCTCTTTTTCGGCTGGATCCATTCTCTGGAAAAAATACCCTGGAACGAGTATTACCACTTGGATGAAAAGGGCAATCTGGTGCTGGACGCCATAGATTTTCCGGCTTTCGGGGCCGGCATCCCGGCGGATGCCGGTCGTGTCTGCTATGTACGCGACGGTTTGATCCACATGGAGGAAATCGGCCAAGTATTCACGGAGTTGGTTTGGCTCAATTCGCATACGGCCACCAGGGAGATCATGCTGGACGGCAGGATGGTCACGCGAGGGGCCGATTTGCCGCACCACACGGAGATATGGCTGCGTATTGAAAAAGGAGAAAGACATGGGACGCCCTGAAGATGCCGGCTCCCTCCTTTTGAAAGGCGCGCTTCCGGGCGCGGAACCGGAAGTGTCGGATGAGGCCATTGCCGACGCCATGAAGGGCGTGCTCAGCGAAGAGCAGCAGAAACTCCTGGAAAACCTGGACAAAGAGTCACACACCCGCAAGCTGGTTTCGCCGATCATTGAAAGAGTCTTTTATCTGCTCTGCATCGTGGTCAGCCTGTACCATTTCATCACCGCCTTTGTCGGCACCCCGGTCGTGCTCGAGCATCGTTCGCTACATGTCGGAATGATGCTGACCTTGGGCTTCATCATGTACCCTTTCGGCAAGAAAAGCGGCTATAAGGCCCTGGGCTGGTTTGACTGGCTGTTCATCGCCCTAGCTATGGCCGTTCCGATCTATATCTGGACCGATTATCTGGGAGTGGTGGAACGGGCCGGCAATCCGGGGCTTTTCGACTTGATCGCGGCTACCGTCCTGGTCGCGCTGGTGCTGGAAAGTTCGCGGCGCACGGCTGGCTGGGCCCTGACCATCCTGTGCCTCGCTTTCATCGCCTATGGACTGTTCGGGCGTGGTCTGCCCGGCATGTTCGGACACCGGGGTTACACCTGGATGCAGCTCTCCAACCATCTCTTCGCCAATACCGAGGGGATCTACGGCACTTCCGTAAGTGTGGCGGCCAGCTATATTTTTCTGTTCATCCTGTTCGGCGCGGTCATGGGAAAATCCGGCATGGGCGCTTTCTTCAACGACCTAGCCATGGCTCTGGCCGGGCACAGCAAGGGTGGCCCGGCCAAGGTGGCGGTCATAGCCTCCGGCCTGCTCGGCTCCATCAACGGTTCGGCCGTGGCCAACGTGGTCACCACCGGCGCTTTCACCATACCCTTGATGAAAAAAGTCGGCTACTCCAAAAACTTTGCCGGGGCGGTGGAGGCTTCGGCTTCGGTTGGCGGGCAATTGCTCCCGCCGATCATGGGGGCGGCCGCTTTCATCATGGCCGAAATATTGAGCATGCCCTATTCGGTTATCATCGTACACGCAGCGGTGCCGGCCATGTTGTACTACATGGGCATCATCATCCAGGTACACCTGCGGGCCGGCAAACTAGGCCTAGTCGGCCTGCCGAAAAATCGTCTGCCTCTTGTCAAGGAGGTCATGAGACAAAGGGGACACCTGCTCATCCCCATCGGCGTCCTGCTCTACCTGCTGCTTTTTTCCGGCACTACGGTCATTTATGCCGCAGTCATCACTATTGTGGCGACTATTGTCACGGCCAGCCTCAAAAAGTCAACACGCATGAACTTCAGGACCATTTGCGACGCCTTCGCCGAAGGTGCCAAACAGACGGCGTCAGTCGCCATCGCCTGCGCCTGCGTGGGCGTCATTATAGGCGTAACCTCCAAGACCGGCTTCGGGCTGACCATGGCCAACGCCATCATCTCCCTGGGTAGCCACAGCCTGCTGTTCACCCTGCTGTTCACCATGGTCACCTGCATGATCCTGGGCATGGGGGTGCCGTCAATTCCCGCCTACATCATCACGGGCACCATCGCCGCACCAGCCTTGGCCAAGCTGGGCATTCCGCTCCTTTCAGCGCACCTGTTCGTCTTTTATTACGCCATGTTCGCCAACCTGACCCCGCCGGTGGCCCTGGCGGCGTTCGCGGCTGCGGGGCTGTCCGGAGGCGAGCCGGTCAAGACGGGCTTCTCCGCCGTCAAGCTGGCCCTAGCGGGCTTTATTGTGCCCTACATGTTTGTGTATTCGCCGCAACTGTTGCTGATCAACACCACCTTCCTGGAGGGGGTGCGGGTAACAGCCGGGGCATGTCTGGGGGTGTTTCTCATAGGCATAGCCGTTGAAGGTTACCTGTTTGCCGGAATACACGCCCTGTTGCGTATTATCGCATTTATCGCCGCCCTGTGCCTAATTGACATCGGAATTTACACGGACCTTTTCGGGTTGGCCGTGCTGACCCTGCTTTTCCTGGTTCAGCGACATCTTGCCGGACAAAATCCGCGGTCCGCGGTCTCCGGCCCATAGCTGTCGTCCAAGCGCCTATGGGGCAGCCTTCCAGCGCCCACCTTTCAAATAGCCGTTGGCGAAATCCATGGCTGACAAGCTCCGGCCACCGGCCGGTTTCATCCGCTCCAGGCCGTAGAGCCCGTCCTGGCAGACCACCGGCAACACATCCTCCCGCAAGGGCAAAAGTTCCCCGAGCTGGAAGGCGGCCGCCGCCTTTTTGTCCGCCTCGTTCTCCAGGGGACGGCCTTTTTGCACCAGCAAAGAAATCCCTTCGCGGGCGCCCTCGCCCCTTTCCGCTAAATCCAAGCGTACCTGCGCCCCGGGCCAGGGAGTGACCCCACGGACATGGTTATGCAACTCTCTGGCGCTCCTGGTAAAATCCAGCCAGCCGTCGGCCTTGTTCAACCTAGAGGCATAGGTGGCCCTGGATTCATCCTGAGGGATTTCACGCAAACGCCCCTCCGCCAGCCTTTCCAGGGTCTCGACCAGCAAGCGGCCGCCCAGAAGCGCCAGTTCATCGTGCACTTCCCCGGCATCCTGTTCAAAACCTATGCCCATGGCGCGCTGGAGTAGGATGGGGCCGCTGTCCAGCCGGCGCTCCATACGCATGATGCTCACTCCGGTACGCAACGCTCCGGCCATGATCGCCCGTTGGATAGGGGCTGCGCCGCGCAGCTCCGGCAGGAGCGAGGCATGCACATTCAAGGCCCCCAGAGGAGGCAGGTCCAGCACCGCCTGGGGCAGGATCAGCCCATAGGCCGCCACCGCGAATAGATCCGCCCCCAGGGCGGCCAGTTCTTCCACGGTTTCCCCGTCCCCGAAATTCCCCGGCTGGCGCACCGGCAGACCACGCTCAAGGGCCAGACGCTTCACCGGGCCCGGCGACACTAGGGCACCACGTCCCGCCGGGCGATCCGGCTGGCAGTAAACCGCCAGGATTTCCGCCCCTGGAAAGACCAACAAGGCCTCCAGGGAGGCCGCGGCAAATTCCGGCGTGCCCATGAAGGCCAGCTTCACGGCCTCTCCGTCATCAGCAGGGCCTTTTTACGCTTTACGGTATAAAGATTGCGTTTCAGGCGGCTGAGATGATCCAGGAAAAGCCGCCCTTCCAGATGATCGCATTCGTGTTGCAGGCAGATGGACCGCACTCCGTCAGCCTCTTCCGTAAAAGGACGCCCTTCCAGGTCCAGCGCCCGCACCCGCACCCTGGAGGCGCGTTCCACCGACGCGCGCAAATCCGGCACCGAAAGACAGCCTTCCTCTGATTCCTGCTTCTCTTCTCCCAGGAATTCCAGTTCCGGGTTAATATATACCTTGGCCCCCTCTCTCTTGGAGGGACCGCTGAAATCCGTCACCACCAGGCGCAGGAGCCGGTCCACCTGGGGGGCGGCCAGACCGATGCCTTCCTCGGCGTACATGGTTTCCACCATATCCCCGGCCAGGACGCGGATCTCCTCGGTAATCTCCGTAATGGGCTCCCCTTTGCGGCGCAAACGCTCATCCGGATATCGCAATATTTCCAATTTCATCCATGCTTTCCTGTTTTATCCAGTTTCGCCAAAGAGTTACCACCTATGACCCGGCAAGGCAAGAGGCGGAAAGCGATGCCGCTATACGGCCCCCCAGAATCATGCTAAAGAAACCCCATGTCCGTTTTAACAGTCGTCTTTCTTGTTATTCTAATATGTTACATGAACTTTGCCCTGATCTGCAACGTGATATACTGGTATGAAAGCATAAACTCGCCGGAGGCGGCCATGAACCAGCCCAAGCCAGGCCTCCGGGTCTGTCTGGCCTGCTATGCAGAGAGTCTGGCCAGCCTCTTCATATGCGCCCTGATCTTTCCCCTGGCCCCCCTGACCCGCCGGTCGGCCACCTCCGCGCCCGGCGTAAAACCTCCATTAATTCTCATCCACGGCCTTTACAACCATTCCGCCGTCTGGATCTATATGGGCCGGCGCTTCCACCAGGAGGGTTTCGCCTGTTCCACCTTTTCCTACCACAGTTTTTTCACCTCCACCCAGGACATCCTGCAAAGACTGGAAAAGCATGTGCGAGCGGTGGAAACGTCCTTTCCAGGGCAAAAACCCATCTTCGTCTGCCACAGCCTGGGCGGTCTCCTGTTCCGCCACTGGTTGCTCCAGGGAGAAAACCACACACGCCCCGGTGGGGCGCTGACCATGGGTACCCCGCACCAGGGCAGCAAAACGGCCGCCCTGGCCCCCGGAGCCTTGGCCAAAAACCTCCTGCCCGCTTCCGGCTTCCTCCGTTCCCTGCAAAACGCCCCCAAAACGAATCCTCCATGCGTCTCCCTGGTCAGCTCCACCGACGAGGCCGTGCTCCCGGCCTCCAGCCTCCTCCCCCCGAAAGGCTGGCGTCTGCGCTTCGCCCCCGGCGGGCACTTCAGCATGCTCTTCCGTCCGTCCGTCGCCGACCTGGTCATTAGCGAACTGCGGAAAATGGCAGCCACCGGTTGCCATTAACGGAATTTAGGATATACGAAAAAACATGCGGCTGCTCAAATCCACCATACCGGCCATGATGCTCGCCGACCTCTGCGCCTTGTTCCTAGCCTTCATCCTGGCTTACCTGACACGCAGCAGCCTGGACGCCTTCGCCGTTAATCGCAGCTATCTCGGCCTCGCGCCGCTGATTCTCTGCTTCATCCCGCTTTATGCCGCTTTCGGCCTTTACCCCGGTCTGCTCCTGGCCGGGCCGGAACACTTGAAACGCCTGAGCATCGCCAGCAGCGTAGGCATGCTCTTTTTCGGGACCGTGCTCTTTGTCGGCCAAGTCGGGTATGCCTATTCACGTTTCGTGGTGCTCTTCTTCTGGCTGCTGGCCCTCTTCGCCGTACCTCTGGCCCGTTTCTACTCCAAAAAAATATACAGCCGCTTCGCCTGGTGGGGATATCCGGTCATCCTGATCGGCAAGAGCAGGCTTACCGCGCTAATCGCCGGACAACTGCGCGGCGCCCCGGAACTCGGACACAGGACGGTGGCGGTCTTCAACCTGGACGAAGAAACCCTCCCGGTATCCGGCATAAATACGGAACTTCTGCCGGACGACCCGGAAACGGCCAAAGAGCGACTAGGCGCGGCCGGGTGTGGAGCGCCCCAAATCACGGCCGTGTTGGTCATGGAGGGACTCTCCCCGGAACAGCAGCAAAAAATCTATCCCTTGGCCGAGGCGCGCTTCCGACGCCTGATCATCATCCCGGACGCCTCCATGAACATCAGGCTTTCCGTAAACCTCTCCATGTTTTGCTCACGCCTTTCCTTAAGTCTGCGCCAAAACCTGCTAGACCCATGCCGTCTGCAACTCAAATATGCCATGGATCTGGGACTAGCCGTCCTGATGGCCGCGCCGCTGCTGCCCTTTTTTTTGCTGATCAGCCTGGCCATAGCCCTGGACAGCCGGGGGCCTGTTTTTTACCGGCAGGAACGCCTCGGCCAAGGCGGACGCAAAATAAGGATCTGGAAATTCCGCACCATGTATAAAAACGCGGACCAGATCCTGGACGTCTGCCTGACCGGAAATCCCACGCTGCACGAAGAATGGCGCCAAAACCACAAATTGAGAAGCGACCCACGGATTACCAGGGTGGGCAAGTATTTGCGTAAAGCCAGCCTGGATGAGTTGCCGCAACTTTTTAACATTTTCCAGGGCGACATGAGCCTGGTGGGCCCCCGCCCCATAGTGGAGGAAGAGGTGAAAAAATACGGCGCGGCTTTTGAATTGTATAAAAAAGTCAAGCCGGGCATCAGCGGTCTCTGGCAGGTTTCCGGCCGTAACAACACAAGCTATGCCGCCAGAGTAGCCCTGGACGAAGCCTACATCGCCAACTGGTCGGTCTGGCTGGATATTTACATCCTGGTGCGCACCCTGCCGGCCGCCCTGACCGCCGAAGGGGCGTACTAAAAGTTCCGCCGCGAAACGCTTCCGTAAAATATTTTTTTCTTGCCTTTTTCACCCCGCGCGGATAATAGCGTGTGTCTCTGGCTGGTGTAGCTCAACTGGCAGAGCAGCTGATTTGTAATCAGCAGGTTGCGGGTTCGACTCCCATCACCAGCTCCAGGTCAGAGCAACGGACGCGGAATTGAACGGCTTTGGCTTATGCCATGAACGTCTCTTCGGCGAAAAAATGCTCAGGCCACGCAGCCCACGGTGGGGTGCCCGAGCGGCTAAAGGGAGCAGACTGTAAATCTGCCGTCAGTTGACTACGGTGGTTCGAATCCATCCCCCACCACCAGCTTCCGCCAAGCACGGCCACGGCGGAAGAAGGGCGGAAAATTTACCTGGCCGTCAAAAGGCAAAGGGCTGTAGGAGACAGTGCGCCTGTCGGAGAACTACGGCGAATGCGCGGGAATAGCTCAACGGCTAGAGCATCAGCCTTCCAAGCTGAGGGTTGCGAGTTCGAATCTCGTTTCCCGCTCCATTCCAAGCATCCGTGTTCCTCTTTCCGCGCGCTCATAAACAAAGCCCACATAGCTCAGTAGGTAGAGCGCGTCCTTGGTAAGGACGAGGTCAGCAGTTCAATCCTGCTTGTGGGCTCCAGGCATACAGGATCAATTTAACTTCAGAAAAACAAGGCAGGGAATTGATTATGGGCAAGGAAAAATTCATTCGCACCAAGCCGCACGTCAATATAGGCACCATCGGCCATATTGACCACGGCAAAACCACGCTGACCGCGGCCATCACCAAGGTGGCCCATTTGCGCGGTCACGGCAAATTCAAGTCTTTTGACGAGATCGACAAGGCCCCGGAGGAGAAAGAGCGCGGCATCACCATCTCCACCTCGCATGTGGAGTATGAAACAGAAAATCGCCACTATGCGCATGTGGACTGCCCCGGCCACGCCGACTACATCAAAAACATGATTACCGGCGCGGCCCAGATGGACGGCGCCATCCTGGTGGTGGCGGCCACTGACGGCCCCATGCCCCAGACCCGCGAGCATATTCTGCTAGCCCGCCAAGTGGGTGTGCCTTCACTGGTGGTCTTCCTGAACAAGTGTGACCTGGTGGATGACACGGAACTCCTGGAACTGGTGGAACTGGAAGTGCGCGAACTGCTCTCCAAGTACGGCTATCCGGGCGACGACATCCCGGTCATCCGAGGTTCGGCGCTGAAGGCTCTGGAAGTCAGCGATGCCGCCTCCGATGACGCCAAGGGCGTGCTGGAGCTTCTGGACGCCTGCGACAACTACATCCCCCAGCCCAAACGCGATGTGGAGAAGCCCTACCTCATGCCCATTGAAGACGTCTTCTCCATCTCCGGCCGCGGCACGGTGGTGACCGGCCGGGTGGAACGTGGGCTCATCAAGGTCGGTGAAGAAGTGGAAATCGTGGGCATCCGCGATACCCAGAAGACCACCTGCACCGGGGTGGAAATGTTCCGCAAGCTCCTGGATCAGGGACAGGCCGGTGACAACGTGGGCATACTCCTGCGCGGCATCAAGCGCGAAGAAGTGGAGCGCGGCCAAGTGCTGGCTGCCCCCAAGTCCATCACCCCGCACAAGAAATTCAAGGCCGAGGTCTATGTTCTTTCCAAGGACGAAGGCGGCCGGCACACCCCCTTCTTCTCCAACTATCGCCCGCAATTCTATTTCCGCACCACGGACATCACCGGAGTGATCCAGTTGGCCGAAGGTGTGGAAATGGTCATGCCCGGCGACAACTCCACCTTCATCGTGCAGCTCATCCACGCCATAGCCATGGAGCAGGGGCTGCGCTTCGCCATCCGCGAAGGCGGCCACACGGTAGGCGCCGGGGTGGTCACGGAAATACTGGAGTAAAACCCGATGCGCGTGAACATACTGCTGGCCTGCACCGAATGCAAACGGCGCAATTACTCCACCAGCAAAAATAAAAAGAACACCACCAGCAGACTGGAAATTAAAAAATTCTGCCCGTGGGACAAGAAGGTTACCCTGCACCGCGAAACCAGGTAGACGCCCGGCGCCGGCCAATCCGGCGCTGAGGCTTGCGTAGGGCAGTAGCTCCAACGGTAGAGCGGCGGTCTCCAAAACCGTAGGTTGGGGGTTCAAATCCCTCCTGCCCTGCCATTTTGAGGCAATATGATTGCAAAAAACAGCAAAAACGACGAAGCCCGCAGGATTGGTCTGACCCAAAAGATCGACCTGGCCCGAACCTACTTTGAAGAATCCAGGACGGAGCTGAAAAAGGTCACCTGGCCCACCCGGACGGAAGTGCGGGTAACCACGCTGGCCGTGCTTATCCTTGTCGCCATAATGTCCATATTCCTCGGCGTCATCGATTACGCGCTGGTCCGGATAGTCCAGATCATAACCTCGCTGGGTGTGTAAGATGAACGAGAATGAAACCGGCCAGCCTCGCAAACGCTGGTACATAATGCATACATACTCCGGCTTTGAAAACCGGGTGGAGCTGACCATCCGTGAAATGATGCGCACCGGACAGGATGCCGGGGCCATCGAAGAGGTGATCATCCCCACCGAACGCATCATCGAGCTGGCCCACGGCGCCAAAAAAACTTCCACCCGCAAGTTTTTTCCAGGTTACGTGATGGTGCGCATGACCATGAACGACGCTTCCTGGCACCTCATCCAGTCCATCCCCAAGGTGACCGGCTTTGTGGGCGGGAAAAACCGCCCCACGCCCATGCTGGACAGCGAGGCCGAACGTATCATCGCCATGATGGAAACACGGCACGAGCAACCCCGGCCCAAGTTCAACTTCGAGCGTGGCGACGAGGTGCGGGTGATTGACGGTCCCTTCGGGGGCTTCAACGGGATGGTGGAAGACGTCAATTTTGACAAGGGTAAACTCCGGGTTTCCGTATCCATCTTCGGCCGGCAGACCCCGGTTGAGCTTGATTTCGGACAGGTTTCCAAGGGTTAGGAACCTGTTCGCTTAATAAGGAAAAGCACCATGGCCAAAAAAGAAATCGCCAAGATCAAACTCCATCTCCCCGGCGGGGCGGCCACCCCTTCTCCTCCGGTCGGGCCGGCCCTGGGGCAGCACGGCCTGAACATCATGGAGTTCTGCAAGGCCTTCAACGCCAAAACCGCAGATCAGAAAGGCACGGTTATCCCTGCCGTGATCACGGTTTACCAGGATCGTTCCTTCAGTTTCATAACCAAAACCCCGCCAGCCCCGATCCTGTTGCTCAAGGCCGCCAAAAAAGACAAAGGCTCCGGTGAGCCCAACCGCAACAAAATTGGCACGGTCAGCCATAAGGATGTGGAGGACATCGCCCGCCTGAAGCTGCCGGACCTGACCGCCAAGGATCTGGAGGCGGCCAAGCGTTCGATCATCGGCACGGCCCGGAGCATGGGCCTTGATGTAAACTGAGGCAAACTAACGTTTAATCAACCGCACTGCCGGTCGTCCCGGACGGGCAAACCGGCAGGAGATTCAAACGAGTGAAGGTAAGGTGGGTATAATGCCCAAACATGGAAAAAAATACCGCAAAACTGTGGAAAATATTGATCTTTCGGTCAAGCTCCCGGTGGAAGACGCTGTAAGCAAGGCCCTCAGCGCCTCCTACGCCAAGTTTGACGAAACGGTGGATTTGGCTCTGCGACTGGGGGTTGATCCCAAGTATTCCGACCAGATGGTCCGCGGGGCCATCGCCTTGCCCCACGGCCTTGGCAAGACCATGCGGGTGGCGGTGTTCTGCAAGGGAGACAAGGAAGCAGAAGCCAAGGCGGCCGGGGCTGATTTTGTGGGCGGCGAAGATTTGGTGGCCAAGGTCAAGGAAGGTTTCTTGGATTTTGACTCGGCCATCGCCACGCCTGACGTAATGGCCCTGGTGGGGCAGATTGGGCGTATCCTCGGGCCGCGCGGCCTGATGCCCAACGCCAAGACCGGCACCGTGACCATGGACGTGGGCAAGGCGGTCAAGGAAGTCAAGGGCGGCCGGGTTGAATTCCGGGTGGACAAGGCCGGGGTGCTCCATGCCCCCTTGGGCAAGGTCTCCTTCGGGCCGGAAAAAATCCTGGACAACCTCAAAACCCTCCTGGCCGAAGTGAACCGTCTGCGCCCCTCGGCGGCCAAAGGCGCCTACATGACGGGCATGGCGGTTTCCACCACCATGGGACCGGGGTTCAAGGTGGACCCGGCGGCGCTCGGCAAGTTCATCGAAAAATAGGCCGGGCCGAAATATTGGCAGAGGACATAGAATTCCCGGGTCGAAGACAGCAGGCGTACGGAAAGAACCTTTCCGTCCTTAATCTCCTGCCGAGATGCTTTTTGGCTCAGTAATTCTACCAGCAACACCCAATTCAGGAGAGTCGAGTGAACAGAGACGAAAAAGCCGCAGTGATCGCCCGGATCAAATCCACGGTCAGTGACGCGCCCATCGCGGTGGTTTCCGACTTCAAGGGCATGCCGGTGGAAGAAATGACGCAACTCAGGGTCAAAATTCGCGCTGCGGGCGGCGAGCTCGTAATCGTGAAAAACACCTTGGCGCGCATTGCCTTTACCGGCACCAAACACGAGGCGATCAAGGACATGTTCCGCGAAAATTGCGGCGTGGCCGTCGGCCATGAAGATCCTGTCGCCCTGGCCAAGGCTGTCACGGACAGCGCAAAAACCAGCAAAACCCTGGTCATCAAGCACGCCAGCCTAGAGGGGCAGGTGCTGAACTCCAGGCAGCTGGAAGACCTGGCTAAGCTCCCCGGCAAACAGGAGCTTCTGGCCATGACCCTGGGCACGTTGAACGCCGTGCCGACCAACTTTGTGTCGCTTTTCGGCAACATCATTCGCGGGCTGCTCTACGCGCTTAAAGCCGTGGAAGAAAAAAAGGCCGCCTAGCCAAAAATCAAGGAGAAAAACCATGTCCTCGTCAGTCACCAAAGAAAAAGTTGTGGATTTCATCGCCAACATGACCGTGCTTGAACTTTCGCAGTTCATAAAGGAACTGGAAGAAAAATTCGGCGTTTCCGCAGCCGCCCCGGCCGTGGCCATGGCCGCGGTCCCGGCTGCCGCAGCCGCCCCGGCGGAAGAGGAAAAAACCGAATTCGACGTAATCCTCAAAGCAGCCGGCGCCAACAAGATCAACGTGATCAAGGTAGTACGAGCCCTGACCAGCCTGGGCCTCAAGGAAGCCAAGGACAAGGTGGACGGCGCCCCCTCCAGCATCCTGGAGGCCGTGGCCAAGGACAAGGCCGAAGACGCCAAGAAGCAACTGGTGGAAGCCGGCGCGGAAGTAGAGATCAAGTAAGTTTACGCCGGAATTTTCCGGCTTGGAAACACGGGCCGCGACGGATGTGTTCCGGCGCGGCCCGCTTTTTTACGGCGGGAAGGGGGAGCTATTCCACTGCCTCCCGGATCACTCCGCCGCCCACCAACAAATTCTCTAAATAAAAGACCAGGGACTGGCCCGGAGCCACCCCGGATTGGGGCTGAGCGAAGTCCACGCGCAACCGCTTTCCGTCCGGTTCCCAAAGCGCCCGCGCCAGCGCGGGCGGCTGGGAGGAGCGCAGACGGACGGTGAGTCCGGGGTGTTCCAGTTCTCCGGGGACAGGCAGACAGATGTCTCCTACCAGGCAAGCCCGGCTAAGGCTTTGGGCATAAGGGCCGACGCGCACCTGGTTGCGCTCAGCATCCACCCCGATCACATACAAAGGGGCCGGCGCGGCCAGAGCCAGCCCCTTGCGCTGTCCGGGGGTAAAATGCCAAAAACCCCGGTGCCGCCCGAGCGTCCGCCCGGCCGCGTCCACAATATCGCCGGGGCGATCTTCCAGGTTCAAAAGTTTCGCGTGCTCCCCGGAGTAAAAATCCTGGCTGTCCGGGGCATCGTGCATAGGCAATCCCCGTCCGGCGGCCAGGGCGCGCACCTCTTCCTTGCGCATGTTTCCCAGAGGGAAAAGCGTCCGTCCCAGTTGCTCCTGGTTCAGGCGGTATAGAAAATAGGACTGATCCTTGCGCTGATCCTGGCCGCGGCGCAAGCGATACAGGCCGGATTCAGGGTCGCGCTCCACCCTTGCGTAATGGCCGGTGGCAAAATACTCGTGCTCCAGTCCGGCCGCGCGCGCTAGGGACGGCAAAACCCCGAACTTGAGCAGAGGGTTACAGCGCACGCAGGGGTTGGGAGTTTGCCCGGCCAAATATGTCTCCCGAAAATAGTCCAGGACCAGCTCCCGGTACGGCCCGGAGCAGTCAAAAATTTGGTGCGGGATACCCAGAAGCCCGGCTAGGGCAACGGCAAAGGCGATATCCTCTCCTTCCCCGCAATCATAGCAGCCCTTCCGTGACCCGGAACCCGCCGGCCCGTCATAGACCGACATGGTCACCCCGGTCACTGCGTAACCCTGCTCCAAGAGCAACAGGGCGGCCACCGAGGAATCCACCCCCCCGGAGAGACCAACCAGCGCCCTAGCTTTATGCGGACTTGCAGTCATAAAAATTTAGCCTATTATATCACTCGGACAACGCGCCCCAAAAGAACAAATAACTCCGGCCAGGTCAAGCTTGGGCAGCCGCCGGGAAGAACTCCGTTTATACATGATCACAGGAACAAGGCATGGCTAAAATTTACCCGGACAACGCCAGCTCCATCGGAGGCACTCCCCTAGTCAGGCTGAACCGAATTGTCACCTCCAAAGCAACGGTCCTGGCCAAGATCGAGGGACGTAACCCCGCCTGTTCCGTCAAATGCCGGGTAGGCGCGGCCATGATCCTGGACGCGGAAAAACGCGGCCTGCTGAAGCCCGGCTGGCGCATAGTCGAACCCACCAGCGGCAACACCGGCATCGCCCTGGCCTTTGTCGCCGCGGCCCGCGGCTATGAACTCATCCTGACCATGCCGGAGAACATGAGCCTGGAACGGCGGAAAGTACTGGCCATGCTGGGAGCGAAGCTCATCCTCACCCCCAGGTCCGAAGGCCTGGCCGGGGCCATCCGGCGGGCCGAAGAAATTGCCGCCACCGATCCGGCCGGCTATTTCATGCCCCAGCAATTCCAGAACCCGGCTAATCCGGCCGTCCATGAACAAACTACCGGCCCGGAAATCTGGGAAGATACCGGGGGAGCGGTGGATGCCCTGGTGGCCGGGGTGGGCAGCGGCGGAACCATCACCGGCATCTCCCGCTACCTCAAAAAAACTCGTGGCCGAAAAATTCTCTCCGTGGCCGTGGAACCACGGACCAGCCCGGTGATCACCCAACACTTGGCCGGTATCCCCCTTCAGTCCGGTTCGCACAATATCCAGGGCATCGGCGCGGGTTTCATTCCCAAGACCCTGGATCTGTCCCTTCTGGACTTGGTGGAACAGGCGGGCGACGAAGAAGCCATTGAATACGCCCGCCGTTTGGCCAGGGAAGAGGGCATTCTGGCCGGCATATCCTCCGGGGCGGCCGTGGCCGTAGCCGCAAGGCTGGCCGCCAGCCCGGAATTCGCGGGCAAGACCATCGTGGTCATCCTACCGGACGCCGGGGAACGCTACCTTTCCTCCGCCCTTTACGCGGGGCTGGGAGAATAACCCATGCGCCTGAAAGCAGACACGCCGAAAATATGTCACCTGCCGGTAAAATAGCCGTCATCGGGGGAGGACTGGCCGGCTGCGAGTGCGCCTATGCCTTGGCCGCCCAGGATCTTCCGGTTACCTTGTTTGAAATGAAACCAGAACGCTTTTCTCCGGCCCACCGCAGCCAGGATCTCGCGGAACTGGTCTGTTCCAATTCCCTGCGATCCGATGACCCACAAAACGCTATCGGGCGCCTTAAAGAAGAACTGGCCGCCCTAGACAGCCTCTGCCTGAAGGCCGCCCGCGCCTGCCGGATTCCGGCGGGCAAGGCCCTGGCCGTGGACCGGGAGGCCTTCAGCCACGAAATCACCCGGCGCGTCACAGACGACCCGCGAATCAACCTGATCCGCCGGGAAATCCGCAGCCTGAACCCCGACGAGGACAGCGCCCTCGCCGGATTCAGCCATCTGGTGGTCGCCGCCGGCCCCCTGGCCGCCCCAGATCTTGCCGCCAGCCTGGCCCGCCTCACCGGAGACGGACAACTCTACTTTTATGACGCCATCGCCCCCATCGTCCACGGCGAATCCCTGGACCAGGAACGCATCTTCCGCGCCTCACGCTATGAAAAAACCGGCGACTACCTAAATTGCCCCATGAGCCACGAGGAATACCTGGTCTTTTATCATGCTCTGCTGGAGGCGGAAAAGGCGGCTACCCATGATTTTGAGGAAGAACGGCATTTTGAGGGTTGCATGCCCATTGAAGCTTTGGCCGCACGCGGGGAAAAGACCCTGCTCTTCGGGCCGTTCAAGCCGGTGGGACTGACAGACCCGGCAACGGGCCGCCGCCCGTTTGCCCTGGTCCAGCTCAGGGCGGAAAACCTGAACCAGGACATGTTCGGTCTGGTTGGCTGCCAAACCAAGCTCCTGCAAAAGGAACAGAGACGAATCTTCCGGCTGATCCCGGGTCTGGCCCGTGCGGAATTCGCGCGTTACGGCAGTATGCACCGCAATACCTACATCAACGCCCCGACGACGCTGAACGCGGATCTCTCCCTGCGCGCCGCCCCGCACATCTTTCTGGCCGGGCAGATCACCGGGGTGGAGGGTTATGTGGAATCCATAGCCTCAGGCCTCTGGCTGGGGCTTTCCCTTGGCGCGACCCTGCGCGGCGTTCCTCTGCCTCCGCCGCCTCCGGAAAGCGTCTTGGGTGGGCTCTTGGCCCATCTGCAAACCCCGGCCAAACACTTTCAGCCCAGTAACGCCCAGTACGGACTTACCCCAGCCCTGCCGCCCCCAGATCAAGCGGACAAGGCAAACAGGCCTGACAAAAAACTTCCCAGAACATCCAGCCGCGAGCGTTATGCCGAGCGCGCCAGAACCTCCTTCGCCGTCTGGCTGAACAAGGCGAACCTATGCCGATAAGGGCGCAAGTTTCCATCATCATTCCGGCGCTGAACAAATGGAATCTGACCAGAGACTGCCTGCGCAGCCTTCGTGAACACAGCCCTCTGGAGGATTGTGAAATCATTGTGGTGGATAACGGGTCCGCCGACGCAACGGCTACCGAACTGGAACCTTTGGGGCAAGGACTTTTCGGCGAACGCTTCCAGAGGCTGCGCCATGAGGAAAACCACAACTTCGGCCCGGCCTGCAACTTGGGGGCCGAGGCTGCTTCCGCCCCCTTGCTCTTTTTCCTAAATAACGACACCCTATGTTCCCCCGGCTGGCTCCCGCCTTTGCTGGAAGCCCTGCGGGAAGAAAATGGGCCGGCAGCCGTGGGGCCGCTTCTGCTCTACCCGGATGGCCGGGTGCAACACTTGGGGGTGGGTTTTGCCCTGCGCACGGTCAGCCATCTCTACCAGGGCTATCCCCGCAGTCACCCGGTGGTGGACAAAAAACGCCATCTGCGCGCTCTGAGCGCGGCTGCCCTGCTCCTGCCCAAAGATCTGTTCCACGACTGCGGGGCTTTTTGCGAGGAATACCGCAACGGCTTTGAGGACGTGGACCTTTCCCTGCAGATCGTCAGCCGGGGACACCGCCTGCGCTGCGTTAGCCAATCGGCCATCTTCCACCTGGAAAGCCAGACCCCTGGCCGATCCACCCACGAACGACATAACGGGGAAATCCTCCTGGCCCGCTGCCGGGATCTGCTGGCTTCCGACCTGCACCTGCACGCCCTGCGGGATGGGCTGAAACCGACACTGGACGATGCCCTGGGGCTTTCCGTGCTCCTGTCCGAGGTCGAGTCCGCCCGCCTGTCCGCCGGGTCACGGAAGGAATCCCCGGCCTGGATGCAGGAGCAGCTTACGGCCAATCCCGGATGGCTCCTGGGGGCTCGCCTCCTGAGCAAAACATTTGAAAAACAGGGGCAGACGGATGCGGCCCTGCATTATGCCATGAAGGCCGCTGAAATACATGCCACCTTTGAAACCTTCGGCGAACTGCTGCGCCTGTCCAGAATGGCCGGACACGCGGAAATCACGGCCCAGGCCGAAGCCACCTTGAAAGATTTCACCAACCTGTACGACGGGGAAAGGCCGGCCATCACCCTGCTCCTTGCTCGGCATCAAAAGGAGGCCAGTAGTGATCCCGCGCTCCTCCGCCTGCTGGAAAACAAAAAAACTGAAATAGACCGCCGCCTGGCCAAGGCGCACTCCCATAATTGAGGGGAAAAACCAATGCCTTCACAAACCCGAGAGACCAATGCCCATATCCGCAACATCGCCATCATCGCCCATGTGGATCACGGCAAGACCACCCTAGTGGACGCCATGTTCAGGCAAAGCGGTCTCTTCCGCGAGGGACAGCAGGTGGATGAGCGCATCATGGACAGCCAGGATCTGGAGCGGGAGCGCGGTATAACCATTTCGGCCAAAAACTGCGCCGTGCGCTGGCAGGACGTGAAGATCAACATCGTGGACACCCCAGGCCACTCGGACTTCGGGGGCGAGGTGGAGCGGGCCCTGTCCATGGTGGACGGCTGCACCCTCCTGGTGGACGCCTCCGAAGGCCCGTTGCCCCAGACCCGCTTTGTGCTGAAAAAAGCCCTGGACGCCGGCCTGGACATCGTGGCGGCCATCAACAAGATTGATCGCAAGGACGCCAGGCCGGCCCAGGTGCTGGACGAAATTTACGACCTCTTCATTGATCTGGGGGCGGATGAGCGCCAACTGGACTTTCCGGTGCTTTACACCATCGGGCGGGAGGGCACGGCCACGTGCGACCCCGCCGTATCGGGGCGGGATCTCGCCCCCCTGTTTGAGGCCATCCTGAACCTGCCCGGCCCCCGGCATGATCCGGAAGAACCTTTCCAGATGCGGGTGGCCGACCTGGCCTATTCCGATTACCTGGGACGCATGGCCGTGGGACGCATCCAGCACGGGAGCCTCTCGGCCAAAGACTCCCTGATCCTGGTGGATGCGGCGGGCAGGGAAATTCCCCTCAAGCTCACCAAGCTGCAAGTCTATGAAGGGCTGAAACTGCTGGAGACGGAGAGGGCCGCGCCCGGCGACATCGTGGTATTAGCCGGCGCGGAAAATGTAAACATCGGCGACACCGTATGCACCAGAGAGGCTCCCCGGCGGCTCCCCCGCATTATCGTTGATGAACCCACGGTTTCCATGCGCTTTGCCATCAACAGCTCCCCCCTGGCCGGACATGAGGGAAAAATCGTGCAGTCCCGCCAAATCCATGAGCGCCTAAAACTGGAAACCCTGCGCAATGTGGCTGTCAGCCTGGAGGAAAGCGGAGAAAAGGACAGCTTCATCGTCAAGGGCCGGGGAGAATTCCAGATGGCCATACTGGTGGAACAGATGCGCCGCGAGGGTTTTGAACTATCCGTGGGGCGGCCGGAGGTCATTATGAAAAAAGACGGCCAGCGCCTCCTGGAACCCATTGAACGCCTGCTGGTGGATTGCGCCGAGACCTTCATGGGGGTGGTGACCGAAAAGCTCTCCTTGCGCAAGGGGCGTATGCTCAGCCTGGTCAACAACGGCTCCGGCCGCGTCCGCATGGAGTTTTCCGTGCCCTCCCGCGGGCTCATCGGCCTGCGCGACGAATTTCTCACGGATACCAAAGGTACCGGAATCATGAATTCCTACCTGGAAGGCTACGACGAGTTCCGCGGCGATTTCCCCAGCCGCTTCACCGGATCCCTGGTGGCCGACCGGGCCGGCCGGGCCGTGGCTTACGCCCTCTTTAACCTGGAGCCGCGCGGCTCTCTATTTGTAGGCCCCAACGACCCGATCTACGAAGGCATGATCATCGGCGAACACAACCGGGAGAACGACATCGACGTAAACCCGGCCAAGGAGAAAAAACTCACCAACCTGCGGGCGGCGGGCAAGGACGAAAACGTCATCCTCACCCCCGTCCGGCCCATGACCCTGGAAATGGCCATCCATTTCGTGCGGCCTGACGAACTGGTGGAGGTCACCCCCCTATCCATCCGTCTGCGTAAAAAAGTTCTCAGCGCCCAGGAGCGCCACCGCCTGGAAGGCAAACGACGCAAGGGAGAGGAATGACAGGAGCATGTCCAAGGAAAAAACAATCTCATGACCGCCAGTTGGCATACTTCAATGAACTTTGAACCCGGCCTCGGCCATATGAACCTGAAATAAACAAACCATGCGACTTTAAGGAGAAGATCATGAAACTGGCTATCCTGGGCGCGGCGGCTCCATCGGCACCCCTGTTGCGCTCAGGACACGATCCTGCCGTCGGCCAATTTAATGACCTTGCCGGTCAAGGCCAATATTTCTTCCAGGGAATGACTTACGTATAAAATCGGGATATTGAAGCGGGCATTCAGCTCCTTGATAAAGGGCAGCATCTCCGTTTTGCGGGCCTCATCCAAAGAAGCCAGAGGCTCATCCATGAGGAGGACATCCGGATTGGAAAGAACCGCCCGTCCGAAGGCCACTCGCTGCTTTTCCCCGCCGGACAAGGTTTCAGGCTTTCTGGACAAGAGATGGGCGATGCCGAGCAACGCGATCACCTGGTCAAAATCAACCCCTTCCCCACCTGACTGCTCACGCCCCCGCCCGTAAAGCAAATTTCCCCTGACCGACAGATGCGGAAACAAAAGGCCTTCCTGGAACACATAGCCTACATTTCTTTTTTCAGGCGGAAGGTTTACGCCGCGCGTGGAATCAAACAGGCAACGCCCGCGGATGAAGACGCTGCCGGCATCAGGCCTTTGCAAACCGGCCACCATGTTGATTATGGAGCTTTTCCCGGCCCCGGAAGGGCCGAACAAGGCGGTGATGCCGTCTTCATCGCTTTGAAAGACCACATCAATAAAGAATGTTCCCTGACGGCGCTGTAACTGAACCCGCATATCCTAGCCCCGATGCCGCGCCAAGCGTTTTTCCAGCCAGTTGCTCCCGATCAGGGCCAGCAGGGCGATGAGCACGGCGATGATGCATAAGCGCAGGGCCGCGGCCTCCCCGTCAGGCGTCTGTGTCATGGTATAGAGGGCCAGGGGCAGGGTCTGCGTCCGTCCGGGGATATTGGAGACAAAGGTGATGGTCGCGCCGAATTCTCCCAGGCTGCGGGCAAAGGCCAGAACCATCCCGGTGACAACGCCCGGTATGGACAGCGGCAGGGTAATGGTGAAAAAAACGCGCCCCGGACCGGCCCCCAGGGTACGGGCGGCCATCTCCAGTCTTTTGTCCACAGTCTCCATGGAAAGGCGCACCGCGCGCACCAACAAGGGAAAGGCCATGACCGCCGAGGCCGCCACCGCCCCTTTCCAGGTAAAGGCTATGCTTATCCCAAACTGCTCATAGAGGACCTTTCCGATGACCCCGTTACGCCCCAGTCCCACCAACAAAAGGTAACCTATGACTACCGGCGGCAATACCAGGGGCAGGTGCAAAAGCCCGTCCAACAGGCTTTTGCCGGGAAAATCCAGGCGGGAAAGCACCCAGGCCAAGGCAATTCCCAGGGGAAGACTGCACAACACCGCCCAGAAAGCGACTTTCAGGCTGAGCAGAAGGGCATCCACCTCCATTGGGGTTAAGGGTGAAAAAATCATTAAAACTCCTCCAATACGCACTTTGGCCCAATATACTTTGCTTAACAGGCTGGCGGGGCGAAACTGAATTGATGATAAGCAGGGACCCAGCCCGTGTCAAAGAAGTAACCCAGCTACTTTTCACTCCACAGCTATAATCACGTGTGAGGCTTTGATTAAAGCGGTTACGGCATCACCTTTTTTCAAATCTAGATTGGCGGCGCCTTCATTGGTGATGATGGCCGCGACAGACGCGCCTCCGGGCAGATCGATGACCACTTAAGTATTGACCGCGCCGGTTTTGCAACTGGCGACATTGCCTGTTAACTGGTTTCTGGCGCTGCTAACGGGAATCTTGCCCATATATTCCTCCGTGTTAAAGGCGTAGAAAAAATAACAATTATCTCTGCCGTTACACATAACTCTCCGGATATTCCCCTATGTACATTATTCACCCCAGGAGTATGCAGTCTGGGCTGTACGCAGGGTTTCCCCAAAGCCTACACGGACACGGTAGCATGGCATTATTTGACCTCTAACCCGTACTTCGCCCAAATCTCTTTGGCAGGGGGCGAGCTCAAAAATTTAATGAGCTCCAGCGCTGCCTTGCTATCAGATGATTTCACCGCCGCCGCCGGATAGGCGATATCCGGGTGGCTGTCCAGGGGAAAGGCTCCCACAACGCGCACCTTGTCAGAAATGACCGCGTCGCTGGCATAGACGATGCCCAAAGGCGCTTCCGCGCGTTCCACCAGGGCCAGTCCAGCCCGAACGTCTTTGGCCGGGGCGAGCCTGTTTTCCACCTGCGCCCACAATTTCAGGTATTCCAAGGCCGCCTTGGCATATGTGCCAACCGGCACGTGCGCCGGGTCGCCCACCGCAAGCAGGCCGTCTTTCCCCAAAAGAGCGGCCAAGTCCAGTTCCGACGAAATCGTCAGGGATTGCACGGCGCTAGAAGCGGGAACGATAAAAACGATCCGGTTGCCCAGGAGAGCCGTGCGGCTGCCGGCTTCCAACAGTCCTTTATCCTCAAGGTAATTCATCCACTCCGCGTTAGCCGAAACAAAGACATCCGCCGGGGCGCCGTTTTCTATCTGCTTGGCCAGGGTGGAGGATGAAGCGAAGGAAAGGGCTACCGGCCCGTTTCCTCCAGCTTCATAGATCTTGGCTATTTCCATGAGGGCGTTGGTCGTGGACGCAGCGGCAAAGACCGTCAAATCCGCCGCCTTGGCCTGAACAACGCCGGCAGGCAGGAATAAACAGGCCGCCAGGCCCAGAATTTTGAACATGCGTGACATAGGCTTCTCCAGAATAAAAGGTTTTGACGTGTAAACACGTCATTGTGGGGTTTTAGACCTTGTGTTAAATATTGTCAAGGTGGAGGCCTTGATGAGCGTCCATGATGAAAACATACGCTGCTCCATAAAGGAATATCGGCGGCGCAAGGGCCTGTCGCAGGATGAACTGGCGCGAATCGCGGGCATCAGGCGCCAGGCGGTTTATGATATGGAATCCGGACGTTACCTGCCCAACACCGCCGTGGCTCTCCGGCTGGCCCGCGCTCTCGGCTGCACCGTGGAAAGGCTTTTTACCGAAGACCCTCCGGCGGAATTGGAAAAAATCTATCTGCTGAACGAGGCCGAAGCGACGTCCAGATTGTCCCTAGCGCGGGTACGGGAAAAACTGGTCGGGATCTCCCTTCCGGAAGCCTCCGCACCCTCTTTCAGGCTGGAGACCTCGGATGCCCTTCTCCTAGCGGACAAAAGCATTGATTGCCTGATTCCGCGTGCGCAATTGGCCGGAACCGTCCTGATCCTTGGGTGCGATCCAGCCTTGAGCGTATTGGGCGGCCTGATAAGCCGCCTGACCCCCGGAATACGCGCCCATACCGTCTTTGCTGCCAGCCGCCGTGCCCTGCTCTCCGTGAACGCGGGCAACGCGCATGTCGCGGGGATCCACTACCACGGCTCCAACCCAACGGAAGGCAACCTGGAGGCCGTCCGTTCACTATTACCGGACCTGGACTGCCTGGTGGTAACCTTTGCCGCTCAAGAGGAAGGCGTTATGGTGGCCCCGGGGAACCCTCTGGCTATCCGCACGGTGGAAGATATCGCCAATGGAAAAACACGCCTGGCAAACCGCGAAGAAGGAGCCGCCCTGAGAAAATTGCTGGATACGCAGCTTGCGCGGCAGGGCATTCCGGCATCCGCGGTTAGGGGCTATACGGAAGAAGTGCATTCCCACAGCGAAGGGGGCATGCGGGTGGCCGGCAGGAACGCCGACGCGGCCCTGGGGTTGCGGGTAGTCGCGAAATCTTTTGGACTGGACTTCGTGCCGCTGGCCGTCACCCGTTGCGACCTGGTCATCCCCTTGGACTTGCGCGACCATCCAGGCGTTACGCTGCTTCTGGAAGTATTGCAGTCGTCAGGACTAAGAAAGGAACTGGCTTCGCTGCCCGGTTACGACCCCTCTGAGGCCGGAAAAATCATCCGCTCTCCGGGATAGACGTTTTTGACAATTCTTCCGTAAGAATCTATTCTTAGATAGCGAAAAGTCCAGCGCGGACGGGCCGCAGATGTGCCAAACATGAATAAGATACTTAAAGCCTGCCTGGCCTTGATCCTTGGTCTGGGGATACTGTGGCCGGACATTCCGGCCGCCGCGCCCGGAGAACGGCAGCGCTTGGTATTTTTACAGGGCACGGACCAGGAATTTGAAGTTTATAAAATCCAGGGCCGCGAAAAAGGACCCACGGTAATGATCCTGGGCGGCATCCACGGTGACGAGCCCGGAGCCTTCCTTTCCGCCGATCTGCACACCAATCTCTCCCTGAAGCGCGGGAGCCTCATCGTGGCCCCCAGAGTGAATTCCCGTTCCATCATCCATAACCAGCGCGGCTATGGCGGGGACATGAACCGCAAGTTCGCGCCGGATCAAGGCGATGACCCGGAATACCGGGTCATCGCCATCCTTAAAAGCCTGATGGCCGAAAGCGACGCCCTGATCACCCTGCATGACGGCTCCGGCTTTTACAACCCGGAATGGAAGGATAACCTCTCCAACCCCAGGCGTTACGGCCAGTCCATCATAACCGATGCCGCCGTCTATGACTACGAAGGCAGGGAGATCCGCCTGCTGGAGCATGTGGAAAGATCCCTACAAAAGGTGAATCTGGAAATAGGCAACCCGCGCTATAAATTCACCCACTTCAACATGAACACGGACAGCGAAAACTCCCCCCACCAGGAACACCGCTTGTCTGCCACCTACTATGCCCTGACCCACCTTGGCATACCGGCCTTCTGCATCGAAATTTCCAAAAATCTCCCCTCCATGGAGATGAAGGTTTACCAGCATAACTTAGTACTCAACGCCCTGCTGGAAAGCCTGGGGGTGATCCCGGAAGAGCGGATTCTGGACCTGCCCTGTCCCCGTTTCAGCCACCTAGTCATCCTGGTGGATGAAAAACTGCCCCTAGCCCTGACCGCCGGACAGACCCTGACCGTCGCCCCCGGTGAAACCCTGCGCCTGCTCCATGTGGCCGCCAATTTCGCCCACGGACTGTCCGTGGACGTGGAGGAAGCGGGAGGCTTGAACGACCTGAACCGCCCGCTGATCCTGAACCGGGACGCAGATATCCTGGTGCGCAAGGATCACGAAATCCTGGGGAGGGTACACATCACCCTGCTGCCGGAAGCGGACTCCCTCAGGGTGCTCGGCAAAGCCGCGCCCTGGACCGAGGACGCCCCCATCTCTTCAAGCCTGGAACAGCTCGTCGGCACGCAGATCCTGGCGGAACTGGAAGCCAGGAAGAACACGGCTCCAGAGCCCGCCCCGGCTGAAATTCCTCCGGAAACGCCGGCGGTTCTCCCCGGAACGGCAGAGACAGGCACGCCCGTGGTCACCGGTTTTCTGGTGGAACTTAACGGCCTCCCCCTGATCATCAAGCCCGGCGAAGAGTTAATCGTGCCGCCGGGCGCCCGGCTCCTCCTAGTGGACATACAAAGCTCCGCCCCTTTGCCGCCGCGGACGGTTATGAACCTGCGCGGCTACATCGCCCCGCGCAATGCCCAGTTCAATACCGGTGAAGACCGGGGAGGGCTGGTGGACACGGCCAAAGACCTTTTGTCGGCCTTCTCGGAAAACAAAGCCGGCGAGGTTTACCGCCTAAACGCGGAATTGGGCAAAGAAATCCTGAATTCCTGCTCCATCAGGCTCAGTCAGCCCACACTGGCCTCCGTAACCGTGCGCATCGCAGGAGAAACCCGGATTTTACCCCTGGGCAGCCGCACCGCAGTCGCGCCTGGGACTCCGGTGGAATTCCTGGAGGTTGCCATGAGCGGCGGACGGCCCCTGACCCGGCCGCGTTTCACCTTGGCCGGGCGCCCCTTGCCGCCTGACCTGCCCCAAACTTTGATTATGCGGGATATTGCCATCAACTTGGCCATCTTCGACGATGAACTCCTCACCGGCAAAGTCACCTGGGTTCCTCTAACACCATGAAAGGCAAATAAAAAAGTAGCCGAGGCATTGCCAGATCATGAAAGTTCTTTATTTTAGCCTAAAATATGTGTAGGAAAAATTGCGGTCTTTTCAAGCAAATATCCAGGAGATCAAGATGACTGAGGCCCAGGAAGGCGAAATACTGCGGGAAGAAGGCAACGCCAGCCAAGGCAGTGAAGGACGTGGCGAACCGGAGCGGACGGCCTCCGCGCCGCCCAGTCCCGACGACGACGCCAGTTTCGCCGATATGCTAGCCCGGCAGGAAGAAGCCTCGGCGGCTCCCCGCCTGGAGCCCGGACAGAGGGTAAAGGCCACGGTGGTGGCCGTCACCAGTGATACGGTTTTTGTAAGCACCGGGAGCAAGGTGGACGGCATTGTGGAGAAGGCCGAGCTGGAACATGACGGCATAAGCTGCGCGGTGGGCGATGTGCTGGATTTGTATGTGGCCCATGTCTCGCCCCAAGAGATGCGCCTGTCCAGAGTTCTGCGCGGGGCCGGCGGTCTGGAGGCCCTGGAGGAGGCCAAAAACGGCGGTCTGCCGGTGGAAGGCAAGGTGTTGGCCACGGTCAAGGGCGGATTTTCAGTGGAAATAATGCGCCGCCGCGCTTTTTGCCCATCCAGCCAGATGGACCTGCGACCAGTGGATGACCCGGACCTCCACCTGGGCAAAGTTTACCAGTTCCGCATCACCCGCATGGAACAAAACGGCCGCAACCTGGTGCTTTCCCGGCGAACCTTGCTGGAAGCCGAACAGGCGGAAAACCTGCAGACCTTTCTGGACCGGGTTCAAGAAGGAGAGGTTCTGGAAGGAACTGTGCGACGCCTCACCTCCTTTGGCGTCTTTGTGGAACTGGCTCCTGGGGTGGAAGGACTGGCGCATGTTTCAGAGCTTTCCTGGTCAAAACTGACCGCCCCGGACGAAACGCTGACCATCGGACAGAATGTGCGCGCCAAATTGCTGGGCGTGATCAGAGAGGATAAGGGGACGAAAATTTCCCTATCCTTGCGCCAGGTTAGCGAAGACCCCTGGAACAGCGCAGGCGAGAGACTGCGCGCCGGTGATACGGTCAACGGCCGGGTAACCCGCCTAGCCGAATTCGGGGCCTTTACCGAGATCCTGCCAGGGATCGAAGGATTGATCCACCTTTCGGAACTTTCCTGGGAAAAACGCGTGGCCAAAGCCCAGGATGTGCTTGCCGTGGGGGAAGAGGTCCTCGTCAAAGTTAAGGAAGTGGACCTGGAAAAACGCCGTATATCCTTAAGCCTGCGTGATGCCGCCGGCGACCCGTGGGGGACGGTGGCCGAAGATTTCGCGGTGGACAGCCTGCACAACGGGCGCCTGGAAAAACATTCCAAATTCGGCCTGTTCATTAATCTGGCTCCCGGCATAACCGGACTTATGCCCAGTTCTTTCATCGCCCAAGTGCGCGGCAAAAACCGCCTGGATAAGCTCGCCCCCGGAGATGATCTACAGGTGCGGATAGCTGAAATGGACCTGAACGCCAGGAAAATCACCCTGGCACCGGCGGGAGAGGACGCGGAAGAAATCGTGCGGGTAAAAGGCCCGGCTCCCGCTCCGGGCCAGGGCGCCAAACATGAAAGCGGACGGGGAAAGCGCTCCGTCGGTTCCAGAAGAGACGAACCCGCTGATTGGAAACAGCACGCCGCCAAGGGCTCCAGCAGCGGTTTCGGCGGTTCCCTGGGGCTGGCCCTGACCGCGGCCCTTGAAAAAAAGAAAAAATAAGCAAAGTTTTAGTTTTCGCGGCTGCGACCGATAAGGCATACATAAGGAGCCCTGCGAGGTATTTTTCACTCGCCGGGAAACCAGAGACGTCTATGATTCCATTAAAGGCACTACAGAATAGCGGCCAGCGCCAGGATGGCGACACCCTGCTGGAAGGCGCAGGCTACGGCCTGTGGGTGGTCTGGGACGGCAAGGTAAACCCTGTCCTGGAGCAAACCCTGCTGGACTATGGCGGGCTCCGGGTCAACGGAGCGCACGATCAGGCCCTCTGGTTCTTTTTTACCCTGGATGTCTTCCTGGCGGCCGCCAAACTGGAAGTTTGGGCCAAATACAATACCATGGCCGTGACCATCCAGATCTTTGAGGCCGAAATCAAATGCTCCAAGGATGGACAGAACTTTTTAGAGTTGCCGCCGGGATTATGGGAACAGTCCATTGACCGGCCTTTCGGTTTTGAACTATATCTGCGTATGACGGAATTGCCCCAGGATGTCGCCCTCTCCGGCATCACCCTGGCGCAGATCTCCAAACCCCAGGCTTTTTGCGCCGGCGCCTGGCGCAAGCTCCAGGCGGATCAACGTCTTCCCTATAAGTGTACCCTGGCTTGGTATGTTGTCTTGCGGCCGGTGGGTAGCAGCCTGGATAAAAATTTCCAGGTCGGCTGGCGCGATTTTTTTGCCCGGCTGGAAGACGTCCTACAACGCAATAAGCTGCGTTTCAATATCAATGACAACTTTCTGATGCTTCCCCTGGATTCGCTGCGCCAGCTCCGCCAATGGTGCCGTGATTACCTGAATCTGGTGGCTCGCGGCAAGAAGGCCGATAACAAAGATCTCGTCCATTGGCCTTGCGTCATGGCCATCATTGAAAGAAAAAAACTCCATTTCAACAACGAATTGCCACACAACATGGGACTGGACTGGAACCAGCTCATGCCCGATATGCCGCATCTTTCCATGCGGGACGCGATGCTCCTGGGCGAGGATTTTCAAATCCAGGAAGTACGTTTCGCCAGGAACGAACACACCCCCTCGGCCTGGTGCAATATCGGCCTGGCCGGAGAAGAATCGGCCAGGGGCAGGGAATTGCCCAACCTTGTCCCGGGAGCTCTGGTCTTCGGCCCGCACGAATATTGTTTTTATTGCGGCCAGCGTAGCCATCTCAGCCATGACTGCCCCACCCGCGATCTGGAGCGGAACGCCCAGGGAATCTGGGATACTGTGGGCGCCCACAACCTGGATACCCTTAAAAAAGCCTCCCTGGAAATCAACCGGCGTTTACAGAACAATCCCGAGGGCACGGACGAGCTGCTCAATGACGATGATGAAAAGGGGGGGCTGATCCGGGGCATCCTCAGCATTAACGCCACCGTTCAGTTGCGCAACATAGCGCAATTCTGGAAACTGCGCGGACGGGACATTCCCAAGGTCATGGATTCCTCGGAAAGCGAAGACAGTAACCCGATCTGGGGAGTGTTGCGCGCTTTCCGTAGCCGAGACCCCAGCGCCATGGACAAAGAATTGCAGAACATGCAGGTGCGCTTTCCCAGGGACTACCGCATCTTTTGCCTGTCAGGCTTTGCGGCCATGGAAAGGAGAGACTTGGCCAAGGCCGAGGAATACTGGCGGCAGGCCCATGTCATGTGCTTTCCCGGGGCCACGCAATCCTGGCATATGTTCCTGCTGGCCCGCCTGGCGGAATTCCAGGGGCACTACGCCGACGCCATTTCCCGGTATGGCAAAGCGCTGGAGTCCGCTCCCGGATGGACCGAGGCGGAATACCGCAAGATGGTCTGCCACGTAAAAAGCGGCTTTGTGGGTCGAGCCCTTCCCCTGATCAATTCGCTTATCCTAAAAAATCCGCATTATTTCAATTGGATCTTGTTGGATCCTGAACTGGATCGTGGTCAGACCACCATCATGGGCACCTTGGCCATGTATTGGAATGCCACCGAAACCCAGATCCAGGAAGAGCGCGGGCAATTGCATCAAATACGGAATGAGCTGCACAACTGGTTTACGGAAGAAAGCGATTTTTTGCGCGAAATGTCCCAGCGCATCGAAAAAGTGCTAAGCCTGAGCAGTATCAAAAATTTTGTGCCTTACCAGATGGCGATCAACAGCCGGAGCAAAATTGAATATGACCTTCAGGCCAAGATAATGCACGAAATTAAAACTTATAAGGAGGTCTTCGGCAAATACCTGGATCGCCTAGCCAAGATCCGGGATGAGGCCGCCTGGTTCCCTTTTCCAAAAATGCTCAGGGAATTCAATCGCAATTACAATAACAGTGCGGCCAACCTGGACTGGGTAATGCACAACAACATGCATGCTCCGGAGATCTTCAAAAAGGCCCAGATCATGATCCAGCAAGAAGAAGAGCGCATCGCCTCCATGGAAAGGCGTCTGCGTCTCTTGCGCATCGTGCGCGACGGAACCTTGTTCACCTTGGTTGTGGCAAGAAAATTCTTCTGGATTGAGCTCCTCGGCCTGGCCTTGGTCCTGATCATCTTTCCATTGCTGATCTATTACGGAAGACAGGCCGGAGCAACATGGATCTATGACGTGCTTGTCAAAGAACAGTGGTCCATCCAGAAAATCTGCATCATCATTATTTCCGTGCTGTCCCTCGTGGGCGCGGTTTTTTGGAGCATTTTGCGTTTCGAAAATATCCGCGCAAAGCTCTTCCGCCAAGCTAAAGAACTGGCCGAAAAACAAGGCCGGGCCCAAGCCAAAAAAATGGAAAGACGCCGCCAGGAGCTGCAAGCGCACAGACAGGCGCAGGCGCGCAAACAGCGTGTCGCCCTCAAATAGTACGACTGTTTACTGAAGCGCGTTTTGCCAGGCTCGCGCGAACCAGGCCGCGAAATCCTCCGGCGCGTGCGCCGTCCGGCCGAAATGCAATTCGCTCTCCAGCACAAAATACCGGCAGCGATCCTTTTCTGACAAAAGCGTGCGGATCTTCACCGCGTCCTTGACGGTGGTCGCAATGGGCAGGCCGGACCGGCGCAGATCACATAGATCTGCGGCCTTATAGAAGTAATGATCCGGAAAAATAAATTCCCTGGCCGGGGGGCGACCCAGGAGCAAGGTCAATCCACGCCGCACGGAGGCAGGGTTCCCTACGGCCGTAGCCAGGGCATAATCCCGGCCTCGCAGGTATTCCGTCCCATCGCCGCCCGGCTCCGCTTCGAGAGCGCTCAATACCACGGGGACAAGGTCAAAGGCAAAGACCGGCTTACCCTCCGGCAGGCGCTCCCTGGCAATTTCCAGGAGTTCTTCGCTTTCTTCCGGTGAGACGCGCAACATGAATGCGTCCGCCCGTTCCAGGGCTTTGGGCCCCTCCCGCCAGGACCCCAGGGGGATGACCCGACCCCACCCTGCTCCCAGATCTTCAGGAAGTAAAAGCGTCAGGTTCACATGCCGCCGCAGGGTCAAATGCTGCATGGCATCGTCCATGATAATGAAGTCGGCGCGGCTGTTGGCCTTAAGCCAGCCGAGGGCACGCCGGCGGCTGGGATCGGCCAGGATGCACGCCTGGGGATGGGCCTGGGCCAGCATCAACGGTTCATCGCCGGCGGCTTCCGGGCTGGTCCAGGGTTTTACCAGTAAAGGACGCTCCTCGTTCCTGCCTCCGTAGCCCCTGGAAAGCACTGCCGGCGTAAGCCCTCGTTCCGCCGCCCAACGCAACATCCAGCCGGCCATGGGGGTTTTGCCGCTTCCCCCCCAGGAAATATTCCCCAGGGAAACGCAAAAGACGCCGGGATCAAGGCTGGGCAGGAGGCCCGCGGAATAGGCCCCGGCCCGCAAGCTCATGCACGTAGCGTATAAAAACGAAAGCGGCCGCAACAGAGGGGCCAGTTTTTTCTGCGCCCAAAGGTAATCCATGCGCTTGGCCGGCGCCTCCGCCTTTTTAACGTCTGTTGCCGAAGATGCGCAGCAGGAAAATGAACAAATTGATGAAGTCCAGATAAAGGGTCAGAGCGCCCCTGATGGTGCCACGATGCACCGCCAGAGTATCGTCCATGGGCGCGCTTTCTCCCATGAGGCGCAGCTTTTGGGTGTCATGAGCGGTCAGCCCCAGGAAAACGATCACCCCGATCACGCAAATGGCGTAGTCCAGGGCCGGAGATTTGGTGAACCAGTTTATCAGGCTGGCGATGATGATGCCGATGAGCCCCACGAACATGAAGCTCCCCATGCCGGTCAGATCCCGCTTGGTCAGCAGCCCGTACAGGCTGAAGGCGGCGAAGGTGCCGGAGGCGGTCGCAAAGGCCTTGATGAAGACATCCGAGGGATAAACCAGGAGAAACAGCGACAGGGTAAGCCCGCTCAGGGCGCTGTACAACAGGAACATGCAGGTGGCCATCCCGGCGGACATCTTGTGGATGGCCGCGCTCAAGGCTATTACCATCCCAAGTTGGGCGACGATCAGCAAGATAAAGCCGAAACTGCCGCCAAAGATCAGTTGCAGCAAAAAAGGACTGTGCGCCGTGTACCAGGCCACGCCAGCAGTCACCGCGAGCCCGGCGGTCATCCAGGCGTAAACTCCGCGCAAAAAGCTGTTGAGCGTCGACTCAACCCTTACAATCGTCCCCGAACGCCCGGAATTATACTGGCTCATGGCAGATTCTCTCCCTTATTAGGTTGCGTATGTTTTCATTAAACCAGCCTCCCGGAGGGGCCAGATCACCCGGATTGACCAGGAGCATATTTTACTCTTATATATTTTTCCACGGACAAGTTCAACTCCGGCTTGAACGGAAGAGGGGGAATAATGGGCAAAAAACTCTGCATCCACGGTCACTTTTACCAACCTCAACGTAAAGACCCCTGGTTCGGCAGAATCTTCATCGAACCCAGCGCCGCTCCCAGGCGGCACTGGAACGAGCGCATCACCAGGGAAAGCTATGCTCCGCTGGCCTGGAGCCGCCGCCTGGACGGAAACGGCAAGATCACCGACCTGATCAACTGCTATGAATGGATGAGCTTCAATGTAGGCCCGACCCTGATGAACTGGCTGGAACGTGAAGAACCCAGTCTCCTGGCCCGCATCCAGGAAGCGGATCGCCTGAGCCTAGCCCGCTGGGGACATGGCAACGCCGTGGCCCAGATATTTCACCATATCATCATGCCCTTGGCTTCGGATTTGGACAAAGAAACGGAAATCGCCTGGGCTCTGGCTGATTTTGAGATACGTTTCCAGCGGCCGGCCGAAGGCCTGTGGCTTTCAGAATGCGCGGCCGACCTCCTTACCCTGGAAGCGGTGGCCGCCAAAGGCATAAAATTCGTGCTACTCTCCCCCCATCAGGCCCAAAGCGTGCGCTTGAGCCCGGAAAAGCCGGAACTACCGGTGGATGGCTACAGCCTGGATGTGGGGCGACCTTACCTGATAGACTTACCCTCCGGCCGGAACATCGCGGCTTTTTTTTACCAGGCCGAACTAGCCCAAAATGTTGCCTTTGAAGGACTGCTCCGTGACGGGGAAAAATTTTGGCAAAAACTTAAAAACAGCGCCGCCGACCTGCCAGGGGAAGACTCCTTGCTCACCCTTGCCACGGACGGGGAAACCTACGGACACCATTTCACCTTTGGAGAGATGGCCCTGGCCTATGCTCTAGCCCAGAGCTACGCCGGGCGTGATAACCTGGAACTGACCAATTTCGGGACCTACCTTGAAATCCATCCCCCGACGGCCAAGGTCACTTTGCACAATCCCTCCTCCTGGAGTTGCGCCCACGGGGTGGAACGCTGGCGTAGCGACTGCGGATGCAGCACCGACGGACAGCCGGGTTGGAACCAAGCCTGGCGCGCTCCCTTGCGCAAGGCCCTGGACAAGATGAAAAGGGCCGTGGATGCGCATTACTTCGCCCAAGGCCGGGAAATCTTCCGCGACCCCAAAGCCGCGCTGCTGGATTTCGGGCGGGTGCTTGTAAACCATGAACTGGCCGCGCCTTTTCTGGAAAAACACCTGCTCCGTCCGGAACAGGCGCTCCCTGCCTGGCAGCTACTACATATGCAGGAAAACGCCTGCGCCGCCTACACCAGTTGCGCTTGGTTCTTTGACGATATCTCCCGCATCGAGCCGGTCAATGGCTTGCGCTTCGCCCTGCGGGCCGTGGAACTGCTCTCCGCCTCCGGCGGACCGGAACTGCGCCCGGCTTTGGAGGAAATCCTGGCCCAGGCCAAGTCCAACTACCCGGAAGAAGGCAGCGGGCTGGACATTTTTCATCGCCGCGTACTCCCAAGCCGCCAGGATCCCGCCAGCATATGCCTGTTTGCCTACTTGCAGGCCTGGGCGGAAAGGCGTCTCCCTCCTCCAGGCCAGAGCGTGGAACTGGTTTACCCCAGCCTGCGCGTCCGCCTGACCTCCCAGGAATATGCAGCGGAAAATTCCCGCGGGCTGGCCGTCCTTTCCACCCCGGAAAGCGAGGACGGAAATGCTTATCTGTGGAACGGCCGGCTCCCTCTCCCTGAAGGAACGGAAGAAGCGGCCGGATATGCGATCAACCTGGAAGCGCGGGAAGAAGGCCGCCCGGAAACAGTCTTCCGCTGCCTGGAAAAGGACCTGGCCCGGTACCTGCGCGATTATCTGGGCACTCTCCACCTGGCTTCACTGCTAAACAGTCAGCGCCCGGAAACCTTGCGGACGGCCCGTTACATCCTGGCCGGGCTGACCATCGCCGATGAAGGGCAGCACTCCCGTCCGGCCGCCCCGCACTGGACCACCATCGCCCCTTACCTGCCCCTAGCCGTGTATCTTGATTCCTTACCGGAAAAAACCCTGGAGCAAATCCGCGACCTGGTGAAGCTGCATTTGGCGGGAGAGGAGACGCTCGCCCTAGCCGTGGAGCTTCTGGAAGCGGAGGTGCTGGAAGATTTGCGCCAGGGACGCAAACAGGATGCCGAGCTTTGTGCTGCGGTAAAACGTGCCCGGACGGTCTTTGAGGGTATGGACTGGTGGCGGGTGCAGAACGCCCTTTGGAACGGAAAACAGACCCGCCGGGAATTCATGCGGACAGCGGAGGAACTGGGCTTCAGGTCTTGATTTTCGCTCTCTGGTGCGCTATGTTTTATGACCATTAAGACTGAACGGGAGCCAAGTATGCGCCTGGTAGAATTCGCTCTGGGTCCTCTGGAGACCAACTGTTTTCTGCTCCATGACGAACAGGAGGCCGTGATCATAGACGTGGGGGGAGATCCTTCACCCATGCTGACCTATTTGCGCAAGAACAAACTGGCCTTAAGCCGGATCCTGCTTACCCATCTGCACTTTGATCACGTCCTGGGGGTGGCCGCCCTGCAGGAAGCCACCAAGGCGGAAGCGTACTGCTCTCCGCGGGACTGGGGCCTCCTGGAAGGACAGAATTTGAGCGGCTACATCCCCTCGGTGCGCCTGTTCAGGCACAGCGACCTGGATGAAGGCAAACTCCAGCTGCTGGGCGAGGATTGCCGGGTGCTGGCCACGCCGGGCCACTCTCCGGGTAGCCTTTCCTATTATGTGCCAAGCTTGCAGGCCTTGTTCGGCGGGGATGTGCTTTTTTACAATTCCATCGGACGCACCGACTTTGAGGGCGGCAACAGCGCCGTGCTGAGCCGGAGCATCCGGGAAAAATTCTATACCCTGCCGGGTGATACCAAGGTTTACACGGGACATGGCCAAACCACCTCCATACAGTGGGAAAAAAGCACCAATCCTTTTGTACAGGCTTAAATCCGCTAGGAGTTCCCTGGCTGCTGGCCGCCAGCCCGCGCGCCGGCAACACCCTGGAAGCGGCCCGCCTTTTTGCCGCCGGTTTTGCGCGAAAGCGTCCCGGCCTCTCCACCATCCTCCTGAATGATTACCGGGTTCTGCCCTGCCAGGCCTGCGGCGTCTGCGACCGCCAGGGCGCCGTCTGCCCCCAGGCGGCCCTGGACGACAGCCGCCACCTCTTTGATCGTCTCGTGCAGGCACCTTTTCTGGCCCTGGCCGCGCCGATCTATTTTTACCACCTCCCCGCCCAGCTAAAAGCCCTTTTGGATCGCTGCCAGTTTTACCACCAAGCCGCCACCAGGGGGGAATTCCGCCAGCCCGGATTTCGCGGACGGCGTGCCCGGGTAATCCTGCTGGGCGCAAGGATCTCCGGCGAAGAATTATTCCGGGGGAGCCTCTTGAGCCTGAAATGGGCGCTGGCCCCCCTGGGTTTTGAACTGGCCGAACCGCTTCTGCTGCGCGGACTGGACAGTCCCGTGGACCTGCAAACGCGGAAAGATTTCCGGGAACTGCTCCTGGACTATGGAGAAGCCGCCGCCGGAGATTTACCATGCTGAAGATCGCCTCTATCAGGGATGCTTGGCAAAACCTCCTGGAGCAGCTTAAAGAGCAACGCTGCCGGGTCTGCCTGGCCCCCATGTCCGTAAGGCCGGTTTCGGAGGAAGCTCCGGAGGCGCGGGCTTGCGGAATCTGCGCGAACTGCTTGGCCGGATTCCCCTGGCGTGCTGCTCCTGCCTGCCCCATGTGCGGGGAATTCCTACCTTTGGCGGAACTCTGCCCCCATTGCCAGCTCTCCCCCAAGCCCTGGAGGCAGGCGTATTTCCTGGCCGCCTATTCCGGAACGCTGCGTGATTTAGTGCGGCGGATCAAGTTTAACGGACAGCTTTCCCTGGCCGAGGGGCTGGGCATGCTCTTGGCCGTGCGCTCAGGCCTGGCGGAAAAACGGGCGGACTATGACCGCATCACTCCGGTCCCTTTGCACCCGCGCCGCCAAGCCACGCGCGGCTTCAACCAGGCCCTGGAAATCGCCCGCCCTCTGGCGGCAACCCTGGGCATTCCCTTATCTTTTAACAGTCTGCTGCGGGTGGAGGATACCCGCCCGCAAAGCGGGCTGACCAGGAAGAAGCGGGCCGAAAATTTGCGCCAGGCCTTCACGGCCGATGACTCCTGGCAGAACCTGCGCATCTTGCTGGTGGATGATGTGCTGACCACCGGAGCCACCCTGCATGCGGCCGCTTCAGCCCTGCTGAGGGGCGGAGCCCTTTATGTGGATGTCGCGGCTCTGGCCCGCACCCCGGCCAGGAATATGGGAGCGGCATTAAACTGACACCCAAGCCTTCTGCCAGCTATAACAGCTTGCTATGCGACGGATTACCTATACCGGCATAAAGCTTGCATCCCTCCTGTGAAGAGCTGCTCCCAAAGCGGACAAGCTCTCAGGAGGAACGTGATGCCGGTTTTGAAACCCGTAAATAATATCGCCGGAGCCTCGTTGCACAAAAATCCACGGGCTCTTCCAGGAGTCGCCCGCCGGAGCATGGCCAGAAACGCCGCCTTGGGCCTGGATAATTTCTCCAGCCTGCTGCACGGCGAAAGCATCACCGCCGCGCCTGGAACCACTGTACCCGCATCCCTGAAGACCACTGGGACGGCGCAACAAAACCTGATCGGCCGTAACGGGCAGCCAGCCTCCTTGAGAAAGCTCGGATCGCATATCTTTGAAGAAGCACCTGTAGAATTTGCCGCGCCCCCCCCCGAAAAGACGAGGCTGGCGCGTCCAGCGGGCAGCGAGGGAAGCATCCTGGCCCTGCGGGCCGCCGGACATAAACTCAAAAACGTAACCGAGATGGTGCTAGGCACGCTTTCCAGCCTTTTCGAATCAGGCCGGGAAGGGATCTCGGCCATCGGCTATGACCGCGTCGGCGGCACTTCCTACGGAAAATACCAGATTGCCTCCAGGACGGGGACGCTTGATGAATTTATCGCCTTTCTGGACAAAAAATCCCCGGAACTTGGGAAACTCCTTAAAGAAGCCGGGCCGGGCAACACCGGCGGCAAAGAAGGACGGATGCCGGAAGTCTGGCAGGGGATCGCCGCCAGGGAACCCGAGCGCTTTGCAGACTTGCAGCACTCCTTCATCCATGAACGCCTTTACCTGCCGGCGGCCAATAAACTGAAAGGATACGGCCTGGATGTGGACAAGTTCAGCTCCACCATGCGGGAGGTGCTTTTCAGCACAGCCGTGCAGCACGGCCCTTCGGCGGCGGCGCGCCTGGTAATCAGGGCTGCTGGCGAAGCCGGGGGCTCCACTCCGACCGGGGCCGCCTGGGGAGAAACGGCTCGCCCCCCCACGGACGAGGCGGAATTAATCCGGCGCATCTATAATGCCCGGCGTACCCAGTTCGGGTCTTCCACTCCCCAGGTGCGTGAATCCGTGTCCGAGCGTCTGCAAAGCGAGATGAGGCTGGCCCTAAACCTGCTCCAGAACCAACGCGGCTGACCGTTTTATCCCGAGGCTGGGTTATCCGGGCGCACGGTCAGCACCGGGACATGGGAACTTTTCACCACCTTTTCCGCCACTGAGCCGAAGAGGATGCGATCCAGGCCGGCCCGGCCGTGGGTTCCCATGACGATCATGTCGGCATTATTCTCCTTGGCTTGGCTGATGATCTCCTCGGCGGCATAACCGCTGATTACCCGCCCTTCGGCCCGGAGGTCCGAGAATTTCTCCTTCACGAAATCTTCCATAGATTTTTCCGCCCCGGTGATCACTTCGCCCACGAAGTTTTCCATGGAGCTGGCGGGCACATGGAAACCCACATAATGCCCCAGGGTCGGGGCTATGTACACCGCCAGAATTTCAGCATCCAGGGCCTTGGCTAGGCAAACGGCATATTCGGCCACGCTGGCGCTTTGCGGGGACAGATCAACCGCGACCAGGATTTTTTTGACTTGCACTGCGCTCATGGCGTTCTCCTTGCTGGGATTTGCATAACTCTATATAATAAATACAGTCGGCAAGGGCAAATATTTTTCGGTGGAGCCCCGGCAGAGCCAGGGGCTTACCGAAAACTGATTATTCAGGAGGAGAACAATTATGAGGACTGTTGGAACAGTCGCACGAGGACTCCGCGCTCCGTTAATTAAAGCCGGCGATGATATAGTACAAATAGCCGTTGACAGCATATTGGCCGCCTCTAAAAAAGAAAACTTTGAGCTGCATGATCGGGATATAATTGGGATTACTGAAGCGGCGGTGGCCCGCGCGCAGGGCAATTATGCAAGCTGCAAACAAATTGCCGTCGATATCCGGAAAAAATATCCGAGCGGAACGCTCGCGATTACATTTCCAATTTTATCAAGAAACCGCTTTTCAAATATCTTAAAAGGCATCGCGCAGGGGTGCGACAAGTTGTATATTATGTTATCATATCCAGCCGACGAAGTTGGGAACGAGCTTATTCCATATGATATGCTCGATAAAGCAGGCGTTAATCCATATACTGATATGCTTACAGAGAAAGTTTATCGTGAAAAATTCGGATATGACATAACGCATGTATTTACACACATAGATTATGTTGAATATTACAAATCTTTTTGTGATCATAGTGAAATCATCTTTGCGAATGACGTGCGCAAAATACTCGACTTTACAAAGCATGTGCTGTGCTGTGATATACATACCCGCTTCAGGTCAAAGCGCTTGTTAAAAGAGGCCGGGGGTGAAACTGTTTATGGGTTAGAGGATGTGTTGTCATACTCCGTTGATGGCAGTGGGTACAACGAGCAATACGGACTTCTGGGTTCGAACAAGGCTACGGAAGATTCAATAAAACTGTTTCCAAGGGATTGTGAGGCGGTCGTCACCAAAATTGCGCAAAAAATAAAAGAAATATCCGGGAAACAGGTTGAAGTGATGATTTATGGTGACGGAGCGTTCAAAGATCCTGTCGGACATATATGGGAACTGGCCGATCCGGTTGTTTCTCCCGCGTTTACCCAGGGATTGGGCGGAACGCCCCACGAGTTGAAGTTAAAATTCCTGCTGGATAGCGAGTTTTCGGGAAAGAGTGAAGATGAATTAAAAGAGGCGGTCGGCAAGGCAATAAAAGCTAAAACCGGAAATCCCGAAGATAAGGCATTAGGCACGACTCCAAGAAGATATACAGATTTAGTCGGTAGCTTGTGTGATCTGATGAGCGGATCCGGGGACAAGGGAACGCCGATTGTATTGATACAAGGTTACTTTGATAATTATGCCTCATGATGAGGTTAGTCTGTCTATTTTTCAGGCGCGCGCTCTTTTCCCGGCAGTCTCCGGCGACATGGCAAAAAATTCCGGTCCGTGGGGGGTTGGAAAAACTTGAAAGCATTGAAATTCAATATGTTATATTTTTCAGGCCGGTTGGCAAAGTTTTTGCTTAAGTCTAGCCAGTGCGGAGCCGGGACAACCTAAGATGGGGGCATGGATGAAAATACGCAACGACCCGTTACAAATTTCGCAGGAACAGGGCGAAATCCGCCGCAAAACCGACCTGGAAGGCTTTGAGAGCCTTCTGGCCCGCGAATTGCAACAGGTCCAGGACAGCCAAACGGCGCCGGCCCCGGAAATCGCCCAAAGCGCCTCGGTCCTGACCACCAGAATTCGCACGGCCCAGGAAGTCACGGCACTGCCGGAAGACACGGATAAAGAGGCCTTTATGACGCGCCTGGACGAACTCTTGGGACAGTGGGAACAATATGCCGCTACCCTGAACGACTCCTCCGGGGCCGCCCTGAAAAACATTCACCATCTTCTGGGCGATTTGGGAGGCCAGATAAGCGGACTGAAGGCCTCCATGCCGGAGAGCGCGGCCGGACTGCGCGGCCTGGTCAATGAACTGGAAGTGCTCGCCATTACCGAAGAATTCAAGCTCAACCGGGGGGATTACCTGTAACATCCCCTTTCACGAAGCCCTGCGCCTGCCTTGCCTTAAAGCAGACGCAGGGCCTCCTGTGAAAGCGTCTGCTTTTTAACGTAATCCACCACCGCCTCGGGCGAATCCAACAGAACGCAAAACTTTATTTCCTCTTCATCGAGAAAACCGCTACGGACCATGGAGTTTCTGATCCAGTCCAGCATCCCGCTCCAGAAAAAAGAATCATACAACACAATGGGAAAGGGCCGGATTCTCCCGGTCTGGGCCAGTAACATGGCTTCGCTCAGCTCGTCCAGCGTTCCCATTCCGCCGGGCATGACGACGTAGGCCACCGCATACTTGACGAACATAAGTTTGCGGACGAAGAAATAATTAAAATCGCAGCGGGTGGTGACATAGGGATTGATCTTCTGTTCCTGGGGCAGATGGATGTGCAGGCCGATGGAAGGAGCCTCCGCCTCCATCGCCCCCCTGTTTCCGGCCTCCATAAGTCCCGGCCCGCCGCCGGTGATAATGCCGTATCCATCTTCTCCCAGCCTGCGGGCAATCTCCCTGGCGGCCTCATACAGCGGAGAATCCGCCGTGGCCCTGGCGGAACCGAAGATGGAGACGCAACGCGGCATCCTCCCCAATTCCTCAAAACCGTTCACCGCCTCGGAGAGAATTTTGAACATCCTCCAGGAATCATGGGAAGAATCCCATTCACGCAGATTATCACTGTATTTCGTCTTCATGGTCTTGCCCCTGTGACGGTATAACACGTACTTCCTCAATCCTGCGGGTGGAAACCTTTTCCACGATAAAACGCAGCCCCATATGCTCCAGGCTTTCCCCAAGTTCGGGCAGGTGTTCGAAATGATCCAGGAGCAGCCCTGCCAGGGTGCCATAATCGCCTTCCTCGGGCAACAACCCTTCCAGGTTCAGCTCATTTTCCAGAAGGTGCAGATCCGCCCCGCCCCTGACCAGGAAGGAGCCGTCCTCCTGCCTAGAGATATCGGGATTTTCGTCCTCTTCCCTGAATTCCCCGGCAATGATGGCAAATATGTCCACCGGGGTGACCAGCCCGGAAACGGAGCCGAACTCATCCACCGCAATCACCGGGCTACCTCCGGTCTGGCGCATGAGCTTGAGCAGGCGGATGGCGTCCATGCTCTCGGGGGCCACTACGGAGACGCGCCGAGCGGCCAGAGCCTCCAAGTCTTCCCCGGCCTGGATGGCCGCCATTATGTCGGTCCCCCTGGCCATTCCTGCGAGTTCGTCCAGGCGGCCATGGCAGAGCGGATAATGGCTATGCGGTTCCGCCAGGATGTACTTGACGATCTTTTCCACTTTATTGCCCAGGTTGATCCAGCGGATTTCATTGCGCGGGGTCATCAAGCTGCGCAGGGATCGCTCTCCCAGGGAGAGCACCCCGCCGATCATGCTACTTTCTTCCCCGGCAATGGCGGCGGCGGGGGCGGGATTTTGCTCGTCGATGTCGCGGATCAACGGACGCCTTTCGCCCATGAGACGCAGTATAAGCTCCGTGGTGCGGGCGCGCAGTGGGCGCGTGGCCTGGTGTTTCATTTGGTTGGAGGTGGCGATCTGGTTGAATATCTCAATGAGCACGGAAAAACCGATGGCGGCATACAGATATTCCTTCGGCACATGGATGCCCAGACCATCGGCCACTAGGCTGAAACCGATCATCAACAGGAAGCTCAAACAGAGCACCACCACCGTGGGATGATTCCGGACAAAGGCGGCCAGGCCCCCGGAAGCCAGAAGCATTAGCCCCATGGCGATAAACACGGCCAGGATCATGATGCTCTGGTGGCTGACCATGCCCACTGCGGTGATCACCGCATCCAGGGAAAAAACGGCGTCCAGAAGCATAATCTGGGCCACCACAAGCCAGAAGCCCGCGTGGGAACGCTCTCCTCGCATTTTCACCGGCCCGGCTTCCAGCCGTTCATGCAGCTCGGTTGTGGCCTTGTAAAGCAGGAAGACCCCTCCCAAGATAAAAATAATATCCCGGCCGGAAAAATTGCCCCAAACGGGAGTGGAGAGGCGGATCATCCAGGACATGCCCAAGAGCAGGACAATACGCAAGGCCAGGGCCATGCCCAAGCCGAAGATCCGGGCCTTGTCGCGCAATTCCGGGGCGGCCCGGTCCGCCAAAATGGCGATGAAGACCAGGTTATCCACACCCAGCACCACTTCCATGATCACCAGGGCCAGCAGTCCGGCCCAGCCGCTAACGCTCCCCATCCAGGACAGTTCGTCCAGCAAAAAGTGCGGAATCTCGGCCATCAACTCAAACAAGGGAGCCTTCCTTGGATTGTAAAACTTTCCAAGACGCTCAAGGCGGCCGCGCCTGACAGACGTTCCATCTCAGGGCCGTGGCTGTGCCCGCGCAGATGTGCCAGTCCGTGGGCCAACATACGCAGGGCGTAAAACGCCGGATCTTCTCCATAGATCCCGGCCTCCCGCCGTATGCTTTCCACCGATATGGCCAACCAGCCCAAAGCCGGGGGGGAAGCCTGAAAGGACAACACGTTGGTCGGGCCGGGGCAGCCCAGGTGACGCAGATTCAACTCGGCCATGTCCGCATCGTCCAGCAGGGCCAGCTCAAGGGTGGCGGCCTCTCTCCCCCCCGCCGGGTTTTCCCGCGCCGGCAAGAAATCCAGCATGAGTTCCAGGGCTTTTTCCCATTCGGACAGGCTCAATGGAAGAAGCCAGGATAAAGAGGCACTACTGCTTACGCTGATGTTCATGTGCCGGGTTTGTTGCCCGGGGCGCGCAGAGAGACCGGCCGGGATCGGTAAATTGCCGGTACGCGCCCTCCCTTGCGGGCGGCCGGCACTCTCTTGCCCGGAGTCCGATCCGGGGCGAGCGGCGGCGATTCGGGTTCAGCCTGGAGCGGCGTTTTACCAGGGTATTCTATACGTTTGTGGAATATGCCGGTGAGGATCGGCAAAAAGCTTTCCCTGACCAAGTCCAGATCTTTGAAGGTCAACTCGGTATTGTCCAGTTGCCCTTCCGCCAGAACATTCTGAATAATCTCATTTATATGGGTGCTAATCCGGTGTGGGGTGGGGTCCACCAGGGCGCGGCTGGAGGCCTCCAGCACATCGGCCAGCAGGAGTAGGGCGGCTTCGCGGCTTTGGGGCTTTGGACCGGCATAGCTGAAATCCTCCTTATGCACGTTCTGGTTTTGCAGGGAGGCTTTATGGTAAAAATAGCGCATCATGTTGGTCCCATGATGCTGCTGGATGATATCCTGGAGTTCGTCGCCCAGTTTGTGCTGCTGGGCCATTTCCACTCCGCGTTTCACATGGGAGGTCAGCACCAGGACGCTCATGGCCGGAGTCAGTCGATCATGGGGGTTCCGGCCTTTGAACTGGTTTTCAATAAAATAGTCCGCCTTATCGATTTTCCCGATATCATGATACATGGCCCCGACCTTGCATAAAAGGCTGTGCGCGCCTATGGCCTTGGCCGCCGGCTCCACCAGGTTGGCCACAATAATGGAGTGATGGTAGGTTCCGGGGGCCTCCAGCATGAGCTGGCGCAATAAGGGGTGTTCCTGGTTCATGAGTTCCATGAGCACGAAACGGGTAGTGAAGCCGAAAAGTATTTCCACCAGAGGTGACATGGCAAAGATAAGCAGGATGGAAAAAAAGGCCCCCATCAGCATGGCCAGGCCCTGCCCGGGCAACTGGTTTAACTCCGTCACCCGCAGGAGCGCCGCCCCCAGCCAGAGGGCCAGAAAGCCAGCGCAAAGCGGAAAGAGACTCATCACCACCTCTTTGCGGTTCTGGCTGTCGGTGATCAGCCAGGTGCACAAGAGGCTGGTGATGAAATAGAACAGAAACAGGCCCAGTCCCCCCTGGGCGGTGATGGTGCAAAAAATGGACAGGAGCATGCTGATGGTAAAATAACGCCGCCGGCTCAACGTAAGCCCGGCCAACCCGGCGGCTCCGGCCACCGGCACGGCGAAGGCCTGGGTTCCCAAGCTGAGATTCAGGATCGAAGAATTAAGGGCAAAGCCTATGAAATAAAAAAACTTGGCCAGCAGGGTCATAAAAAGGACCAGAAGGGCCACAAAAACCAGTTCCTTGGCGCTGGCGCCGGAACCCTTGCGCCGTCCGGGGGAATAAAACAACCCCAGGCAGCTTATGGCCCCGAAGATTACGCCCCCGAAAAAAATCTGGGGTTTAAAGCGAGCCGCGCTGTGCGCCCACAGGGCATCAAGCTTAGCTAATGTTTCCGCATCCACCGCCTCGCCCTGGCGCACGAGGATCTCTCCGACTTTTACATGTTGCACCACCGGACGCACATTTTGGGCCGCTTCGCGAGCCCGATGCAAGGTGGCTTCTTCATTCAGGGTCAAGGTTGCCTCGGCCAAGCTGCCCAAGAGCAGGACAAACAACCGTTTGCCTTGGAGACTGATGGGCTGGGCGCGCGCCTCTAGTTCCAGATCCACGGCAAAATCCTTGAGATCCTGGATATGCCGGCTATCAGGCAAAAGGGTTTCCTGCCCGCCGTTCAGATCGCGAATGATTACCCCGCCGCTGTAATAGGCGAGTTTGCGCACATCCGGCGCAACCCCGTCCCGTAGCCGCCGCGTTGCCCAGGGCAGCATCACGTTCTCCAGCAGGTTCTGAAAATCCGGGTTGGCCATGAGGCTGAACATGCGTTCGCCCAATTCCACCCCCAAGGCTTCAGACACTTCCAGGCGCAGCCGGAGCATGGCCTGGGGGTCTTCCTCCGTCCGCAAGGCCTCCAGCACCCAGTCCCGGATGCGCGCATGCATGGCGTCCACCGACTCTGTGTTCAGAGTGCAGATCAGCGGTTGGGCTTTCTGGACGGCTTCCCGCCGGAGACGAGTGGCTTCATGATTTTGCAAGCTGAAGGCGTAATCCGCGATTATATCGCTGTCGGCTATCTCCCCAAGCATGTAGGTGTGCGGGCTTTGCCCCCATTCATAGCTGGCGACGAAGGCCGCCAAAACAATCAGGGCCAAAAGGACCCATATACCGGGGTTCGTACGGAGGAACCGCGCAAACCCCCACGGAAGCCAGGAAGCTTTGCCCGGTAGGTCAGGCAGGGTTTTCTTCTGCGTCATAAGCTTCCACGATACGTCCCACCAAAGGATGGCGGAGGACGTCCTCTTTGGCAAAAAAAACTTTCCTGATGCCCTCCACTCCCGCCAGAACCTTGAGGGCATGCTTCAGGCCGGAGCGCGGCGGCCCGTGATCCGCCGGGAGATCGATCTGGGTGATATCCCCGGTCACCGCGATCCGGGAGCCGGCACCCAAGCGGGTCAGAAACATTTTCATCTGTTCCGGGGTGGTGTTCTGGGCCTCATCCAGGATGATGAAGGCGTCGTTCAGGGTCCGTCCGCGCATGAAGGCCAGGGGAGCGATCTCAATGATGCCGTTGTCCAGCATTTCCGCCACCTTTTCCATATCCAGCATGTCATGCAGGGCATCGTAAAGCGGCCGCAGGTAGGGATTGACCTTTTCCGCAAGATCCCCCGGCAGAAAACCCAGACGCTCCCCGGCCTCCACCGCCGGTCTGGTCAGCACGATGCGTTTGACCTTGCGGGGCAGCAACATGGACAAGGCCACCGCCACCGCCAGGTAGGTCTTGCCGGTGCCGGCCGGCCCCACGCCGAAGACCAGCGGACATTCGCGCAGGGCCTGGACGTAAAATCGTTGGTTGAGGCTCCGGGGGATGATGCTCTTGCGGGAAGAGCCTATGGGGATGACCTGCCGGAAAATCTCCCCCAAGTCACAATCATTATGCTGGCGCAGCAAACGGTAGGCGTGTTCAAAATCTGCGGCCCCGAATTCTCCGCCCGCCTGCGACATCGCATAAAACTGGGCCAGCAGATTTCCGACCAGGGCGCGCTCCACCTGGTCTCCCAGAAGCGCCAGGCTGCTTCCCCGGCTCTGGATACGCAAACCGGAAAGCTCTTCCAGGCAGCGCAAGTTGCGGCCCTGCGGCCCGAAAAGGATATTGGCTGAGCGGTGGTCGGAAAAATCCAGATGTTCTGCGTCTTCTGACATGATTTAAGGACTTTAATCCCCTCTGCGCGGAGAAAGGCCGGCCGGCCGGTTAAAATTTTCAGGATGCGCCAGAGATCCTTAAAACTGCCCCTTGATAACTTTTTTCACAGACCTAGTAAATACCCTTCCGCCAGCTTCCGCAAAACCTTCTGCCCGGGCAATGCCGGATGCTGGCGGCCGCCGGACTTTTCGGCACGGCTTATGCAATGTTAGCCGGGAGAATTCCGGCCGGAAAAAGTTGCCGGACAATTTAAGGAGAAAAACATGTCTGTGCAGAACATCAATGCCAACAGCGCATCGCTTACGGACTATCTGCTCCCTTCCAAGGAAAAAGACGAGAACAGCGTCTCCGGCGCCGATGCGCTCCTGTCGCGGAACGCCAGAAACAACGCCCTCAGCGCCTATGGCGGTAACATGCTCTCTGGCCCCGGCCAGACCGCCATGCAACGGGCGGTGCAAGAACTCCGCGAAACCCAAGGCGGCCCGGTTACCTTCGCCATGGTGCGGGAATACCGGGAAGAGATGGAAAACTCCTTCACCCTGCTTATGCAGGCCAGCATTTATGCCTTGGGGCTGGAGGAAAGCCAGGATTTCTTCCTGAGCGCCTCCCAGGAAGGACGGATTGAAGTCAGCTCTTCTGACCCGATCCTGCGGGAAATGGTCACGGCCCTGCTTGCCGAGAACCCGAAACTGGGCGAACAGTTCCTGTACATCCAAGCCCTAGGCAATATCGAAAAAACCAGCCAGGCCAGCACTCCTCTGATGGCGCGGCAGTCCGCCAAGGCCAACCTGGGGATGCAGTCCGTGGATATTTTCATCAAGGCCGCCGCTTCCCAAGGTTTCGGCTATAGTTCCCTGTTGGGGTTATACGACGGATCTTCCGGCGACCTGTCTTATTTCTTGGGCGCCAACATGACCGTTTGAGTTTGCCGCCACTGATCACTCAGCAGCGCTACTTTAAAGAGCTTCGGGAAAGGAGGATGTCAAAAGCGGCCTTCCTTTAAAATATACCCCGTGAAAAGCCCATGGTACGGCAGACTTTTGAAATATTGCCCAGCTCGGCGGCTACGGCTGGTTCTGGGCCAGTAGCGTCACGGACACTTTATGGCTGGTCTGAGGCGCAAAAACTTCAGACCGGAGTTTCGCTATAATACAGCACCTCGAATGCGATATCGATATCTTCGTTTCAGACAACAACATAGCTATGTTTGGGGGCTTCATGAACAAGTCGATGCTTTTCAAAGGTTCAAAGACAAGGAAATAGCCTTCCAGCAACTCGCCGTCAAGGCTGAAAATGGCTTCTTTTCCCTAGCGAACTTCTTTCCGTCTCCTACCTGTTTTCCAAAACGCCTTCTTCCTTGCGCAGGATTCGCATATCCTGATCCAGGAGGTTCTTGATCAGGGACCAGCCACCGGGGGCCACGCGCAGCTCCGCGTAGCGGGCCTGACTGTATAAACCGGCCAGGCCTTCCTCGAAGAAAAAGGCTCCTCCGCTGACTTTTATGTCCCTACCGGTCATCTTGTATTCCAGGAGAATTTCATCCGGGGCCGGTTTTTCTCCGGCGTGCAGGCGGACAAAACAGCCCAGATCCCCTTCCAGGCGCAACACGGCCAGTCCCCTGCGCTTCCGGGAACTCTCCTCCTCTTCGCCCTCCTTTTTATCCTGTTCCCGCATCGCTTTAAGGATATCCCGTTCCACGGCAAAGGCCAGGATCATGTAATCGCCCTGCATCAGGGAGCGCGGGTCCAGGGGAACCAGGCGCAGGATGACTCTCCGCCCGTCGGCCAGGAGCTTTTCCTGGCCCAGGATTAAATAATTGTACGCGGCCAGGAAGATCAGCAACACCAAGGCGATGAAAATGCGGACGCGGCGCGGATCAGACATGAATTTCTCCAATTCTGACCAGACGGCGCAGCAACAGGACGGCCAGCAGCAGGACGGAGCCGCAGAGCAGGAGGAGCAGGGCCTTGTCGCGCAGGAGGATATCCAGATTATAGTAGTAGAAAAAGAGATCCAGGCTCAGGTAAAAGGTGGCCAGGCCGGAGAGGGCATCCTTGCCGGCGGCCCTGGTCAGGAAAAGCAAGGCCATCCCCAGACCGCAGGCCGGCGTAAAATAGGCCGCGGCCATAAAGACCAGCCCGCCGGCCAAAACCAAGGGGCGCAGGGAGGCCCGCCCGCGCCAGATCGCCGCCAGGCAGGCCAGCAGGACCAGGGGCAGGGACAGGGCATGGGGGTACAGGTAAAACCAGGACAGCCACCATTCGCCAATAGCGCCGATGATGGAGACGGCCAGGAGCATGAAGGAAAAAAAAACCAGGCAGGCCAGGGCCGCGCTCCGGCGCAGATCCTGGATCCGGCCGGAGGGCTGGAGCGGAAGGCCGTGCTGGTAAAGTCCGAAAAGCAGACCCAGGGCCAGGGAAAAATTATACAGGTAATAGCCGGTATCCCTTGGAACATGCCAGGCCAGGAACAGGCCCAGGCAGACCAGCAGGCCGATGGCGGCGGCACTTTTGTCCGCGAGATGCCGCCGGCTGATCCAGAGGCAGGCGAACAGGGCCGCCAGCAGAACAAGGCTGGACTGTTCATGGAAATCGGTAAGGAAGCAGGACATGGCCAGGCCGCATAAGGCGGCCACCCGGCTGAACTGGCGCGAGGCCAAGGATTCTTTGCGCTCCAAAGGAACGGAGGCGGCGCAGAAGGCCAGCCCGAGCAAACCTATGAACTGCCGTTGCGGAAACAAATCCGCCAGGATCAGCACCAGAAAACCGAACAACAGGAGCGAACCCGCCCAGGCGCTCAGGCTGGTGAAAATTTTGCTGATCCAGGGTTCCCGCCGCCCCAGCCTGGCGACATCCTCCCGGAAAAAGTCCTCCAGTTCCGCCTGGGGCAAGGCCTCTTTCTCCAGCAGCCAGCGGCTCAAGGCCAGGCGCTCCTCTTCCTCGGCCTTGAAAAACGCTTCCGCAACGCCGGTTTTCAGGCGCGCCCGCTCCCGCAAGAGCTTGCGCAGATGAAGCACCAGCTTGGATACGCCCAGGCCGAGCCCCATGATGAGCAGACCGTTGAGCAGCAGGCTGCCGGCAAACCAGTTGTCAATGTTCAGGATGATCCAGGCCAGCAGATAAACGGCGGCGCTCAGGATGGGGCAGGCCAGGAGGAAGAGATCCGGCCGCGGGCGGTAATAAAAAAACAAAGCCACGCCCAGACCGACGAAGTAAAGGGACAACCCCCAGTCCGGGGAGAGGAAAACGGCGATCGGGCGCCTGTAATAGTCACCCATCTGCATTAGCAAAATCATTTGCGCGGTGAGCAGGATAAAGGCCGCGCCGCCGATGAGGCGGCAGAGGACGCGCCTGGGGTTCAGGGATGTGAAGCGGTGGAGGAGTTCTGCCAGGATCAGAAAGAAAAACTGGACCAGGGAAATTTCCAGCGGCGGAAAATCCGGATGCGCTTCCAGGAAGTACAGGGAGGCCCACAGGCTGGCGACGATCCACAAAGGAACCAGGAGAAGCGCCTCCCGCGCGGCCAGGACCAGGAAGATCAGCAGGAGGCTCCAGGCCCGGAAGAGTTCCCAGGGGTCGCCCCCGGTCTGGTAGATCTGCCCGTACAAGGCCAGGAGCGCGCCGCCGAGAAGCCCTCCGGCCAGCAGGGCCAAGCGCGCGTCATATGGAATTTTGGATGGAATTTGGGGCGGACTTGCTGGAGAAGCCGCGATCCAACGCAGGCAGGCCCAGAGGCCGCAGATGGCAAACAGGACTTCGGCGATGACGAATTTGCCCTGACGGGAAAGATTCTCCCAGTTCCAGGCCAGGAGGAAAATGAGGCCGCAGAGGATCAGGAGCGTGCCCATGAGGGCGAAAAAGCTCTCCATGAAAAGCTTCCAGACTTCCGGTCCCGGACGAAGGCCGAAGGCGCGAGCCGCGCCCGCATGCGCCTCCGGGGAGATGTTCCCCCGGAGGAAGAGGCCGTCCAGCCAGGACGGCAGACGGACATAGCCGGGGATGAGACGCAGGCCGGCGGCGTTTTTCCCTTCCATGAGCCTGTTCTTCATTTTTGGCAGCGCGGGCAATAGACCGTGCCGCGCCCGGCCACCCGGCAGCTTTGCAGGATGCCTCCGCAGACCTGGCAGGGTTTTCCTCCGCGTCCATAGACCTTAAAATTGTCCTGGAAGGCCCCGGAGTTGCCCTGGGCGTCCAGATAGTCGCGGATGGAGCTGCCGCAGGCGGCAATGGCCTCGCGCAAAATCTCCTGGACATGCCCGGCCAGGGCAAGCAAGCGTTCCCCAGGAATCCCCGCGCCCTGGCGATCCGGGCGAATCCCCGCCCTAAAAAGCGATTCATCGGCATAGATATTGCCAATGCCGACAATGAGGCTTTGATCCAAAAGCAAATTTTTGATTTGGCGCTTTTTTCCGGCCAGGGCGGCGGCCAGTTCCTCCGGGGCATGCTCTAGTGGCTCCAGCCCCAGGGCAGCCCAGAAAGGCCATTCTTCCAGGCTTTCCGGACGCAGGATCCGGCAGTAGCCGAAGGTGCGCGCATCATCAAACAAAAGACGAGCCTCCGGGGCGGACGTCCTGCTGTCCGGGTAAAGATCCAGAATAAGCTTGGTGTGCTTTGGCGGCACGGCCTCCAGGGGGTGAACGAAAAGGTGGCCGGTCATTTTCAGGTGAAAGGCCATGATCAGGGGACGGTTCGAGACATCGAGCAGATCCAGGAGCAGAAGCTTTGCCCGGCGGCGCACCCCGGCTACCTCCGCCCCTTCCAGCAGGGGCAGGAACTCCCGTCCGGCCTGAGGGGTCTTACCCCCGAAACAGCGCGGGTTTCCCAGAACACGCCGTAACACCTGGGGGGCCAGGGTGCGGGCGATGGTTTCCACTTCCGGCAGTTCAGGCAAAATTGGCTCCAGCGCCGTGAATCCAGGCGGACGGCGCCAAAAAAACATAGCCGGATCCCCGCGCCTTGCCAAGGACAAAATATCCGACCTTGCCCGGAACGCCATGCCCGTGTTAGAGTAAGCGCGCGGCATGGGAGGCGGAGAATGCTGATTATCTATACCGGCGACGGAAAGGGCAAGACCTCGGCCGCGGCAGGACAGGCCCTGCGCGCCCTGGGTCAGGGACTACGGGTATCCTTCGCCCAACTGATCAAAAGCGATGTGCAGGCCGGGGAGCAGAACGTGCTTCGGCAGCTTCTGGGGGAAGATTTTTTCATCGGCGGACGCGGTTTTTTTATCCAGGAAAAAGATCGGGCCGCGCACACCCAGGCGGCGCAGCAGGTTCTGGCCTGGGCCAGAAAACGCGCGCCGGCCAGCGATCTCCTGGTGCTGGACGAGGCCTTGTACGCCCTGGAGAGCGGACTGCTCACTGAAGAGGAACTGCGCGCCCTGATTGAACAATGCCGCCGGGAAAACACCCACTTGGTGCTTTCCGGCCGCGGCCTGCCGGAATGGCTGGCCCGGGAGGCGGATCTGGTCACCAGCATGACCCTGGTCAAACACCCGCATGACGCCGGCGCCCAAGTCCGTCCGGGGATCGAATACTGATGGGCGCGCCTCCGCCGTCCTTAGCCCCCGCATTGCCAAAGACGCCGTTTCAAGATACGGGAATTACCACAGGAGCAAACGTATGCGCTTCGTCTGGCTAATCCTTTTCGCTGTCACCTTCTTCGTCGGGGTGCAGTCGGTGATGAACACACCCATGGACGGCTATAACGGGGCAACTACCTTCGGTTTTCTATTCGGCACCTTTATCCTGCCGCTGGTATTCCTCATCCTGGGCTTGCGCTCCTTCCGGGCGGCCAGGCGGGCCAAGGAAAAGGCCGCGCAAAGCCCATATTCCCAAGGCCCGCAATGATCCTCCGGCTATGTCCCGGAACCTGAAAAAAAAGGAGAATACCCATGCAAGAGGCCATTTTACGCAATCTGCTCACCCGGCGCAGCATCCGCAAATACCTGCCCAAGCCTGTGCCTAGGGAGCTTTTAGAAAAGATCGTGGAAGCCGCCCTTTACGCCCCCAGCGCCATGGGACGCCAGCCCTGGCATTTTGTCGTGCTGGCCGGGGAAAAACGCATCGCCGACCTCACCGTTGCCCTCAAGGAAGCCGTGGCCCGCATGCCTGAGAATATCTACCAAAAATTCGTGGGAAACCCCGAGTACACGGTCAGCTACCATGCCCCGGCACTGATCATGGTCTCCGCCGACCCCGCCAAGCCCAATGCCGAGGCCGACTGCGCCCTGGCCCTGGGCAACATCTTCCTGGCCGCCCACGCCCTGGACCTAGGAACATGCTGGATCAACCAGATGGGCAGCGCCTGCCCGGACGAGCGGTTCCGCGCCCTGCTCACCGAACTGGGCGTGCCTCCGCAAAATTACATATACGGTTGCGCCGCCGTTGGCTGGCCCGACGGTCCACGCCCGGAAGCCGCGCCCCGCAAAAGCGGCAAGGTCAACTACGTGCTGGAGTAGCGGTAAACCGGGGGCGGAGCCCCGGTTACAGCCACCTATTCCTCTTCCTTCCGGACCTTCTGGTATTCGGCGACCACCTTTTCGGTCACCGGCGGCGGGGCTTCCTCGTAATGGGAAAACTCCGCCGTGAACACTCCCTGCCCGCTGGTCATGGAGCGCAAGTCCGGGGCGTAGCGCAGGATTTCGCTCATCGGCACATGGGCCTTGAGTTCGGTGATTCCGGCGGTGGAATCCGATCCCAGCACCTTGCCCCGGCGGCTGGAGAGATCGCCGATGACATCACCCATGAATTCATCCGGGATGGATACCGCCAGGGTGACTATTGGCTCCAAAAGCACCGGCCGACATTGTTCCATGGCCTTGCGGAAGGCCAGGGACCCGGCGATCTTGAAGGCCATTTCCGAGGAATCCACGTTATGATAGCTGCCGTCATAAAGACGAGCCTTGAAGTCCACCATGGGGTAGCCGGCCAGGAACCCTCTGCCCGCGGCCTCCTGTACTCCCTTGTCCACGGCCGGGATATACTGGCGGGGAATGACCCCGCCCACGATGGCATCTTCAAAAAGGTAGCCCGCGCCTTTGGGCATGGGCTCAAACTCAACCCAGCAGTCACCGAACTGCCCACGACCGCCGGTCTGCTTTTTATGCCGGCCCTGCACCTGGCTTTTACCCTTAATTGTTTCCCGGTAAGGAACTTTGGGGGTGTTCAGCAGTATCTCCACCTTGTAGCGGCGTTTGGCCTTTTCCACCGCGATTTCAATATGCAGTTGCCCCATGCCGGAGACGATAATCTCCGCGGTTTCCTCGTCGCGGCTGAGGCGCAGGGTGACATCCTCCTCCGTGAGCTTCTGCATGGCGGCATAGGCTTTTTCTTCATCGCCCTTTTCCTTGGGGGACAGAGCGTAGGAAATCAGTTGCGGAGGCAGGGTGGGAACAGGCAGGGAAAAATTCAGCTTATCCGGGCCCAAGGTATCGCCGGTGTGGGTATTTTTCAGCTTGGCCAAGGCCAGGAGCGCGCCCGGACCTAAATTATCCTTGGTGGGGGACTGGTTTTTGCCGGTCAGCAGAATGGGGGTTCCCATGCGCTCCATTTCGCCGTTGCGCATGTTTTTTAGGGAAGATTCGCTGTTCACGCTGCCGGAGATGACCCGGGCGATGCTGAGCACGCCGGAAAAAGGATCCTGGATGGTCTTGAAAACAAAACACAGGGGCTGACCGGCCTGGTCAATGCGCAGTTCTTCGCCCTGCGCGCTAACCAAGGGAGGGCGGTCCAGAGGCGAAGGGAGGGCCGCGGCCAGAAGGTCCAGCAGCTGCCGGCCGCCCTTGTTTTCCAGAGCTGATCCGGCCATGACCGGGGTGAGGTCCCCCTGGATTACCCCCTGGCGCAGCCCGCGGAGGATCTCTTCCTGGGAAAGCTCCCCGGCCTCCAGGTATTTTTCCATCAAGGCCTCATCACTTTCCGCGATGTTTTCAATGGCCGCTTCCCGGAGAGCACGCATGACTTCCCGCTGATCCGCCGGGATTTCCTCTTCCCGCACCGACCCATCGGCCTGAAAAATCCGGGCCTTGCCCGCCAGCACGTCCACCAAGCCATTAAGGCTGCCTTTGCCCAGAGGGGCGTAGAGCAACACCGGCTTGATCCCCAGACCGACCAGCCCAGCATAAGCCTGATCAAAATCAGCCCGGTCACGGTCCAGCTTGTTGATGAAGCAACAGGCGGGCAGGCCGGCTTTCTTCACCGCCTGCCAGTGTTTTTTTGTCAGCGGGCGCACGCCGTCCACCGCGTCCAGGGTGAAAACGACAAAATCCACGGCCAGTAACAGAAGATCCATATCCCCCGTAAAATTTCCGTCGCCGGGCAAGTCCATGAGAAAATGCCGATCCCCCTTCCACTCGTAAGTGGCCAGGGCCGGCTGGATGCTGCCCCGGCGCTTGATCTCCTCCGGTTCAAAATCCAGGGTCGTGCCTCCTTCCTCAATTTTGCCGAGGCGATTGATCACCCCGGCCTGCAAAAGCAACATCTCCGCCAGGCTGGTCTTGCCGCAACCGCCGGTTCCCACCAAGGCATAGGTTCTTTGCGCTTCAATAGAAGACATGGATCACTCCTGGATATATTTTTAGCTTCCGGCTAACTTTTGTAGAAAGCCCCCCGGCTGTCAAGCCCAATTTGCCGCTTGCTATGAAGGGTCGGGCGACGGCTCGGACACGGGCAGGTATTGGCATAGTTTGCTCAAAACTTCGTTGAAATCCAGGGGCTTGCCCAAATGCCCGTTCATGCCCGCGGCCAGACATTTGTCAATATCTTCACGAAAAACATTGGCGGTCATGGCCACTATGGGAATCTGCCCGGCCCGAGGATTATCCAGAGCGCGGATGCGCCGGGTGGCCTCATAACCGTCCATCTCCGGCATCTGCAAATCCATAAAAATCATGTCATAGCGATCCGGCGCGGCGCTGAACATGCGTACCGCCTCCGCCCCGTTTTCCGCGCAGTCAATGGTCAATTCCGTATCTTCAAGAAGGGTCAGGACGATTTCCCGGTTAAGCTCCACATCTTCGGCCAGAAGTACACAGCGACCGACGAAAGATTCCACCGCGTCCCGGACTTTTTCCGGGCCGGCGCCTTTGGCTTGTCCCAGACAGGCGCTAAGACAATCAGCGATGGTCGAAGGGAACAGCGGCTTGGACAGGAAGGTATCCACCCCTACGCTTTTGGCCTCTTTTTCCAGCATATTCCATTCCATGGCCGAGATCATGATCACGACAGAAGGCACGCTTTTGTCCGCCTTGAGCCGACGGGTCAACTCCATCCCATCCATGTCCGGCATTTTCCAGTCAATGAAATACACATCATATTGCCCCTTTTGCGCAACCAGGGCCAAGGCCTCCCGGCCACCGAAGGCCGTATCACAGGCAAAGCCCATACTGTCGGCTGTATCCTTGAAAAATTCCAGCACGTCCGGCGCGTCATCCACCGCCAGCACCCGGATAGCCCCCCAATTCGGAGCAATGGCCGCGTACGGCTGCGAAACGGCCGAACCCCGGCCGACCCGGATGTTGAAGATAAAGGTCGCGCCCTGACCCGGCTCGGATTCCACCCATATTTTTCCGCCCATCATCTCGACAATGCGCCTAGAAATGGCTAAGCCAAGCCCGGTGCCGCCGAACTTGCGGGTGGTGCTGATGTCGGCCTGCTGGAAAGACTGAAACAGACGGTCCAGCTGCTCCACACTGAGGCCTATGCCGGTGTCACTCACCGAAAGGCGCAGGACGACCTGGTCGCCGTCTTCGCCCTCGTAATGCGCCTTAAGGAATATAAATCCGCCTTCCGGAGTGAATTTGACGGCATTGGACAGCAGATTGGCGATGACCTGAGACAGGCGCTGGTCGTCTCCCACCAGCATATCCGGAATCTTTCCGTCAATATGTACGCTGAAAATCTGCCCCTTCTCCTCCATTTTGAAGTTAATCACATTGACTACCCGCTGGAGCATTTTTTCAAAACTGAACTCCACCGCGGACAATTCAAATTTGTCGGCCTCGATCTTGGACATATCCAAAATGTCGTTGATTACCCCCAACAAATGGACCGAGGCCCCTTCAATTTTTCCGAAGGCGTAGTTTTTTTTCTCCAGATCGACGGCCGTCTTGCCGATGGAAGTCATGCCGATGATGGCGTTCATGGGCGTGCGCATTTCGTGGCTCATGCTGGCAAGAAAATTGCTTTTGGCGGAACTGGCGCGCAGAGCTTCTTCCTTGGCAAAAGACAATTCCTCTATTTTCTGCCGTAAGGTCGCCCCCATGCTGTTCAGGGCCGCAGCCAGCTCGCCGACTTCATCTCTGCCGGTTATGCGCAGGGTTTCATCCAGACGCCCGGCGGCCAGACTAGCCGCGAAACTCACGCCTTGTTGCAGGGGCCTGGTGATGTGGCGGGTGAGCAGGACGGAAAAAACCACCGCGATGAACACTACCGCCAGCAGGCCCAGTCGCAGGTGTATTGAAAGCTGCGAGATGATACTCGCGGCGCTGTCGGACAAAGTCATGGTCTTTTCTATGCCCAGCGCGGAAATAAGGTAAGTGGCGCTGATCAGTTCCTCCTGCAGGATGGAACGTTCGGAAGCAACCAGGTGCCGTTCGCGCCACAGTTTTATGTAGGCGATTCCATTATCCAAAAGCTCCTTGGATGCGGCGGCGGCCTTGACGACCAGCTCCTGCAGATCCCTGTCTGGAGTATCCACGGCCAGCTTGTCAGCCATGGACACGACTAAGTGGTAGTGTTCCATGGCTTTTTCCGCCATATCCGGTTTGTCCAGGTTCAGCCCCGCAATGAATTGAAAGCGTAATTCATCGCTTAAGGTCATGGCGTTGTAGCTACGGTTGAACAGGTCCAGCCTGACCCTGAAATCATTTTCATGCTGCTCATGGTCGGACATGACCATGTACCCCTGCTCACTGGTGAATATGCTGAACAGGCTGTTGAAGGTCATGGCCGCCTTTTCCATGCGCTCCATGACCTCGGACATATTCTCCATGATCTCGCGCGTGCTTTGGCAAGCCCGCATGTAATCGGATAGGGAATGTTCGGCGGTTAAAAAAACTTGAGAAAGTTCAGCGGACGCCTGGGCGCTGACGGCGGAAGCGTAAACCCGTTCAAGAGACTCGGAGGCCTCCCGCATCTTGCCCCAGCCCTCGCTCCAATATTTGGGGTCACTGCTTCCTATATACTGGTTCATTTCATTCACGGCGGCGAGAACCACACGCTCAATGCTTACGATGTCCCGCACCTCGGGCATGTATGATTTGGCGATAATTTCACTGCCGCTTCTCACCTCCGCCAGACCGAAGACGACATACAAGGACAAGGCCGTCATGACGGCTATGACCAGCCCGAAACTTACGCCTAGCTTTACCCACAGTCTCATTCTTACTCCACAGGCAACGGGTATAACCGGATATACGCCCCCGCGCTAAAGCCTGCACCATGAGCTATAGTTATCAGGACTTGAGCGGATCGTCCAGAATCATTAAACCTTGGACGCCCGCGACCGACCTGGCCGATGACGGGTGAAAGCCTCCTTGACAAAAACACGGTAACGTATTTTATTGTCTTAAGCCCTGCCCTTAATTTTTAATTTGGAGGATCGTATGCGTTTGCGTGACATATCCTTTTTTATCTCCACTCTAATATTGGCCGCAGCCCTATCCGCCGCTCTGGACGTTATGGCGGCGGAACCCGGCCCCATAACGCCGGAAGAAGGAAAAGCCATGGTCCAGCAACAGACGGACTTGGTCATACTCGATGTGCGCAATCCCAATGAATATGTCACCGTGCATTATCCCGACGCGCTGAATATCCCGGTCAACGAGCTGGAAACTCGCCTGAACGAGGTGCCGCAGGGCAAGCCGGTGCTGGTGCACTGCGGCTTAGGCAAGCGCGCCCAGCGCGGCTACGAGATCCTGAAAGAGAAGCGCCCGGACATCAAGGAACTTTATTACATCAACGGCGAGGTTATTTTTTAGGCGTTCTTCACCGGAAGAACACGCAACAACCGGCCGGCCCAAATCATAAACACAAAAATGACCAGCCCAGCGCAGAGCAGCAACAGGGCGGGATGCATAAAGCCGAGAAGGGCGAAGACAAGGCCGGAGAAGAGAATGCCCGCGAAAGAAGCAAAATTGGAAATGCCGAGCACCTTGCCCTTTTCCCAGGCCAGAGGCCGGATTTGGATGAAACTGACCAGTGGGATGAGGTAGAGGCCGCCGCAGATGCCGGTAAAGGTAAAGGCGGCGAGGAGCCAGGGCAGATACAGGGCGGAAGGCAAAAACGGCGCGCAGGCGGCGGCGAGAAGCCAGAGCCCCATGCCTGTCCCGGCGGGGAACATGAAACTCCGCCAGACCCCTGCCTCGTGCCGCCCGGCAAGCACGGAGCCTATACAGATACCCACGGTTAGCGCCACGGGAAACAGACTTGTGACGGTGAGGGAAAAGCCGAGGCGCACCCCCAAATTGGGGAGACAGAGAAGCACAAAGGAGGATATGCCGTAAAAAAACGCCTCCCCGGCCAGCGCCAGGTACAGGGCTTGATCGTTTTTCCGGCATTCCAGCGCGTGGCGCAAGGAATCCAGAGGACCAAACCAGGGAAAGGGCGCCTTTGACCATTCTCGTTCCGGGCTTTCTCCTATGCCGTGGGCGGCAAGGATGCCGACCACGGAAACCAGCGCCGCAAAAACGCCTATGCCCACACGGCCGAAGGCCAGATGCCCTTCGGGCAGCAAGGTGCACATGAATGCGGGTGGCGGGAGTTCGAGCACCACCCCGGCCAAGGCGAAACCTGCCAGTATGGTGGCCGTGGTGACCAGCTTGAGCAGGGCGTTCACCCTGGGTACTTCGCGGGCGGGGAAATTTTCAGGAATGGCCCCGTTAAGCGCCGGGCTGAAAAAGGTGGATTGCAAACCCATGAGAAAGACCACGGCCACCATGCCCCCCCAGTGCGTAATTACGCCCGTGGAACAAATGGAAAAAGCTCCGAGGATCATGGCCCCAAGCTCCAGGTACTTGGAGCGCACTATGATCAGTTTTTTGGGAAAGGCATCCGCGAGCCACCCTCCCCAGGCAGAAAAGAGGACGAAAGGCAGGGCAAAAAGCACGGTGGCGACGCCCTGAATCCATTCGAGGTGGGCGATGGCAGCCAGCAACAGCGCGGCCTGCTTGAAAAAATTATCGTTGAAAGTGCCCATGGCGTAGGCGGTCCCCATCAAGACGGCAATCGAAGTTTTCATTTAACATACTATATTAGCTAATTTTTATTTTATAAAAAATTTTACCTGCCAACATAAATACCAACAGTATCTATTTTATTGTTACTCTGGAGCCAGTTAGACGACGTTAGACTTCTCTGAATGCCTTGTCAAGTTAAAGGCGATTTGTGAAAAAGGCACCCCACCACGAATGATGGGATGCCTTGATTCATTCACTTCTTAGCCGCCAGTTTTCTAACCAAGGCATCAAACTCCTGATGTAATTTCAGCAATTTGTCCAGGGCCGCATCTAATGGAGCCAGTGTCTTGTCCACAACAGGATACTCCTTTGCCAGCGTTTCCCCGGCAGTGCGGTATGTGGGCTGGGGAATACAAATTCGCCCCTGCCCGAAAACACATGCAGCGCCCTTAACAATCCAAGAACCTGACGCGACAGAGGAACGGTAAAATCACGCCGCATTTTCATCCTTTCGGCGGGAATTTTCCAGAGATTTTCTTTGAGGTCGAACTCCGTCCATTTAGCAAGCCGCAGTTCTGACGGGCGAGTGAACACATATGGCAGAATTTTGAGGTAGCTGAGGATGCTGAATGAACTGCCGACCTGGTCAATTTTATTCAGCAGTTCGGCGATTTCTTTGGGTTCGGTGACGGAGGGGAGGCTCCGGGCTTCGCCACCTTCGAGAGCCTTGCGTAAGCGCAAAATGGGGTTGTACTCAATCCGGCCAGTATTCATGGCATAGTCGAAAACCTGTGAGCAGGCGGAAAGTATTTTATTGGCCGTCGTATGCTTTCCTTCCGCCTCAATGGGCCTGATGATCGCCAAAACCTCCGGAGCTTTGATTGCCGAAATCGGTTTTGTCCCAAAAGCTGGAAAGGCATTTGTTTCAAGGTACCGCAAGACTCTGTGGGCCTGTCGTTCACTGACCTGCCGTTCACGGATGGGGTGCCATTCCCGCGCAACGGCCTCAAAGGTATTCCCATCTTCCCATTGCGCTTCAATGGCAATGGCCCTAGCTGCTTTTTTCTGTTCGCCGGGGTCAATGCCCTCAAGTAGAAGCTTTTTCGCTTCGTACCGTTTGTCCCGCGCTTCCCGTAAACTGACCAGCTCATACGGGCCGATACTCAGCGTTTTTTGCTTACCGCCAAAGCGGTATGCCAGCCGCCAAAACTTTTTACCCTCCGCAGTAACGTAGAGAAATAACCCCCCGCCGTCAGCCATTTTCTGGATTTTTCCATTTCCTCTAGTATTTCTAATAGTTATGTCTGATAGCTTCACGCTCACCTCCATCGCGTGTTGGTATATTTGCTTGTCCAAACGGCGCCGATACCAACACATCTGAAAAAATCGTTGGGAGAGTAGTATTATTTGGTGTTGGTATATCGCTGGCAAAATACCTGTTTGCTGTCCTCATACCAACAAATTAACCAATAGTGTTGGTAGATGTCCAGGTACTTCGTTAGACGAAGTGAGACAAACGAAAAGGCTGGGACCCTTATTTTACAAGCGTTTCCAGCCTTTCTCAGACTTTGTTGGACTATCACCTGGTGCCGAAGGGGAGACTCGAACTCCCATGCCGTTGCCAGCACTAGATCCTGAATCTAGCGTGTCTACCAATTCCACCACCCCGGCCTGGAGAGGGTTTTAGCCGGAAGCCCGGACTTTGGCAAGAAGATTTTGCGGTCAAAAATATGCCGGGGCATGGGGGTAGTAGCCTGTTTTTCCTTGAAAATAAAAGAGATGAGGGGTTTGGCCCATAAGTTGCTTAGAAGGCTTTGACCTGGAAAAAACACCATGTTCCAGGGAAGGAAGAGGAGGAATTTACCATGCAAAACAGCATGTTTAGCGGGCTGTTCGGAGCCCTGACCAACGAACACCGCATGAACAGCATCGCCAACAACCTGGCCAACATCAACACCACCGGCTATAAACGCGACAGCTTGGCCTTTCGCGACACCTTCATCATGTTCGCCCATGACCAAGTCATGGAGCCTATAGCCAACGTGCGCTCCCAAAAGCTCTTTCCCGACCCTCAGCACCGGGCCAGGCCGCGCCTAGCCGTGGCCCTGACCGATTTCGAACAGGGCGGGCTCAAGGTCACCGGCGCGCCGCTGGATCTGGCCATAAGCGGTGAAGGCTTTTTCACCATCCGTACCCCTCTTGGCGACTATTACTCCCGCAACGGGCATTTTCGCCTGAATGCCGAAGGCATGATCATCACGGAACAGGGCTTTCCTGTGCTTGGCGATGGGGGTGAAATCATCCTTCCGCCGGGGATCAAAGACCTGGTCATCGCCGCAGACGGCCGCATCTTCGGAGATGATGTCCTGCTTGGACAGATCGGTATGGTCTCGGTGGACAACCTGCGCAATCTGGAAAAAATGGGCGGCAATCTCTACCGGGCGCGCAACGGCGCCCAAGTGCAAGAAATAGCCGCCCCCGGCGAGATGGTCCAGGGCTTCCTGGAAATGCCCAATGTGGATGTAGTCTATGAAATGGTCAACATGATTGAGGCACACCGGCAATTTGAAGCCTATCAGAAGGTAATGCAAACCAGCGATACCGTGGACCGGGAGGCCATCACCCGGGTGGGCCGCAACCGTTAATTTATAATCGTTAGAAGGAGTAAGGCTTATGATGCGATCATTATGGACGGCGGCCACCGGCATGCATGCCCAACAACTGAACATTGACGTCATTTCCCATAACCTGGCCAATGTGAACACCACCGGCTTCAAGAAAAACCGGGCCGAATTCGAGGATCTGATCTACCAAACCATGCGCGTGGCCGGCTCCATTACCGGAGTCGAAGGCGACCAGCGCATCCCGGTTGGCATACAGGTAGGCCTGGGGGTGCGCCCGGTGGCCGTGCACAAGATTTTCTCCCAGGGCGATTACCAGAACACCAACAACCCGCTGGACTTGGCCATTGAAGGCGACGGTTTTTTCCAGGTACTGGTGAACGGCGAAGAACGCTATACCAGGGCCGGGGCCTTCAAACTGAACCAGGACGGCACCATTGTAACCGCTAACGGCTACATACTCCAGCCGGAATTCACCGTGCCCATTGAGACCAAGCACCTGATCGTGACGGAAAACGGGCATATCGCCGCCCTAGACGGCAACAACCAGGAGCTGGCGGCCGCGGATATCCCGCTCTACACCTTTATCAATCCCGCCGGTCTGGAAGCCACGGGCCGCAACCTTTTCAACGTCACCGAGGCCTCGGGCGAGGCCCAGGAAGGCGTGCCCGGCGAAGAGAACTTCGGGACTATCGCACAAGGCTTCCTGGAAATGTCCAATGTGGAAATCGTGGATGAAATGGTCAACATGATCGTGGGGCAACGCGCCTACGAAATGAACTCCAAGGCCATCCAGACCTCGGATTCCATGCTCCAGACCGCCATCCAACTCAAGAGAACCTAGAAAAGCGGGAGGTAAACCTACATGCGCGCCCCACTCCGCCTCGCCCTGCTGGGCACGATCTTCTGCCTCGCTCTGTCCCAGGCGGACGCGGTCGGCCTTTCCGCGCCTACCTCTCCCTCGGCGGACCCGTATCCCGGACTGGAAGGTCTGCCCGGCGTCAGCGACCAATCCGCCGCGCAAATCCCCTGGCGGGTGCGCCTTAAGGAAACGGCCATCATCCACGGTCCGGTGTTGCGACTGGGGGAAATCGCCCAGCCCGCCGGCCCCCTGCCCGAAAAAACCTGGCAAAGCCTGGCGGCCCGCGAACTTTGGAGCGCCCCGGCGGCAAACAGCCCTCCCCTGACCATGACTAGGCCGCGCCTGCAACAAGCCATCCTGGAAACTCTGGGGCAGGACTTGGCCGCGCTCTGCCTCTACCCTCCCTCTATGACCATGCAACGGGGAGGACGGGTACTGGAGGCCCCTGAGCTCCAGGAACTCGCCGTCAAAACTCTGACCCCGTTCCTCTCCAGGCTGCCCGGGGAAGGCGGGCTTTCCGATCTGCGGCTACCCCCCCATGTTTTTCTAGCCGGGAACAGCCAGCGCCTGGAACTGGAAACCCCCTCCGCCATCTCTCCGGGGCGGCTCAGTCTGCGCCTGGCCGTGCGGGAGTTGGACGGGAGCGTGGTGCGCCGCCTTACCGGGACGGTCTTTGTTGACTGCTGGGTCACCGTACCCTGCGTCGTCCAGCCGGTAAACCGGGGTGACTCCATCTACCCGGAAAATATCACCTTTATCCGTAAAAACCTGGCCCACCTGCGTGAATCCCCTTGGGACGGACGCGGCGGCCCCTGGCAGGCTTTGCGGCCCCTGGCCGCTGAACAGCCCATCCTGGCCGGCGACTTGGGGCATACCCCCACCATCAAAAAAGGGGCCATCGTCAAGTTGATTTTTGAAAGTCCCGGTGTGCGCCTGATCGCCACCGCCGAGGCCATGGGCGACGGGGTGAGAGGTGAAACCATCCTGGTCCGCAACATCAACAGCAAGCGCCAGGTCTATGCCTCCATCCTCAACGGCGAAACCGTCATGGCCCGCCAGAGCGCCCCCAGGGCCGGCCTGGAAAGGATCTCCTCCCCCGGAGCGGGAGAAGATCCCTCATAAAAGGAGATTTAACATGAGAAACGCCTGTCTTATGCTGCTGGTCATCCTTCCAGCTCTCACCGCCTGCTTCGGGGCTTCCGACCAAGCCGTCACCCCGAACCTGCCGGCCTTGGGAAACATTCAGCCCTATACCGAACCGGAAGATCGCCAGGTCAACCCCGGATCCATCTTCAGCGCCTCCGCGCCCATGCTTTTTGAAGATACCCGCGCCCGCCGTGTGGGGGACATCGTGCTGATCAAAATCGTGGAGAACACCAAGGCTTCCAATAAAGCCGACACCACCGCCGAACGCAAGTCCACCGTTGATGTGGGCGTCCGCGCCGCCTTCGGCCGAGAAACCGTCTCTCCCTTCCTTATAGGCAACACCCTGGCCGGAGCCGTGGGTGACAGCCCGCTCATCGCCGCCGGCACCAACCTCAAACACGAGGCCACCGGCAAGACCACCCGCGAAAACAATGTTACCACCACCATCGCCGGCCGGGTGATCAACGTCCTACCCGGCGGCATCCTGGAAGTGGCCGCGGCTAGAGAAATCAAAGTCAACGCCGAAACCGAGTATATGATCGTCAAGGGACTGGTGCGCAGCAGCGATGTGCTCTCGGACAACTCCATCCTCTCCACCCAGCTCGCCAATTCCAGCGTTGAATACTACGGCAAGGGCGTGCTGGCCGACAAGCAAAGCCCAGGCTGGCTCACCCGCCTCCTGGATGTCATCTGGCCTTTTTAATGTAAGGAGTGCGAAATGCGCGTAACAGCAATAACTTACCACCGCTTTCTGGCCCTCACCGGCGCGGCCCTGTTTTTCGCGCTGCTCTGGGTCATGCCCGCACAAGCGGTGCGCATCAAGGATATCGCCGGTTTCGGCGGAGTGCGCGACAACCAGCTCATCGGCTACGGCCTGGTGGTGGGCTTGCAGGGCACAGGAGACAAGAAGGATTCCACCTTCACCATGCGCTCCATGGTCAGCATGCTGGAAAAAATGGGCGTATCCGTGGACCTAAAGCAAATGAAGCCCAAGAACGTGGCCGCAGTCATGGTGACCGCCAGGATGCCGGTTTCGGCCAAACCCGGCTCGCGCATGGATGTGACCGTATCTTCCATGGGCGACGCCACCAGCCTGCTCGGCGGGGTGCTGCTGCAAACGCCGCTCAAGGGCCTTGACGGAAATATCTACGCCATGGCCCAAGGGCCGCTCATTCTCGGCGGCTTCAATGTCCAGGGCAACCAGGCCGAATCCATGAAAAACATCACCACGGTCGGGCTTATGCCCGGCGGGGCCACGGTGGAGAGGGGCGTACCCTTTGATTTCAACAGCCAGAGCGCCCTGTTGCTGCACATGTACAACCCGGATTTTTCCACCACCCAGCAGGTGGCCTCGCGCCTGAACAACCTCCTGGGCGGCTCCTTTGCCAGGGCCCTGGATGTGGGAACTGTGGAACTGACCGTGCCCGGCGATTTCCAAGGGAACCTTGTGCCACTGATGGCCTCCATAGAAAACCTGGACATCACCCCGGATATGCCAGCCAAGGTGGTGGTGGACGAAAAAACCGGCACCATCGTGCTGGGGCAGGGAGTCCGCATTTCCAGGGTGGCCGTTGCCCACGGCAACCTGGAGGTGACGATACGCGAAGGCTTTGACGTCTCCCAGCCAGGCCCCTTCAGCGGCGGAAGCACTGCCGTCACCCCCAACACTCAGATCGGCCAGGAAGAAGAAATCCGCCGCCTGAACATCGTGGAAGGCGCGACCCTGCAGGAACTGGTGGATGGGCTGAACGCCGTGGGAGCCACCCCGCGCGACGTGATCTCCATCCTGCGAACCATCAAGGCCGCCGGTGCCCTGCACGCCGCCCTGGAGGTGATCTGATGAACGATCCCTTAACCCTGTTTACGAATCAGGCCGGGGATGACGTCCGGCGCAAGCTGGAGATGGAACGCCTGCGTTCCAACCTAAAAGCCCCTCAGGATCAGAAGGCCAAGCTGCGCGAAGCCTGCGAAGGTTTTGAAGCCATCTTCATCCAGAAGATCTGGGAACAGATGCGCAAGAACGTGCCCCAGGACGGCTACCTGCACAGCCGGGAAGAGGCCATGTACCAAGGTATGTATGACCAGGAATTCGCCCGCAAGATGGCCTCGTCCGGCGGTATCGGCCTGGCGGACATGCTTTATGACCAACTTGCCCAGCGTATGGGGGACAGCGTGCGGACGAGTAGCCCGGGACGCTCCCCGGCTTCGCCCGTGTTGCCGGCGGGCTCCTTTCCCTCCGGCAGCGCCGCCCTGAGACCCTTGCGCGACCCGCGGGCAGTACCTTCCCCGGCGGAATCGGCATTAAACTTGCAGCCAGAAGAGCAGCACCGGCAAATTATGCCCAGCGGTCGGTCCGGCTTCTGAAGCCGAAGGGCGAAAAAGCTTCGCGGATCAGAATATTTTGAGCGAACGCGACGCGGGAGTCTTCCATGTATGAACTGATCGTCGGCAACCTCGCCCGCCAGGCCAAAGGCATGGAGTTGCTGGAACAGCTCCAGATGGAGGAATTTGATCTCATGACCTCCATGAAGACCGAAGAAATCGCCGGCCTGGAATTTTCCATTCACGAGCTTCTGCGCCAGTTGGCGGTGGAGCGCGATGAAATACGCCAGAACATGCAAGGAACCAGGATACTGGAATACGCGGAAATCCTGCCCGAGGAACAAGGAGAGCACGTGCGCCGCCTCTACCAAGCCATCGACCTCGCGGAGCAGCGTTGCGCAAAGCAGAGCGAACGGAACAGCTCCCTGTCCTTGAGCCTGCTGGACCAGAGCCATATGCTCATGGAGACCCTCTATGAGCAGATCACCCCAAAAGAACTCTCGGTGTATGGCGCCAAGGGCGCTTACGCCGTCCACCGTCCCCAGGCGGCCATAATCAACGGGAGGCTGTAATGGCTACAGGCGTAAACAGCCTCCTGAACATCGGCAAGGGAGCCCTCTTCGCTTCCCAAGCCGCCCTGCAGACCGTCGGCAACAACATCGCCAACGTCGATACCGAGGGATATTCCCGCCAAGCGGTGCGTTTAGAGGCCTGGCCGGCCCTGGATTACTTCCCTGGACAAATGGGGCAGGGGGTCAAGGCCGCCGAGGTGTTTCGATATTTCGACAAGTTCATCGAGCGCAATTATTTGCAGAAAAACAGCGAATACATGCGCTGGAACGCCATGTCCGACAATATGCGCACCGTGGAGCACATCTTTAACGAGAGCTACGGCTTGGGGGTTGGCTCGCTCCTCAACAGTTTTTTCACCTCCTGGGAAAAAGTTTCCCAATTCCCGGATGACCCGGCCAGCCGCCAGGCGCTCATCTCCAACACCCAGACCCTGACCGAGACCATCCGGAGCAATGAAATAAGCCTTAAGCAAATCGAGGAGAGAACCGAAGGGATGATCCGCGACGATGTGGCCAGGGCCAACCAAATCATGGTAGCCGTGGCCGAGCTGAACCGGGCCATCAACATCCACCACGTCCAAAACAAGAACAACGCCAACACCCTGATGGACGAACGCGACAAGCTGGTGCGCGAGCTCTCCTCCCTCATCGACATCGATGTGATTGACAAGGGCGCGGGCAATTTCATAGTCAACACCTCCGGCGGGCATACTCTAGTGGACGGCGTCACCAGCTTTGCCCTTTCCTATGACGGTCCGGCGGCCTTCCAACACAAAACCGCGGCCACCACCTTTAACGGCGCCATCGATTTCAACGGCTCGGACGGCTATGAATACACTGTGGAATTTATCACCGGCGGCAAGCTCGGCGATGATCCCCCGCCGCTCTTCCGGGTATCCTTGGACGGCGGGCGCACCTGGGTGACCGATGCCAATGGCAATGAAATGTATTTCGAGGCCTATGACTCTAGCAAACCCGTACTGGTCAAGGACCTAGAGATCTATTTCCATCACGGCGACCCCGCCAACCCTGGGAGTCCTGCCAACGAATTCATTGTCGGCGACCGCTTCCTAATCGTCCCCAAAAATGCCCTGTACTGGATCCAGCCGACCATGGGCCCCCTGTTGGTCACTCCCCAGGAATTTCCCGACGGTTCTTTCAGTGTGCACCGGACCCACGGCGGGAGCATCGGCGGCAACATCCTGTTCATGGATTACCAGGTGGCCAAGATACGGGACGATATGGACGAATTCACCCGGAACCTGATCTGGGAGGTCAACCGCATTCACAGCCAGGGCGCCAGTCCCACCCATCTGATCTCAGTGACGGGCGACTACCGGGTGCGCGATGCCAATTACTCCCTCAATTCTTCCTATATCGGCATGCCCTGGGCGGATCGCCTGCAGGACGGCAATTTTTCCATCTGCCTCTTTGACCCGGTCACCGGCAATCCCATCATGGTCGAGCCCGGCCTGCGGGCGACCCTGGATGTCAATTTTGACGCCAGTTGGAGCCTGAACGACCTGGTGAACGCTATGAACAGCATCCAGGTGGACTGGATTGATGGGGCCGGCAATCCGCAAAGCGACAGTTTAAGCTATTTCCTAAACATCAGCGTCAACGACAACCGCTTGAGCATCCAGGGCAAAAACGGCTACACCTTCGGCTTCGCCAACGACACCTCCGGCGTCCTGGCCGCCTTGGGCGTCAACACCTACTTAAAGGGCGACAACGCTTACAATATCGGGCTGAACGACTACGTTGCCCAAAATCCCAACCTGATCAACGCCGGAAGACTGGACGGCCGGGGAGAACTCAGCAGCGGCGACAATCTCACGGCCAGGGATATCGGCAACCTGATGCAAAAAAGGCTGGTCTTCAAGGACTGGACCGGACGCAGCCTGACCCAGACCCTTCCGGACTTTTATGCCAAGGTGGTTTCCGGGGTGGGAAATGAAGCGGCCAACGCCAATTTCCACAACAAGGCCAGCATGGCCATAGCCCAACAGCTCCATGACCGGCAGGAAGAGATCTCCGGAGTGAACCTGGACGAGGAAATGAGCAGCCTGATCCGCTTCCAGGCATCCTACAAAGCGGCGGCCAAGCTGATCACCACCGCCGACGAAATGTTCCAGACCCTGCTCGGGCTGAAACAGTAAAATCACGGGAGAAGCAAGATGATCCGCGTATCGCAACGCCAGATGTACTCAAATTTTCTGTTCAACATGAACAACTCCCTGAGCGCCTACATGGAGTCGCATCTGCAGAGCGCCACCCAGAAAAAAGTCAACCGCCCCTCGGATGATCCCTACGGCACGGCCCAGATCATGGCCTCCAACACCCAACTCTACGCCATCAAGCAGTATAACGACAACCTGAGCATGGCCAAGGGCTGGCTGATGCAGGCGGAAAGTACCCTGGACCAAGTGCAGACCGGCATGTCCAGGGTCATTGAAATCCTGGAACAGGCCTCCACCGGCACCCTCTCCTCCACCCAGCGGGAGATTCTGGGAAACGAACTGCGCACCATCATGGAGCAAATGATCAGCTATGCCAACGTTAAATTCAACGGCCGCTACATCTTCAGCGGACAGAAGACCGATACCTCCCCGTACAACCTGATCATGGGAGCCACCTCCCGCGACCCTGGTCTGAACCAGGCGCGCTTTGTAGTGGAAGGGCAGGTGCCCCAAAGCGCCATCATACGTTTTATGGATGACGGCGATTCAGGCCCTCCCCCGGTCTTGCCGGCCTTCCAGTACACCCTGGATAAAGGCGCGACCTGGATTGACAGCACTCCGGCCGACTGGAGCGGCAGCGGGGCTGTCGGAGATGTCCTCAATCCTTACGGGGATCCCTACAAAATCCGCTTGGGGGTGAGCGGCGTTTCTGTCACCCTGCTTGGCCCGAATGCCGCCACTCCCTTTGATCTCTCCTGGATCAGCGCCTCGGATCCCAATGATGTGCACGAAAACGGCTCCTGGATATATGTGCATCCGGCGGCCCAATACAACGGCGACACCAACTCCCCCACGGTGGTGCAGAGCTATCCCTACAATGTGAGTTCTTCCGTGCCCCCTCCCCCTCTCGTGCCCGCCGAGGCCCAAGGGGTGTTCAAACGGGATATCGCCGTGCGCATTGACGCGATCAACGGTAATGATCTGACCTATTCATACAGCATGGATGACGGAGTAAGCTGGGTGGAAGGCCGCCACGCCACCATTCCGGCGGGCGGCGTCAGCCCGGCGGATCCCATCCGCATAGGCGTGGAGGGAGGCTTTCTCAACCTGGGGGCCGTCCCCACCGCGCCAATCCCCGCCGATATTGGCGCCGGAACGCCATACGTGCCCGGCGATCAGTTCATCATCCGGCCCAACCGGGCCGACATCGACCTGAACATCGGCGCCCAGTCCAGCCTGACCGTCAATAATGTCGGGCTGGATGTCTTCGGCGGCATCTACTCCCAGCCCTATAGCTACGAAGGACCGACTCCCAATCCCGCCGACCCGAGCATTAACCTCTTTGAACTCATCGGCAAGGCCATAGCCTTTGTGGAAACAAACAGCCAGACCGGGTCCCAGGAAATACTGGCCCTCTGCCAGAGCGTCAACAGCCACCTCGGCCTAGTGCGCACCACCATAGGCGCCCGGATGAACCGGGCGGACAGCATCGCCTATCAACTGGAGTCCCTGAGAATAAACGAGACCGACCGGCTGAGCGCCCTGGAAGACGTGGACCTGGGAGAGCTTATGACCCGCCTGGCCCAGCAGGAATTGGCCTATCGAAGCGTGTTGCAATCCTCTTCCATGATCATGCAGCTCAGCCTGATGAATTACATATAAAAAGAAGGCATAATGCTGATACTGTCCCGCCGGGCGGGAGAAAGCCTGCACATCGGCGATAACATAAAGATCACCGTCTTCAGCATCCACGGCAAACAGGTGCGCCTGGGCATCGCCGTGCCCGACGACACCCTGGTTTACCGGGAAGAAATCTATTTACGCATCCGGGATGAGAACGCCCAGGCCATTTTGGCCGACAACAACGATTTAATGGCAGCGGCAAGCATATGGCGGAAAAAATGATGGAATTCCAAACCCGCCTGGGGTTGCAGAAAATTTCCCTTGACCATGTTCTGCGCTTCCCCAGGGGGATCATCGGCTATGAGAACAAACGCGACTTCGCCCTGTTGCGCATTCGTGAAGGATCTCCCTTCCTGATTCTCCAGAGCCTGGAAGACCCCGGCCTGGGCCTGCTGGTGGCCGATCCTTACTCTTTTGTGCAGGACTACTCCATCCGCCTGAACGACGTGGAGCAGCACATGCTCCACGTAAGCAGCCCGGAACAGGTCTCCGTGCTGGTCACGGTCAGCATCCCGGCCGGCCGGCCCGAAGAAACCTGCCTGAACCTCCTGGGGCCGGTGGTGGTGAACCATGAAGCCCGCCTGGGGCTGCAAGTCCCCCAATCCGATCCCGACCAGCCGGCCAAAGTTTTTTTACATAAGAAATAAAACTTGCCTCATAATCTCAAAAACGCGCGGCGGAAACGATCAGCACCGAATCCACCGGCACGGACTCATGTTCGCCCACATCCCTGACCTTGAGTTTGCAGATCTTGTCCACCACCTCCAGCCCTTCCAGCACCTGCCCGAAAACGCAATAGCCGTAACCTTCGGCGCTGGCCTCCCGGAAATCCAGCTCCGGGTTGTCCACCTGGTTGATGAAAAACTGGGCCGAGGCGCTGTGCGGTTCCCCGGTTCGCGCCATGGCTAAACTGCCGCGCTTGTTGCTCAGGCGGTTATCCGCCTCATTCCGGATCGGAGGCAGGGCAGGCTTTTCTTCGAGGCGCAGGGTCAACCCGCCGCCCTGGATCATGAACCCTTTGATCACCCGGTGGAAAATGGTATTGTCGTAGAAACCGGAATCAACATAACGCAAAAAATTTTCCACGGTGATCGGGGCTTGGTCCGGAAAAAGCTCCAGGAGGATTTCTCCGGAGCTGGTTTCCAGCAACACCAAAGGATTGCTCATAAATTTATCCTCGCTCCCTTACGGAATTGAACAGCTATATTATCCGCACGGATTTATTGCAAGACGGCCTCTCACGGGCTCGCGGCCAGGCTGTTTTACCAGGAGCGCCGGTTGAAAAATTTCCTTTATTTGGTTACTGACAATACCGCAAAGAACCTGGAGGCCTCTCATGCCTGACAAAAAAAACAATGTGCAACAAATCCGCAGATCCATCGCCCTGGGGTTGATCGATGAACTCAAGGCCGATGTCCGCGCTGGACGCAGCCGGATAAAGATGGACAATCACGGCGCTATGGTGGAACTCAACGCCGAGCAGTTGCGGGAACGCCTGCGGGAATTGCAGGAACAACTGCATTACCTGGCTTCGGATTTGCCGCAAAAGGCCTGGATGTTCGCGGTTCGCAAGCACCACGGCCAAGTTTGGCCGGGCTCGGACCTGCCCTACTTGACCCATATCGGGGCCGTGCTGCTGGAGATTATTCCGGCGGTCCAGGCCAGCCCCTCCCTGGACGCTTCCCTGGCCATCTGCTGCGCCCTGCTCCATGATACGCTAGAAGACACGGAAACCAACGCGACGGAGCTTGAGGAAAATTTCAACGAAGCCATTGTCGCCGGTGTTCTGGCCCTGACCAAGGATACAAACCTGCCTCAAGAGGAGGCCATGCGCGACTCCCTGGCCCGCATTCGCCGGCAGCCCCCGGAGATATGGATGGTCAAGCTGGCCGACCGCACCGCCAACCTGAGCCAAGTTCCGGCTCATTGGGACAGCGCGCGCTGCCTAGCATACGCCAGGGAGGCCGAATTTATCCTGGAAGTCTTGGGGAGCGCGTCGGAGCTGCTCTCCGAGCGGCTCCTGACCCGCATCATGACCTGGAAAGGGCAGACCATTTCCGGGTAGCGACTACAATATATCTCATAATTAACCCGCGAACTAATTATGAGAAAATCGCTTCTATTCCGTCAGCTCCACCTGTACCGTCCTCTGCCCGGATCGCCCGAAATTATCCACCACCCGGAGGAGGGTAGTTCCGCCCGGAGGAACCCAGTTCAGGCGTTCGTCCGGCCCGCCGCGACCTATGTACTTGTCGCCGGCGAACCAAAAAAATTCCATCACGTCCGCGTCCCCGGAGGCATGCAGGGTAACCACGGCCCCTTCCGGCCGGCTTAGGCTCCGGTGATAAACCATCCCGGACTTGGGAGAAAGAATCTCCGGCGGCAGACCACCGGGATTTTCCCCGATGCCGCATTCCGGCATGAATGGCGGCGGGGAGGGCTTCATGATCCCGGCGCGCTGAAAAAGCTGCCGCAGATCCGTTGGCCAAAACTCCCAGACTTGCCACTCGGTGCGCCCCGGCGCATCCACGCAAGCGCGCATGCCGCTTTCCAGGTCCACCAGGATGCGCCGGTAGATACGGGAATCTTCAATGGGCGATACGCCGGGAATAAACCAGCTTTCTTCCTGGCGCGGGCAAAGCCGGTTATAGAGATCGCCGGTATCGGAACAGATCTTGACCCTAGTTAGATTAAGCCCTTCCAAACGGCGCAGGGGGAGATCCTCAAACTTTTCCATGGCCCAGACGGCCTCGGCTATATCCATGAAAAGAGGAGCTGCCAGACGGGCCCCGGTAAAGACCTGGTTCGACGTGTTGTCGAAATTGCCCACCCAGACCACCAGCACATATGGGCCGAAGATGCCGGCAGTCCAGGCATCGCGGAAGCCGTTGGAAGTTCCGGTTTTGCCATAGATGACCGCACGGCTGGAAACGGCACCGCTGACCTTCTGCCCGTCCGGCAGTCCCTGTAGCATACGCAGGGTCAGCACACAGGCCTCCGGACTGAGCAGGCCGGAGGCGGATCCTCCCTTATCCTCCTCAAAAAACGACAAATCTCTCAAAAGGCCCCGGTTGGCCAGCATGGCGTAGAGTTTGGCCAGATCGCGCATGCTGACCTCTGCTCCGCCCAGGACCAAGGTCAGCCCGTAATGCTCCCGGCCGTGTTCAAAGTTGATTCCGGCGGCGCGCAAGAAATCATAAAGGTCCGGCCCGGACGCTCCCTCTCCTCCCGACCCCGGCTTCCCCAGGCGCCCGGCCAGGCTGATGGCCGGGATGTTCCGGCTGCTTCGCAGGGCCTCGGCGGCGCTCAAGGGGCCGCGAAAGACCTGATCCGCGTTTTCCGGGTCATATCCGGAAAAGCTGCGCGGGGAATCGTAAAGCAGGGTTCCTGGATGGATCAGCCCCTGGTCCAGGGCCAAGGCATAGATAAATGGTTTAAGGGTGGATCCGGGCGAGCGTCTGGCCCGCGTGCCGTCCACCTGCCCGTCTATCGAGTCCTTGAAAAAATCCGCCGATCCGGCCAGGGCGCGCACTTCCATGCTGGGCCAGTGCAAAAGAAGGGCGCTGGCGTTATTTACCCCCAAGGGGGCATGACGCTCCACCATGGCATGAATCAGGCGTTCCAGCAGGTTTTGCATACGGGAATCCAGGGTAGCGCGGGCTGGGCGCGAGCCCCCGAAACGCAAAACCGCTTCAGTAGTGACATGGGGAGCGGCAAAGGGCAGATCCGCCGGGCTGAAAACCTCCAAAGGGCTTCGCAGCATGGCGGCCTGGCCGGAATCTTCCGGGTGTTTTTCCAGCCAGAGGGCAAAGATGCGCTGCCGGGCGCGATTCAGGGCGCTGTCCCCTGGATCCGTCCGCTTCAAGGCCAAGGGGTTGCGGCCGGCCGGGTTCTGCGGGACCCCGACCAAGGCCAAGATCTCCGGCAGGTTCAGGCGATTCGAGGCCTTGTGGTAATAAATACGGCTGGCCGCGCCACAACCTTCGATATTGCCGCCGTAAGGCGCCAGATTGAGATAGGCCTCCAGGATTTCCTTTTTGCTGTAATGCAGTTCATAGGCCAAAGCGCGCTCCAGTTGCCGGAGCTTACCCGTGACGCTGCCCGTATCCAGGCCCAGGCGCAGCCTAGCCAGCTGCATGGTGATGGTGGAGGCCCCCATGCGCCGACCGCCGCCCAGGTAAGTCCCCACGGCCGCCCGCGCCAGGGCCGGCACATTCACTCCCGGATGCCGGAAAAAGTATTTGTCCTCGTAGAGCAGGGTGGCTTCCTGCAAATCCGCGGCGATTTCCTCCAGCGTGGTATAGAGGCGGTAACGTTCGTCCGCTGCCAGGCTCAGGCGCAGGAGCTCGCCGTGGCGATCCAGGACTGCCGTGGAAAAAGGAATGCCTTCCAGCAAGGGCGGCTTGGGGGTGAACAGCGCCCAGAGCGCGGCCGCGGCCAGAATAACAAGCAAAACCGCCAACGCCGGGCGCGGGCGGCGGCGGCGAGGCCGAAGGAAACGCGGTATCGTCATCTATGGCTCCCGGCCGCATAATATGCCTGATGAGCCGCGATCGCAATTCGCTTTGGGTTGACGGGAGGCGATGAGCATATATATAAGATCGGCCGGGACAAGTTCCCGTTCTTTTTGGAAGGGTGGCCGAGAGGTTGAAGGCGGCGGTCTTGAAAACCGTTGTGGGGCGACCCACCGGGGGTTCGAATCCCTCCCCTTCCGCCAAACAAGAGTTTAAGAAAGTCTGTCA
>Ga0082212_10000260_pt1 | contig 77475 bp, 70 predicted proteins | sample TergutNt197P3_FD_71548 | JGI IMG/M metagenome (GOLD analysis project Ga0082212, IMG submission 71548) | Neocapritermes taracua P3 segment gut microbial communities from Petit-Saut dam, French Guiana - Nt197 P3 | ecosystem: Host-associated > Arthropoda: Insects > Digestive system > Gut ...
TATTGGCGCTCATGCGTCACCCCCTGCTTCCATCCAGTCTTTCAAAACAGAATATAGGCCATCCGCTTGGATACGCGGAGGCCATGGAACAAATTTTTCAATCATGGGAATACATCCCGCTGACAGAAAATCACGTCCGCCAACTTCATCGTGATTTGTTGCAGCACAGCGACAAAGACGAGCGTCATCGCGGCAGCTACAAAACATCGCCAAACAGCGTGGCGGCCTTTGATGGCCAAGGGCAGCAGATCGGCATTGTATTTGACACCGCGACGCCCTTTGATACTCCCCGGCTCATGCGTGAACTGATTGGATGGACAAATGCCGCGCTGGAAACCAAAAATCTGCACCCCTTGCTGGTTATCGGCATTTTTACCGTAACCTTTCTTGCCATCCATCCGTTTCAGGACGGCAACGGGCGTCTGGCCCGCATCCTGACTACGCTTTTGCTGCTGCGTTGCGGTTATGCCTACACGCCATACAGCTCGCTTGAAAGCGTCATTGAGAACAGTAAAGAGGGCTATTATCTGGCCTTGCGCCAGACACAGGCAACGATCAGCACTGACGCCCCTGACTGGCACCCCTGGCTGCTGTTTTTCCTGCGCGCCCTGCACCAGCAAATGAAGCGGCTGGAAAAGAAAATAGAAAGAGAGCATACGGTGCTGGCCACCCTGCCTGAACTTTCCCTGCATATTCTGGAACACGCCCGTGGACACGGACGCGTGACGTTGAAAGATATGGTCGTCCTGACTGGAGCCAACCGCAACACCCTGAAAGAACATTTCCGCAGGCTGGTGGAGAACAGACATCTGACCATGCAAGGCAAGGGCAGAGGGGTGTGGTATCGACCTGGATATCCCCGATAGCCAGTATATCGGCAAGCCGTTACTCTTCGTCTGGCAAGGTATGCAAGATATGCCGGTGCCTTTGCATATCCACGCAGCCTTCCTTGGTAAACGCGACCCCCTCCTGCTCCAGCAACGCGCGTTGCCGTCCGGGCGCGCCAAAGGCAGGGGGTGGGGCCATGCCGCCATAGCGGTTTACCACCCTGTGACAGGGCAAAGCGCGTTCGGCCGGAGCGGCCCGCATGGCATAGCCTACTATGCGTGCGGAGCAACAGCCAAGCGCTGCGGCAATCTGCCCATAGCTTGCTACTCTGCCCTTGGGGATAATCGCCACAAGCGCATAGACCCTTTCAAAATATGATTTGTGCATATAAATTAGGCCCGCTGCCTTTCTTTTTCCATTTCCGAAATGACAATTGATACCGATTTAATAACAGCATTCACGGCCTGACGGCGGCGGATGTGGCTGATGCCCCAACTTTGCCGGAGGTGGCCAAGCCCCTGCGGGCTTGGCTGAATCGGCAGATAGTGGTCTGCCATACCATGTTCGACCAGCGGGCTCTAGTCAGGGGCTTCGCCAAATATGGGCTACCCGAACTCAAATGCCGCTGGCTGGATTCCTGCCAAGTAGCCCGGCAAACTTGGGCATCGCCGGACGGTCACAGCCTCCCGGTCATCTGCGGCATCATCGGGCACGGATTTGAGCACCATGACGCCTTGGAAGACGCCAAGGCCGCCGGAGCGCTCATACTGGCCGCCGGACGAAAAACCGGGCTGACTCCGGCAGCTTTGATGCGGGGCAAGAGGTGGCGCTCAAATAATCGCGCCGGGGTAAACCATAAGTGGACGAAGGCGTGGAATCTATGCTAGTCTTTGCTTTATGATAGATTCACTTGCGGATGCGCCCGGTGGGTACCAGGTGGGTACCCAAACAAAAAAGCCCTCACGGCTTTCCTCGTAAAGGCTTGATTTTTTGGTGGGCCATGCAGGACTCGAACCTGCAACCTCCTGATTAAGAGTCAGCTGCTCTACCAATTGAGCTAATAGCCCATATATGAAATGTCACTAAAACCTGAAACAGGCCAAGTCAAGCAAAAAAACCGCCTCCGGCCGGGGGTGCTCCTGTTCCGCGCCCTGGCGCTATTGCTTCCAGCCTTGCTGCTCTGGCCGGATACGCTCCAACCGGCCCAGAGAGAGGGAGAAGGGGCACGCCTGTATCTCAGGCCCATACCCCAAATTCGCTCCCATTCCGGGCAGGAAACGATCACCAATGACGGCGGCCTGCTTTTTCCACTGGCCGCCGGAGAAAACCTTCAGGCCGAAGAAGCCCTGCGGCTGTCCTGGGAGTTGCGCCTGCCTCCCTCAAGTCCCATTGACCTGGAAGAGGCCCCGGAATGGCTGGACCAGGATCGCCTCTGGCTCTTTCTCTCCCTGGCGGTGGCCGAGCCGGAGGCTTACTTTTACGCCCCTTTTGCTCTGGGACTGACGGAAGAGGAAATCCGGCGCGCCGCCGCCACCGTTTTGCCCACCAAAGTGGAAATACTGGACCAGGACGGGCTACCCCTCCCCGAAGCGCGTTATTATTACCCGCCCGGCGAAATCAGGACAGACCGTTTTTCCGGCCTGGATCTCCCGGCCTACCCCGGACAGGCGGACATCCTGGCCGAATTGCCAGCGAGATGCCTGGGGCAAACCCTGCCCTTGAAAATTGACGCGCTGCTCTGCACGGACACAAGCTGCTCCCCTTTCCGCCGCCTTTACGAAATCGGCCTGGAGCCCGCAACCGTTAATACCGGCCCCCCCCTAACCCGCTATGACCTGGAAACACTGCGCGACTACCGGGAAAGCCCTTTTCTGCCCACCATCGCCGACCTGCGGGCGGCGTCCGTAAGTCCCCAGAACAGGCTGCCCCCTCCGGCCATAGACAGCCTGGAACAGGAAGACGGACTGGAAAAATACCTGTCCCGCCTCTCCCCCCGTTCTCCCAGGCCGGACCTGGAAGCGCGGAACTTGGGCCGGGCCATGCTCCTGGGGTTGCCCTCCGGTTTTATTTTGAATTTCATGCCTTGCGTGCTGCCGGTGATCAGCCTGAAGCTGAGCGGTCTGGCAGGTCTGGGCGGGTGGGGCAGCCTGAGCGGGCAGGAGGAGGCCGCCCGGCGGCAGCGCCGGCGTATCCGCCTCTATGCCGGCTGGTTCAGCTTGGGCGTTATCGCCTGGTTCGGCCTGATCCTGGCGGGCATGAGCCTGGCCGGGCAGATTTGGGGGCAAATCTTCCAAAGCCAGGGGTTGATCCTGGGGCTGGCCCTACTGCTCTTCGTCATGGCCCTGAGTCTGTTCGGGATGTTGCGCCTGCCCTTGCTGCGCCTGGAGTTTGACCGGCACACCCCCATTCCCCGCCAGGCCTTTTTTGGGGGTCTACTGGCCACGCTTCTGGCCACGCCCTGCAGCGGTCCTCTACTGGGCGGAGTGCTAGCCTGGGCAGTGAACCAACCCTTTTCCCACCTAGCCCTGAGCCTGGGGAGCGTAGCCGCGGGCATGGCCTCGCCCTTCCTGATCCTGGCCCTGCGCCCGGAACTCGGACGCCGCCTGCCCCAAAGCGGAACCTGGAACCAGATCCTGGAAAAAATCCTGGCCTTTCTGCTCCTGGCCACGGTGCTCTATCTGCTGAGCATGCTACCCGTAGACAAAACCCTGGCCCTTTTGGGCAGTTTTCTCATCCTCTTCTTCGGCATCTGGCTCCGTCGGCTCTGCGCCTCGGAACCCCGGAGCCGAATCAAGGCCATGGCGCGTTTCTGCGCCTTGCCGATCATGCTTGGATCCCTGATCCTGCCCTTTGCCAAAGGGGAAACCCCGGTAAGCTGGAACAACTTCGAGCCTTCCGTCTTCCAGACCCACCTGGGCCGCAATAACATGCTGCTGAATTTTACCGCGGACTGGTGCCTGAACTGCCGGGCCATGGAAATGACCACCCTGGCGGAACACCGTCTGCGGGCCTGGGGCAGAGACTACCAACTGACTTACCTCAAGGTGGACCTGACCCGCGCCAACCCTGCCGGGGAAAAACTCCTGCGCGCCCTGGGCAGCGCCAGCATCCCCTTCCTGGCCATCATACCGGCCTCTTCCCCCCATAGCCCTGCTGTATTGCGCGACCTAGTCTCTCCCGCGCAACTGGACCAAGCCCTGCTCCAGGCCTTGGGGCAATAGCGGACTACTTCTGGGCTTTGCCCTTGCGACCGCGGAAATGCACCCGGATAGGGGCGTGTTTTATGCCCAGCATCCTGCGCAAACCGCGTTCCAGGTAGCGAGCATAGGCCTCGCTGACCCGTTCCGGGTCGCTCACAAAGAAAACAAAGGTCGGCGGACTTGTCTCCGCCTGGGTCAGATAGTGGAATTTGGTCCGGCGGCCCTTGATCAACGGAGGTTGGCGCGTTTGCAACAGATCCTCCAGCAAACGGTTGATCCGGCCGGTGGGCAGGCGCAGGGAGCTTTCCCGCATGATTTCCCGGGCCAGGGGCAGCACTTTTTTGAGGTTGCGCCGCTCCTTGGCCGAAACCATCAGCAACGGCACATGCGGGCAATAGGCCAGGGCCTCGCGGTAGCTCTTTTCCAACTCCTTGAGGCGAGGACGCTCCAGGAGATCCGTCTTGTTGACCAGCACCATGAAGGGGATCTTGCGTCCGTCCAGAAGTTCCAGCAGACGCTGATCCTGCTGGGTCAACCCTTCCGCTCCATCCAACACCAGCAGAGTGACCTGGGCCTTGGTGCTGCTTTTAATGGAAGAATTCACGCTGAAGCGTTCCAGGCTGTCTTCTATCCTGGAGGGACGTCGCACCCCGGCGCTGTCCACCAGGATATGGGTCACCCCGCCCAAGGGTACCGGCACATCCACGCTGTCTCTGGTAGTTCCGGGCAGATCGCTGACCAACATGCGATCTTTCCCGGCAAAGGCGTTGAGGAGCGAGGATTTGCCCACATTGGGCCGGCCAAGCAAGGCCAAGCGCAAGGAGGAGGCGGGATCTTCCGGCGTTTGGGGCTGGGTTTGAGCTTGCTCAGGGGCGGCGGTTTCCGGCTCGGGAAGCGGCAGGAACTTGCCCAGTTCTTCCAGCAGGGTCTGGAGGTTGTAACCATGCTCGGCAGAACAGGGCACAAGCGGTAGACCCAGAGTATAAAAATCCGAAAGCAGCAAATCCGAGCGCTCCGCTCCATCCACCTTGTTCACCACCAGCAGAAGGGGCTTGCCGTAACTTCGCAAAAAATCCGCCAGGGCCATATCAAATACGGTCAAGCCTTCCCTGGCGTCCACCACCAGACAGAGGACCGCCCCTTCCTCCACGGCCAGTTCCGCCTGACGCAGCATCTCCGCTTCAAAACCGCGCAGGCCGGGAGGGCCTTCCGCCGGAGCGGAGCGGGCATCCAGGGTCACCCCGCCCGTGTCCACCAAGGCAAAAGGAGGGTACGGACGGCGTCGCACCACCCCTTCCAGGCGATCCCGGGTCACTCCCGGCCGGTCATGGGTAATGGCCCGCCGGCTACGGATCAGCCGGTTAAACAGAGTGGATTTCCCAACATTGGGTCGACCCAGCAGCACCACCTTGGGGAGAGAGGGCAACAGGCGGGCCGGATGCACAGGTTCGATCTGTTCTTTCAAAATACTGTCTCCAGCGATGCGTCAAAATTCCCGGCGGCCTATTACGGCCAGCCGGCTCACAGGATCTGCTTCAGAAATTTCTGCAAACGGGGATGCCGTGGGGACTCAAAGAAGACCGCCGGAGTCCCTTCTTCCAGAATCCGCCCTTTATCCATGAAAATAACGCGATCCGCCGCCTCGCGGGCAAAACCCATTTCATGGGTGACGCAGACCATGGTCATGCCTTCGCGGGCCAGGGTGAGCATCACGTCCAGCACTTCGCCGATCATCTCCGGATCCAGAGCCGAAGTTGGTTCATCAAAAAGCATGATCTTCGGGTTCATGGCCAAAGCCCTAGCTATGGCCACCCTTTGCTGCTGGCCACCGGAGAGCCTGGCCGGATAGACATGCGCCTTTTCCACGATATCCACCTTGCTCAGGAGTTTCAGGCATATTTTCTCGGCTTCGTGCTTGCTCAGCCCGCGTAGCCTGATCGGGGCCAAGGTCAAATTTTCCAGCGCCGTCTTGTGCGGAAAAAGATTAAAGTTCTGGAAAACCATGCCCAATTCCCGGCGGATCAGGTTGATGTCGTTTTTCTTGTCGTTGATGTCCAGGCCGTCCACCAGAATCCGCCCTTGGTCAATGCGCTCCAGGCCGTTGATCGCACGCAGCAAAGTGGATTTGCCGGAACCTGAGGGGCCGATGATCACCACCTTTTCGCCGGGATGGATGTCCAGGGAAACCCCGCTCAAGGCCGCCAGTTCGCCAAAAAATTTATAGGCTCCCTGGATGCTGATGATCGATTCACTTGCGGTCATAATAATTCAAACGCGCCTCCATCAGGCTCACACCCTTGGAGAGCAGCAGGGTAATAACCAAATAAACCAGAGCGACCATCATATAGGTTTCAAAGACCTGGAAGGTGCGGGTGGCGTATTCGCGCCCTCGTTGCAGGATATTGGTCATGGCCATGATAGAAACCAGGGAGGTATCCTTGAGCAGGGCGATGAACTCATTGCCCACCGGCGGCAGAATGGTGCGCCAAGCCTGGGGCAGCACCACCAGCATCATGGTCTGCGCCCGGTTGAAGCCCAGAGAACGCGCCGCCTCGGTCTGGCCATGATCAATGGAACGGATTCCGGCCCTGAAGACCTCACCCATATACGCGCCGTAGCAGATAGCCATAGCCACCACCGCGGCCATCAGATCCGGCATCCTGACAAAACGTCCTAGGCCGTAATAGATGAAACAAAGTTGCACCAACAGCGGGACGCCTCGGATGATCTCCACATAGGTGGAGGCGATGAGGTTGAAGACCCGGTTGCGGGAGAGACGCCCCACCCCGGTGACAAAACCTATGGGGATGGCGCAGAGAATGCCCAAAATGGTGATTTTGAAGGTGACGATGATCCCGTCGGGCAAGAACTTCAAGATCGTCCAATAGGGATCCGGCGAAAAAGCGCACAGGCAGAACAAGGCTACCAGCGCGCCAGTGACGGAAATGGACCAAGCCGTAACCAGCCTGGTGTCCGATGGATCCGGGATGGACGCGCCATCGCCGACGGCAATAACTAACGGCGTTTTTTCCTCTTTCATGCACCCCCCTTGCCGTAGCAACCCGCCCCCCATCCTCCCGCCAATAATTTTTCAGCCGCAACGCGGCTGGAAGTATTGGAAATGTGCGAGGGGGGTCATTTTACCGGGCGTGACCTACAGAATGCTATTGCCCAACCCACTTTTGCCGTAACTGTGTTTCCGTGCCTTCGGCCTTGACCTTGGCGATGCCCCGGTTAAGAAGATCCAGAACCTCCTGGTTGCCTTTTTTAACGGCAAAGCCATAGTATTCATTCTCTGTCGTGGGCAGGATAAAGGCGATCTTCAGCTTGTCGGCATAAGTTTTGTTTTGCAGGGCAAAGTCCGCGGCTACCGGGTCATCGCAGACCACCCCGTTGATGCGCCCGGAATAGAGAGCTTCAACCGCCTGGCTGATTTCATCGTAGGAACGGGGAGTCACCCCCTCGAGTTTTTCAATGGCAAAAAAGCCAGTGGTGCCGATCTGCGCGCCCAAAGTCAATCCTTTCAGTCCTTCAATCGCGTTTGTCGCGCTGCTTTGGGGCAGAATCACCGCTTGGCGCACTTCAAAGTAAGGGGTGGTGAAGTCCATGGTTTCCCGGCGTTCTTCGGTAATGGTCACGGAAGAAGCCACCAAATCGTAACGCCCAGCCAGGAGACCAGGAAAAATTCCGTCCCAGGACACGTTGCGCGATTCAATCTTTATGCCAATGGCTTTGGAGATGGCTTCCAAATAATCTATGGTATAGCCGGTAATCCGCTTGTTGGCGTCAATGAACTCCATGGGCGGCCACGTGCAGTCCGAGGCCGCGGTCAATTTGCTCACCGCTGCGGAAGCGACGCCGGCGCTCAAGAGAAATATCGCGACCAGCAACAGAATTTTTTTCAACATAATCACTACTCCATAGGTAAAAGGTTAACGGTTTTCGTCATCCTCCACTCCAGAAGGTGAAAGAGTAGGCGCTCCTGAAACCGTTTCGTAATTATCGTGGTTGGGTATGGGCGGGGAAGGAGGCTGCCCCTTGTTGCGCAGACGGCGCACCAGCATGACCAGCATGACTATGCTCAGGATGATGCCGATGAGCCAGACCTCGGCATAGGCGAGATCCTCGGTGTATTTAGCGAAGATATGCCCGAAATAATAGCCCCCAAAGGTAAAGGAGAGCGCCCAGACCACCGCGCCGAGCATGTTCAGGACAAAAAATTTCAAATGGTTCACCCCGCTGATGCCCAGCAGGATGGGGGTGACGTTGCGCACTCCGTAAACGAAACGAAAACCCAAGATCAGCGGAGTTTCATACTTGATCATGAGCTGGCGGGCTTTTGCCGAATTTTTTTCCAAGCGCGGGAAACGGGTCAGGATATGTTGGCCTTTGTATTTTCCCAGGGCAAACATCAATTGGTCGCTGGAAAAACTGCCCAGAAAGGCGCACATGGCGATAAGCCAGGGGTTGAGCCAGCCTTTCTGGGCCGTGAACCCGGCGACAATCACTATGGTTTCGCCTTCCAGGAAGGTCCAGCCCAGGATGATCAGGTAGCTGTATTTGAGCAGCAGCTCCTGCATGCCGCTGATATCAGCCATCTGCCCTCCCGCATAGATTGAGGAGCCCGGCAATGCCCTGCCCGGCCTGACGGATATATTCCTCTTCGCCCAAAGCGTCTTTTTCCGCTTGGGAAAAAAGGCTCAGAGGCAGATTGACCAGCGCGGGATCCGAGCGCACCGCGTACTCTCGCTCTAATTCCCCGGCAAAATACCTATTCTGGAAATCGGCGAATTTCAGCATGTGGGCGGTGGAATCCAGCACGGCGTATTCGCCTCCTCCAACCAAGCCCAAATCCAGGGCCGCCCTTAACCCGGCCAGGCTTTCTCCGCCCTGGGTGCAGGCGATATGTCCGTGGCGGTTGGCCAGAAGCATGGAGTCCATAATATCCTGCTCCGCAACCCGGATCACCTGGAAGGCAGAGTCCCCGGCGACGCGACGGTATTCCACGGCCAGACGGCGCACCCGCGGAAAGGAAACCGGGGCGCCGATCATGGCGGCCTGGGCCACACTGGATCTGACCCGTACCGGGAAAAATTCTTTTTCCCCGCTCTCGTAATAGCGGCACAACGGGTCGGCATGGGCCGACTGCACCCCGAAGATGCGCGGAAGGTTGCTGATGATGTCCAGTGTATGCAATTTGAGAAATCCGCTGAGCACGGCGGTGATGTTGCCGGCATTGCCGATGGGCACAAAAATACACAGCCCTTCCATGTTCCAGTCATGCCATTGGGCTATCTCGTAGGCGTAAGATTCCTGCCCCAGAATACGCCAGGCGTTTTTGGAATTGAGCAACGCCACCCGATAATGCCCGGCCAAATATTCCACCACTTTCATGCAGTCGTCGAATACGCCGGGCAATTCCAATACCCTTGCTCCACTGCCCAGGGGTTGGGCCAGTTGCAAGGCGGTTACCTTACCCTTGGGCAGAAGCACCACGGATTTGACGGGTTCGCCGAGGTGGGCGGCATACATGGCCGCGGCGGCGGAAGTATCGCCGGTGGAAGCGCAGACCGCCAGCACCTCCGTCCAGCCGTGTTTGCGGATCATCGCCTTCAGGTGGCTGAAGGCACAGGCCATGCCGCGGTCTTTGAAGGAGGCGCTGGGGTTCTGCCCGTCATTCTTGTAGGCAAAAGGCAGGCCGATAATACTCCGCAAAGCCTTGGACGCTTCCACTTCCGGGGTATGCCCTTCACCCAGGCAGACGAGGTCTTCCGGCTCCAGCGCCGGGGCCATGAGTTCATAGTACCGGAAAATGCCCCGGGCCAGAGGGGTTTTTTCTCCGGCGCGCCGGTCAAAAACCTCCCTCCAGGCCGCTCCATCCATACGGCGCAGCTTGTCAAAATCCGCATCCCGCAACAGAAACGTTCCCCCGCAGGCCGAACAGGCGTATAAAAGTTCATCGGCTCCCCGGCTCTGTCCACAATCCAGGCAATAATACTCCATTTTGCCCCGATAGTCCGGAAAAAACGGGGCGATGGCTCCGCTCATAGTGGCGTATCCCCCATGGCGCCCATGGCGACCTGCATGAGTTGCACCACTATTATAAAGGTCAGCACCAAGAGGGGAGTCACCGAAAGGACGGTTTTAGACCAACTCAGACGACAAGCCCGGCGCATGCCCAAGAAGAGCAGGACGGTGGAAAGAATCCAGGCCAGCCAGGGACCAATCATGGGCAACACGATGAACAGCATGGGCATCCTGGAGTAGGCGAATACCTTGAAGGTCAGGCGGAAACTGGCCTCTTTCGGGGCAATGAGGCGGACGGTGCAATAAATGACCAGACTGCCTATAAACTGATAAAGGCTAATCTGCGCCAAAATAAGGCCGACAAATTCCGGCAGCCCCACATGACTCACCAAGCTGACTATTTCTCCGGTTCCCGGCGCCTGTATGGTCACCTGGTCGATGTTCATAATCATGCTGACGATGAAGGGCGCGTTGCACAAAAGCAGGAAGAGCCAGGACGGCAAAATGGAACTGAAAGGGTTCAGGCCAGCAAAAAAAGTGCGGTTGTCTTTAGCGAGCAGCACCAAGGTGCGCCAAAAACCCGAAAAACGCAGGAAGCCTCCCGGACATTCCCAAGGAGCGCTACCTCCCGGCGAGAGCAACGTGGTTCTCCCTCCGCCCGCGGAACGCTGGTAGGCCCGGCTGGCTTTTCGGGCGTTTTCCCCATCCCTTTCACGGTCTCCAGGTATTTCTTTTTCATCCCCGGCGCTCATTTCTTCCATGCTGGCCCAAATTTCTTCTTCCTCCGGCTTTTGCGCGGGCCGACTTTTGCGCTGCGCGGCCCGTACAGAAGCCTCCGGGGGATCCGCCCGAAAACGAAAACGCACCCCGCATTTGGGACAAGTAGCGAAGGAGGCGGACGCAGGGATGGCAGTTTCAGACATTTCGCGGACGAAGCCGCATTCAGGACATTGTATGCGCATGGCCGGAATTCCACCCGTTCATCAAAGTTCGTTGACCATACTCTTGAGCTGGGCGTAGGTGAAAACCGGGCCATCAACGCAGACGTATTTCTCGCCGATGTTGCAGCGTCCGCAGATGCCGATGCCGCACTTCATGCGCTTTTCCAGGGTGGTGATGATCTGTTCCGGGACAAAGCCCAATTTTTCCAAGGCTTGTAAAGTAAACCTGATCATGATGGGCGGGCCGCAGGTGACGGCCACGGTATTCTCCGGGCTGGGCTTAAGCTCGGTCAGCACATTGGGGATGAGCCCCACTCGGTGTTCCCAGCCTTCAGCCGGGGAATCAATGGTCAGGACCGTGCGCATGTCCTTGCGCTTGAGCCAGTCTTCCCGATCTTCGGCATAGGAAAAATCCTGGGGGCTACGTGCGCCGTAAAGCAGGGTGATGTCCCCGTAGTCCGTGCGGTTATCCAGCATATAAAGCAGGAGCGTGCGCATTGGAGCCATGCCGATGCCTCCGCCGATAAAGACCAGATTCTTGCCTTTGAGTTCCTTATACGGAAAGGAATTGCCCAACGGGGCGCGCAGGCCGATCTTGTCGCCCGGCAAGAGGCCGTGCAGGGCGCTGGTCACTTCTCCGGCGCGCATTACGCTGAATTGCAGATAGTCTTTGCGGGTGGGGGAAGAATTGATCACAAAGGTGGATTCGCCCACACCGAAGAGGGAAAGCTGTCCAAGCTGTCCAGGTTCAAAGCTGAACTTGGCCCAAGCCTGTTCATCATCCAGGCGGAGGCGGAAGCTTTTGATATTGTGGGTTTCCTGGATCACCTCCAGCACTGTGGCCACCTGGGGCAGATACGGGTTGGGGGCGGAAGGCTCGAAAACGGGACGCCGGGCGGTATCAGGCATGGCTGGCCTCCTTGCCGCGCTTGGCTGCGCCTGGTTTGGCCGCTACGGGCTTGGATGTCGCGGGTTTGTTTACTTTGGGTTTAGCCGCCGGCCTGACCGTTGCCGGCGCAGTGGTTTCGGGCTTGCCCGCTGCCGGCCGGGACAGAGCCAGGGCCTTGGTCAGCACAGCGCGGATATCCAGCCGCGAAGGGCAGCTCTTGATGCACCGGCCGCACCCCACACAGGCATTACGGGTTTGGTACAGCTCCGGGTAATAGGAAAACTTATGCCCGATGCGGTTTTTCAGACGCGCGGCCTTGTCCTGGCGGGGATTGTGCCCGCTGGCTTCCTGCGTATAAAGGGAAAACATGCAGGCATCCCAGCTACGCAGGCGCACGCCCTTTTCCCCGACCGCCTCGTCCGTGATGTTGAAACAATAGCAGGTCGGACAGAGATGGGTGCAGACGCCGCAGGAAAGACAAGACGCGGCTTCGGCCTGCCAGAAAGCGGCGTTGTCAAAAAGGGCGCGCAGAGCCTCCTGGGCTCCTTGCATATCCGCGCCCGGTCCCAAGGTTTTTTCCGCCGCCTGCCAAGCGCTTTGGGCGGCTTCCATCTGTTCTTTGCCGGCGGAGAGAAGCAGCTTGGAATCCAAAACCTCTTCCCCTTGGGGGGTCAGGGGCTGGAGCAGGAAACCCTCCTGAATCTCGGTGGCCAGGACATCCAACCCTTCGGTGGAAGAAGGAGAGCCCCCCACCCAGTGACAGAAACAGGTGGTCAGCGCCCTGGAACAGGCTCTGGCAATAAGCACGGTCTGGGAACGCCGGCGCAGATAATAACTATCCCCGGCCTGCCCTTTGACGCCTGCGTACACCGGATCAAGAACCAAGAAACCTCTGGCGTCACAAGGCGGCAGTCCGAAAACCAAGTTGGGGCCGTCGGCGTCCGGCACTTGCAGTTCCAGACTTTTCTGTCCAGTCTGATCCGGGTCCGGCTTCCGCAGGAAGCGCAAAAGGGGTTCGGAACGCGGAAAAATAACACGCTTGGCGGACTCCGTGGGTTTTCTGTTAAGTTCCGGTTGTCGCGCTTCCGGCAGGTAAACCACGGCTCCGCTGTCTTCCTGCCCTGCCCGCCGAGGCGTCCAGACCCGGAAACGGGCGGCCAACTCGGCCAGCCAATCATCCAGTTGGGCGCGGGGTATGAATTTGCCTTGCATGTCCATTACCAAGCCTTTTCCTTGATGGTACGCTCTTCCACCTGGAAGGTGAGCAGAGGCGGCCGGGTTTCGGGATCCAGTCCGGCGGAGTGTCCGAAAAGTCCCTCCACGGCCCGGCTCAGGGCGCGTTTGAGCAGAAGCACCGGGATGCCCGCCGGGCAGGCCCGCTGGCATTCGCCGCAACCGGTGCAACGCCCGGCCAGGTGCAGGGCGTGGGTCACCTGGAACAAGAGCTTGTCACTTACGCCGTCAGCTTGGGTCAGCCAGTGTGGGTCACGGCTGGAAGCCACACAGTGGTCACGGCATACACATAGCGGACAGGCATTGCGGCAGGCATAACAGCGGACGCAGCGGGACATCTCCTTTTCCCAGAAAGAGAAACGATCTTCCAGGCTCATGGTCTCAAGAGCGGCCAAATCCTTAAATTCGTCATCGTTTCCGGCCGCCTTTTCCCCGGCGAAATGGTCTGAAAAAACGGCGTTCGGATGGGCGCAGCGCAGACATTTGTCGGCCTTGATCTCAGCGAGGGGCAAAACCAGTTCCCGGCCGGCCATGGTGATCCGCAGTTCCTTTTCGCCGTAAACCGCTTTTTCCGCTTCTCCGGGTTCGCCATGCGGAGCCAGGCGGGCGGCGATCTTGCCCATATCGGCCACTCCGGCGCAGGGGAAACCGATGATCCGCACCTCCTCCCTGGCGATCAGTTTTTCAGCGAGGAGTTGGGCAACGGATCTGGAGTCACAGCCCTTGACCACCAGAGCGACCTTTTTGCCTTTATATTCCGGCAAATAAAGGGCGGTATTCTGCGTGGCCATGGGGCCTGCCAGGAAATTATCCACTTCCTCCGGCCGGCGCATGAAATACGGGGAGGCGCACAAAAGATCCGGCCCCGGCCCCCAGCCGATGACGCAGTCCACCTGGGGCAAAAGCCCCAGGATGATTTTCTTGAGTTCTTCTTGCACGGCCAAAGTCAGTCTCCTTATTATCAAATTGCTTCAACCGGCGGATTCACGCAGCCATTCAAGCTCAGGCGCTCCGGGCAAGCGGCGGGCCGGCCCCAGGCTGTGGATTTGCTCGGTGAATTTGCTGACCACCATTTGCCAGCGTTGCCCTTCCGAGGCCGAAACCCAAGTGTATTCAAAGCGGCGGGGGTCAACTCCCAGGACGGGCAAAAGCTGCTTGAAGACTTCCAGCCTGCGCCGGGCATAAAAATTACCCTCGGCATAATGGCAATCCCTAGGGTGGCAGCCGGAAACCAGCACCCCGTCCGCGCCCTGTAGCAAAGCCTTGGCGATGAACAGGGGATTGGTCCGTCCAGAACAGGGCAGGCGGATAATACGCAAATCCGTGGGCTGGATGAAACGTCCCACCCCGGCGGTATCAGCCCCGCCGTAAGAACACCAGTTGCACAGAAAACCCACGATGCGCAGTTCAGGGGCAGCCGCGCCGGAAACAGTGGAACTTACGGACATAAGAGGGCCTCCACTTCAGCCAGAACCTGGTTATCCGTGAAATGGGAAAGCTGGATGGCTCCCTGCGGGCAGGTAGCGTTGCACAACCCGCAGCCTTGGCAGACGGCTTCCAGTACTTCGGCCTTGCTCTGACCGCGCAGGTCCGCTTCACGGATGGCCTGGAAGGGGCATACCTGAATACATTTGCCGCAGCCAATGCAGCGCTTGATGTCCACCTGGGCGGTCTGGGGGTCGCTTTCCAGCATATCGCGGGAGAGCAGCGCAAGCGTCTTGGCCGCGGCCGCGCTCCCCTGGCTCACGGAGAAAGGGATATCCTTGAGCCCCTGACAGGATCCGGCCAGAAAAACCCCGGCGGTATTAGTTTCCACGGGTTTGAGCTTTGGATGCCCTTCCAGGAAGAAGCCGAAGGAATCATAGGAAATACGCAGTTTTTCCGCCAGTCCGGCCGCCTCGCGCGAACCCTCGCCGCCCACGGCCAGAACCACCAGGTCCGCCTCCACCTCCACCTGGCTCCCCAGCAATGTATCCGCCCCGCGCACCACCAGCTTGTTCCCCCTGGGATAAACCTGGGAAACCCGGCCGCGGACGTACTGCGCCCCGTACTCCTCCTGGGCCCGCCGGGTGAATTCGTCGTAACCCTTGCCCGGTGAACGTATGTCCATATAAAAAACATAGCTTTGAGAATCCGGAATATGGTCCCTGGTCATGATGGCCTGTTTGGCCGTGTACATGCAGCAGAAACCGGAACAGTAAGGCCGGCCTATGGAAGGATCGCGGGAGGCCACGCACTGGATGAAGACGACACTTTTGGGTTCTTCTCCGTTGGACGGACGCTTGATATGCCCGCCAAAGGGACCGGAGGCCGAAAGCATGCGTTCGTATTGCAGGGAAGTGATCACATCGGCATAGCGGCCCGCGCCGTATTCGCCGTAAACCGTCCAGTCCGCCAGATCATAACCGGTGGCCGCCACAATGGCCCCGACCTGGATGGTGACCAGTTCGTCCTGCTGCTCGTGGTTGATGGCTCCGGTGGGGCAGAACTTGGCGCAGATCCCGCACTTTTTGCCCTGGAACTGGCGGCAGTCCTCGGCGCGGATCACCGCTTTCTTGGGAATGGCCTGCGGAAACGGGATATTGATGGCTGCTGCGCTTCCCAGACCCTCGTTAAAGCGATCAAAGTTTTTCTTGCTGGGGCATTTTTCAATACAAAGGCCGCAGCCTGTGCATTTATCCCAGTCAACGTAAGCGGCCTTCTTGCGAATGACCACCTCGAAGTTACCCACATATCCGCTCACCGATTCAATTTCAGAATAGGCATAAAGAGTAATGCGCTCGTGCTGGGCAACATCCACCATGCGCGGCCCCAGGATGCAACTGGAACAGTCCACGGTGGGGAAGGTTTTGTCCAGTTTGGACATCTTCCCGCCGATGGACGGCTCGCGTTCCACCAGCACCACCTCAAGCCCGGCCTCGGCGCAGTCCAGGGAGGCCTGGATGCCGGCCACTCCCCCGCCGATGACCAACGCCCTGCGGGTGGCCGGCAGTTTTCTGGGGATCAGGGCGCGGTTCAGGCGCAGCTTCTCCACAGCCATGCGCACCAGCTCGATGGCCTTGACGGTGTTGGGCCCCTGGTCACGCCCAATCCAGGAGACATGCTCCCGGATATTGGCCATTTCAAACATGTAACGGTTCAACCCGGCCCGTTCAACCGTGCGGCGAAAGGTCGCCTCATGCATGCGCGGGGAACAGGAGGCCACCACCACCCCGCTAAGGGCATATTTTTTAACGGCCTCCTCGATGGCCTGCTGCCCGGGCTCGGAACAGGCATACATGGCATCCGTGGCATAAACCACCTCGGCCATCCGACCGGCGGTTTCGGCCACTTTTTTCACGTCCACGGTGGCGGCGATATTGCTGCCGCAATGACAGATGAATACGCCGATCTTCATGCCGGGACCTCCTTGGCTGGCTGAGCGGGCACATCGGGTGGACGGATTATCTCTATCTTAGCCAGCGCGGGCTTGGGGTCCGTCACCAGCTTGTCCAGCAAAATCTGGTCCTCCGGCAGACCCAGGGCCAGACCCAGAAGCTGGGTATAGTAAAATACCGGCAGATGGAAGTTGAGCCTGACGGCCGAGCGGATCTGTTTCTGCCGCAGATCCAGATTCATCTGGCAGAGCGGACAGGCCACGACCAAGGCATCCGCGCCCATGGAGCAGGCCAGTTCCAGAATGCGCCCGCTCAGGCGCGCCACCACGTCGCCCCTGGGGATGCCGAAAGAACCGCCGCAACATTCCACCTTTAAGGGAAAGGGCAACATCCCGGCTCCGGCCGCTTCCAGCAGGCGATCCATGGAAACGGGGTTTTCCTCGTCGTCAAAACGCATGGACCGGCCCGGCCGGGTCAGCAGACAGCCGTAATAGGCCGCAAGCTTCAGACCGTGCAGGGGTTTTTTGATTTTTAAGGCCAGACCCTCCGGAGTCACTTCCTCGTAAATAAGCTGCAGTACGGAAAAAGCCCGATGTTTCCGCGCCAGGGGGCGCATGGTCAGCCTGTCCACTTCCTTCCTGAAGCCCGGATCCCGCATCTGCTCAATGGCGTTATGGGTGTTTTTCAGACAGCTGGGACAGGGGGTGACGAAGTCATCCAGGCCAAGCTGCTCGGACTGGGCCAAATTACGCGCGGACAGGGCGGCGGAAAGCGCATGATCCACCATGTGCGCTGGGGTGGAACCGCAACAACTCCAGTCCGGCACGTCCGCAAGGGTAATCCCCAGGGCCGCGCAGAGCGCCCTGGTGGACAGGTCGTACTCTTTGGAAGTGCCGCTGCCGGAACAGCCGGAATAATAGGCGTAGGTTTTCGCGCTCATTTTTTCCCCCCGCCGTGCAGGCCGCGTCCCTGGGCGTAGCGCCGGAAGATGCCGGCCACCTCGTCCCGTCCCTTAATCCGGTGGGGTTTGAAGGGGAGTTTGTTTTTGAGCAACATGTCCGGGGCCAGGGTCAGGTCGTCGAAAAGGCGCATGGAGAGCAGCTTATATACCGCCATCAAGCCTAGTTCATGGGATTGCCCATGCCAGCGCACGGATTGGAGAAAGGCGTCGGCGAACAGGCGCACGTTGCGCGCTCCTCCAAAACCTGCGCGCCGGGACATGTGCCGGCAGACATCCAGGATTCTGGCCACTTCAATATGATTGGGGCAGCGGGTGCTGCAAGATTCGCAACTGGCGCACATCCAGACGGCCTTGGAAGACAGGACGGTATTTTTCTGCCCCAGTTGGATGAGGCGCATAATCCGGCTCACCGTGAAATCATAGGTAAAGGACATGGGACATCCGGCCGTGCAGTTGCCGCACTGGTAACAGCGGCTTACCTTCTGCCCGCTTTCTGTTTCCACGGCGCGAATGAAATCCGTGTCACCCCGGCCCAATTGCACATGTTCCATAAGCGCAACCTTGTTGATGGGTCAATCTTCCCGGCGGAATGCCAGGATTCATACGTCTACCACAAGCGCGCAAGTCAGGTCAATCGCTCCCTCCTTCGCTCCCGCGCCCGCTCAAGCCGTGAGCCCCGCGTATAATTGCCCTGGAGCGGAAAAGATGCTAAGATGGCGGTGAACTTGGGGCAAGCAAGCCCTGCGGGCAATGCCGCAAAGGAAGATATGGCCCGATCCTGCGACCTGATCCTCAGCGCAAGCTGTATTGTGACCCAGAACGACCAACGGGAAGTAATCCGGGATGGAGCCCTGGCCGTGACCGATGGACGCATCGCCGCCCTTGGTCCCAGGGGCCAGCTGGAAACGGAGTGGCGGGCGGCGGAACGCCGCGATTTGGGGGAGGCCCTGATCCTGCCCGGCCTGATCAACGCCCACACCCACGCCCCCATGACCCTCCTGCGCGGCTTGGCCGACGATCTACCCCTAATGGAGTGGCTGACCGAACATATCTTCCCCTGCGAGGCCAAACTCACCACGGCCATGCTGGAGGTAGGGACTACCTTGGCCTGCGCCGAGATGCTCGCCTGCGGCATCACCGCCTTTGCCGACATGTACCTGAACGAAACGGCCATCTATCGCGCCGTTGACCGCCTTGGCCTGCGCGCCCTGGTGGGTGAGGGAATCTTCGCCTTTCCTTCCATCGGCTGCGCCGATCCCGCGCACTTCCTGGATCTGGCCCGCTCCCAGGCCGAGGAACTGGCCGGGCATGAACGTCTGCGTTATGCTGTTTCACCGCACGCCGTCTATACCACCAACCAGGACATCCTGGAAGGCTGCGCCCTACTGGCCGAAGAACTGGACTTGCCCATTCAGATCCACCTGGCCGAAAGCAAAGAAGAAACCGCCCGCTGCCTGGAAATGTACGGTTGCCGCCCGGTAGAACTCTGCCGCCGGAGCGGGTTGCTGACCCCGCGTACCCTGGCGGCGCACGGGGTAGATCTGAACAACGCAGAAATGGATCTTCTGGCCCTGACCGGAGTCAGCCTGGCCCATAACCCTCGCAGCAACATGAAACTGGCCTCCGGTGTATCTCCACTGCCGACCCTCCTGGACCGCGGCTGCAACGTGGCCCTGGGAACGGACGGCGCGGCCAGCAACAACCGTCTGAACATATTTTACGAAATGTCGGCCTGCGCCATGCTGCACAAGATACAAGGCCGGAACCCGGCCCTCCTGCCCGCGCAGACCGTGCTGGACATGGCTACGCGCAACGGCGCCCTGGCCCTGGGCTGGCCCGAGCTGGGACGCCTGGTTCCCGGAGTTCCGGCGGACCTGGCTGCCATGGATCTGACCCGCCCCGGCCTGGTTCCCCTGCACAACCCCGTTTCGCAACTGGTCTATGCCGCCGGCGGCGACGAGGTACGCCTGACCATGGTGGCCGGACGCATCCTCTACGAAGACGGGCGCTTCCCCGGCCTGGATTATCCTGCTCTGGTAAAAGAAGCCAAGGACATGGGGCTCGAGCTGCGCACCACAGTAGCCGCCCAGTACGCGCCGGGAAAAACCCGACCATAACCAGCGGGCATGAACGTTTTCACCAAAGTCCAACGCCTGGGACCGGCCGCTCTCCTGCTGGCGGCCAGCGTGTTCGTGTCGCGCTTCATGGGGCTCATCCGCGACAAGGTCATCTCCTATTATTTCGGGGCCGGACTGGAAACGGATCTCTACAACGCCGCCTTCATCATCCCTGATTTCATCAACTATCTCCTGGCGGGCGGCTATTTCTCCATTACCCTGATCCCCCTGCTGGCGCATTACTTCCACCGTGACGAGACCGACGGCTGGGCCTTTTTTTCCGCCGCCTGCGCCTGGATCAGCCTGACGGCCTTCCTGGTCACCGGTCTGGCCTGGATCCTGGCCCCGGATCTCGCCCGCCTCTCCGCTCCGGGTTTCAGTGACCCAGCCACCCAGGCCCGCCTGACCCACTTTCTGCGTATCATCCTGCCGGCCCAGGCCTGTTTTCTGCCTGGAGCCTGCTTTACCGCCCTGCTGCTGCACCGCCGCCAGTTCCGGGTTCCGGCCCTGACTCCCTTGGTCTATAACGGCGGGATCATCCTGACCGGCCTTTTTTTCGTGTATCTTCTGCCGGATCGCGGCATGGAGGGTTTTTGCTGGGGAGTGCTGATCGGGGCGACCCTGGGAAGCCTGGTTTTACCCTGGCTGGCCGTCCGCGCCGGGGGGCTGCGTCTTATCCCGCGCCTCCTCCACCCCGGCATGAAGAGCTTTCTGCTCCTGGCCCTGCCCCTGATGCTCGGCCAGTCCATCGTGGCCCTGGATGAACAACTGCTGCGCTTTTTCGGCTCCCTGGGACAAGAAGGCTCCATCAGCCACCTGAGTTACGCCCGACGCATCATGATGGTTCCGGTGGGCGTGGTGGCCCAAGCCGCAGGCATGGCCTCCTTTCCCTTCCTGGCCTCCCTGGCCGCCGCCGGCAAAAGGGAAAAATTCAACTGCACGGTCAACCGCACCCTGCTGAACTCCCTGTCGCTGATCCTGCCCATCTCCATCTGGATGGCGGCCCTATCCCTGCCCATCATCCGCCTGATCTTCCAGCAGGGGGTCTTTTCCGCCCAAGCGGCCGGTGAAACAGCCGCCCTGCTGGCCATCATGCTGGCTGCCGCACCTTTCTGGGCCGTACAGCAGGTGTTGGGCCGGGGTTTCTATGCCCACCAGAACACCCTGACCCCGGTACTGGCCGGGAGCATAGCCACCCTGGCCGGACTGCCATTGTATTGGCTGCTGACCGGACGCCTGGGGGCTACGGGGGTGGCTCTGGCCGGAGTGGCCGGCATGGGTCTCTATACCCTCTGCCTGATCCGGCTCTGGGTGAAGCATTTCGGGAGCGAGGCTCTGGCCGGAATCCTGCGCCGTTTCCTGATCGTGCTGGCCCTGAGCCTGGCCTGCGCCATGATCGCGGCCTCGGCCTCGGCCAGCATCCTCCATTTTCTGCCCGGCCGGCCCCTGATCGGAGCCTTCGCCGCCCTCTGCGCCGGCAGCGCCCTCTTTGCCGGACACCTGGTCATTTTTTGCCGCCTCTTCGCCCCCGGCCTGTGGAAAGAAGCCCTGGCCGCCTTGCGCAACCTGCGGGAAAGGCATATATGAGCGGCTACTGTTTCTTGAAGGAGAATTTTCATGATCGGCATTTCCAAGCTATACTGCGGCCAGGTGGAACCCTCGGACGCCCTGCGCTACAACCGGCATTCCGGGAGCTTGCCCTCGCACCTCCTGCAATTTTCCCAGGATAAAAAGCCGGTGGTGGTCTGGAACATGACCCGGCGCTGCAACCTGAAATGCGTGCATTGCTACGCTCAGGCCACGGAAGATGACGGAGCGGACGCCATCTCCACCGCCCAGGCCAAAAAGATGATTGAGGACCTGGCCGCCTTCGGCGCGCCGGTGCTGCTTTTTTCCGGCGGGGAACCGCTGGTGCGTAAGGATCTGCCGGAGCTGGCCGCTTACGCCACCAGCTTGGGCATGCGGGCGGTCATTTCCACGAACGGCACACTGATCAGCCGAGACAAGGCCAAAGAACTCAAGGCCGTGAACCTTTCCTACGTGGGCATTTCCCTGGACGGAGGGGAAGAGGTGCACGACAACTTCCGCGGCGTGTCCGGCTCTTTCCGGCGTTCCCTACAGGGCATCGAAAACTGCATGGCCGAAGGTCTGAAGGTCGGGCTGCGCTTTACCATCAACCGCCGCAACGCGGCCGAGGTTCCCAAACTCTTCCGCCTAGTGGAAGACAGGGAAATCCCGCGCATCTGCTTTTACCACCTGGTTTATTCCGGCCGCGGCTCCGACCTGTTCCAGGAAGACCTGGATCACCGGGAAACCAGGGACATGGTGGACCTGATTTTGGACAAGACCCGCGCCCTTTTTGACAAAGGTCTGCAAAAAGAAGTGCTCACCGTGGATAACCACGCCGATGGCCCTTACCTGTGGATGCGCCTTAAGCGGGAAGATCCGACCAGGGCCGCCGAGGTTTTTGAACTGCTGCAATTTAACGAGGGAAACAGCTCGGGGCACGGCTTCGCCTGCATCTCCTGGGACGGGCGGGTGCACGCGGATCAATTCTGGCGGGAGCACAGCTTCGGCAACATCCTGGAGCGCCCCTTCTCGGCCATCTGGAACGACCCCTCCATAACCCTCCTGGCCCAGCTCAAGGAAAAACGCAAACACGTCAAGGGGCGTTGCGCCCATTGCCGTTTCCTGAACATCTGCGGCGGCAACTTCCGCGCCCGGGCCGAATCGGTGCACGGCGACCCTTGGGCTTCGGACCCGGCCTGTTACCTGACGGATGAAGAAATACAGCCTGTGGCTTGATTTTTGAGGCAGAGCCTCCCCGAAAAATTCCGGAGGTTTTATGAGCGAATTTTTTCGCGGCCGACGTTTGCGGATGACTCCGCATTTGCGGGCCATGGTGCGGGAAACGGACCTACGCCCGCAAGACCTGATCATGCCGTATTTTGTCCTGGATACGGAGGAAAAGGGCGTATCCCGGCCGGTGGCCTCCCTGCCAGGGCAGGCGCAGCTTTCTTTGGATATGCTGGAAGAACGGGTGGCGCGGGCGGCGGATCATGGGCTGGGGGCGGTGATCCTCTTTGGCCTGCCGAAAGAAAAAGACCCTGTTGGTTCAGGGGCTTATGCCGACAACGGGATCATCCAGAAAGCGGCGCGACGTCTGAAGGCGCGCCACGGAAAGGATTTGACGGTGATCACAGATGTCTGCCTGTGCGAATATACCTCCCACGGGCATTGCGGACTGATCAGCCAGGAAGGGGAGGTGCTCAACGACCCCACCCTGGAGCTGTTGGCCAGGACCGCCCTCTCCCATGCCCAAGCCGGGGCGGACATGGTCGCGCCCTCGGACATGATGGACGGGCGGGTGGCGGCCATCCGTGAGGCCCTGGACGACAACGGTTTCGTAAACCTGCCGATCATGTCATACGCGGTGAAATATGCCTCGGCCTTTTACGGACCTTTCCGCGAAGCCGCCGGGTCCGCCCCCAAATCCGGGGATCGCAAGAGTTACCAGATGGACCCGGCCAACCGACGCGAGGCCATGTTGGAAGCCGGGGCGGATATCCAGGAAGGGGCGGACATCCTGATCATCAAACCGGCCGGACCTTACCTGGATATAATCCGGGAGGCGCGCGCGGCATTTGATCTGCCCCTGACCGCCTACCAGGTAAGCGGCGAATATGCCATGATCAAGGCCGCCGGACAAAACGGCTGGATCGACGAAAGGGCGGCGGCTATGGAGACCCTCCTGGGAATCAAGAGGGCCGGCGCGGACCTGTTAATCAATTATTTCAGCGAAGAACTGCTGAAAGAGGGACTGATCCGATGAAGAGCGGGCACCCCGGCGGGAGTCCGGGACTTTTGCAGGACGGTTCGCCCAAGTTGCGCCTGGTGGCCTGGGAGGTCACCCGTTCCTGTAACCTCGCCTGCAAGCACTGCCGGGGCGAGGCCAACATCGAACCTTATCCGGGCGAGCTTTCCAAAAATCAGGCTCTGGGCCTAATTGACAGCTTCAAGGAATGCGGGGAGCCGATTATTATCTTTACCGGCGGCGAACCTCTGTTACGGCCGGACGTCTTTGAGCTGATCCGCCATGCCTCCTCCATCGGACTGCGCGCGGTCATGGCCCCAAACGGCACGCTGATCACCCCGGACAAGGCTGCGGAAATGCGCGCCTCCGGCATCCAGCGCTGCTCCATTTCCATTGACGGCGAAGAAGCCGCCTCCCATGACGCCTTCCGCGGCGTGCCCGGCGCATTTGACTCGGCCATGCAAGGGATCCGATACCTCAAAGAGGCCGGGGTGGGTTTTCAGATCAATACCACGGTCACCAAGGACAACCTGCGCAGCTTCAAACGGATCTTCCGCCTAGCCCAGGACTTGGGGGCGGAGGCCTGGCATATCTTCCTGCTGGTGCCCATGGGCCGGGCCTCCGGTCTGCGGGACCAAGTCATCAGCGCCGCCGAATACGAGGAAGTCCTGAACTGGTTTTATGATTTTCGCAAAAGCACCTCCATGCAGCTCAAGGCCACCTGCGCTCCCCATTATTACCGCATCCTGCGCCAACGGGCCAAGGCCGAAAACCTGACGGTCTCCGTGGAAGAATTCGGGTTGGAGGCCATGACCCGCGGCTGCCTCGGCGGCACGGGCTTCTGCTTCATCAGCCACACCGGCCAAGTGCAGCCTTGCGGATACCTGGATTTGGACTGCGGGCAAGTCACCACAACCCCCTTTCCAGAGATTTGGCGTACTTCCAAACCCTTCCTGCAATTTCGCAACCCCATGGAATACGAGGGCAAATGCGGGGGCTGCGAATACCACCGTGTCTGCGGCGGCTGCAGGGCCAGGGCTTACAGCCTGACCGGCCGCTACATGGCCGAGGAACCGCTGTGCAGCTATGCGCCGATGAAAAAATAAGGAAAAATCCGTGCAGCATGAACTGGATGGCGGGGCCATAGAAGACGGCGAAAGGCAGGACGAATTTTTGGACGCCCTGGACCGGCGGCTACTCAACCGGATACAATCCGGCTTTCCGCTGGAAAGCCGGCCCTATGCCGTACTGGGCGAAGAGCTGGGACTGACTGAGGCGGAAACCCTGGCCCGGGTGCGCGCCCTCAGAGGCAGAAAGATCCTCCGCCGCCTGGGGGCCAATTTTCAATCATCGGGCCTGGGCTTCCACAGCACCTTGTGCGCGGCCGAAGTACCCGAAGAAAAGCTGGCGCATTTCATTGACGAGGTCAACAAGATCTCCGGGGTAACGCATAACTACCTGCGCGCCCATCCCATAAATATCTGGTTCACCCTGATTGCCCCCTCCTGGGAAGCCGTGCTGGAGGAAATCGCCGGTCTGGAAACCAGGACCGGGGTGCAGGTATTGAACCTGCCGGCGGAAAAACTTTACAAAATCAAGGTGGATTTCAACCTTTAAAATATTCCCGCATGGACGAACTCGCTCACGGAAAAACGGCCTTGCCTATCAGGCGGCATGGGATGTATCATGGAAAAGTACTGTTCATTATCTTAAGGAGGAAACAAGATGCGCGATAACCAGACGCTACTGATTTGCAGACATTGCGGCAATATGGCTAGGCTGATCGATGACCAGGGCAGAGCCATAATCTGCTGTGGCGAACAGATGGAGGAGATGATTCCCAATACCTCCGAGGGCAGCCCCGAAAAACATCTGCCCAAGGCCAGCCTTTCCGAGGACATCCTCAGCGTGCAGGTCGGCAGCGCGCCGCACCCGATGGAAAAAGGACACTATATTGAACTCGTCTATGTGCAGACCGAGCACGGCGCCCAGCGCAAATACTTAAACCCCGGCGAAGAGCCACGGGTAACCTTCAGTTTTTCGGATGACCGGCCCTTAGCTGTTATAGCCTGTTGCAATCTGCACGGCCTGTGGAAAACCGATATTAAGTAAGTAATCAGTTTGCTCTTCCAAGGGGCCGGGGAGGCTCACGCCCCCCCGGATTGACAAACCAAGCCATTCAGCCCGTCAGGCTAGCGATGGCTCCCTTGCCTCCGTAAACCGCGGACAAAACTTCCTTGGAGAAGTCATAGGTCTGAGCCATGCCGGACAGGCCTGCGTTGCCGCCTTTGCCCCCCCACTGGTTCAGCTTGTCCAGGGTCTTGGTGACAACCTGAGCGCCGAATTGCGCCTTGGCGGAGGAAGCCGCCAACCCTCCCAGGGCCGCAGCCGTTGAGTCTGCCATGATCGCCTCCCCTTGGTTGAATACGGCGGAAATACGCCGTCTATCCGTCTTTTCGGTCGGGAGGCAAATAAGTTTAGGGGCAATTTACGGCAGAGGGACGGGGCGCAATTCGGCCAGTTCCGCCTGCGGAGCTTTTACACGGTTCTTCCCGTTCGGACTGCTTTCCACCAGAATCAAGGCCTTGGACCAGCCCGGGGCGTTCAAGCTGAGGGTATTGCCCTCTCTCTTGATATTGCCGATGTCGCCATAGAGCAGCGAGATGGCCGGTTCCCCCGGCATGGCCGCGAAATCCGGGAACCTGGACAGATCCAGGCTTTCCTTACCGCTTTCCCTGCTGTAATTGCAGATGGCTATAATATATGCGCCGCCGTTCATGGTAAAGGCGCTCCCCTGGGTCAGGCGGGTGACGGTGGCGATCATCCCAGCTCCGCTGACAGGGAGGCGCCCTGTGAATACTCCCTTATCCACGCCTAGGGTCCGACGCAGGTGAAGTATTTCACCAAGCTCCTTCAGGGCGGAGGAAGAATTCAGAGTCTGGACGTCCAGAGGGCCGTAAAGGCTAACGGCCTTGGGCAGGCTCTGCCCGTTCAGCACGCCTCCCTCGGAGCCGCTGCTCAGGGCATAAGCCCCCATGGGAACCAGCCTTTTATCCCAGTTTTTCAGCGGATCGGAAGGCAGAAGCCGGTAAAAAGGCAGGGGCATGGTTCCCAGCAAATCCTGACCCCCCAACATGAAAATGCCCGGCTGCATGGCCTTGAAAAATTGCATGAGCATGTGCCCGCGCCGGATCTCCTGTTGTTCCTCGGCATTGGGCGTGCGTTCCGGCGCAAGTCCCAAAGCCAGAGAAGCCAGGCCGGCAGGTGTGGTGTAGAGGGTGGAATTCTCAAAAGCCGCCTGCATCCGGCCGCCGCCCGCCGGAGGTTGGGCCTTGCGGCGCACCTGCCCCAGGGTTTCGTACAGGATAATCTCCGCCAGACTGTTATCCAGATTCTTTTCATTTTCCACCTGCCTGTGCCAATCACCACGCGCCTCCAGGAAATCCAGTCCACGGTCAGCGGAAAGTCCGGGCGTCCCGAAAAAAACCTTTGAGGCCTGGAACTCCCCGGACCAGTCTTCTTCTTCCAATTCCGACAGTCTTGACATGTAGCGCAGGTGGGGGAGGGTGTAATCCACGCCATAAGGGCCGCTGGAGGTGTGCACCAAACGGCGGAAGTCGATATTTTCCTTCATGGCTTCATCCAGCATGAAGCCGAGGAGGAAAGTTTTGCCGGTGAGCAGGGCATGTTCCACCGCCGGGCTTAAAACGCTGTCCTTGACCAAATCCGGGCCGCTCTGCATTACTTCGCGTAGGAAGGGCAGAGGCAATTCGTCCTGCATCCAGGCCCAGCCGCCGTAAGAACGGCTCTGGCGGGCCAAATCGCCGGCCAGCCGGAAACTGGCCGCATAGTTGGAAGCGCCGGTGATATCCGGCTCATGCTTGTCGGCCGCATCCAGGCCGATTAGAGGGGCGGTCTGGTAGCCAGCCAACGCGTTACCCAGGATGCCCACCTGGTAAATCAGACTGCCATTCAGCACCTTGAGAGCCGTCTGACTGGGGTCGTAAATATTGAGCAGAGGGCGCTTGTAACTGTAAGCGTAACGGTAAACCCAGCGGCGCAAGTTTCCGTCCAGCCCGCGTACTTCATCAGTGACGGCCCAGCCGCTCCGCGACACATAAGGCAGGTCATCCTGGAGCATTTTTTCCGGAATCAGTTTTTTCTCGGCCAAGCGGCGCACCTCCTCCTCCTTCATGGGAGTGACATGCCAGTCGGCACCGTTGTTGTTCCGGCTGGAAGGAAGTAATGCCCAAAATTCTTCCGGCACATCGAACATGCAGTATAAGCCGGGATAATCACGCACATTCTGGGCGGAAAGAAAGAAATCCGGGCCGATACCCCCGGCCAGAGGCAAAAGATCCCCACCCAACAGCATCTTGCGCGCTTCGGCCTGCTGGAGGATCCCGGCGTAATCCTGCTCAGAACCTATATTCTTGGGGAAGGTGTACTGGATGATGTCATCATTGCCGTTGGGCTCAAAACGCCGTTCATGATCCCAGAGGTTGCCTCCGCTACCCGTGGGAGCCAGATAAAGCCCGTTGATACCTGTATCTCTTAGGATGTCCCAGACCTTTTCCTGCCCCAGTTGGCGCAGGGGCGGATCTTGCGCGGAACTCAAAAGATTTTGCGGATGGATATGCAGCCAGACATTACCTTTATTCAGGAGCTCATCCGGCAAAGGCTGCGTCGCCGCGTTCTGCCAGTTCAGGTTGGAACCGGAAACTATTTTTGAAAGCCGCGAGGCATGGCCGAGCATGGATTGACGCTCCAGGTACTGCACATAGCCGGGGTCAGTCCGGCCGGTCTTGGCGGGCAGCGGCAGGACACGACGTTCAGATTCATCCTGAAACCCGGCACAGGCTGAAACGAGAGCGGCCAACAAAGACAGGACAAACGATACGGCATGATTGTTTTTCTTCGGCATGATTCGCTCCGGAAACAGGAAATTTTTTCACTCGCAACAACGGGGGCAAAATCGCGCCCATAAAGGCTCGCGAGGGGACAGCAACTCCCGTTCCGGAATTAAGCAATAAACGTGCCTGGATAAATGAACCTCCTCTCGGGCGAGTATGGACAAAAGCCACGGCTCAAGGCAGAATCAGGACAAATACCAAGGCGCGGACGCTGAACCCGCGCTTTTTACGGAGGCCCCATGCCCAATGAAGCCCCGCGCCCGCCCTCTTCTTTACGCAGGCGCCTGGACTTGCGTGAGGAACCACTTTTCCTGATGGACGGATCGGCTTACATCTTTCGCGGTTATTACGCCAACCAGAGCATGACACGCTCCGACGGGATGCCTACCAACGCTCTGTACATGGTGCTACGCCTAATTTTCAAGATCTTCCGAGAGGAAAGCCCGGTCTATTTCGCCTTTGTGCTGGACGGCCGAGGACAGAACTTCCGCCACCGCCTTTACCCTGAATACAAGGCCAACCGCCAGGCCACCCCAGAACCGCTGTCTGCACAAATCGGGCCTTTGTGCTCCCTGATCCGCTCCCTAGGACTACCTTTGGTGGTCTCGGAGGACTGCGAAGCCGACGACTGCATCGCCTCTCTGGCCCGGCGTTTTTCCGCCTCCAGACCGGTGTGCATCCTGGGGGCGGATAAAGATCTGCGCCAATGCCTTTCACCCAAGGTGAGCCTCTGGGATCCGGCGGGCAAGGAGGATCACCTGCTGACCCTGGATGATTTTGTACGCGAGCAGGGCTTCGGACCGGAGCGCTGGCCGGACTACCAGGCCCTAGTGGGCGATTCCAGCGACAATATCCCCGGAATCTCCGGCATCGGCCCCAAAGCCGCCTCGAGCCTGTTGCGAGAATTCACCGGCCTGGAGGATATCTTCGGCCGCCTGGAGGCCGTGCCGCCAGCCTTGCGCAAAAAACTGGCAGGGCAAAAGGATCTGGCTTTCCTGTCCAGAGAACTGACCACCTTGCAAGAAAACCGTTGCCCGGAGATCCGCCTGGAGGATCTGCTTCTCACGGCTCCCAGAGAACAGGAGCTCCTGCCATTGCTGCGGACCTACGAACTACGCTCCCTGGAGCGGGAATTTCTTTCCATACGCCGCCTGGATCGCCTGGCTCTGGAAAAGGGCTATGCCGCCGGTTCCGGGCCGGCACCCAGGCTCGGGCAGGCTTTCCAGAACGAACAGAACAGCCATGCGGCCACGGTTACTTCCACCTCTCCCCCTGTTCCCGCTGTTTCGCCACTTATTCCCGCCGGACCGCCGGATCTGCCGGCTCCGCCCTTTCCGACTAATCCAGAAGAACGCTACGTCCCGGATGCCCGGACACCGGATTTGAGCCAAGGCCGACAAGGGAGCCTCTTTGAACAGTCCGCTTTCATCCCGGCCGCCCGTCCAGAGCCCCCCCGGTGGCGGCAAAAAACGGATCTGCCTCCAGGCACCCCCCTGGCCCTGCTTCCCTGGCGGGAGGCCAGCGGGAGCGGACAAGATAGGCGCCTGCTCCTCGGCGACGGACAGCGGGAATTTATCTGTTCCGATGCTGATGGAACCCTGTTCCCCGGACTATTGGAGGATCTGGCCTCCCGCCCGGTGCTGGTCGCCCCGGGGTTCAAGCACCTGTGCGAAACCTGCCCGGAACTGCGCCGTCTGCCCGTGGCCAGGGTATTTGACCCCAGCTTGGCGGCCTGGCTGATCAGCCCTGAAGAATACGACTACGCCTTCTCCAGGCTGAGCTTACGCTGGGGGGAGGGGGAATCCAGGCCGGGAGCCTTGCCCAGCGCCCTGGCCCTGGCCCTGAAAAAAAACCTGGAGGTCCAACTCAAGGCCCACGAGCTGGATGAACTGCTCCGGGACATGGAAATGCCCTTGATCCCGGTACTCCTGGATATGCAGCGGCACGGCCTGGGCATTAATCTCGCGGCCTTCAAAGCCTTCCTGGACGAATCCCAGACCGAACTGGATCGCCTGACCAACGACATTTACATGGCCGCTGGCCGAGAATTCAACATTCGCTCTGCGCGTCAGCTGGGCGAAGTGCTGTATTCCCTTCTGGATCTGCCCAAGGCCCGTAAAACCGCAGGCGGGCAAATCTCAACGGCCGTTGACGCCCTGGAAAAACTCCAGGGCCGGCACCCGATCATCCGACTCATCCTGGATTACCGCAAGCTGGAAAAACTCCGCTCCACCTACCTGGAGCCCCTGCCCAGACTGGCGGACGCCCACGGACGGCTACACACCAGCTTCAACCAGAACTCCACCGCTACCGGCCGACTCTCTTCCAGTGCCCCCAACCTGCAGAACATCCCGGTGCGAGGTCCACAGGGCGGGCGCATGCGCGCCTGTTTCACCGCCGCCCCTGGGCAGCTCCTGGTTTCCGCCGATTATTCGCAAATCGAGTTGCGCGTCCTGGCCCACCTCTCCCAGGACCCCACCCTGCTGGAAGCCTTCCGCCGGGGCGAGGACATCCACAGCCGCACCGCGGCCCTGCTTTTTGACTTGCCCCCGGAGAAGATCAGCCCGGACCAGCGCCGTAGCGCCAAGACCATCAACTTCGGGCTGATCTACGGCATGGGGGCTCAAAAGCTGGCCCAGGACCTGGGGGTGGGGCTGAAGGAGTCCAAAGCCTTCATTGCCCGCTACTTCGAACGCCTGGGAGCTTTGCGCCGCTACTTCGAACGGGTGGAACAACGGGCCAGGGAATACGGTTTTGTCCACACCATGGCCGGCCGTCGACGTTTCTGCCCGGATATCCTTTCAGAAAATCAACAACTACGCTCACAGGCCAGACGGCAGGCCATCAATACCTGCATCCAGGGCAGCGCCGCGGATATCATCAAGCTGGCCATGCTGGCCGTGGCCGAAGACAGGGATTTACAGAGGCTACAGGCCCGCCTGATCTTGCAGATCCATGACGAACTGCTCCTGGAGTGCCCGGCGGAGGCGGCCCCGGAGGCCGGGGCCCGGGTGGCGGGCCTCATGGCCGGGGTGCGGCCTGGCGGACAAAGCCTGTCCATCCCCCTGGCCGTGGACAGCGGCTGGGGCAGAACCTGGAGCGACGCGCATTAGAAATGGACTAAATCAGTAAACCCAGCAGATCTTCGACGCTTTCGCGCCGGCGGATCAAGGTCACGCTCCCGTCCGTATGGATGAGGATCTCCGCCGGGCGGGGGCGCTGGTTATACGGAAAGCTCATGGCATAGCCATAAGCCCCGGCGTCCAGCAGTGCCAAGACATCCCCCTGGCGGATGGGCGGCAGAAGATAATCGCGATGCAGGATATCGCCGCTCTCGCAGATATTGCCCACAATGCTCTGGGGCAATTCCGCCGGATCTTCGGAGGTCGCTCCGGCCGCGTAATCGGGGCGGTAGATCTCCACTTCGTGGAAAGCACCATAAAGCATGGGCCGGGGCAGGATGTTGAAGCCGATATCCGTGCAGACAAAACGGGCCGGGCCGTTGTTTTTTACGGCCATAACCGTGCCCAGGACCAACCCGGCCTCGGCCGCGACATAGCGCCCCGGCTCAATTATGAAGAGACCGGTGAAGCCCTCGCGTTCGGCCCAGAGACCCAAGAGTTCGGCGCAGGCCCGCCCTAGCGAAACAAGATCCAGACGCGCCTCCCCGGCATACTTGCGGTAGGGGATACCGAAACCTCCGCCGAAATCAAGATATTTCAGGCCACCCATTCCCCGGGCCAGATCCAGGAGCCGTTCGGCGGCCTCAAGGAAAGCCTTTGGCTCCATGAACAACGAGCCTACGTGCTGATTCATGCCGGCCAGTTTAAGGCTATGCCGGGCGCAAATCTCCCGGACGCGCGGCAGATCCTCCGGATCTATCCCGAACTTGGTTTCCCGGCCAGCGGTGACCACCTTCTGGTGGTGCCCCACGCCGATGCCCGGATTCAGGCGGGCCATCACCTCGGAGCCAGGTGCGGCCAGGCCGAATTCTTCCAACTGGGCCAGGGAGTCCACGCTGACGATACGGCTGGAAGAAGCGGCCAGGGCCAGTTCTTCCCGGCTGACATTGTTGCAGACGTAGAAAATCTCCTCCCTGCTGAAACCGGCCGCCCGGTGCATGGCCAGTTCCCCTGGGCTCATGGCGTCCACCCACAATCCCTCGGAACGGATAATCTTCAGGAGCCGGGGGTTGGCGTTAGCCTTGGCCGAATAGCACACCTTGGCCGAATGCAGAGGGATGAGTCCGCGCATTTCCCGGCAACGGAGGCGCAGCATCTCCTCATTGTAAACATACAGCGGGCTGCCGTATTCGCATAGCAGATCGCGAGGATCCAGCCCGGCATAAAAATTGACTCCCTGGGTATAGGCAGAACGCGGATGGGACATTTATGGGGCTCCTGTAGCAATTTGTCCGTATTCATACCCAAATAACGCGCCTTCAACAAGAAGCGCCTTTCGCTCCCCAGTCACGGAATCATGGCGGCGCAGCCTTTAAAGGCTATAAAAAACATGCCTATAAGCGTGCTGCAAACCGGGGAAAATTATGCCCGGCATGAAAAAAAATGTTGACAAAATCCGGGCAAAGCATAGATTTTCTCAGCTCTTACAGCCTGTCGCAACAGGAGAATACTTCATGGCCCAGAAAAAAACCGAACGCCGTAAAGAACTGGATCGTAAACGCCATCGCCGTGCCGAACGCTTGAAGGCGCGTATCCGCGAGGCCAAGGTCGCCAAAAAAAACTGAGGGAAGTACCATGCCCATTTACGAATATCGCTGCCCGGAATGCCATCAGGTTTTTGAAGAATGGACCAAGGTGGTGGATGATATGGAAGCCCCGCTCTGCCCGGTGTGCGATGCCCCGGCGGAGCGCATTATCTCAAACAGCACCTTCGTGCTCAAAGGCGGCGGATGGTACGCCACCGATTACGGCCCAAAAGGCAAGGAGGCAACCGCTGAATCCTCCACCGAGCCAACCTCCGCGCCCCTCCCACAGACGCCTCCAACTCCCGCCGCACAGCCCTCCCAAGCCGGAGCTGATGATTAGACCGCCCGCGCCGGAGCGGGCAACTCCATGATTGAACGCTACACCCGCCCGGAAATGGGCGCTTTGTGGACAGAGCAGCGCCGGCTGGATCTCTGGCTGGAAGTAGAGTTGGCTATCTGCGAGGCTTGGGGGGAACTGGGGAAAATCCCCGCCGATGTTCTGGAGCGCATCCGCCGCTCCGCGAAAATAAACGCCGTCCGGGTGAAGGAAATCGAGGCCCGCACCAGACACGACCTGATCGCCTTTCTTGCTGCCTTGGAAGAAAACCTCGGTCCGGACGCCCGTTTCATCCATATAGGCTGCACCTCCTCCGACATTGTGGATACCGCCGGCTCCCTTCTGTTGACCCGGGCCGGAACCATCATCCTGCAAGGCATGGACGGACTGCTGGCCACCATAAAAAAGCTGGCCCGGCGTTACCAGGGCTGTCTGTGCATGGGCCGCACCCACGGCGTGCACGCCGAACCCACCAGCTTCGGCCTGAAACTGGCCGGGTTTTACTCTGAATTTAGCCGCCATCGCGCCCGTTTCGTGGAAGCCCTGGAAAACGTGCGTTACGGCAAAATTTCCGGGGCAGTGGGCACTTACGCCACCCTGGATCCCCAAGTGGAAAAACTGGCCCTGACCAGACTCGGTTTGAAGGTGGACCCGGTTTCCACCCAAATCCTCCAAAGGGACCGCCAGGCCCATTTCTGCGCCGCCCTGGCCCTGTTCGGCGGCGGCGTGGAGCGGATCTGCCTGGAACTGCGGCATCTCCAACGCACCGAGGTGCTGGAGGCGGAAGAAGGTTTCGCCGAAAACCAGAAAGGTTCCTCCGCCATGCCGCATAAAAAGAACCCCATTTCGGCGGAAAACCTCTGCGGCCTGTCCCGTATCCTGCGCGGCAACGCCCTGGCCGCCATGGAGGACACGGCCCTCTGGCATGAGCGCGACATCAGCCACTCCTCGGTGGAACGGGTGATCCTGCCGGATTCCACCATCCTGGCCGACTATATGGCCTCGCGGCTTACGGATCTGCTGGAGGGACTCCGGGTATTTCCCGAAAATATGACGCGCAACCTGCATGCTTCTTACGGGCTCTTTGTCTCCCAACGGGCGCTCCTAGCCCTGGTGGAAAAAGCGGACATGCCAAGACAGGAGGCCCATGAACTGGTGCAGAACTGCGCCATGCAAAGCTGGAAGGAAAAACGTCCCTTCCGGGATATCCTCATGTCCAGGGAGGAAATAACCCGGCACCTAGACCGCGGAGCCTTGGACGCACTTTTTGACCTGAATTACTACCTGCGCCACGAAGAGAGGATCTTCCGCCGGGTTTTCGAGGATTAAACGCATGGACAGCCTCAGCCTGAAAAAACGCCTGGCCTTGCTGCTCAAAGAAAAATCCTACCTGGAAGGCGATTTTACCTTAAGTTCCGGCCTGAAAAGCGACTATTACTTTGACTGCCGCCAGACCTCCCTGCATCCCGAAGGGGCCTGGCTCATAGGGAAGCTACTGGCGGAGATGGCCAGGCCCCTCGCCCCGGACGGGGTAAGCGGCATGACCATGGGAGCGGACCCGCTGATCACTTCGGTCTCTCTGGCGGCCAGGGAAGAAGGCCTGTCCTGGCCTGGGCTGATCGTGCGCAAGGAAGCCAAAAAACACGGCACGGCGGGCGCCTTGGAAGGTCTGGGGAATTTCCGCCCCGGCCAGTCGGTGGTCATGCTGGAAGATGTTGTCAGCACGGGCGGGTCTGTGATAAAAGGCTGTGAACATATCCGCGCCGCCGGGCTTGCGGTGCGCGAGATTTGCTGTGTATTGGACCGGGAGCAGGGAGGCCGTGAGGCCTTGCGCGGGATAGGCTGTGATCTGCACGCCATTTTTACCCGCCAGGAATTGCTCAGTTTGGCGCGATAACTGGCCCGTCCAGGGATCTGAACAAGGCATGTTCGCAACGAAAAGCAAAACTATTTTTCTCCTGACCATCCTGCTCTTGCCGTGCCTGGCGCCGACCGCATTCGGCGCGGCTGGAGATTCCGGGGTCAGTGGCTGGCAGGCGGAAATCGCCGACTATGCCCATGCCCCGTCCTTTTTGCTGGCCGTGGACAAAAAAGAACAATTGCTCAGGGTTTACGAGCGCCGCAGTCCTTTGCTCCAGGCTGCGGAATTTCTCTGCACCACTGGTCAGAACGAGGGCGACAAGCTGGTCCGGGGGGACATGAAAACCCCTGAAGGCATTTACTTTGTGGTTTCACACATCAGTTCTGGCCTGGATTACGCCTTGTACGGCAACGAGGCTTATCCCCTGAATTACCCCAACCCGGTGGATCGTCTGCGCCGTAAAAGCGGCAGCGGCATTTGGATCCACGGCAAGGGCGTACCGCTGATCCCTCTGGACAGCAACGGTTGCGTGGGTATGCGCAACCAGGACCTGGCGACTTTTGAGCCCGCGCGTTTCATCGGCCAGCCTGTGGCCCTAGCCCTTCAAATAGCCGCCCCGCAGAAAAAAAACGGCGACAAAGAGGCCGTAGCCATGGAACTGGCCTACTTGGTGGAAAGCTGGGCCACGGCCTGGAGCGACAAATCGGAACGTTTTTTTGATTTTTACGACCAAGAGGCTTACGGTCTGGCCCAGGGGCAGCCTTTCAGCCGCTTCAAGGCCCACAAGCAGGCGCTGTTCAGCTCCCTACCTTGGATTAAAACCACGGCCGCGGATTTGCAGATCCTGGAAGGCCCCGGTTACTGGGTCACCTGGTTCAACCAGAACTACGCCACCCCCGGCCTCCAGAGCAACGGCACCCGCCGCCTGTACTGGCAGAGGGATGCAGAGGGCGGGATGCGCATTGTGGGCATGGAATGGATCAAAGACCTTCATAGCCCCTTCCTATATGCCGAAGCCGGTTACCAGGCACCAACGGCCGTTTTGAGCGATGCGGTCTCCCCCTCTCCGCTACCGGCCGCTCCCGCGCCCCCAAGCGCCCGGATGGAAGTGGCGGCTGCTCCCCCGTCCGTAGCGCCTTCCAAGCCTGTCCCCAACTCCGGAGTTATGGAACTGATCCAGGAGTGGCAGGCGGCTTGGCAGAAGCGGGATTTGCCGAGCTATACCGCCTGTTACGCGGAAAACGCCGTACAGGACGAACGTCGCGGCCTCCAGGCCATCGTGGAACACAAGCGCAGGCTTTGGGCCAAGACCGGCGAGCTCCGGATCGAACTGCTGGATATCGTCCTGGAAGACGGCGACTACGGCCCGCACGTCAGGATGCTCCAAAATTACCGGGATAGCAATGGTTATGCGGATCAGGGCAAAAAAATCCTTTACCTGGAATTTGACCATATCTGGCGCATAACCCGCGAAGAGTGGACCCCCTTAAGGTAAAACATGCAACCGCCCAGCGTCAAACCCACTTACAGCATTATCCTGATGCGCGACGATTTAGGAGTGAGCGCCTTTCGTCTGCACAGCTTCTGGATCAAGCTGTTTATCTTCCTGCTGGTGCTCCTCATCGCCGCTGGCGCACTCGGGGCCTATGGCACTTTTTATTATAAAAACCGTTACGAAGCCACGGCTTCCGAGCGTCGCGACCTGCAACGCGCCTTGGGCGAAAACAAAATCAAACTGGAAAGCCTGATAAATGAAGGACTGGTGGGGCGCTTCACCGGAGGCGACCCCGGCCCAAGCCGGACACAGACCGCGAATCTGTCGACACCCTACATCAGCACCCCCACCATCGTGCCCAACCAGAGCGACTTGGCCGTGCTCCTGCGGCAGATCGGACCGATGCGCTCCGCCGGCACGGAAAATGATCTGGAAGAAGACGCGCTCATGGAACAACACCCGGTGCGCATAAGCAATCTCAAAACCGCCTTTGAGGGGGACGACCGCCTGCGGGTCACTTACGACCTGCATAACCAGCAACCCGGACTAACCCTGATCGGGCGTTGCGGCCTAGCCCTGATCACCCGTGAAGGCGCGGTCATTGACATCACCGCCGGCGCGCGCGGGGTGCTCACCTTCCAGATCGCCCGCTACCGCAAGATGGATATCCTCTCCCGTATCCCTCCCAATGTAAAAAAAGAAAACATCTCCAAGATCCAGGTCTCCGCCCAGGCCAACGACTTGCCGCCTTATCAGAAACAGTTCGCCTTCTTCTCGGAATAGCCCGCCAGCCCTCGCTGCTCTACCTCCCCATGCAGATGAACGATTGACAGAGCACGGGCTTTATTTTATAAAAATTTTTGCCTGTACACCTCCATACTAGCCGGAATGGTGGAATTGGTAGACGCAGCGGACTCAAAATCCGCCGGGTGCAAGCCCTTGAGAGTTCAAGTCTCTCTTCCGGCACCATCTCTTCACAGAAAAGCGGGAGTAAATAGCTATCTCGTCAGCATCGACGGGGTACTCTAAAATATTTAAGGAGGAAGCGCATGAGCATCATCAAGGCAAGCAAAATCGGCACCGCCGTTTGTCTTTTGTGCCTAGGCATACTTATCGCCTGCGCGGTTCTGGCCATTTCCGGAATCTCCGACATGGAAAAAGCCAACCACAAACGCTTTGAGTCCACCCTCCTCGCCCAGGAGGTCAGGGGCACCTCTTCAGGGCTTACCGCCAATGCTAGAGCCTACGTCAGCACCGCTGACAAGGTGTATGAGGATGCTTACTGGAACCTAGTTAAAATCCGCTCGGGCGAAATGAGCAGACCGGCGGATGCGGCGGTCGCTCCCGGCTTCACCATCCCCATGGGTACCCTCCTGATCAATGCCGGATTCACTGAAGAAGAACTGGCCCTGCTGGAAGAATCCGTAAAGATCTCCAGCGACCTGGTCTTGCTGGAAGATGAGGCCATGAACGCGGTAAAGGGATTATTCCAGGACAATTCAGGGAAGTACACCGTAAAAAAAGCTCCGGACCCGGAACTGGCCCGGCGCCTGATGTTCGGCAAGGACTATGACGCGACCGTACGCCATATAATGGAACCAAGTTATAAATTTGACTCCCTGGTCGCTAAGCGGCTCAACGCGGAGAGCGCGGCGGTGAAACATTCGCTGGATCGGGCCATCGTGGCTTTGTGCGTGTCCGTGGCTATAATGGGCGTCTTGCTGCTGGCCGGCATATCCATGCTGCTGCGCAAGGTAATGGCTCCCATCCGCGCCAGCACCGTTTACGCCCAGGCAGTGGCCGAAGGGAACCTGGACGCGCCCAGCCCACGCTTTGACACCACGACAAACAACGAAATAGGCGCCATGATTTCCTCCATGAAAAAAATGGTCACCAATCTCAAGGAGCGCATCCTCCATGCCGAGGAAATGGCCGCTATGGCTGAAGAGCACGGCCGCAAGGCGGATACGGCCATGCAGGACGCCCTGGAAGCGAAGAACCAGGCCGAAAGCGGGCAGCAGACCCTCCTGAGCATCGCCGGAACGGTTGACGAAATGGCCCGCCGTCTGTTCAGCGCCACGGAAAACTTGGCTACCCAGGTCCGGGACTCGGAACGCAGCGCCGAACAGCAGCAGGGAGGCGTCGCCTCTTCGCTCACCTCCATGGAACAAATGAACGACGCTGTGCTGGAAATAGCCCAAAATACCGGTGTGGCCGCGGAGGAAGCGGATAAAACCAAGGTCCTGGCGGCCAACGGCGAATCAGTCATGCGGCAGTCCGTGGATTCGATCAACACGGTGCAGCAGGATACCCGCGAGCTGAAAGAACGCATGAATGAACTGGGCAAACAGGCCGAAGCCATCGGCGCGATCATGGTGGTGATCTCCGATATCGCCGATCAAACAAACCTGCTGGCCCTGAACGCGGCCATAGAAGCCGCCAGGGCCGGAGAGGCCGGGCGCGGTTTTGCCGTGGTCGCTGACGAAGTGCGCAAGCTCGCTGAAAAGACCATGGGCGCCACCACAGAAGTGGGGCAGGCTATCAAGAACATTCAAAACGAAGCGCGTTCAAGCATCGCCACCGTGGAACACACCGCCGACGGTCTGGACAAGGCCACGGAACTGGTGGGCAAGTCCGGGGACGCGCTCAAGGACCTCGTACAGGGCATCTCCCAGACCGCCTTCCAGATAAGCGGCATCGCCACCGCTGCCGAGGAACAATCCGCCACCAGCGAGCAGATCACCAAGACCTTGCAAGAGATAAACCAGCAGGCTGAGCGCACCACCAGCGCCATGCTCCATGCCTCGCGGGCAATCAACGAGATCATTGGCCTATCGCGGGATCTGCAGACCAATGTGGAAAAATTGCGCGGCCAATAGGAGCGGGTTAAAGCCCCGCCCCACGGCTACCGGGATGGCGGCCAGACTCCGGGAACCCGTTTTTACTAAAAATCCAGATGCACGCCCAGCCCCAGGCCCCCGGAAGGAGGAGCCCAGGGAAAAAAATCCGGAGCCAGACGGCCGGACGGGACCGGAGTCCGCTCGTATTCGCGCACGAACATGGAGGTAAACAGGCCGGAAAGGGCTATGCTCCCGGCCACATCCACCCAGTCGTGCTTATTCGCGTGAATACGGGTATAAGCGGTGAAAGAGGCCAGGGCGTAGGGCACGATGGCCTGCCGGAAACCATAGCGTTTATGGATGAAAAAGGCCGGGGCAAAGGCCTTAGAGCTATGCAGGCTGGGAAAGGCGTCCTGGGCGTCACCAGGCTGCCAGTCCGGCCTCTTGCGGTTGGTCCAGACCTTGAGCTTGTTGGTGGCAACTCTGACGGCGGTATAACTGAGCCCCAACTGGGCCGCCCCCTCCAGACCTCCTTCATAGATGACGGTCCAGGCAACGGCGCAACTCATCATGTAATCCGATATATCATCGCCCCATTCCACTCTGTCCCTGCCCCAGGCCGGCTGCGCTAGCGCTAGCGCCAACAGCAGGATCAAGACTTTCACACCGCCGGACATACCCCGCCTCCCAGGAATTTTAAGGTTCAGCCATACCCCAGATATTGAAAACGCGCCACCATTACCTTCAGCGGCTATTTACTTGCCGCCGCAAGTTTACTACAAAACATAGCCACGCGGCACGCCGCGCCGGCCTGTTTATCGTCCACCGTAAACCCTACAACCCAAGGAAACTCCATGTGCAAACGTATCCTGCTCGCCCTGCTGGCTCTCGGCCTCTTCGCCGCCCCGGCCCTGGCGGCCCAGAAAGGCTATATCAACGGCATTGACGCCAACTATCCTCCCCATGCCTACGTGGAGGCCGGGCAGCCAACCGGCTTTGATGTGGAGGCCCTGAACTGGATTGCTAAAAAAATGAATTTCGAGATCAAGCATGTGCCCATGGATTGGGACACCATCGTTGCCAGCCTCCTGGCCAAAAAAATTGACATGGTCTGCTCCGGCATGAGCATTACCCCGGAACGCCAGGCCAGGGTCAACTTCAGCGATCCTTATTTTGTCGTGCGCAAGGTGCTGGTGGTGCGCGACAACAGCGACCTGACCAGAAATCAGGTTTTGCAGGGCAACAAGAAAGTCGGCGTCCAGCGCGGCACCAACGAGGCCGAAACCCTTGAGAACAGCAAAGGCCCCAATGGCTGGAACTATACCCTGACCTATTATGATTCCGCCCCTCTAGCCGTCGAAGACCTTATCAACGGACGCGTGGACGCCGCCGCCATGGACTCGGCCCCGGCCAATGACGCCATCAAAAGGGGGAAGAAACCGGTGCGCATCGTCGGCGAATTCGCTGATCCCGATGACTTCGGCGTGGCCATACGCAAAGAAGACGCCGAACTGCTCAAGATGATCAACGAGGGCTTCAAGTTGCTCACGCAAGACCCCTTCTGGCAAGAGCTCCAGGAAAAATACGACAGTTTCCAGTAATATAAAACCGGGCCGCCGCCCTTCCCCTTTAATGGGGCTTAAGGGTGGCGGACCCAAAATCTTGTTTTACCAATGTGGGAATACCTTTCCTCCCTGGCCGGCGAGTTGCCGTATATCCTTCAGGGGTCGCTGACCACCTTGCTGGTGGTATTTTTCGCCCTGGGGCTGGGTTTAATTTTCGGACTTCCCCTGGCTCTGGGGCAGATCTACGGCCCCCTGGCCCTGAACCGTCTGGTGCGGATCTATGTCTGGTTTTTCCGGGGTACCCCCATCCTGGTGTTGCTCTACCTTTTTTATTTCGGGCTGTTTATCGCCCTGAACCTGGACGTTTCCGCCTTCGCCTCCTCCTGCATCGTACTCGGGCTGACCAGCGCGGCTTATCAGTCACAAATCTTCCGGGGAGCCCTGGAATCCCTACCCCACGGGCAGCTCAAGGCCGCCCGCGCCCTGGGCATGAGCGATACGGAGGGCATCCGGCACATCATTCTGCCCCAAGCCCTGCGCCTTTCCATACCCGGCTGGTCCAACGAATATTCCATCCTGCTCAAGGACAGCGCCTTGGTGCATGTACTGGGCGTGCCGGAACTCATGGCCCGTTCCCATTATGTGGCCTCGCGCACTACTTGGCATTTTACCTACTATATCCTGGCCGGAATCCTCTACCTGATCATAACCGTCCTAGGGCTGAGGCTTTTGCGCAGCCTGGAAACAAAAACCCGCCTGCCCGGCTATGCGGCTTTAAGCCATGAGTAAAACGCAAGAAACCGTGTTATGCCTGGAGGGCATCCGCAAGGACTTGGGAGGGCGTCGGATCCTGGATCAGGTTTCCCTTTCCCTGTGCAAGGGAGAACTCAAGGTGCTCATAGGCCCTTCAGGGGCGGGCAAGAGTACTCTGCTACAATGCGCAAACTGCCTGGTCCGGCCGGATCAGGGCGAAATTTTTCTGGACGGCGTGCGGCTGGACCAGCGTAGCGGCCTGGAACTACGCCTTTTCCGCCAGCACGTGGGGATGATCTTCCAGGATTTCAACCTCTTCGATCACCTGACCGCCCTAGGCAACGTGAGCATCGCCCTGGAAAAGGTACGCGGGGTTTCCAAGGCTGCGGCCAGAGAAAGAGGGCAGGCCGAACTCGCCAGGGTAGGGCTAGGAAACCTCGCTTCTCTGTACCCAGCTGAACTCTCCGGGGGGCAAAAACAGCGCGTGGCCATTGCCCGCGCCCTGGCCATGGACCCTAGGGTCATCCTGCTAGACGAGCCCACCTCCGCCCTGGATCCGGAACTGGTGGGCGAGGTGCTGGCCGTCATCCGTGATCTGGCCGACGGCGGCATGACCATGCTCATGGCCACTCACCAGATGGACTTCGCCCGCGCCTTGGCCAGCGAAATCCTCTTCATGGAAAACGGAAGGATCATCGAACAGGGCGCGCCGGAAACCCTCCTCCACCCTGCCGCTGGAACACGCACCCTGGATTTCTGCACCCGCCTCTCCATGGAACTGGAAGGCCGAAAAACGGATACTCAATAAAATATGGACTGGATCTTTTATATGGAACGAGTGCTGCCGGTGCTGAACCGGGGGGTATGGATGAGTTTGGCCCTGATCCTGCCTTCAGCCGTGCTGGGGTTGGCGGGCGGGATCCTCCTGGGGGTGGCCCGCGGCTTCGGCCCGGCCTGGATGCGCCGGATCGGAGACATCTACACCGCCATTTTCCGGGGGATTCCCCTGATCATCCAGCTTTTCATCCTGTATTACGCTCTGCCCAAGCTGGGGCTTTACCTGGACGGCTTCAGCGCGGCGGTGCTCGGTTTTATCTTGTGCAGCACGGCCTACCACTCGGAATACGTGCGCGGGGCCGTGCTGTCCATCAAACAAGGGCAGTTCCGGGCAGCACAGGCCCTGGGCATGAGCCGCCTGCAACTGGCCTGGGGCATCCTGATCCCCCAAGCCTTGCGCCGGGCCCTGCCGGGTTGCGGCAACGAAATCATTTATCTCATCAAGTATTCTTCCCTGGCCTACCTGACCACCTGCGTGGAATTGACCGGCGAAGCCAAAATCCTGGCCTCGCGCACCTTCCGCTACACGGAGATCTTCATGGTCGCCGGGCTCTATTACCTCTGCCTGACCAGCCTGGCCTCTCTCCTGCTGCGCAAAATTGAGGATAGACTGCGTATCCCCGGCTTCGGCCGGCAAGGATAACATTCAGGCCCAGCATCGCACCTGCCCCGCGCCGACCGGACGCAGTTCAGGAATCCGTCTGAGACACAGGGCCGCGGTCTCCGGGCAACGGGGGGCAAAGGCGCAACCCTCCTCCCAGCCGGGAATGGTTTCAGCCGAGGAATTTGCCCAAGCGCGATCCGTAAGGCCTTCGGAGGGTAAAAGACGCTTTTGCCCTGAGGCGGCCAGCAACATCCTGGTATAGGGATGCCGCGGCTGATGGAACAGGCTTCCGGCCTCGCCCTCTTCCACGATCCGGCCAAGGTACATCACGGCTATCTGGTCGCTCATGTGGCTGACCACGGCCAAATCATGGGAGATGAACAGGTAGCTGAGTCCCAGGGCTTCCTGGCGATCTTTAAGCAAATTGAGCACCTGGGCTTGGACCGAGGCGTCCAGGGAGGAGACGGGTTCATCGCAGATGAGCAATTCCGGACCAGGGGCCAGGGCGCGGGCCAAGACAACGCGCTGGCGCTGGCCCCCGGAAAATTCATGCGGGTAGCGTCCAGCATCCGACTGGTCCAACCCCACCTCGGCCAGCAGGGCCTCCACCCGCGCCCGCCGCGCCCGCCTGGACAAGGCCAGGCCGAGCAAAGGTTCGGCGATGCTGCTGCCGACACGCAGGCGCGGATTCAAAGACGAATAAGGATCCTGAAAAATCATTTGCAGACGGGCGGGCAGACTCCGCCGGAAAGCCCGAGCTTCGGAGCCGGAGGACGCGGGTGAGCCCTTCTCCGGAAAGAGCGGACGGCCGTGGAGAAAGACATTGCCGGAAGAAGGATTAAGCAGGCGGGCGGCCAAACGGGCCAAGGTGGATTTGCCGCTGCCGGATTCGCCGACCAGCCCCAGGGTGGAACAGCGTCCCAAAACCAGGCTCACTCCATCTACCGCTCTGACCGTGGATGACTTCCAAAAACCGCCGGACCTGAAAGATCTGCTGATTTGCCGGATTTCCAGAAGAGGAGATTCTTCGTTCAAGGACGCCGCGCTCCGCCCCGGCAGTCCGGACAGATGCCATAGAGGTACATGCGGTGGGCAGTGAGCTTGAAACCGTGCCTGGCCGCCAGATCCGCCTGCAGGTGCTCAATGTGTTCATCCAGCACCGGCACGGTCTTGCCGCATTCTTCGCAAATCAAGTGATCGTGGTGTGCGCTTTCCATATGCGCTTCAAAAAGGGTCACATCGCCGCCGAAACGCAACTCCCGGGCCAGACCCGCATCCCGCATCAGCTTCAGGCCGCGGTAAACCGTGGCCTGGCCGATCGAGGCATCCAGGCCGAGCAATCGCCTATAGAGGTCTTCCGCGCTCAGATGTTCTTCACTTTTATAAAATTCCGCCAGGATCAAACGACGCTGGCTGGTCAGCTTCATGCCCCTTCTGGACAGGTAAACGGCGAATTTTTCTTCAGCTTTGCCCAAATTCATACTAACCTGAATTTGCCTGTTTTCCAGGGCTTTGACAAGACGACAGCTCAAAATAATCCCTATCCCACCAGCGCACCACGGCAGGATCAAGACCACGGCGGGCGTAGCTGAGCCGTAGTTCCCCGCGCTGTCCGAAAAATTCCCCCCGTGTCCGCCTGGGGACATGTAGCGCCTTCCCGGCCAACTCTTCCGGCGGAGGCAGGCGTTCCGCAAGGTACAAGAAAAGCGCCCGGGCGCGTAACATCTGCCCCAGGGCCGGATGCCGGGGACCGGCCAGAATCTTTTCACTCAGTCCCGCTTCCGGGGCCAAGCCCAGACGAATCACCCGGATGCCCCGCGCCCACAAAGCCAAAATGGCTGGAGGAAGCGCACCCATCACCTGATCCATGCTCCAGGGGATGAAGCCTCCTCCCCGCCATTCCTCGGCTAGGCCGGTTCCTTCCAACACCAGGCAGGGGTAAAGACGGACCAAGGCAGGACGCGCTTCCAGGCAAAGGCGGATATCCTCCGCAAAATCCTCCTCCTTCATTCCGGGCAACCCTGGCATGAGCTGCACCCCCAGCTCCAGACCGGCCTCGCGCGTCAGCCGGCAGGCCCGTAGCGCCTCTTCCTGCCCATAACCACGCCGGCTGGCTTCAAGGGAACCCGTGGCAAAGCTCTGAATGCCCAGTTCCAGTACATCCAGGCCGTGGGCGCGCAAGCGAGCCAGGCCGGAGGCGCTCACCGCGTCCGGTCTGGTGGAGCAGCGCACCCGGCTGATCAGCCCCGTGGCTTTGAGCCGGGCGGCCAGACACATGAAGGCCTCCTGCTCCGGCCAGGGAAGAGCCGTAAAAGTTCCCCCATAAAAGGCCAATTCCGGGGCCGGGCCGGGGCCGGGCGACCCGGAGAAATGTCTGGCTATTTCCCGGCGCAGTTCTTCAAAGGGACGTGGGCGAACGCCGCTCTGCGCCTCCTGGGCGCAGAACAGGCAGCGCGTTGCGCACCCGGCAAAAGGTATAAACGCCGGCCGGATTTTCGGGCGGAAACCCTCCGGTTCAGGATGGGGAAAAAATATGGGCGGCGCGGCCTTTTCTCTGGACATGGAAATAAGCCTTGCCCGGAATATCCTATGAAGGCAAGACCGGCGAAAGATGATTTTTTCTTGCGAAATCAGCGTGTTTCATGTATAATCCCAAGACCGAATATCTTTCTGGAGGAAGCCATGTACGCGCCTTCTTGCATCTTTTGTAAAATCATCCAGGAGGAACTGCCTTGCGCCAAGGTATATGAAGATGCGCATACTTTGGCCTTTCTGGACCTAAATCCGATACGGCCAGGACATACTCTGCTACTCCCCAAAATTCACGCCGATACCCTGCTGAATCTGGATTCCGGCTCCGGCGAGGCCTTGATGCAGGCCATGCGCAAGATCGGCCAAGCCATGATCACAGGACTGGGGGCGGAAGGCTTCAACTGCCTGCAAAACAACTTTTCCGCCGCCGGCCAGGAGGTCATGCACCTGCATTGGCACATAATTCCCAGAAACAGGGCGGACCAGCTTGCTTTTAGGTGGAATCCTGGTAAATATGCCGACAAGGACGAAATGACGGCCCTGGCCCAAAAACTTGGCGGGCATATTGCATAATTGGCTACAACCGGACAGCCCCGAGGTGGCAAATGAGCGAAAAAACTTTGACCAAGGCCGATATAGTTGACGCCATTTATGAAAAGGTAGACCGCAACCGCCTTGAAATGAAAGGAATTGTTGAATCCATGCTCAAGATCATGAAACAGGCCATCAAAAAGGACCATGCCCTGCTGATCAGCGGCTTCGGGAAATTCGAGGCCTACGACAAAAAAGCCCGCAAGGGGCGCAACCCCCAGACCGAAGCAAGTATCGTGCTCCCCCAGCGCAAAGTGGTGGTATTCAGGCTTTCCCGCAAATTCAGAGCCGAATTGAACGATAATTGACCGGCTATAAAGACCCTATAAAAAAAGCGGGCGTGGCGAAGAGGCTCTTCGCCACGCCCGCTTTAACATTCAAACAAATCAGAAATAACGCTTCAAAAGCCCCTGGAAGGCGCAACCGTGCCGAGCTTCATCCTTGCACATTTCATGCACGGTGTCATGTATGGCATCGTAACCCAGTTCCTTGGCCCGTACGGCCAGCTTCTTCTTGCCGGCGGTGGCGCCGTTTTCCGCCTCCACCCGCAGGGCCAGATTTTTTTTGGTGTCGGCGTAAACCACCTCGCCAAGAAGTTCGGCGAACTTGGCCGCATGCTCAGCTTCTTCAAAGGCGATGCGCTTATAGGATTCGGCAACCTCCGGTAGACCTTCGCGGTCAGCCTGACGGCTCATGGCCAGATACATGCCCACTTCCGTGCATTCGCCGGCGAAGTTGGCACGCAGACCCTCCAGAACTTCCGCATCCACATCTTTGGCAACGCCGATACGGTGCTCATCCGCCCAGCTCAGTTCGCCGGCCTTCTGCTCGGTAAACTTGGAAGCCGGCGCTTTGCACTGCGGGCACACCTGTGGAGGAGCATCCCCTTCATGCACATAGCCGCAGATGATACAGACAAATTTTTTCATTAAACTCTCCTTCAGTTAATGTTTACCGCTATACGGTGATTTAAATTAAAATAAGCTTATTTTTAATAAGACCTGTTATCAATAGTAAATTATTTTAGACTTGTCAAATAATTTCTGGCGACCCGGACTAATCAGCCTTGGCGCTGGCGGCTTGGGCCACCAGTCGTTCTCCGGCCGGAGTGCTCAGAACTTCGCGCAGTACGGCGACCACCTTCTGGTCAAAACTGCCTTTATCCTTTTCCAGGATGCCGAGCACCTTTTCCACTTCCATGGCCGGGCGGAAAGAACGCGGTCGGGACATGGCGGCAAAGGCGTTGGCCACAGCCAGCACCCTGGCATGGACACCTATGGTTTCCTCGGAAAGCCCCTTGGGGTAACCCTGGCCGTCAAGCCTTTCGTTCATCTGGGAAATAACTTCCAGCACCGGGAGATCAAACTCAATGCGTTCCAAGGCCTTGAGGGTATGATTCACATGCTGTTCCATGATCTTTTTTTCCTCAGGGGTCAGGGCGCCGGGCTTGGTCAGCACTTCCCTGGGCACGAACATCTTGCCGATCTGGGAGAGGGTGGCCGCGGTTTCGATGGTCGCAACATCCCTAGAGGCGAGGTGCATGGCCGTGCTGATCAGCCTAGCCACCTCGCCCATGATGCGCGAATGGCCGCCCAGGAAGGGATCCGACTGCTCAATGGTCCGCACCAAGGCGTCAATGGTTTGCTGCACCATCCGACGGCTGCGTTCCTCGGTTTCCACCAGCTTGGTCACATCGCGATAAACGGCCACGATGCCGAGCACCGTGCTGTTATCCCCCCCACGCAGGGGCGACTTGGAGATCTGAAAATAATGACGCTTGGATTGCAGCCAGATGGTCTCGTTGGTGGTGACGCTTTCATTGGTCATCAGCACATGCTGATCCGAACTGTTCAGGCGCTTGGCCGTGTCAAAACCGCAGACCGCCGCCGTATCCATGCCCTGGATGCTTTGGATGTCCCGGCCAAAGGCATCGGCAAAGGCCTGGTTGACGTAGAGAAACACCCCCTTAACGTTGGTGAGGGAGATGGGTTCGGAAATGGTGCTGTTAATGCTGTCCAAAAGACTTTTTTGCTCGTCGATAAGTTTGAACAGTTCCTGAAACTTGGCCAGGGTGGCGGAGCGCTCCGCGCCGATGCTCCAGCGCCAGATGACGCTGAGCAACAGAATCAGGACCACACTCGTCAGCCCGGCAAACTCGTAGATGCCCCTGATGCGGTTTTCCACCGGGGCATGGGCTTGTTCATAGTCCTGTTCCCAAAGCACCCACCAGTCCAGATCCGTCACCTTGCTGCCCTGGGAATAGACCTTGCGGGCGCCCTGCACGGACTCGCGCAGGCCGAAGGCAATGCCTCCGTCTTCGCTCAACTCCACCGGCGGGATATCCCGCAGGCGATCCTGCCGGAAGGCCACCTGTTGCCAGACGCCACCCTCTCTTTGCAGGAGATGCCCGGCGTATCCCTGACTGGCATAGCCATCCAGATTGAAAAGATCATTCAGCTTGTTGGTGATCGGCAGAGTCAGATAAAGAACCGAAACCACGTTGTAGCCGCCCTGCTCGTTTGGCACTGGGGAAAAGACCGGAATATAAAGCTCCAGCAACAACCCCCCGCGCATATCCTGGCGGGTCGGCCCGTATTTAGGCTGACCGCTTCGGGCCGTGGCGCGGATGCTCTCGGTCTGCCGAATACTTAATTCCTGGGCGGATGGGTCCGTCTTGATATACATCGCCCCCTCGCTGTTCAGCATGGCCCCGAAGCTGAAATCGGAATATGCCACAAGCTGCTTCAAGTTGGCCTGCACAAACTCCAGGTTGGCCAGTTCATCCTGCTCGCTCTCCGTAAGGTCTTCAACCCGGCTGTTCAGCAACACAGGCACACTCGCGGCCACCGCGTCCATATCCGCGGCGAATCTTTTAAGCTGATCGAAACTGATGAAACGGATGGCCGGATCCAAGGTGCCACGAAACCAGTTGCTCACGTCATTGGAGCGACTGTAAACGGTACCGCGCATTTCTTGCTTGGTATCCTCTTCAAATTCACGTTCCTTGGTCGAGGCGCTATGGTAGGCAAAGGCGCAAATCACCGCCACAATGAGCGCAACCACGACAATTACCACCCAAAAAACTTTTTTCCTTCCTCCGCCAAGGACCGCCTCTTCCTGGGCCTGAATAGTGTCCCGCGCCATGCCTTTCTCCATATAGTTATGTTATACGCTTTTATCGCTGTCCCGTCCGGTTTACTTGCTGGGCATCACATGCATCCATTTGTATTCCAGGTTAACTGAAAAAATCGGCTGGTAATGCCCGTATTTATTGTGCGAAAGCACCAGCGGCGAAACATTGTCAAGAATAAACACATCATTATCCACATAAGCGACCAGTATCGCATGGTCAATATTGCGAATCCTATCCTTGAGAGCCACCACGCGAAGATTTTCCTGGCTGAAGCCCAATTCGATCAGGGCAAAAAACTTGGCTATGGAAAAACAATCGCAATCACCGGAGTTTTTGATGAACTCCGCAGGGGTGCCCCAGTAATCCAAAACGCCGTAAACCTCCATATCCGTCCGGTACGGCCACATATTCATGAACTTGTTCACCGCCTGCAATTTTTGCATGGGGGTAGCGTTCGCCATATCCGCCTTAATCTTTTCCCAGGCCTGAGCCTCCGCCCTGCGCCCCGCACCCGCCAAGGCAAAATCATCGGTGATGCCGGTCTTGTTCTTGCACAGGCGCACTATGCGCTCCCACTGCGGCACACCCTTGATCGGTCCCCGAAACTCCACCGTGCCGAAAAGGCGGTTCGGCGGGTTGTTCGCCTCCGCCGCGGCGCTTTGGCGTTGCGGCGCCTTGCCCCAATCCACAGACACCGATGGACGTTCCAAGGTGAGGGAAAGGGAAAGCCCGGAAAGCAAACAGCAAAAAAACAGCAACCCGGAGGAAGCGCTAAAAAACTTTTTCGCGACCATCTCCATCGTTCATCGCCGCCCGGGCAAAAATACGCCCGATACAGGCATCAGCGCTCCCGCAGGGCATTTTGCCGAGCCTTGAAAATCGGCTTCAACAAATAATCCAACACGGTTTTTTTACCCGTTATAATGTCCACCTGGGCGACCATGCCCGGCAGGATCTCGTAATCCTTGCCCTTGTGGCTGATGGAGTTATGGGTGGTCAGCAACCTGACCTGGTAGTAAATATCCCCACGGTGGTCCTCAAAGGTGTCATCGCTGATGCTTTCCAAGGTAGCATCCAGCCCCCCGTATATTGAAAAATCATAGGCGGATACCTTGACCACCGCCCGCTGTTTTTTCTCCGGGTCATCGGCGGTATGCAGGAAGGCCCGGTCCGCCGGACCCACCTTGGCCTCAATCAGCAGCTTCTCATCACTGGGCAGGATTTCCATGATGGTCGCTCCGGGGGAGACGGTGCCGCCCAGGGTATTGATGAGAATGCGCTTGACCTTGCCGCGCACCGGCGAACGCAAATCCGTACGCTGCACGGTATCGCTCCTGCCGCTCAACAGGATGCTTATGGAGTTCAGGGCCGCGCTCTTCTGGTTTATTTCCTCCTGCAAGGAGCTCTGCCACTCCTGCCGACGGGAATTGACCCTTTCCTCGGCGGCGGTGACCGCGCTATTGCCCCTGGAAACAACCTGGGTAGTGCTGTTCAGCTCTCCGTTAAGGGAAATGACGCTCTGCTCCAGGGTCAAATAATCCGAACGAGAGTGAATGCCCCTTTCCACCAGCGGCTTGACCATATCCCGGCGCTCGGTGGCCACCTTCAGGTTCTGCTTGATGCTTTTGAGACGCTCCTCCGATTCCCGCACCTCTATCCTGCGCTGCTCCAATTCCGCCTCCAGAGTGCGCAGCTCGGTGTCGCGCTGTTCCAGGTGCGCCCTGAACAACTCCATCTGGCCGTTGATGAGGTTGGGGTACATGGCCGCCATAGCATCGGGATAGAGTGGTTCCTGGCCGGCCCGTTCCGCCCGGAGGCGGATTATATCCGCTTCTATGGCGGCCTGGCTGTCTTTTTGCTCCTGCAAGGCGCTTTCGGCCATGGCATTGGAGATACGGGCCAGAACCTGTCCTTCCTCCACGTCGTCTCCCTGGCGGACCATAAGATTTTCCAGCACCCCGCCCTCCAGGTACTGAATCTCCTGAATGGCCTGGGCCGGAACCACCTGCCCGCTGGCCTTGGTCACTTCATCCAGACGGGTCAGCCACGCCCAAATGACGACGACGACAAACAGCAGGACCACGGCCAAGGACAGGATATAGGTCCTGGGGTTGCCCTTCCTGAGGATGGCCGCATCCGCCTCACTCATGAATTCCATGTCCAGGGCGCTAATCTGGTGGCCGTGCAGCAGGTTCCCCTTTTCTTTATGCGGTGCCTGCTCAGGCGGAGAAGGCTTGCTTTTTTCCATGGCCGTCTTGAAGGCCGCCAATTTAGCCGCGTTTTGATCCTGCATAGCGCTATCCTGCCGTTATGTTTTCAGGCGCGCGCCCGTTTGGCCGACGCCGGCTGCGCGGGGGCGCGCGTCACGCCCTTGGCCGAGGCCGCTTTGCTCTGCTGTTGACGCAGATAGTTAAGCACTTCACTCTTGGGACCATCGGCAAAAATATGCCCGTTTTCCATGATCACCAGACGGTTGACGATGTCCAACATGCTCAAGTGATGGGTGATCAGGATCAAGGTCTTTTCTCCCAGCACCTCCGCCATGCGCTGCTTGAAGCGGAATTCCGAATTGTTGTCCATGCAGCTGGTGGGTTCGTCAAAAATCAGAATCTGCGGATCCCGCAGAAGCGCCCTGGCCACGGCGATGGCTTGGCGCTGCCCGCCGGATAGATTCATCCCCCGCTCGCCAACCTGCATGCCGAAACCGGCAGGGTTATTGCGCACAAAGTCTGACACCCCGGCAATGCTGGCCGCGCGCAGGATCATCCGGTCATCCACATTCACGCAGCCGAAGGCGATATTATCGCGCACGGAGCCGTAAAACAGGTAATTATCCTGGGAAACATAGCCGAATTTATGGCGCAGGGTGGTGGTATCAAGTTGCCGTATATCCACCCCGCCCAATTTCACCGCCCCCTCGCTGGGCTGGTAAAGCCCGATGCACAAGCGGCCGAAAGAGCTTTTGCCCGAACCCATGGAGCCGATGACGCCCACCTTCTCGCCGGGGCGGATGTTGATATTGATGTTCTCCAGGGCAAAACGCTCACTTTGCGGGTACTTGAAACAGATCCCTTCCATCTGCAAGGAATGTTCAAGCTCGCCGAATTCCACATAACTGTCGCCCGAGACATTTTCCGTGGGCAGTTGCATGAGCTGATCCAGGGCGCGCAAGGCCATGCGCGACTGTTGCAGGCGTGCGAACATGCCGGCCAGTTGGGAGAGCGGGGCCATGGCCCGACCGGAAAGCATGTTGCAGGCTATGATCCCCCCCATGGTAATTCTGCCGTCCAGAGTCAAGTACACTCCGAACACGATCATCCCCACGCTGACCAACTGGGTCAGTAGCACAGAAATGGTGGCGGAAAGGGAACTCACATGCTTGCTATGGGCGCTGGAAAGGGCGCTCAGGTTGACCACCTTGTCCCAGATACTCTGGATGCGTCCTTCGGCCATGCTGGTCTTCACGGTTTCCAGGCCGTTGATGATTTCCACCAGCAGGGCGTTTTTCTGCATATTTTCCTTGAAACCCTGTTCTGTGACGCGCTGCATGGGCAACTGCATAAAGATGCCTACCAGCAGCACCAAGGGGATGGCGCAGAGGATCACAAGGACGATCGGCCCGCCGATCATGGCGATGATGACCAGGAAGATCACCAGGAAGGGCAGATCCACTATGACCGTCATGGTGGAGGAACTGAAAAATTCGCGCAGGGATTCAAATTCGCGCAGGTTGTTGACCAACGACCCGGTAGACTCCGGCTTGTCGTCAAGACGCATGGCCAAAACATGTTGCATCAGCTTGCCGGCCATGATCACATCGGCGTTACGCCCGGCCACATCCAGGAAATAACTGCGCAGGTTACGCAGGATGAAATCAAAGATATAGGCGATCATGATGCCGGTGGCCAGAGTCCAGAGGGTTTCCAGGGCGTTCACCCCGTTGGGGACGACCCGATCGTAGACATTCATAAAAAAAAGGGGCGAGGCAAGAGTCAGCATATTGATAATCAGGCTGGCCAAAAAAACGTGCTTGTATATGGGGAAAAAGCTGGACAGGGTGCCCCAGAACCAGCGGCTGTGATCCATGAGTTTCAGCTTGCTGGCCCGCGCGTCCAGCTTGGCGGCCAGCTTGACGAAGACGGCGTAGCCTATATACTCCTTCTCAATGGCGGCGCGGGGAAGGCGCCTTTCCGCCGTGCCGCGCTCGGGGAAAATCACCGTGGCCGTGCCCTCTGTCAGTTCCATCAGTATGCAGGCGTTGTTGTTCTGCAACATGAGAATGCAGGGCATGGTCAGGGGAGAAATCTGCTCCAGTTGCGGTTTATAGACAATGCCCGCATCAATTCCGGCAGCCTTGGCCGCGCCCAGTATGACGGACGGGCGGTGGCTGGCCTGCCCCGCCGGCAGGGTGGCGGCGATGACGTTGATGGAGACGGGCTGGCCTTCGCGTTTGGCCATCATGGCCAAGCACTGGAGCAGGGGGGTGTGATATTCTATGTCCGCCGGGCTGGTGTCAATGGCGGCGCCTTCAGGAGCATGGGCCGCGGAAAAGGCGGCGGTTTTATCATTTTCGCCCGCCGGTCCGGCGTGCGCCGCCCCGGGCCGGTTCTCCGGCGTAGAAGCCTCGTTGACATTCGGCGTATCGTTTGACAAAAGCTTACTCCTGTGTGTGCCGGTTACCTTTGACAGACCGGGCGGCGGATCTCCGCTCAACCGCTAAACAGTATATTGCCCAGCTGTGAAAATCAAGGGGCCGTCTTTCAGGATGCCTGGATCATTGACAATAATTTTTGCGGGATAACCGGATTTGTCTTTATTGTTTGCAGGACGCGTCCAAGCGAAAGCGAACACCACCCCGCCCGGAAAAACAAAAATTTATAACCCCCTAATGCGTTATTAAAAAAATCCGAAAAGAGGGATGATACAGACAAGGAATTCAAGGTCCGTAGCCTTGTTTCTCTTGCGCTTAAACGGCGTAAGCCGTGGGAAAAGGCCCTACTCGCCAAGGAGTGTTCTATGAACGAAGTTATGCAAAAAATAAGCACACTGACGCTTTTTTTGCTTATCGCCGGAGGAGCGACAGCAAACCTGCAAGGGAGCGCCCTGGCTGCCGCGGAAATTTCCGAGGCCAGAACCATGCGGGAGGTCATTGAGGCAACTCTGGCAAACAACCCTACCGTCAAGGCCATGCAAGAATACCGGCAGGCCGCTGAATTTGAGGTAGCACGCGCCGGCAGCGGACGCTTCCCCAGGGTGGACATACGCGGCGGCGGCGGAATGGAGCAATGGTCGGACAGCAACACCCGCCGTCCGGATTATGGCGTAGCGGAAAACAACACGCAGGAAAAGCATAAATTCTATCCCCGTTCGGACGCCTCCCTGGTGATCACCCAGAACATCTATGACGGTTTTCTGAGTTCCAGCCGGGTACGCCAGTCCGAATCCATGCTGGATTCAGCCGATTACCGCCTGCTGGACAACGCCGAGGCTCTCTCCCTGGACGCCGTTCTGGCCTACATCGAGGTCTTCCGCCAGCGTCGCCTCCTGGAACTGGCCGAGATCAACGTCCGCAACCATAAGAGCATTCTGTCCTCCCAGATGGAACGCCAAGTCGCGGGGGTGGCCGACCTGGCCGATGTCACTCAGACCCAGGCCCGGGTGGCCCGCTCCGAATCCACCCTGACCGACACCAAGACGGCCCTGCAAAGCGCCTACACCAATTTCAAGAAGATCACCGGACGGACCCCGGCGGAGATCCTGGAGATCCCCACGGCTCCCGCCACCAATTTCCCAAGCCTGGATAACGCCCTGAGCAACAGCATGACCGTAAACGCCAAGGTGCTCTCCAAGAAAGCCGATGTGGAGAGCTCCTATGCCCAGAAGGAAGTGGACAAAGCCGCCTTCCATCCCCGCCTGTACCTGGAACTGGCCCCCAGCTACAGCTGGCAGGCGCAAAGCTCCCTTACCGACTCCTGGGGCACGGCCGTGCAACTGCGCGGCGAATGGAACCTGTTTAACGGCGGCTATGACGCCAACACCCTTAAAAGCAACAAGGCCCGCATCCGGCAGTCCAACCGCGAATTGCAGGCCCTGCGCGACAACCTGGCCAAGGACACCGAAGATACCTGGAGCCAGTGGCAAGCCTCCCACGAGCTGGTCCTCTTCTATTCCAACGCGGTGCTCTATAATACCCAGACCCGCGATATGTACCTGGAACAGTTCAATGTGGGGCAACGTTCACTTATGGATCTGCTGGACTCGGAAAATGAGCTGTACAGCTCTTCCATCCAGCTGGTGACCGCGCAACTGAACGAAATCGCCGCCCAGTACCGCCTTTTCGCCCTGGGAGGAAAGCTGCTGGGCTATTTCGGCATAGCCACGGACAGCCTGAAGGTCGCCACGGATCAGGACGACGGCACCAGGCGGGATTTGACGGGAACCACGGTCAACAACCACGCCTTCATTCCGGAATAGAAAGGTTTGCACAGGGAGGATTAACCGCAAAGATCGCCGAGGGAGGCTTGCTTCCCCCGGCGGTTTTGCGCTTTCAGTTCTGCTTCGGTTCCTCTTCCTTGATGATCTGGATGGCCTTATTCCCTTTGGTGATACCGGAAACAGCCCAATATTTGGTCACACCAGCCACCTTCACCTCCAGGAGGTCATCCGTGTCAGTGTCCAGAAGGAGCACATCCCCCTTTCGCAGGCGCAGAAGCTGGTTGCCGGTAATGTGCGTATCTCCGAAACGCACTTTCATCTCCACCGGCGTTTCCATCAGCCGCTCCTTCAAGCGGGCCACCCAGGCATGGTCCACCTCCAGGCGCTCCGTCTGAAAACTGGCGTGCAGTTTGGAGCGGATGGGTTCAATAGTGGCGTAAGGCAAACATATGACAAAGGAACCGATGGCGGTTTCCAGCTCCACCTCAAAGGTAATCACCACCACCACGTCGCTGGGCGGCACAATGGCCGCGAACTGCGGATTGATCTCCGAGCGCATGAGTTCCATACTCACTTCATGGACCGGCTGCCAGGATTCCTCCATCTTGGAGAGGGCTATTTTAACCACCCGTTCCACAATGGTCTGCTCGATGCGGGTAAATTCCCGCCCTTCAATCTTGGGCTGGCTGCCGTGGCCGCCGAAAAAATTTTCCACCAAGGCGAAGACCAGCCGGGCGTCCACAATGAGCATGGCGCTGCCCCGCAAAGGCTCCATCTTGAAAATGTTGATGCTGGTCGGCACCGGCAGAGAGCGCATGAAATCGCCGAACTTGGCCATGTCTATGGAAATGGGGTTTAATTCCACCCGCTTGCGCACGGCATTGGTCAGGGCATTGGTGCAAAGGCGGGAAAAACGGTCGTTGATGATTTCAAGCACCGGCATACGGCCGCGGATGATGCGATCCTGGTTGGCAAGATCGAAGACCACCACCCCGGAATCATCAGTCGCGTCGCCATCAGTGGAAATATCCCCGCCGGAGAGTCCCCGTAAGAGGGCATCCACCTCTTCCTGCGCCAAAATTTTGTTCATGCAATGCTCCTCCCGGCTCGCTCCCTGCCGATGGCGGGTTAGGCGGACGGGTCATGTCTGAAAATATATGCAAATATAGTGCCGTTTTCACAAAGAAGCAAGGAAAGGCGCAACTCCATTTACTTATCCGCTTACTTGGACTATAGTAACGGATAGAATAAATTTCTTGCACAATGACTGCGGCTTTCATCCACGGAATTATGGAAAAACCTTCCCTTTCTGCAAAAATCCTCCTGCCGCCCTTGGGCGGCGTCATTCTGGTGGCGATCCTGCTGGCCGTTATTTGTGCGCCGCTTTATACCCGGTCCCTGACGGCACGCGCCGAACTGACTGAAAATTTCAATAGCTCAAGTAGCGCGCAGATCCGCGCCGCCATGAACTTATGGCTGGAAGAGCAGATCCGCCTAGCCGGATCTTTGGCCAAATCGCCGCTGCTGCACAGCTATTCCATGAACCCGGAGGATATGGAAACCCGCCGCGCGGTACAGAGCTACCTGGAAAGAGTTCAAAGCTCGCTCCCGCAGTTCGCCATGATCGGCCTGGCCGATATGCGGGATCGCGCAGCGCCGGTGAGCATTCCGGTGGATGGGCAAAACAGGGAGATCCCCGACGGAACCTTTATGGTGGATTCCATCAAAAACCGAAGCGTGGGACTGCGCGGCGCCGGGTTGAATTACGCGCGGGCGCTGCACGAAGGAGCCCCCGGCTGCATCTGCGCCTCCGCCAATCATCTGTTCCCGGGGCTACCGCCTATATTGCCCTTGGCCGTGCCCATCGCCAATGATCAAGGCGAACTGCTCTCCGCAATGTTTTTCGGGATCAAGCTGGAATACATCAATAACCGTTTCGTCAAAAATTTTATGCCGGACGGCAGGCATATTCTGGAAATCGTGGATGAAAAAGGCTTTTTCATAGCCTCTCCCGCCAGCGCCAGGGTGCTTAACGAGGCAATGCTTCCGGAAGGGCGCGACATCCTCCGACATACCCACCCGGAAAAAACAACCTCCACGAAAATCACCCTGCATGATGCGGAGTATTATATTTCGGCCAGCCCTATCGGCAATTCCGCCTTTGACATGTCCAGCCGCCTGTGGATCGTATTGCGCACGCCCACGGAGGATAGACTCCTGGAAGCCTCTGAATTTCGCAAAACCATGTTCGCCGGAGGCGCGGCCTTGCTCCTGCTGTTTGCGGCCCTGTTCATCCACGGCTACTTCCAGAGCAAACGCCCGTACCTGGCCCAAGGCGCATATCGCCCGCATGACGAAACGGAAATAATGGATTTGGCCCCTTATCCGGTGATGGTGGTGGACCGGAACGGGATAATCACCGAGGTCAATGAAAACACCTGCATAAGCCTGGGATACAGCGGGTTGGAACTGTTGAACCACCACCTGGATAAATTCATCAGCGCCGATCCTCCGCTGCTCACCGACCCCGGCGTGACGGCCAGAGGGCAGGGCAAATGCCTGGGCATACATAAGCGTGGCGGAAGAATCGACTACCAGTACGTACTCTGCGTTATTTCCGACCAGTATGCGATCTATCTGCGGCCACGGGCGGAAAGCGAAGCGCCCAAAGGCTCGCTGGTCTCGGAAACTCTGGCCCAGTCCCTGCGTGAAGCTGAACAATCACGCCTGGAGGCGGAGAAGGCCAACCAGTCCAAAAGCGAATTTTTGTCCATCATGAGCCACGAAATCCGCACTCCGCTCAATGCCATCATCGGCATGTCCCACCTCCTGCTACAACACGACCTGGACAACAACATCAGCCAGTATGCCGAAAAAATCCACACAGCCGGGCAGGCTCTTCTGGGGGTGGTGAACAGCGTCCTGGATTTCTCCAAGATTGAAGCCGGCAAAATGCAGTTGGAGCAGACCGCTTTTGAACTGGATGAAGTGTTGGAGAGAGTTCACTCCATTTTCCAACAGCAACTTTCCTCCAAAAAACTTTACTTCAAGATTGACCTGGAAAACGGAACCCCCTCCGGGTTCATTGGCGACTCCCTGCGCCTGGGGCAAATCATTACCAACCTGATCAGCAATGCCTTGAAATTCACCACACAGGGAGGCATTACCCTGCGGGTGGCTCCGGAAGACCAGGATGACGAAAACTGCACGCTGCGCTTCTTTGTGCTGGACACCGGCATGGGCATGAATGAGGAAGAATTGGGACGGCTTTTCAACTCCTTCTCCCAGGTGGACGCCTCGATCACCCGCAAATACGGCGGCACCGGTCTGGGCCTGGTTATCGCCAAGAGCCTGACGGAAATGATGCACGGCGGGATTGAGGTCAAAAGCGTTCCCGGACAAGGCACAGAATTCGTGTTCACCGTCAGGTTGACCATGAACAAAGGGGTGGCTTCCGAAAAAATACCGGCGGAACAGGTCGAAGGCGACATCTTTCATTACACCGACAGGCTGAAGAATAAAAAAGTGCTCCTGGTGGAAGACAACCTGATCAACCAGGAAGTGGCCTCGGAACTGCTGAACGGGGTGGGCATCGCAATAACCGTGGCCGATAACGGCGCGATCGCGGTGAAGACGCTCCAAAAGCAGGATCACGGCTTTGATCTCGTGCTCATGGATTTGCAGATGCCCATTATGGACGGCTATGACGCGACCAAAGCCATCCGCGCCCAGCCCCACAACCAGCGTCTGCCCATCATCGCCATGACCGCGCACGCCATGAGCAGCGAGCGGAACCGCTGCATGGCCGTAGGCATGAATGACCACCTGAGCAAACCCATTGACGTGGACAAACTGTATTACACCATAGAAAAATGGATAGGCGCGAATTAGCGGCTATCGCCAATAAGTCACAGGACTGTGACAAAAAAACACACTACACCCACCAAAACCCCTAATAATTACAGCATGTTATAGCTGGCATGTTTGGCATCGATTTTGCACAGAGTGATAAACCCGATATTTTTGCAAGGGAACCGGTTTGCGGCGGCTTGCCGGCCAGAAGCCGGCAAGCCCGTCGTGCGGGAATGAAAAGCGACAAGTGTGGAGAACAAAGAAATACATGAACCAAATCACCATCAGGAAAGCGGTTAAATGCGCCGGCGTCGGTCTGCACAGCGGAAAAATGGTCACTCTGACCCTGCGCCCCGCCGAAGTGGACAGTGGCATAAATTTTTTTCTCATCACCCCTGAAGGGGTGCGACGTATCCGCCCCACCCCGGAAGGAGTCATTGCCACTGGGCTGGCCACCACCATCGGCGACGACGGACATGCCATCTCCACGGTGGAACATTTGCTGGCCACCGCACGGGGGCTAGGCATAGACAACCTGCGCATTGACGCCCATGGGCATGAACTGCCTATCATGGATGGTAGCGCCGCCCCTTTCGCCATGCTGATCAAAGACGCCGGGCTGAAACGCCAGCATGCCCCGCGCCGGATCCTGCGCGTCAAAAAGCCCTTGTCCCATGTCAGCGGCAACAAAAGCATCCAGGTTCAACCATATGACGGTTTTTTCGTGGATTATACCATTGACTTCGCCCACCCGCTCATCGGCGTGCAAAACTTGGCCCTGGATCTCTCCCCGGAAAGCTTCGGCGAAATCGCCAAGGCCCGGACCTTCGGTTTCCTGCATGAAGTGGAAGCCCTCTACGCCCGCAGGCTGGCCCTGGGAGGCACCCTTGAAAACTCAGTGGTCCTGGATGATCGCGGGGTGGTCAACCGGGAGGGGTTACGCTACCCGGACGAATTCGTCAGGCATAAAATCCTGGACTTTATCGGCGACATGGCCATGCTGGATCTGCCCCTGTATGGACACTTCCAGGTGCGTTGCTCCGGCCATGCCCTGAACAACCAATTTTTACGTATATTGAACGAAAACCGGGATATCTACCTGGAAAAAACTACCCTGACGCCAGTGCGAACAAATTCCCAGGAACAGCCCCACCGGAGCGACTCCCCGGCCCCCATCCCTGGCCTCATCGGCAACGCGCCGGCATAGGCGGGCAACCCCGCATGTCCGAGCAACTGCCGAGCGTATTGCGCTACGCCCGGGCATGGCGCGAAAAAGCTCTTTTCCCGATCCCGGAAGCCCCGGAGCTCAAGCTGCTCATCCTGGCCTTGGCCTATGTGAACCTGCTCCTGCCGGTCTTCAATGTGAGCAACTCCGCTCCTATGCTGATTCTGGGCCTGATCGGCCTGGGCACATATTTTTTTCAAGACGGCAACAAATTTTCCCGCTACGCCATGTTCTGCCTCGCCTTTCTCTTGGCTCTCCTGCTTCAGGATCGCCTCCTTTTTCCAACGCACGGAGTACAACTTTACCGTAGCCTGATCACCTCGTTTTTCTCCGGGGCGGCCATTTACTACGCCCTAAAACAGGACGGGGTGTTTTACCCTAAATTTCTTGCCGGCGTTGCCCTAATTCTGGCCTTGGCCGCCATAACAACCTTCGCTGTCATGAAAAATGCGGCTGAAAAATTTTTTGACCACAATGAACTGGTATTATTTTCGGTGCATCACCATTTTCTGGGATATATCGCATCCGTGATTTGTGTTGTAAATATGGTAAGCATACTTGATAAATCAAATCAACACGTTATTTTACCAGACAATAATTTTTTCTCAAGATATTATTTCTTGATAAATAACGCATTAAATAACAGACTTCTACATATTATTTCTTTTATCATTTCTACATACATTTTATTTATGACTTATAGCCGGACGGCTATTTTCGCCTTTCTCATAACTGCGCTTTTCATAATGGTTTACTGGCTCTCTAGACGCTTCAATATTTATAAAACTGCCATCATCTCATGTTTGTGCTTATTTATCTTTTTTACAGGCATACAAGCATTAAAACAGTATTATCCTGACGGCGAATTCAAGAATCGCATTCTCACGGCGCTGACCAACCCGATACAGGAAGCGAGCTTCCGTTCGCGCCTGCTCATCTGGCTCGCCTCGGTGAAAAGCATCGAATCCGCACCCGTTATCGGGAACGGGCCGCATACCTTCAACCAGGTGATCAATGAATATATTGACGCTTATTACATCAGGACGGCCAAAAAATTCGGACGCGAGGTCATTGACGGGGACACCAGCCATGCCCAACACGCTTATAACCAATTCTTGTCAATGACTCTCGATCAGGGGCTGATTATTCTCTTCATGTTTTTCAGCATCGTCGTCTATCCGTTGCGGCAGGCCGTGAAATATCGAAGCTGTTTCGGCCTGCTTGTCCCTTTGCTCACGCATTTCATTATCTATTCCCTCGCCGAAAGCCCCTTTGTATATACCAAAAGCTCCCATTTTCCGGTCTTCATCATATTTTCCGGCATAGGCTATTTCGCCTGCATGGATTTCCGGCACGGCGCGACTCACCGCCTTGAGCGGACGTAGCCGCGCGAGGAAAAGGGATCACTCCGGCAGTTCAAGGCCCTCCAGGGCCTTGCGCACGGCGGCCAGCCGGCTTTCCTGACTGCTCCCGGCCATGGAGCTTTCGCTTTCCACCATAATATCGCCAGGAGCGGCCTCCTGGTCCGGACGCACCTGCCAGGCGGACAAAGAGGGGCATTTTGAACGGCTCAGGCCGATGATATCCTCCACTACCGCCGCATCCTCCGGATTGCAGCGCACGATGACGGATCGGCTTTCTTCCAGGTTTTGTACGGCCCGCACAAATATGTTTTCCAGAACCTCCGCCCGATCCTCGCGCAGGACCGTGCCGATGCCTTGTTCCACCGCTAGGCGCAGGAGGGCGACGAGATCCTCCCGCCATTCCCCGAATAACCTCGACGCGCGCTCCTGGATGGCCTCCAGCACCACCCTGGTGCTCTCGCCCATAGACGCGCGCAATTCCTCCATTTCCCTCTCCGCCTTTTTCAGGCCCTCGGCGTAGCCTTCTTCCAGGGCCGCCGCCCGCAGGACGCTCGCCTCGGCCGCGGCCGCGGCCAGAACTTCCCTGGCCCGCTCCTCGGCCTTCCGGCGCACTCGGTCCAGATAAAGGCTTTCATCCTTTTCCGTCCAGTTTTGCGAGCGCGCCCATTCCACTTCGCCCAGGCGGGTTTCCCGGCTATCCATGAAAATCCGCCCCCAAGATCTAGAACTTTCCTGTTTCATAATAGCTTCCGGCATGGCACAATCCTAGATAAACACTTCGCTGGTGCCGCGGCTGATGATGATCTTGCCCTCGGCCTCAAGTTTGCGCACGGCCCGGATGATATTCATCTGGGCGGCCTCCACGTCCGACAGGCGGACCGCTCCCATCACTTCCAAATCATCACGGATCATCTTGGACGCGCGTTCAGACATGTTGCGGAAAAAGACCGTCCGCATCTCCTCATTCGCCCCGCGCAGGGACAAGGTCAGATCCTCGTTGGCAATCTCTTTGAGCACTTCGCGGATGGCCTTGTCATCCAGGTTCTTCACGTCGTCAAACACAAACATGAGGGCGCGGATGTCTTCGGCCATCTGGGCGGATTCTTCCTCGATTTCCGACATGACTTCTTCTTCCGTGGCCCGATCCACGGCGTTGAGAATTTCCGCCACCGCCTGCACCCCGCCGACTTTGCGGCCCTCTTTGCCGCCCATGGCAATGATCTGGCTCTGTAAAACTTTATCCACGGCCACCAGCATATCCTCCGGCACAGATTCCAACCTGGCTAGGCGCATCAGGATTTCCGTACGTACCCCGGCCGGCATGTTGGTCAAAAGTTCGCCGGCTCGCTCCGGCGGCAGATGCCCCATGATCAAGGCCAGGGTCTGCGGATGCTCATTGCGCAGAATCTGCGCCATGAGCTTGGCGCTGACGTTGCCCAGTTCGCGGAAAGGCTGAGTGGTGGCGTCCAGGTTAAGCAAATCCGTAATATATTTGGCGGTGTCCTCATCCACGTTGGTCAACATCAGCTTGCGCACCGCGTCATTGCCACCGCGCACCATCTGCTGCCCGGTGACCATGGCATGGTGAAATTCGCGCAACACGGCCTCCACCACCTCTTTGGGGATGGCGTCCAGGTCCGCCATGGCCCTGGAGACGGTGACAATTTCCTGACGCTCCATGCGCTTGAAGAGATCCGCCGCGAATTTTTCGCCCATAGCCAAAAACAGCACCGCTGTTTTCTGTGGCCCGCTCAATTGTTCAATACTGCTGGGACTTAACGGCACGGCTCTCCTCCTTTTGCGGCCTTCCCGGCGAAAACGCCGGACACCTGTTCAGCATAGCCTGAATGCCGGACTCCTGCAATGAGCGTGCCAGTCGCCCCTCTCGCCAGCCGCATTTTTTTCGGCTATATATGCTCAAAATGGGAGATCACCATGGAAATGGACACCGTGGAGCTTGCGGGCTATGTAAGCATAAGCCCGGACGGCAACTATCTTTTGGTGCACCAAGTGGTGGTCAAACGGCTTCGGACCGGGCAAAATCCCGGGCAAAAATCTCCCGGACGGGAAAATATCCAACAGAGGTGACGCGCCTTGTTACGCAGACGAATGCTAGCTTCCCTCCTTCCCCTTGTGCTTATCGTTCTGGTAGGACTTATTCTCTTTGCCCGCAACCACATGCAGGATACCGCCCTGGAAGGCGCCTACCTTGAGGCCGAGGTCGTTCTGCTTTCCGAGGCCGCGCCTTTTGTGGAACTCACCAACGACACCTATGCCCTGGTCAAATCCCTGAGCAGCCTGCTGGCGGATATACAGCGCCTAGGCGAGCCTTCCCGCGAAGACCTTATGGAAATCATCAAAAGCCAGATCCAGGCCGAAAAGCGAATCTTCGGCCTCTGGAGCGTCTGGGAACCCAACGCCTTTGACGGCAAAGACGCCGAGGAGCCAGACTCTCTTCATTCCACCGAGAGCGGCTGTGTCGACATCTACTGGGTGCGCCAGGATAACGGAGAACTTGAGGCCCTGGGAGGGGATGACGGCGACCGTGAGCAAAATTTTTATCTTGAGCCCAAAAAGCGGAAGACGGCCTATTTCTCCCCGGTATATTATGATGAAGATGCCCAAACCCACATGTTCAGCATCAGCGCCCCTATTATCCGGGATGGTGTCTTCCTGGGGGTGGTGGGGGCAGATCTCTCCCTGGAGGGAGTACAGCAAAACATCTCGAAAATCCGTCCTTACGGAAGCGGCTATGCCATGCTCTTTGACTCCTACGGCACGGTAATTTCCGCCCCGGACGACAAGATTATCGGCCAGACCCTGCCGCCGCGGCTCCTGCCGGAACTAAGCGACGCCATAAAACACGGCCGCACCGGGCATTTTCGTTCCATTTCTCCCTTTACCGCCGAAGAAACGGTCATGGTCTTCCGGACGGTGCCGATAGGCGAAAACAAGTCTTCCTGGGGTTTCGCCGTTTCCATTCCCACGGACAAGATCCTCTCCCGTAGCATCACCGACAGCCGGATTATGATGGCTATGGGCATTTTGGGGCTATGCCTGATCACTCTGGTGGTGGTGCTGGTGATTTCCCGTATGGTCCGGGGCCTGATGCTAGGGATCGATTACGCCCAGGAGGTGGCGGAGGGCAATCTGAACGCGGTTTACGTCAGCGGGCGCAAGGATGAAATCGGTATGCTCGCCCAGTCCATTTCTCTCATGGTGCGGCGTATCCGTTCCAGCCTGGAGGAGTCCGAAGCCAGCGCCCAAGCAGCAAAAAAATATGCGGACCAGGCCGAAGAGGCCACCAGAGCGGCCGAGGCCCGGGCCAACGCAGAGGCGGACCAGCGTCAAAATATGCTGGCCGTCGCCGAAAAGCTGGAAAAAATCATCGGCAGCCTGGGCGGGCTTGCCGTGGACCTTGCCGGGCAGGTACGCCAGGCAACGGATGGCGCGGATAAAACTCTGCTCCAGTCGGAAAAAAGCGCTGAAGCGATTTATCTCCTGAACGCCTCGACCAGCAAAATGTCCGTGGCCGCGACTGAAGCCGCGGATCTCGCGGAAAAGGCCCGCCTGGAGGCGGAGCAAGGGGGCAAGGTCATGGGTGAGGTGCTGTGCGCGGTGGAAAAAGTCGACGCCACCAACCAGCAGCTTAAAACCAACATGGCGGCCCTGGGTAAACAAGTGGAGGGCATCGGCGTGATCATGAGCACCATCGCGGAAATCGCCGACCAAACTAACCTGCTGGCCCTGAACGCAGCCATTGAAGCGGCCAGAGCCGGGGAATCCGGGCGTGGATTCGCGGTGGTGGCCGACGAGGTGCGTAAACTAGCCGAACGCACCATGCAGGCCACCGGCGAGGTGGGCAAGGTGGTGAGCAGCATCCAGGCCGGGACCAGTTCCACTATGGCGGAAATGGACAAGGCGGTAGAGCTCGCCGACAACAGCAACCAACAGGCGGCCAAGGCCCAAGGGACGCTCGGCGAAATCGAGACCCTGGTGCGGCAGAATAACGTCCAGATCCATTCCATCGTACAAGTCAGCCAGGAACAGAACGACTTGAGCGGGAACCTGCAAGTCGCGGCGGAAACCGTCAAAAGCATCGCGGCGGAAAACGCCAAATCCATGCAAGTGGCCGCAGATTCCGTGCGCCGCCTGGAAGAAACGGCCAACATCCTGGAAGAACTCACCCAAAAGCTGCGTACGGAATAGTTAGATTTTTCGCGCCGCATCCGCTCATGCTGAATGCGGGAATCGGACGTCAATCACGCTCCGCCGCCAGTGCCCGTCGAGAACACTATTCCCCCCATGATCTTTTGCAGATCCGGCGAGGGATTCGCTCCCGTGAGGGCTGAGCCGGACGGCGCTTCCCCGCTTTTGAAATCGCCCCCCTTGCGCTCCACCAGAAAGGCGGCGTCGGCCCTGGTCACGAATTCGTTCAGGCATTGATAAGCCGATTCGCTGACCATGACCACTCCAGGCAAGAATTCCGGCAGACAGTCCGGCCAGGGTTCGCGGTATTCCATCACGGCCCTGGCCGCGTCGTCCAGATGCGCCACCCAGCGTTTCACCAGCCAGTATTCCGGGACTGCGTAGCCGCCATCGCGCCACAGGCCGCCAGTCCAGTCATCGGCGGCCGGCGTGCGCAGCAGTTGCACCACAAAATCCATGCCATCCAGTTTGGTACGGCTTGCGCTGAAGGCTTCCAGGGAATCAGCCGACGGCAGAAAGCGCCACCGGGCAGGATCTTCAAACCGGGCAATGGCAGCATGGGCCATGGACGGCGGCGCATTTGGCCGTAAATCGGCAAACACGGCGAAATTCAGCGTAACCGCCGCGGTTATGGCGGTTACATCCGTGGCGGCTCTGAACCGTTGGCTTCCATGCGACAGCAGCCCCAACGGCGCAAGGCCGGTAATGCTGATGCGCGGCTTGACGTTAGTGGTCAGGGTGTTGCCGATAACCCCGGTACGGGCGGGGGTGCAGGCCGCCAAAACCAAGGCGGCAAGCAGCGGACGAATAAATCTGAAAAAACCTTGCATCCTGTGTCCTCGCGCGACGCGCCGGAAGTAGCGGCGGACTGGGCTTAACAAGGGAACGGCATAAACGGGTATAGCACTTACACCCTCGTTCTCCAAGCCTGAAAAAACGACGGGAATTGTGGCGGCATCCCCCAAAAAACAACCTGGCTCCAATCACGAAAGAGATTACCCCCCCGGCGAAAAAGCTGTTATACATATCTCTGAGAGAATGAAGGTTTAACTATAAGGAGGTTTTCATGTCGAAAACAGTTATCGTCAGCGCTGCCAGAACGCCTTACGGCAAGGTGGGCGGCGGGCTGAAATCCTTTACGGCCATGGAACTCGGTGGTCTAGCTATTGCCGAGACGGTGCGGCGTAGCGGCCTTACCCCGGAGCAGTGCGAATATGTGTTCATGGGACATGTGGTGCAGGCCGGTTGCGGACAGATAACCGCCCGGCAGGCCGCGCGCAAGGCGGGCTTACCCTGGGAAACCCCTGCCCTTACCGTGAACAAGGTCTGCTCTTCGGGCCTCATCAGCGTGGCCCTCGCGGATCAACGCATCCGCGCGGGCAGGGATGAAATTATCATCGCCGGCGGCATGGAAAGCATGACCAACTGCCCATATTCCCTGCCAGGAATGCGTTGGGGAGCCAAGATGATGGACCAGCCCTGCGAGGATCTCATGGTGCATGACGGGCTCTGGTGTGCCTTCTTTGACCGGCACATGGCCGTGCACGGCTCTGAAGTGGCCAAGGAATACGGCATCAGCCGCGAAGTCCAGGACGAATGGGCCCTGCGCAGCCAGATGCGCGCGGTGGAGGCCATGGCCCAAGGACGCTTGAAAGACGAAATCTTCCCCGTGGAAATCGCCTCCAAAAAAAGCTCCTCCTTTATCACTGAAGACGAAGGCCCTAGGCGGGAAACCACCCTGGAATCCCTGGCCGCCTTAAAACCCGTGTTCACCAAAGACGGTTCGGTCACCGCCGGCAACGCCCCGGGGGTGAACGACGGAGCCGCAGCCCTCATGGTCATGTCCGAAGACCGGGCCAAAAAGCTCGGCTTAAAGCCCCTGGCCACCATCATAGGCTATGCGGAAGTATCGCAGTCCGCGCAGTATATCGCCACGGTTCCCGGACTGGCCACCCTGAAGCTGCTCAAAGAGCAGAACATGGACATCGGGCAGATCGACCTCATTGAAGCCAACGAGGCCTTTGCCGCCGTGCCCCTGACCAGCGGCAAGATCACCGGCTGGGACCCTGAAAAAGTGAATACCGATGGCGGCGCTATTGCCTATGGCCATCCTATCGGCAGCAGCGGCGCGCGTATTCTGATGCATCTCGTCTATGCCCTGCGCGCCCGTGGCGGCGGTTACGGCGTGGCCTGCATCTGTAGCGGCGCGGCCCAGGGCGATGCCATGCTGGTTAAGGTAAACTGACCATTCGCTTATTTACAATATTCAGGAGGCTACATGAGTATCAAAAAAGTTATGGTGATCGGCGCAGGGCAGATGGGCAGCGGCATTGCCCAGGTGACGGCGGAGGCCGGGCTTCCCGTAATTTTGCATGACGTGGAAGACAAATTCATTCAAAAAGGACTGGCCGGCATCACCAAGAACTTTGACCGGGCCGTTGAAAAGGGCCGGATGAGTGTCGTCGCAAGGGATGCGGCCCTGAAACTGATCACTCCTTCCGGGGGCATCGCCGATGCCGCCGGGGTGGACCTGGTAGTGGAAGCAATTGTGGAGAAGATGACCGTCAAGGCCAAAGTATTCTCCGAGCTTGACGCCATCTGCCCTCCCCATACCATCCTGGCCTCCAATACCTCTTCCCTGCCGATCACGGAAATCGCCGCCGCAACCAAGCGTCCGGAGAAAGTCATCGGCATGCACTTCATGAACCCGGTACCAGTGATGACGCTGGTGGAGATCATCCGCGGGCTGGCCACGGATGACTCCGTCTGCAAAGCCATCGCCGATCTGACCATGAAGCTGGGCAAATCTCCCGTGGAAGTACGCGATGTCCCAGGCTTCGTATCCAACCGCGTGCTCCAGGTGATGATCAACGAGGCCGTCTTCTGCGTCTATGAAGGCGTCGCCACGCCCGAAGGCGTCGATAGCGTTATGAAACTTGGCATGAACCACCCCATGGGACCACTGGCCTTGGCCGACCTCATCGGCCTGGATACCGTGCTCTACATCCTGCAGATCATGCACGAAGGCTACGCCGATTCCAAGTACCGCCCCTGTCCGCTGTTGCGGCAGTATGTCATGGCCGGCTGGCTCGGCAAAAAGGTCGGGCGCGGCTTCTACACTTACTGATGCCCGTCGGCACGCAAGACCACTGATAATCGGAAGCCGCTCAAAATGGAATGGGATTTTGAGCGGCTTCCGATTTTTTCCGCAAGGACAAGCTCTGGCGGCAACGCGTCTATTGCTTGAGCGAGTTCACCACCTCGTTAATCTGGTTGATAATGACGACCAGACCGTCAACCGCCCTTTGCGCCTCATCCATCAGGGCGACGTTGTCGCCGGCTGTATGTGAGATCTCGTCCGTCTCCTCCCCCAGATGCCCGCCGGCCTCAGTTTGGACCTTGGCGCTCTCGTTGATGCAGTTGACTTGTTTCAGGGTTTCGTCGGCGACCCGTAAAATGCTTTGCAGCGACTCCGCGGCTTCATCGGCCAAGTTGGTGCAACGGGTGACGATTTCCGAGGACTGGCTGGCAAAAGTGATGCTCTCACGGGTTCCTTGCTGGATCTGCCGAACGACTGTGCCTACCTCGCCGGTGGCGTGCATGGTCTTTTCAGCCAGCTTGCGCACTTCGTCGGCGACAACGGCGAAGCCTCGCCCGGCTTCGCCGGCGCGCGCCGCCTCAATTGCAGCGTTGAGCGCGAGCAGGTTGGTCTGATCAGCGATATCGCTGATCACCTCCATCACCTGGCCGATACCCTGAGCCTTTACGCCAAGCTCGTTCAGGCTACCGGCAAGAGTCATGCTGTGCTTGTCCACCTCGGCAATTACCTCGGTAACCCGGTGCATTACCTGGCTGCCCTGTTCGGCGTTGCTTTTCGTCACCTGGGCGTGTTTTTCCGCCTCCGAGGCATTGGCGGCGACCTCGCCGAGCGCGGTCAACATACTGGAGATGTCTTTGCCCTCCACATCGGTGCGGAGCAGTTGCTCATGCGCTCCCTTGCTGGCCTTTTCTATCTGGAGGATCAGGATTTTTGTGGAGTCCAGAGCGCCGGCCACGATGGATTCAAGGCGCGAAGCGGCTTCCAGCCTCCCCTGGCTCAACGCCCGCGCCGCCTCTTTTTGTGACTCTTCGGCCAGGCCCAGGGCTTCCCTGGCTTTGTCGCCTTGGGTCTGCGCCTCCAGAGCCTTTTGCTCGCTGGATTTTATAAGATCGCGTATCTGGGTGATCATGGCGATGGTGCTGGCGACCAAATCCCGGATCTCTGGCAGCTTTTCGGCCGGGACATTGTCCAGGGCGGTAAAATCCTTGTCCGCCACCCGGCGCAGCCTGGCCATGAGCCGGTATATGGGCCTGGTAATGGATGCGGTCTGCGCGACCCCCAGTCCGATCATGACTAAAGCGGCGACGGCGCTGATCAGCAGGATATTTTTGACAATGCTCCGCGCCTCTTCCTGTACTTCATCCAGCGGCAGGAGCACGGCGCCCTTCCAGTCCACATACTTGAAATTGCTCACATAGGCCACGTAATCCACGCCGCCGCGCGTCACCTCCAGCATGCCTCCGGATGAATCCTTAATGGCCGCGAACAGGGACTCGTCCATGGGCTTTTGCAACACTCTGTATTGTTCCGCGATCTTGTCAAAAGGCGATTTGGGATCAACGATCACCATGCCGTTTTTGTCCAGCAGGATAAAATACCCCCCCTTGCCGATGACGGTATTTCTCAGAGTTTCCACCAGGGGCTGCGCGATGAAATCCACTCCGGTCACGCCGATGACCTTTCCCTGTTCCTTCACCGTGGCCGACACCGTGACCACGATGCTGTTGGTGGTCGAGACATAGGGGTCGGTGATGGCGAACTCTTTGTCGCCGCCAACGCTCAGCTTGTACCAGCCGCGGGCCCGGGGATCATATCCGGCCGCTATATTGAGCGCCGGGCCCCTGATGTAGCCTCCGTCCTCCTGGCCGTAGAGCACAAGTTCCACGTTGGGGGCGAGGTGTTTGGTCATGGAAAGCAGGTCATAGACCTCCCGAACCTCAGTGGAAAAGGCCTCCCGGTTCAGCGGGGTGGGTTCCTTGGTGTCCTTGAACGAGGTCAGCCTGCCCTTGGCGGCTAACAGCTCCGGCCTTTTGGCCAGGGTTTTGACGATGTTCTCTCCGCTGCTGAGATAGGTGATGATAATATCATTGATCCGCAGAGCCTGCTCCTGGGCGTGGGACTGAAAAGTGGCCAGAGCGGATTCGCTCACCAAACTCTGCACTCTGAAGCAGATCACCCCCACCAGCAGAAAAACACAAACCGCGATCAGGGTAGTTATACGGGCACGTATTGACATTTTGTTTCTCCGGTCCGCTGTGAAACGGCGCGGTGAAAGGGTATAAAAACCGAAACCGGCTAATATTGTGCTATTTACTTTCTGAAGCCGCGGAAATCAAGCCTGTATTTTTCTGCGCGCAGGCCCGCATATCGCCTCAGCCGCCGAAGACGGCCGGCATTTTCCGCTTATGCTCGCTCGCCTTGTGGAATTTTTCCATGACGGCCCTGTCATGCCCATTTACCACGCCGGTCAGCAAAAACTCGTCTATGCTGCGATAGGCGACGCCCATGTCCTGTTCATCCGTTTGGCCATCAAAGAGCCCTGCCGAAGGGGCCTTGCTGAGGATCGGCTCCGGCGCGTCAAGATAGCGCAAAAATTCGTAAACCTCGGTAACCGTCAGGTCGGCAATGGGATTGAAATCAAAAGCGCCGTCCCCCCATTTGGTGAAATATCCCATGTACCGCTCGCTTCGGTTGCCGGTTCCCGCCACCAGCCTGTTTTCGCTCGCCGCGACAGCATAAAGCGTGCTCATACGGAGGCGCGGCGCCAGGTTGGCAAGCGCGGCGTCATTGTAGCGCGTTATTCCATCCAGAACCCGGACAAGCCCGTTTTTCACATCCGATAGATCCACTACCCGCACGGCTATGGCAAACTGCCGCGAAACGGCCTCGGCGTCGGCCTTGTCCGCCTCGTAATTGCGTTTTGAACCGCACGGCATGATCAGGCCAACCGTGTCGTCACAGGCCAGCTTGCAGAGGATTCCGGCCAGGGCGCTATCCTTGCCGCCGCTGTTTCCATATACGATACCTCCCGCGCCGGCTGCCTCCAGCACAGCGCGAATAAAGGCGACCCTGCTTTTGGTTTCGGACCCGTAATCTCTCATGCCGTGTTCTCCATCTCTTAAGAACTGCACCAGTCCAGCTTACGGGTAAGGTAACGAAAAACTGCATATGGGGAAAGACATTTTGACACCCGCAGCCCGTAACCTTCTGTTTGTCATAATAAAAATTCCCCCGCCACCATTCAGGTTTACAGCTTTACCGCCGTTCTATATATTAACCCATGCGTTTTTTGCGCCGCTTAATCGCGTTTGCCCAACGCCACCCACTGCCCAGCCTCCTGTTCTGGCTGATTCTGCCCGTATCCCTGTATTTCGGCCGTTATTTAATCTGGCCGCCGATTGGGTGTTTAGCCGAAGAAAATCCCGCCCAAACTTCCTTCATGGAATATCGCTTGAAGCAGTGGAAAGACGCGGACGAAAATAAGACCATTAAGCAAACCTGGAAGACGCTGGAACAAATTTCCCGGCACCTGCAAAAAGCTGTAGTGCTCTCGGAAGACAGCGCCTTCTGGAAACACAAAGGCTTTGACCTGGAACGTCTGCGCGTTGTCCTGGGAGCCGCTCTGACCTCCGGGAGCTTGGGTATGGGAGGCAGCACGATTACCCAGCAGCTTGCGAAAAATCTTTATTTTCAGCCTGATAGAAGTGTCGCCAGGAAACTACTGGAGGCGCTGGTCACTTGGCGGCTGGAGCGTAATTTAAGCAAAGACCGTATTCTGGAGATTTATCTAAATGTGGTGGAATGGGGGGACGGCATCTTCGGGGCCGAAGCCGCCGCCAGGCATTATTTCGGAGTTCCCGCGACCCGCTTGAGCCGCGAACAGGCCGCCGTACTGGCCGCCATGCTGCCCAACCCTCTAAATCGCTCCCCGGACGCGCCAATCGTAAAAAAAAATTCCCGCCTCCTGCTTGCCAGGATGCAACGCGAAGCCTACCCTTGGTGACTAAGGATGTTGTGAGACGTTCTGAAACGAGGGTGGGATTCGAACCCACGTATCACATCTCTGCGATAACCCGATTTCGAGTCGCTGAAAAGGCAAATTATTTCAATCGGTTATCGTCAATAATCAAATATTTTCAGGCAGTTGAGTACTGGTGCATTTTTATGAAAAATCACATTTTTTCAGAGCAAGTGGAGCAAAATTGACGCAAAAATTCCGGTGTTTTTTGGGAAAATTGGAACAATTCATCGGCTTTTTTCAGACAGAAAAGGCGCTATGGAGCCTATGAGTTTTGGGAGTTCTGCTTTGGCGGTATCCCAAACCCATTCCCAGTCAACACCGTCATAATCATGTACAAGAAAGTTTCTCATTCCTCTGGCTTGGCGCAAAGGAATTTTCGGATATTCTTGGCAGAACTCCGGGTGTTTTCTCAATAGGGTTGCCGAGGCTTCGCCTATGATTGTAAAACGTCTGGCAACGGCATCCTGGACGGTCATGGAAGAAGGATTCAAAAAGGATTCACGCGACTCCGCCTCCAGCATAACAAGCACCCGTTCAGCGGACGCGTGAATATCGGAAAGGAGTTTGATGATTTGCAAGTTGGCATCATGCATACGGTCGGGCGTCTCTTTCTATGGTCTGTCGCATGTATTCGTGCATGCGTCCTTTGGATGAAATAATATCCACAGACACGCCCAGCAAATCTACCAAATCCTCATGCAAGCCGCCAATATCAAATAATGTCGTGCCTGGGGCGGTATCTACCAAAAAATCAATGTCGCTGTTTTCGGTATCCTCGCCACGGGCAACAGTACCGACAATGCGCACATTGGAAATCATGGGATAACGCGCCAGAATTTCCAAGATTTCTTTACGATGAATATGCAAACGTTCCGAAGGCAGCATAATCACTTCCTTATTGTCAAGTATCCCTGGAGAGTTCGGCCTCTGTCAAGGTAATTTTATCTCTAGCTTTTTAGCTTCTGAGTAAAACACCTTGCCTCACGGCATCAAAACCGTGTCTCCGTTGTGTAGGGGCTTGCGGCCACCGTCAGCAGAAATTCTTTATCCAACTTGCCGCCTTTGACAAGTTCGCGCTTGCCCGCGCCAAGTCGATGCGGCTAGGGTTATTTCTTCTCCCGTTTTCCGCCATGCTGATATTCGGCCTCGGCCCGTAGCCATGCTTCCGCCAGCAGCATGCGTTCATAGTTCAATTCAAAGTAGGCTCCGAAATCCTCAAAGTGAAATTTCCAGGCGGCTTTTTCCGCGTCCGTCAATTTGCCGAGCGGAATGGGATGCTCCAAGGCCCGTCTCAGGTCGTCAGGTGAATTTATGCGCGGATTCAACTCATACAGATATTCGGCCAGGGAAGGGAAATGGCCGTCCAGTTGGCGAATTTGCCCGAGATAGAAGTCACGCGGATGCAGTCCGCTGTTCTCCCGCACCCAGGCGAGAGTCGGAACCGTATTCTCAAGTTCTTCCAAAATTTCCAGCATCCGTTCCCGCATGTTTTTCCGCCGCCGGTATTCCTTGCTTGTACTCATCAGATCATGCACATAGCAAAGCGGGGTTTTCTTTTCCTGTCGTGTGCGTGGGATGGAACGCCAGCAGAGAAAACAGGTTGCAAAGCCTCTGGCTTTATCGTTCGGGCTGGAATAGTCCGCCTCCTCTTCCGGCAGTTTGTAATCCTTCCTTTTCGGCAATGACCGCATAATAAGGCGCACTTTGTCAAAGAAATCTATCTGCCGGTGTTGTATTTCCGGCATATCTTCCCACCCTTCGCCCAAAAATTTCCGCTGCCTTTCCAGCATGTCCGCCAGCATGGAAAAACGTTGGCATAATTCGCAGATGTTGATGTCCAGGTGAACCCAGGAAACAGCCTTGCCCTGCGGCAGCAGTGCCTTGGCAATATCATGGGCAGTCCTGCCCTTACCTGCAAAGCGCCTTTCAAATTCCGCGACGATGGTTTTTACGGCCTGCATGGTATTTTTGCCGATCAGAGCATCGCGTAACGCTGTTTCATCCTTGGCCGAAGAACGCAGAAAACGTTCCAGCTTTCGTTCCGCAGGCAAGTTGTTTTTTCGGGGGGTGGAGCGATGTTTCATCTTCTGTGAAAAAGTAATCGGTTTGGCCTGAATACTCAGGCTTGTCCGCACACCGCACTTTCACGGAGGAATGAGCAATGGTGCAAAAGCGTTTCTACAACATTGAGGAGCTTGCCACAATTTTGGGCAAGAGCATAGCGGCGGTTCATGGGCATCTCGCCCGCAAACAGTTCGACGCCGTTCCCCCGCCCATGAAGCTGGGCCGCAGGCTGGCCTGGCTGGTGGAAGGCGTGGACGCCTGGATTGATGGCAAGGCAGCCCAAGCCGCTGCACAAGCCAGGGAATACAGGGAGGTCATGCAGGCTCCGGCCAGACGGCGCGGCAGGCCGACCAAGGCGGAAACAAAGGCCAGAAGGCAGCGCATGGAATCCTCAAAACAGAATCATGATCAGGAGGCGGTATGAGTACAAGCCGTCTGGAAAAACAGGTGGAAAAGCTGGAAGCGGAACTGAAGGAGAAAAAAGCGCAGATCGCGTGTGGAAAACGCAAAGAACGTGGCGGCCAGTTGGTCGCCCTCGGCATCATGGTCGAGTCGGTGTTTCGGCTTCTGCCGCCGACGGAAAAGGCCCGTTTACATGCCTGGGCCGAACAGCTTGACCCACGGAACAAGCAGCGCGTTCTGGCCGCTTTTGAGCGCCTGTCGTTGGAAACAAAGCCGCCGGAAGCCGCAGCGGAAGCACAGCAGCCGGAATCACTCACTGCTGTGAGTGCGCACTTACAAGTTTCCTCCGGAAACTTCGTGCGCCCTGCGGGGCCGGAAGAGAAATCGCATGGCGATTTACCACCTGACGGCGAAAACAGTTTCGCGCGGTGAGAGCGCAAGCGCCGCTGTCCGTTGTGACTATATTGAACGCGCCGGAAGGTATCGCAGCGATGAGGCCGAGGTGCTTCACAAAGGCCACGGCCACATGCCCGCCTGGGCGGAAAATTGTGCCCGGAATTATTGGGCAGCCGCCGACGCCCATGAACGCGCCAATGGGAGGCTTTTCAAACAGCTTGAGTTCGCCTTGCCCAAGGAACTTTCACCGCAGCAGCAGACGGAACTGGCCGCTTTTTTCTGCATGGATTTAGCGCGGACAAAGGACGGCCCCTTGCCCTACAGTTTTGCCGTGCATAAGGGACGTGACAAGGCAAATCCGCACTGCCATTTGCTAATCTCCGAGCGCGTGAATGACGGGCACAGCCGTGAGCCTGATCTGTGGTTCAAACGCGCTGCCAAAGACCTTGCCAAGGGAGGAGCCAAAAAGACGAAAGAACTCCATCCGAGGGAGTGGCTTCTATCGTGCCGGGAACTTTGGGCCGAACGGGCGAATCTGGCCTTGCAACGCGCCGGGCATGACGCCCGCATTGACCACCGCACTCTTGAAGCCCAGGGCATCAATCGCGCTCCTACCATTCATCTTGGGCCGAGTGTCGCGGCGATGGAGCGCAAGGGCATCCGCACGCAAAGAGGCAGTCGGCTTGCTCGTGCGTCCATCGTTGCCCAGGTGGAAAAACACCCCCCGTCAGTCGCGCCGGAAATAAAAGAACCAGCCCCCATTCCAGCGCCAGCCCCACCGCCGACAACAGACGAATGCCGGGAAACCCTGCTGGCAATCGCCAAACAGGGGCCTGCTGTGATGGAGCAGT